>NHCFR05603__coassemble_709_pt1 | contig 20087 bp, 26 predicted proteins | sample NHCFR05603__metabat2_low_PE_044 | metagenome-assembled genome bin NHCFR05603 | reverse complement strand
TACTTCTCCGTCGCTTCCGGCGGCGGCACCGGCCGTACCCTGCACCCCGACAACGTGGCCGCCGGCCCTGCCAGCTATGGCCTGACCGACTCCATGGGCCGTATGCACGGCGACGCTCAGTTCGCCGGCTCCAGCTCCGTGCCTGCCCACGTTGAGATGATGGGCCTGATCGGCATGGGCAACAACCCCATGGTGGGCGCCACCGTGGCCTGCGCCGTGGCTGCCAGCCAGGTGTGAGCCTCGCGCTTCATCGCTAATAACGGCAAAAGCCGGCATGACCTCCGGGTCATGCCGGCTTTTTCTGTGCCCGGCGGGTCATTCGGCGTGAATGACCTGGGCCGGGCAGTTTTCGGCGGCTTCGCGGGCGGCCTGCTCCACGGCGGGGCCGGGCTGAACGGCCACCTTCGCCAGCCCCTCGGCGTCCATCTCAAACACCGCCGGGCAGGTGGAGGCGCACAGGCCGCACCCGATACAGCCGGGCTCGATCGAAACGTGCATGGTCCATCTCTCCTTGCTCTTTTTTGCGGGGCAGTGCGGCCCCGCATCGGGAGTATGGGCGGCGGCATGCTCCGCGATTCACCCGCCCTTTGTTTTGACGCCGGTTTGTGGTACAATAGAAAAAAGCGCCGAAAGGGGCGGTGTGCCGTGTACGAGATGGCCCAAATGCAGCTGACGGTGTATGATTTCGTGCAGCCCTTCGGGGGCGTTCTGGACGAAGAGAACCGCTGGGTGCGCCTTGCCAAAAAGATCGATTGGCTCAAACTGGAAAAGCAATATGCCGCCCATTTCGGAAAGGGCGGCGCGGTGGCCCTGCCCCTGCGCATGGCCTTCGGCAGCCTGGTCATCCGGGCGGCGCTGGGGCTCTCCGACCGGCAGACGGTGGAGCTCATCCGGGAGGACCCCTATCTGCAATACTTCATCGGCCTTCCCGCCTACAGCGGCGAAGCGCCTTTTTCCGCCCGCAGCATGGCCGCCTTCCGGCGGCGTATCCCCCAAAGCCAGGTGACAAAAGCGGTGCGGATGTTCAAAAAGCTCTCCCGGGACTGACCCCGGGTACGCTTTGGGGGACCTGAGCATATCCTGAGCAAAGGGGGCGGGTGCGTTGCCGCCAGAAAAACATGTGTTCCGTGCCGGAGATTCATCCGGCCGGGGCGAACTTCGCCAGCAGGGCGGCAAGACCGTCTTTCGGGCCGGCGGCACAAAGGGGGAAAAGCGGGACAAAAAGCCTGCCGCACCCCCCAGAGAGGACGCGCCCCGGGCCACGCAGCCACGGCCGTCCGCGCCGCCCCGGCCTGTAAAACAAAAAAAGGCCGTCCCGCCCCGCCTGGAGACTCCGGCAAAGGCGGCGGCTTCCCCGTCCTGGCCCGCCCGCAGACGGCGCAAAAACCGCACGCCGCTCATTGTGCTGGGCAGCCTGCTGGCCCTGCTGCTGGTCTGCCTTGCAGGCTGGGCGCTGGATGTGCCCGGCCGCCTGGCCGCACTGACCGTGCCCGGAGGGGCGTCGTCTCCCGGCGAAGTCAAGGAAGGACAGGACTGGCCCGCCATGGTGGGCGACCGGCTGGTGAGCGAAAAGCCGGAAAAAGTGGTGAGCCTCTCGCCCATGGTCACCGAGGCGCTGCTGAGCCTGCCGGGGCACGAGGCCCTCTGCGCCGTCACCGAATATTGTGACGCCCGCTCCACCGGCCTTGCCACCGTGGGCACGCCGCTGCTGCCCCGCACCGGGGACATCATCGCCCTGGCGCCGGACTACGTCCTTTGCCAGACGCCCCTGGCCGGCCCGGTGCAGACCGAGCTGGAGCAGGCGGGGGTGGAGGTCATTCAGCTGGACACCCCGGCCGACCTTGCCGGCCTGCGGGAATTCTACGGCCAGCTGGGCGCGCTGCTGGGGGGCAACGAGACCGGCCGCGCGCTGGGCTATGGCGTCATCGACCGGCTGGAGAGCACCCTCGCCGCCTACAACGCCGCCCTTCCGGACAAAGCCTCCGCGCTGCTGCTGCCGGATCTGACCGGCCTTGCCGCCACCGCGGACACCGCCGAGTGGACGCTGCTGGGCCAGGTGTTCCGTCACCCGCTGCCCGACGCCACCGGCTGGCTGGCGGGAGCCGGGTGCCTCACCGACGAGGACCCGGACAACGACCTGGACGAGATCCGCGCCGCCGACCCGGACGTGCTGCTGGTGGCAGACACCGTCTCGCCGGAGGATCTGGCCGCCGCGCTGGGCGACCTGCGGGCGGTGCAAAACGGCGCGGTGGTCTATGTGGACCTGCGCCTCACCGAGACCCTTTCGCCCCGGCTGGTGTTCGCCATCGCGGACGCGGCAGCTCTGGCTTATCCGGAGTTTTCGGCTGCCTCTTGACTTTTGCACCCGACGGGTGTAAGATAGGAACACAAACAAGAATAATTCCTACAAATTGCGACAAACCCAACAAAATAAAAATCGGAGGTATTGACCATGCAACTGAAAGGTTCCAAAACTGAAGCCAATCTGATGACCGCCTTTGCCGGCGAGAGCCAGGCATACACCAAGTACGGCTACTATTCCTCCAAGGCCAAGAAGGAAGGCTACAACGAGCTGGCTGCCGTGTTTGCCGAGACTGCCGGCAACGAGAAGGAGCACGCCAAGATATGGTTCAAGCTGCTGCACGACGGCATGCCCGACACCCTGACCAACCTGGCGGACGCCGCCGCCGGCGAGAACTACGAGTGGACCGACATGTATGCCGGTTTCGCCGCCACCGCTGAGGAGGAGGGCTTTGACCACATCGCCCAGCTGTTCCGCATGGTGGGCGCCATCGAGAAGGAGCACGAGCAGCGCTACCGCGAGGTGAAGAAGCTGCTGGAGGAGGGCCGTCTGTTTGCCCGTGAGACCGAGCAGGTCTGGATCTGCACCAACTGCGGCCACATCCACATCGGCACCCATGCCCCCGAGAAGTGCCCTGTGTGCGATCATCCCCAGGCTTACTTCGTGCTGCGCGCCGAGAACCACTGAGCAGCAAAGCACACCACAGACCCAGGCGGCCCCCGACTTTGACGGGGGCCGCTTTTTCGCCGCTTGTGGCGGAGGACAAAGAAAAAACGCGCTTTTTTCAAAAAAGTGACCTCAAAATGGGGGTGGGGGGCCTTGCGGCGGGGCGGCCGCGCAGGGTATACTGTTGCGTGTTCGAAAAAAACCGGGGCTGTGCGCCCCATAAACAGAAACGGAGAACCCTTTGATCCAACATGTTTTGCTCCACGCGCTGGAAGACAGCGCGAAAATGCTTCCTTTCCTCTTCGCCGCCTATCTGCTCATCGAGTTTATCGAGCGCCGCCAGGGCGAGCGGATCGAGCGGGCGCTGGCCGGCGGCGGGCGCTGGGGCTTTGCGATGGGCGCGCTGCTGGGCTGCGCGCCCCAGTGCGGCTTTTCCGCCATGGCGGCCAACTTCTACGGCAGCCGGGTCATCAGCCTGGGCGCGCTGATGGCGGTGTTCATCGCCACCAGCGACGAGGCGGTGCCGCTGCTGCTGGCGGTGCCCGAGCGCTGGGGCGACCTGGCGGTGCTGCTGGCGTTCAAGGTGGTGCTGGGCGCCGCGGTGGGCGCGGCGCTGGACCTTCTGCTTCGCCGGCGGCTGCCCGATTCCATGCGGGGCGGCTACACCGGCCACGCCGACGAGGTAGACTGCCACGAACACCACGAGGAAAAGCAGAGCCTTGTGTGGGCGGCTGCCGTCCACACGGTGAACATCTTCCTGTGGGTGCTGGCGCTGAGCGTGGTCATCGGCCTTGTGATCGAGGGCGTGGGCGAGGAGAACTTCACCGGTTTCCTCACCGGGCTGGGGTTCATCCAGCCGCTCTTTGCGGCGCTGCTGGGCCTTGTGCCCAACTGCGCTTCCAGCGTGCTGCTCACCCAGCTGTACCTCTCCGGCGCCATCGGCTTTTCGTCGGTGACGGCGGGCCTTTGCGCCAACGCGGGCGTGGGCCTGCTGGTGCTGTTCCGGGCCAATCCCAGCCTCAAACAGAACCTGTTCATCACCGTTCTGCTGTGGGCCGTGGGCGCAGGCTGCGGCATGCTGCTCATGCTGCTGGGTTTTTGAATCATGCAAAAGGCGGGGCACTGCCCCGCCTTTTTTGCGCCCGGCGGACGTAAAACTGTACAAAATTTGCACGATCAGCTTTTTGCGTTTTAGCGAATTGTGCGGAAGGGCCGGGCGCTGTATAATCAAAACAGGAAACGAGTTTCGGGTGCGTTTGCGCCCTCTTTGCGCGGAAAGGAGAACTTCCCATGATCATCAAGAACGGACAAGTCTTTAATTCCAACGGCCGGTTCATCCCCGCCGATGTGGAGCTGGACGGCGACCGTATCGTCAAGGTGGCCCCCGCGGGCACCCTGCATGGCGAGGAGGAGCTGGACGCCACCGGCAAATACGTCACTCCCGGTTTTGTGGACATCCACATCCACGGCGCCGCCGGTTCCGACTTCTGCGACGGTATGGACGGCAGCGACAAATATGTGCGCGCCATGCAGAAATACCTGGGCAGCCAGGGCGTGACCAGCTTTTTGGGCACCACCATGGCCTTCAGCGAGGAGATCCTGGACCGCATTTTTGACACCGCCCGCCCCATCTTCGGGCAGGACGGCTACGGCGCGGTGCTGCGGGGCGTGAACATGGAAGGCCCCTTCTTCAACAAGGCCAAGAAAGGCGCTCAGGCCGAGGAGTACATCATCGACCCCGACTGGGAGATGTTCCAGCGTTTGTGGGAGCGCAGCGGCCATAACATCCGCCTGGTGGACGTGGCCCCCGAGCTGCCCGGCGCGCTGGAGTTCGCCCAGAAGGCCAGCAAGCTGTGCACCGTTTCCGTTGCCCACACCTGCGCCACCTATGAGGAGGCCACCGCAGGCTACGCCAACGGCTTCACCCACACCACCCACCTGTTCAACGCCATGCCCGCCTTCACCCATCGCGCCCCCGGCGTGGTGGGCGCTGCCAGCGACTATGCCGAGCACATCGAGATGATCTGCGACGGCATCCACCTGAACCCCTCTGTGGTGCGCGCGGTGTTCAACATGTTCGGGTCCGACCGTGTGTGTATCATCAGCGACGCCATGCAGGCCTGCGGCATGCCCAACGGCGAATACAGCCTGGGCGGCCAGAAGGTGTTTATGACCGACGGCCTGGCCACCCTGGCCGACGGCACCATCGCCGGCAGCGCCACCTGCCAGGCCGAGGGCTTCCGCCGCGCCGTGAAGTTCGGCGTGCCGCTGGAGAGCGCCCTCAAGGCCGCCACCATCAACCCGGCCAAGGCCGCCGGCCTCTACGATGAGGTGGGCAGCATTGCCGTGGGCAAGCGGGCGGACGTGCTGGTGCTGGGCGCCGACCTGCACCCCGAGCACATCTTCATCGGCGGCAAAGAGCTGTGAGGAAGAAAGCATGATCACTTTTCTGTGCTACGATAAATGCTCCACCTGCCAGAAAGCGCAAAAATGGCTGGAGGAACGGGGCGCGGCGTATACCGCCCGCCCCATCAAGGAGCAGAACCCCACCGCCGCCGAGCTGGAAAGCTGGCTGGCCGAAAGCGGCCTGCCGGTCAAGCGGTTTGTGAACACCAGCGGCCTGCTCTACAAGTCCATGGGCCTCAAGGACAAACTGCCCGCCATGACCGACAGCGAAGTCTGCGCCCTGCTTGCCACCGATGGCATGCTGGTCAAGCGCCCGGTGCTCATCACCGACAAGGGCGTCTGCCCCGGCTTCAAGCCCGAGGAGTGGGAAAAGCTGCTGTAAACAAAAACGCGTCCCGGAGCGGAAAGCTCCGGGACGCGTTTTTGTCATCAAGCTGAAAACTCCAGTAACTTTTGATTGACGCGCGTCTGCACATCCAGATAAAGCGCAAGTTCCGCGGCAGTCAGGTCATCGCCGTCCCAACTGCTGAAATTCGTTGTAACTGGCGCGTACTGTTCCATGATATCAGCGTAATCCGCCAATAAGTCCAGATCGGTTCCATCGGACTCGCTATAACGCCGCATGAAGTCACAGTATTCATCAAAGAAAGCTTCATAACTGTCCATTGCCTGCTGAAACTCCGGACATATTACGTCGTCGGAAGGCACGCCGGAGCTTTCTGCACTGGCCGTCGACGACGGGGTGTCCGGCAAGGAGCTTCCGGCTATTTGTCCCAGACTGCTGTCCTCTTCGGCAGCAGAGGCCACACTGGATGTGCCGTCCCCAGCCTGACCTGCTGTCGACGGGGCGGATATCTCCGCTTCGGCAGGCTTGCCGCCGCAGGCGGTCAACACTGTCAACAAAAGCGCCGCGGCCAGAGCCGCACAGATGTTTTGCATGATTTTTCCTCCAATCAAAAGCAGGCGGATTGCCTGTTCATCTGCTTTGAGTATACACTTGCTTTGAGAGCGTGTCAATTATAATTATCATAATGATAAAGCAATATCAAAATGGTCATTGTAACCTTAAGAAAAGGGGAGAGTGCAATGACCAAAGAATTGCTCACCATGGCGGAGCGGATCAAATTTTTGCGGGAAAAACTGGAACTGACCCAAGCGGAGATCGCGCGTCGGCTTGGTATTTCCCGCGCCGGTGTGAATGCCTGGGAAATGGGGCTTTCAGTCCCTTCCACGCAATATGTGGTGGAGCTTGCGAAGATTTTTGGGGTCTCCACCGATTATCTCCTGGGAATGGGAAAAACCGCCATGGTCTCGGTGGAAGGCTTGTCGGAAAAACAGGTGGCCGCGGTGGTGAATGTGATCGAGTGTTTCCGTACGGGGAACTGAAGAAACCGCCCCCGGACCAACTGGTCCGGGGGCGGTTTCTTCAGAGAGCGGTCACAAAGGCAGCAGCGGCAGCAGCCGCTCCACCAGAAACACCGTGGCGCAGGCGCAGGCGGCCACCGTCACCAGCCCTTTGCCGGCCAGCGCCACACCCACCGCCACCACCAGCGCCGCCGCGGCGCTCACCGGGCTCTCGGTGGCCGAGAGAATGGCGGGGAAGGTCATGGCCGAAAGGCAGGCGTAGGGCACATAGTATAAAAAGGACTGCAGCCGCCGGTTGCGGATCTTTTTCTGCAAAAGGGTCAGGGGCAGCATGCGGATGAGGTAGGTCACGCCCGCCATCACCAGAAGATACCAAAACAGGCTCATTGCGCCTCCTCCTTTTCTTCATCGGCCTCGGACGAAACGTCCATGGGGAACAACCAGGCCCCCAGCGCCGCCGCGGCCAGCGTGCTGATGACGATGGCAAAGCCGCTGCCCACCACTTCGGAAAGGGGCGTCCAGGCGAAAACGCAGCTCACGATGACCGCCGCGGCCACCACCGCCTGCACCGGCTTGGAGCGGCGCATGGGCGGCACCACGATGGCGATGAACATGCTGTAAAGGGCCACCCCCAGCGCGCTGCGAATGGCGGGGGAGAGCACCGCGCCCGCAATGGCGCCCACCACGGTGCCCCCGGTCCAGCCCAGGATGGGCAGGGCGGCCAGGCCGTACATGTAGGCGGGGGTGAGGGGAGCGGAGCGGCCCATGGCCACCGCAAAGATCTCGTCGGTGTTGGCAAAGGCCACCAGCATTCGCCGCCGGGTGGTGAATTCCGGGCCCAGCCGCTGGCTCAGCGAAAGACTCATCAGCGCATAGCGCAGGTTGATGACCAGCTGGGTCAGCGCCAGTTCCACCAGCGGCCCGTGGGCCAGAATGACCGTCAGCCCGGCAAACTGGCCGGCGCTGGTCATGTTGGTCAGGCTGATGAGCCCGGCGATCAGCGGCGACAGCCCGCCGTTCACCGCCAGAATGCCGAATGTGAAGCTCACTGAAAAATATCCCACGCCAATGGCGAGCCCGTCCCGCAGGCCGGACGCGTATTCGCTTTTCATTCCTTCGCCTCCGCTCAATGGTGTGTCACTGCGCTCCATTATACTACCAATGGCGCGGCAAAGCAAAGGGTTTCGGCAAAAGGCCCCCTCGGCGCGGCCGCCCAAGTTTGGCCTTGTGCCGGCAGGCGAAACTGTCTATAATAGGACTATGGCCCGCCGTGCGCTTCGCCGGGGCCTTAACCCCGAAAAGGAGACATATTTTTCATGCCATATAAAGCGATCATCCTGGATGTGGACGGCACTCTGGTGGCCCATGGCGAACCTTCGGCCCGCCCGGCGGTGGCCGAGATGGTGCGCCGGGTGCAAGCCTTGGGCGTGAAGGTGGTCATCGCCACCGGCCGCACCTACTACGCCATGAACACCTCCATCTTGGGCGGGATCAAGCCGGACTACGCCGTCTGCGCCAACGGCGCCCAGATGCTGGACAGCGCGGGCCGCCCGCTGGCCAGCGAGGACTTCACCCCCGAGGAGATGTACGCCCTGGTGGACTACTTCGAGGATTTTGACTACCCCCTGGCCTTCGCCTTTTCCGACAGCTACTACGTCTATGTGGAATTCGAAAAAATGCGCGAATTCTACAAGGCGGTCACCGGCCACAGCGAGTATGTGCTGGACGGCGAGGACCAGGAACGCCACCTGCAGGACATGCCCTTCGGGGCCTTCGGCATTCTGCCTCCCGGCGCGGTGGATGGATTCCAGGCCCGCTACGGCCATCTGGGCCTGCAGTTCGTGCCCTACCACCCCGGCTATTACGACATCAACCGCGCAGGAACCGACAAGGCGGTGGGCGTGAAAAAGCTGATGGAGCTCACCGGCTGGAAGGCCGAAGAGCTGTTGAGCATGGGTGACAACGAGAACGATATCCCGCTGATGAAGCTGGTGGGCCGGTCCTACTGCATGGCCAATGGCAGCGAGTCGGCCAAAGCTGCCGCCAGCGCCATCGCGCCGCCCGTCACCGAGGAGGGCGTGGCCGCCGCGCTGCAAAAGGAGTTCTTCCCCCATGAGCTTTGAACCGGTGTTCGGCCCGGCCAGCCGGGCGCTCATCCTGGGCAGCTGGCCCAGCCCCGAGAGCTGGCGGCAGGGTTTTTACTACGGCCATCCCCGCAACCGCTTCTGGCCCCTGCTGGCGCGGCTGTGCGGCGCGCAAACGCCGGCCACGGTGGAGGAAAAGCGGGCGCTGATCTTGCAAAACGGCCTCGCCCTCTGGGACGTGCTGGAAAGCTGCACCGTCACCGGCGCGTCGGACGCCTCCATCAAGGACCCGGTGCCGGTGGACCTGGCCGCCCTGCTGAAACAGGCCCCCGTGGTGGCGGTGTTCTGCAACGGGGCAACGGCCTTCCGCCTGTACGAAACGCTGCTGCGCCCGGTGTCCGGCATTCCCGCCGTGCGGCTGCCCAGCACCAGCCCTGCCAACGCCGCCTTCAGCATGGAAAAACTGGCCGCCGCCTGGGGCGCGGCGCTGGGGCCCTGGCTTTCAGCTTCGCATTGATTTAGCTGCTTTACTGTGGTAAAATAATAACAAACAGCGGGCGGAACGGCCCGCGCGGGAGAAGCAAAGCATGAGCAAGATCATTGAGATAAAAAAGAAGCCCGCCGCCCCCTGGTACATCGCCGGGGCGGTTTGGGTGGTGGGAGCGCTGGCGCTGCCCATCTATGAGCTGTGGGCGCTGGGCCTTGTGGCCGCCGCTTCAGTGGCGGCGCTGGCGGCCGCCTTCAAGCTCTGCCCGCCGGTCATCGAGAAAAAAGAGGTGCCCTGGTTCACCGGCCGGGAGGACGCGGACGAAATGCTCAGCCACATCGACGCCGACCGCAAACGCCTGCGGGCGCTGGATGAGCGCATTCCCGACGACGCCCTCAGCGCAGCCATCCGCCGGATGGAAGCCGCCTGCGACGGCATTCTGACCCAGCTGGAAAAAGACCCGGACAAGGCCCCGCAGGTGCGGCGGTTCACCAACCACTATCTGCCGGACGCGGTGAAGATCCTCACCCTCTATGCGGATATGGAGGAGACGGGCGTCTCCGGCGAAAACGCCGAAGAGGTGCGCAGGCAGGTGGAGGCCAACGCGGCGGTCATCGCCACCGCGTTTGAAAACCAGCTGGACAGCCTCTATTCCGCCGCCGCGCTGGACCTGGACGCCGATCTGGAAGTACTCAAAGGCATGCTGAAAGGGCAGGGCCTTGTGGAATAATCTTCGAAAGTGAAAGGAACGAACGACCATGGACGAAAAGAACATGACGCCGGAACTGACCCTGGACGCAGTGCCCACCCTCACCCTGGACCCCGCCGCCGACGAGGCCGCCGCGGCTGCCGCCGAGGAGGAAAAGAAGGTCGAGCCGGTGATGATCGAGGAGACCCGTCTTTCCCCCGAAGAGCAGAAGATGGTGGATGACTTTGCCGAAAAGATCGACGTGACCAACAGCCAGATGGTGCTGCAGTACGGCGCGGCCACCCAGAAGAAGATCGGCGATTTCAGCGAGACCGCCCTGGACAAGGTGCGCACCAAGGACCTGGGCGAGACCGGCGAGATGATCGCGAATCTGGTCACCGAGCTGAAGGGCTTCGACGCCCAGGAAGAGAGCAAGGGCATTTTCGGCTTTTTCAAAAAGGCCGGCAGCGGCATTGAGGCCATGAAGGCCAAGTACGCCAAGGCCGAGGTGAACGTGGAAAAGATCGAGGCCGTGCTGGAAGGCCATCAGGTGCAGCTGCTCAAGGACGTGGCCATGCTGGACAAGATGTACCAGATGAACATGCTCTACTTCAAGGAGCTCACCATGTACATCCTGGCGGGCAAGAAAAAGCTCAAGCAGGTGCGGGAGGGCGAGCTGCAGGCCGCCATGGACAAGGCCAAGGCCAGCGGCCTGCCCGAGGACGCCCAGGCCGCCCGTGACCTGGCGGACATGTGCGACCGCTTTGAGAAAAAGCTCTACGACCTGGAGCTCACCCGCAACGTGTCCATCCAGATGGGCCCCCAGATCCGCCTCATCCAGAACAACGACACCATGATGGCGGAAAAGATCCAGACCAGCATTGTGAACACCATCCCCCTGTGGAAGAGCCAGATGGTGCTGGCCCTGGGCCTGGCCCACAGCCAGCAGGCCATCGAGGCCCAGCGGGCGGTGAGCGACATGACCAACGAGCTGCTGAAGAAGAACGCCGCCGCCCTCAAGCAGGGCACCATCGACGCGGCCAAGGAGTCCGAGCGGGGCATTGTGGACATCGAGACCCTGCAGGCCACCAACAAGAGCCTCATCGAGACCCTGGACGAGCTGAACAAGATCCAGACCGAGGGCCGCGCCAAGCGGGCTGCCGCCGAGGTGGAGCTGGGCCGTATCGAGGGCGAACTGAAACAAAAACTGATGGAGCTGCATAATTGATGAAAGGTCCGTGTAAACTGGAACAGCTGCTGCCCGCGCCGCTGAAGAACAAGGCGGTGGCGGTGGCCGCCGCCTGCCTGCTGGCGGCCGGCTCGGTGTTTGGCGTGGGCGGGGCGAAGCTGGCCGCTTATGAGAGCAGCACCGCCGCGGCATTCTCCGACGGGATGTATTCCATCGCCGCCGACCTGGACGCCCGCCTCAACTCGGCGGCGAACCTGACCACCGTGGCCGGAAAGGTCAGCGGCGTGAGCGCCGAGACCATCGACGGGGTCAACAGCGCCATCGGGGCGGTGAACGCCGCCGAGGGCCCCGCCGCCAAAGCTGCCGCCGACGCGCAGCTGGACGCCGCGGTGAACGCCCTTTACGACGAGGCGGTGAAGCTGGCGGATACGAATCAGTATGACCTGTTGGCCGGGGAGCTGGCGGAGTTCAACGCCCGGGGCAACACCATCCGAAACAACGATTACAATTCCCGGGCGCAAGAGTTCAACGACACTTTGTCCGGCCAGCCGGCAAAGCTGATCGGCGCGCTCTGGGGCATAGAGGAGGCGGAGTATTACCGATGAAACAGCTGAAACGCGCCCTCGCCGGCCTGGTGCTGGCGGCGGCCCTGCTCACCGGCAGCGTCTTCGCGGTGGTGCCTGCCGCCCCCGAAGGCAGCTGTGTGCTGGACGAGGCCAACGTGCTCAGCGAGCGCACCGAGCAGGCGGTGAACGATCTGACCATCGCCCTGAGCGAAAGCTGCGGGGCCGAGATCGGCGTGCTCACGGTGGATTTCACCGGAACTTCCTCCACCGCCGACTACGCCATCGAAACGCTGAACAGCTGGGGCGTGGGCGACCCCGACAAAAACAACGGCGTTTTGCTTTTGCTGGTGATCGGCGCGGAGGATTACTACTGCACCGTGGGCACCGGCCTGGAAAAGGACCTGCCGCCCCAGAAAATCGACGACCTGCTCTGGAACAACCTGGAGGAGGGCTTTGCCAAGGGCGACTATGACGCGGGCGTCACCGCCTTCACCAATGCCATGTACGACGAGCTGTGCGACATCTACGACGTGCAGCCCGGCCAGAGCACCGGCGGCGGCTCGCCCGCCCCCGCGCCGGAAGGCCCTTCCTTTGCGGCCCGTGTGGGCGGATTCTTCACCCTGACCATCCTGCTGGTGGTGCTCATCTTCCTGGTGGTGCTGGGCAACATCCTGCACCCGGTGCGCTATGTGCGCACCCGCTGGTTTGGCTACACCTACCCGCCTCTGCCGCCCCGGCGGCACTTCTACGGCGGCTGGTACCGGCGGCCTCCGCCGCCCCCTCGTCCGCCCCGCCCGCCCCATTCCGGCGGCCCCGGCGGCTTTGGAGGCTTTGGCGGCGGTTCCTCCCGGCCGTCCTCGTCCTCCCGCCCCAAGAGCTTCGGCGGCTTTAGCGGCGGCAGCGGCCGCGGTTCCGGCGCAGGCCGGCGCAGCGGCGGCGGGTCCCCCCGCTCCGGCGGCTCCCGTTCCGGCGGCGGTGCCGGACGGCGCAGATAACAAAAAAGGCCTTCCCCCGGCGGGGAAGGCTCTTTTTTTTGCCTTTTTTCACTCCAGCAGGCCGTAGACCCGGTAGGTCTCCAGCATTTGGCCCAGGGTCAGCTTCTGGCCCATCAGCTGGCGGTAGGTGGCGGTGCGGGTCTTGTCTTGCGCCTTCAGCGTTTCCATGCGGGCCGCCGTGTCGGCGTATTGGGCCTGCAGGTCCGCCAGCATTTTTTCAAACTGTTCCAGACGGTCCATCGGGGGCGTCCTCCTCCTTTGCGGCGCGGCGGGCGCTGAACTCACAGCCGCAGTAATCCTGCCGGTAAAGGCCGTATTCGGCCGAGAGCTCCAGGCTGCGCTTATAGCCGTTTTTCTTCTTGAAGTCGTTGGGCAGATGGCGCACGCCGTACTGCGCTTCCAGTTCCTGCCCGATGGCGTTGATCCGGGCAGCGTCCTTGTGGGGGCTGATGGACAGGGTGGTGCAGAACCAGTCGAAGCCGTGTGCGGCGGCGTAGCGGGCCGCCTGGTCCATCCGCAGCCGGTAGCACACGGTGCACCGCCCGCCCCGCTCCGGCTCGGCCTCAAGGCCCGCCACTGCCTCGTAATAGCGGCCGGTGTCGTAGTCGCCCTCCACCACCTGCACCGCGGGGGCAAAGGCGGCGGCAAAGCGCTCCAGCTCGTCCCCACGGCGGCGATATTCGGCGGCGGGCCAGATGTTGGGGTTATAGTAGAGGATGGTCACCTCAAAATGGGCCAGCAGCTGTTCCAGCACCGCGCTGGAACAGGGCCCGCAGCAGGCATGGAGCAGCAGCCGGGGCTTTTGGCCTTCCACGGGGACGAGCCGGGTGAGCACGGCCTCCATCTCCCGGGCGTAGTTGGGCGGGTTCGCCATGGAAAAGCGCCCCCTTTCACAAAATTCATCAAAGCCATTATACCACGGCGGGCAAGGGGCGCAAAGCGCCCGGTCACAGACTGTTTGTAACGTTTTTGCAATTTGTTTATAAGCTTATCACGGTTTTTCCACAAAGTGGGGGTATTCTATAATCACAGCCCGGGGGGAACAGATGATTCCCCAAAGTGAAAACCGGCCGCGGCAGAAAAAGCCGTGTATACTGGCCGCCGCCCATGCGACGGGCGGGCCCGCAAGCCCCGCCTGTGGACGGCCCAGACAACCGACCCGCCTTCCCCTTCGTGAGAAGGTTCATATAGATATCCGCTTTTCATGAGATTCCTCTTCAATTTGTGCAAAGGCAGCCTGCTCCTTCACTCCTCGGAGCAGGCTGCTTTTGCGTTTTGGCCCTGTTTCTGTTATAATAAGCGAAAAGCGCGCCGCACCCGCGGCCGAAAGGGGAACGACCCATGGAACAGCAAAAACTTGACCGGATCAGCGAGCTGGCCCGCAAAAGCCGCACCGCCGAAGGCCTCACCGACGCGGAACGCGCCGAACAGATGGCCCTGCGCCAGGAATACATTGAAAGTATGAAGCGCAGCCTGCGCGCCCAGCTGGACAACATCGACGTCATCGACGAAAACGGCCCCCGCCCGCTGAAGCGCAAGTCCTGACGGGGCCAAACGCCCCATTCCACAACATCCGAGGTGCTTTTGTGTGACTGAAACGCTCGTGCGGCTGTTCGTCAAAAACAGCCGCGACACCACCGACCCCGCCGTGCGCACTGCCTACGGCAATCTGGCCAGCTGGGTGGGTATCTTCTGCAACCTGCTGCTCTGCGCCGGCAAATTTCTGGCCGGCACCCTCTCGGGCAGTATCTCCATCGCCGCCGACGCGGTGAACAACCTGTCCGACGCGTCCTCCAGCGTGGTGAGCCTCATCGGCTTCAAGCTGGGCGCCCGCCCCGCCGACGACGAACACCCCTACGGCCACGCCCGCTTTGAGTATCTGGCGGGTCTTGCGGTGGCGGTGATGGTGCTGGTCATCGGCGTGGAATTGCTGAAGAGCAGCGTGGAAAAGATTTTGCACCCCGCCCCCGTAACTTTTAGCTGGGTGGCCATGGCGGTGCTGGCGGTGTCCATCGCCGTCAAGCTGTGGATGTCGGTGTTCAACCGCACCGTGGGCAAGCGTATCAATTCCGGCTCCCTCATCGCCACCGCGGCGGACAGCCGCAACGACGTGCTCACCACCAGCGCGGTGCTCATCGCCAGCCTCATCAGCCACTTTGCGAAGGTGGAGCTGGACGGCTGGATGGGCGCGGCGGTGGCCCTGTTCATCCTCTACAGCGGCGTGGGCCTGGTGAAGGACACCATCGACCCGCTGCTGGGCCTCGCCCCGGACCCGGAGCTGGTGCAGCACATCCACGACAAGATCATGTCGTATCCCGGCGTGCTGGGCACCCACGACCTGATGGTCCACGACTACGGCCCCGGCCGCCAGTTTGCCAGCGTCCATGTGGAGCTGGCCGCCGAGGACGACGTGATGGCCAGCCATGAGCTCATCGACGACATCGAGCGGGACTTCCTCAAAAACGACCGCCTGCCGGTGGTCATCCACTTCGACCCCATCGTCACCTCCGACGCCCAGGTGGGCGACATGCGCCGCTGGCTGGCCGAGGCGGTCAGGACCATCGACCCCTCCCTTTCCATCCACGATCTGCGGATGGTGCCGGGCGTGAACCACATCAACATCATCTTTGACTGCGTCACCCCGCCGGGCTTTGCCATGAGCAGCGCCCGCCTCAAGGAGGCCATTGCGCAGCTGGTGAGCGAAAAAGACCCAAGCTACCGCTGTGTCATCACCGTGGAGACCAGTTTTGCCGCCGTGCCCTGCGCGGGCGAGGCGGTGCAGTAAGGGGGCAACGACCATGGAGTTCTGTTATTCCGACAAGGTGCTGGGCATGCGCCCCAGCATTATCCGCGAGCTGCTCAAACAGATGAGCGACCCGGGCCTCATCAGCTTTGCGGGCGGCAACCCCGCGGCAGACAGCTTCCCTGTGGCGGACATCCGCGCCTTCAGCGACCAGCTGCTGGAAAGCGACCCGGTGGGCATGCTGCAGTATTCCGTCACCGAAGGCTACGGCCCCCTGCGCAGCGCCTGCCGTGAGTTCGCCAACCGCAAGTGGCCGGTGGTGAAGGAGAGCGATGAGCTCATCATCACCAGCGGCAGCCAGCAGGTCATCGAGTTCATGGCAAAACTGCTGTGCAACGAGGGCGACGTGGTGGCGGTGGAGGAGCCGGCCTTTCTCGGGGCCTACAACTCCATGCGCAGCTTCGGCGCCGAGCTTCGGGGCGTGCCCCTGGAGCCGAACGGCGTGGATCTGGAGGCCCTGGAAGCGGCCTTTGCGGCCCAGCCGAAGCCCAAGTTTTTCTACTGCATTCCCAACTTCCAGAACCCCACCGGCTACACCACCAGCGAAGAAAAGCGCAAGGCCATCTACCGGCTGGCGGTACAGTACGGCGTGCCGGTGCTGGAGGACGACCCCTACGGCGCGCTGCGCATTTGCGGCGAGGACGTGCCCCCCATCAAGCACTTTGATGAGTGCGGCGCGGTGGTCTACGCCGGGTCTTTCAGCAAAATTCTCTGCCCGGGCATGCGCCTTGCCTATTGCGCCGGCCAGGGCGACCTCATCGCCAAAATGGTCACCGCCAAGCAGGGCAGCGACGTGCACACCAACGTCTGGGCCCAGCGGGTGTGCGAGCGCATGCTGACCCAAGCGGACATGGACGCCCACATCGCCCGCCTGCAGGCCATCTACCGGGAAAAGGCAAACCACATGATGGCCCGGCTGGACGAGCTGGGGGGCGCGGTGAGCTATGTGCGGCCGGAGGGCGGCATGTTCATCTGGGCCAAGCTGCCCGACGAAGTGCCCGTTGGGGAATTTGCCCGGCGGTGCCTGGAAAAGAAGTTGGCGGTGGTGCCGGGCAGCGCCTTCTACACCGACAGCGCGGTGGAGCAGCCCTTTGTGCGGCTGAATTTCTCCACCCCCACCAAGGAACAGATCGACCGGGGCGTGGCCGTGATGGCCGAAGTTCTGGCTGAGATGACGAAACCCCTGTGACGCGAAAAATGAGAGGAGAGAGGCACCCATGGAAAAAATCAAGATGACCACCCCCCTTGTGGAGATGGACGGCGACGAGATGACCCGCATTTTGTGGCAAATGATCAAGGACGAACTCATCCTGCCCTTTGTGGACCTCAAGAGCGAATACTACGACCTGGGGCTGCCCAACCGGGACGCCACCGGCGATCAGGTCACCATGGACGCGGCGCTGGCCAACAAGAAGTACGGCGTGTCGGTGAAGTGCGCCACCATCACCCCCAACGCCCAGCGCATGACTGAGTATAACCTGCACGAGATGTGGAAGAGCCCCAACGGCACCATCCGCGCTGTGCTGGACGGCACCGTGTTCCGCGCGCCCATCCTCATCAACTGCATTAAGCCCGTGGTGAAAAACTGGAAAAAGCCCATCACCATCGCCCGCCATGCCTACGGCGACGTGTACAAGGGCACCGAGTTCCGCATTCCCGGCCCCGGCAAGGCGGAGCTGGTGTTCACCGGCGAGGACGGCACCGAGCAGCGCCAGACGGTGTATGACTTTGAGTGCCCGGGCGTTTTGCAGGCTCAGTACAACAAGGACACCAGCATTGCCAGCTTTGCCCGCAGCTGCTTCAACTACGCCCTGTCCACCAAGCAGGACTTGTGGTTTGCCACCAAGGACACCATCAGCAAAAAATACGACCACACCTTCAAGGACATCTTCGCGGAAATTTACGAGGCGGAGTACAAGGAGAAGTTTGAGGCCGCGGGGATCGAGTATTTCTACACCCTCATCGACGACGCGGTGGCCCGGGTCATCCGCAGCGAGGGCGGCTTCATCTGGGCCTGCAAGAACTACGACGGCGACGTGATGAGCGACATGGTCTCCACCGCCTTCGGCAGCCTTGCCATGATGACCAGCGTGCTGGTGAGCCCCGACGGCTGCTACGAGTACGAGGCGGCCCACGGCACTGTCACCCGCCACTACTACCGCTATCTGAAGGGCGAGGTCACCAGCACCAACCCCATGGCCACCATCTTTGCCTGGACCGGCGCGCTGGCCAAGCGCGGCGAGCTGGACGGTATCCCGGCCCTGGAGGACTTCGCCAAGAAGCTGGAGGCCGCCTGTATCGACACCCTGGAGAGCGGCGTGATGACCAAGGACCTGTGCGGCCTGGCAGAGGGCATTACCCCCACGCCTGTGTCCAGCGGGGAGTTCATCAAGGCCATCCGCAAGAACCTGGAAGAGAAGCTGGGCGTGTAAACGCGGCGGAAGCCGAAAGGCGAAGGCCCAGCCTGTGCACAGCAAAATAAACAGCGGCCCCAAGCTGGGGTGGCATAAGAAAACGGCGGTTCTGCCGTAGGATTTTGGCGCATAAAACACGCAGAGCGGCCCCCCAAGCCACCAAGGCTTGAGGGGCCGCTCTTTGTGCTTTTTTCATCCAAAATCCTGGGGCATGGGCTGCGGGCGCAACAAAGATGCGCCCGCTCTGCTTCGCAGACCGCCCAGCCGGTCCAAGGCCCCACCGGGGCCTTGGCCGCTTCGCGGACCCGGACTGCGTAGCACCAGGAAGCGGGCGATTTTGATGGGAGCGCAAGGAAAAGCGCCGCAGGCACCCTTGGTGGTTGTCAAGGCGCTTTGACGCCGCGATACCGCAAAATCGCCTATTTCCCGGCGCCGTTTTCTTACGGCACCCCGGCTCATGGGAAATTCCCGCGGGGGCCGCTTTGTTTTATTCCTGCATTTGGCGCCGCCGGGCCAGCTTGTGCCGCCGCAGCGCCAGGGGCAAAGCCCCCAGGCAGATGAGCACGCCCAAGCCCAGATTGAGCAGGGAATGGGGGAACCCGCCGATGAGGTTGGTGCCGCCCAAAAACAGGTTCACGCCGCCGATCACATAGCACACGGTGAGCACCCGGTCCATGTGGCGGAGGATGGAGTCCGTGTCGCTGAACAGTTCAAAGGGGGTGCCGTCGTTCTCCCGCCGCAGGTAGACCCAGCTGAACAGCCTGCCCACCACCTGAATGCCCGTGTCCTCCAGAAAGGCGAGATAGTCCGGGTCATCTTTTTGCAGCATTTCCAGCTGGTACTGCCAGCGGCCCGGCTCGCCCGGTTCGAACTCGTAGCTGCACCAGCCCACCCGCTTCAGCTGCCAGCCCTGGCGGCTCATCTCATTGAGCCAGGCGGCCTCCTTTTCCCAGTCCCACAAAAGAAATGCCTTGTGCACCACCTTGTTCATGCCTGTCCCTCCTTTGTCACGGCCCGGCCGTTTTTCACCAGTTCCTCCAGCCGGGCAAGTTCCGCCTCCACCGCCGCCTTGCCCGCGGCGGTGATACGGTATTCCTTTTTGCGGCTGCCGGCCTCCACCGGCAGCGCCACGATCCAGCCTTTTTCCAGCAGGGCGTTCAGCGCGCCGTACAGCGTGCCCGCCGCCAGCCGCACCCGCCCGCCGGAAAACTCCTGCGTCTTTTGCATAATGCCGTAGCCGTGCAGCGGCTGATACAAAGAAAGAAGAATATAATAAAACGCTTCGGTCAAAGCGAAACTCTCCGCCATGGGCCACACCTCCTGCTATACAAGCTGACGTTATATCGGGTTACGATATAACTATATCAGCACCCGATATAGTTGTCAAGAGGGAAACAGGATCACAGCCACCCGATCTAATATTTTAGCACTCTTTTGATTAGAGTGCTAAAATTAACAATTTATTCATAAAAAGAACAAATAAAATGCGAAAAGAAGGGGTATAGTAAGTATCGTCAGGAAGGAAGAGGACCGGGAGCAAACCCCCGGGACCCAAAGCCCCCGGCAAAGCGGCGCAGCGCCCGCGCAAACACAGCGCCGCCCAAAAACAAAATCTCTTCGTGCGCGGAGAATAGGAGTTTATTATGTTTGGCATGATCCCGTTCACCCGTGAGGAAAACAGTCTGTGGAACTATCTGGACAATATGGAAAAGAGCCTGTTCACCGGCTTTGGCGACATGAGCCAGTTCCGGTGCGACATTCAGGACAAGGGCGACAGCTACCTGCTGGAGGCGGAGCTGCCCGGCTTTGAGAAGGAGGACATCAGCCTTGACCTGAACGGCGACACCATGGTCATCACCGCCCGCCACAACAGCGAGAAGGAGGACAAGGGCGAAGGCAACTACCTGCGCCGCGAGCGCAAGTACGGCTCCTACAGCCGCAGCTTCAACGTCAGCGGTATCAACACCGACGCCATCAAGGCCGCTTATAAGAGCGGTATTCTGGAGATCACCCTGCCCAAGCAGGCAGAGGTCGCTCCCGCGGCCCGCACCATCCAGATCGAGGGCTGATGTTCCGCAGAACACCCCATGGCAAGCGGGGGCGCCCGGCCAGATTGGCCGGG
>NHCFR05603__coassemble_684_pt1 | contig 20824 bp, 21 predicted proteins | sample NHCFR05603__metabat2_low_PE_044 | metagenome-assembled genome bin NHCFR05603 | reverse complement strand
AACATGATCGACCCCTTCCACCTGGAAGCTTACGGCGAGACCACCGTGAACTACAACCGGGACGTGGAGGCTTTCCCCATCGTGCAGAACATCCTGACCCGGATCACCGGCGACAAGAACTTCTACCGCAGCCCCACCGACATGGGCGTGAATATGGCGGGCTACGCCATCTTCGACGACGAGGCGGTGCGCGAGGCGGCCACCCAGGAAATTCTGCGCCGCTACTACAAGGCCGCCTGCGACGCAAAGCAGGGCAAGGCCAGCGAGGCTGCCCTGCACAAGATCGAGACCATTCTGCAGCAGCTGAACGTGCACACCGACAGCCGGGCCGTGGTGGCTCCGGCGCTGGAAAAGCAGAAGGCGGCGGGCAAGCCCGCGGCGGCGCTGCAGCTGCCCGACGGCCGTATCGTCACCGGCAAGGCCAGCGACCTGATGAGCGCCTCCAGCGCCACCGTGCTGAACAGTCTCAAAGCGCTGGCGGGCATTCCCGACGAGGTGCTGCTCATCAGCCAGCAGGTGCTGGTGCCCCTGCTGCGGCTGAAGATCGACTACCTCCACAGCCGGGCCAGCGTTCTGAAGGTGGACGACGTGCTGGCGGGCCTTGCGGTGAGCGCCGCCACCGACGAGACCGCCGCCAAGGCTCTGGCCGCGTTGAAGGACCTGCGGGACTGCGACATGCACTCCACCCAAATGCTGCACAGCGGCGACGAGGGCACCCTGCGCAAGCTGGGCGTGCGGCTGACCATGGAGCCTGTTTACCCCGGCAAGGACCTGTTCTTCTAAACCACACCGGGAACACAAAAGCGGCCTCCGCGAAATTCGCGGAGGCCGCCTTTGCGTTTCCCCGGTACATGCCCGTGGATTCTGACATTATTTTCTCTCAAAAAACATTTACAGCTCGATGTCCTGCAGGCGCAGCAGGGCGAGGATGTAAATTTTCAGCGCCTGCATGAGCTGGTCGATGTTCGCGCCCTCGTTGGCGCCGTGCATGGGGCCGGCAAACTCGGGCAGAACGGTGTCCAGCCGCTCGGGGCCGAAGCTCACCGCCCGGGGGAAGTGCCGGGCGTAGGTGCCGCCGCCCATGGTGAAGGGCTTGGCGTTTTCGCCGGTGACCTCGTTGTAGGTGTCCACCAGGGCCTGGATGGCCGCGTCGTCGGCGCTGATGTAGAAGGGCTTGTTCCAGCGGGCGTCCTCCACCGTGCCGGTGCCGCCCAGCGCCTCGCCCAGCCGCCGGGCAATTTCCTCGCCGGTAATGCTGGTGGGGTAGCGGCTGTCCACATCCTGGCGGATACGGCCCTCCCGGATGGTGATCATGCCGCCGATGATGGTCAGCGGGTCAAAAGCCTCGTCCCTGGCGGCAATGCCCACGCCGCTGCCGTCGGTGGCGTGGTGCAGCTTCTGCAGCACCTTCAGGAACGCGTTCTCCTCCTCGGTGCAAAGCTGATTGTCCAGCAGGTAGTCCACGATGAGGCCGATGGCGTTCACCGTGCCCGCGGGCATGGCGGCGTGGCCGCCCTTGCCCCAGCCGCGGATACGCACCGCGCCGTTCTCCTCCTCCAGGGTAATACCCTGGCGCTCAGAGAGCCTGGAAATATCGCCCTTCACAAGGCAGGTGGCCCGGTCGGGGATGACGTTGTGGGCAACGCCGCCCTCAAACTCCAGCAGGTTGCCGGCGAGAGGATTGCTCACCAGCTCGCCGTTGAAGCCGCCCTTTTCGCCGTTGCACACCGGGAACTCGGCGTCCGGCGAGAAGCAGAAGGCGGGAGCCTCGTAGTGCTCGAGGTAATAGTCCACGTCCTTCATGCCCGTCTCTTCGTTGGCGCCCAGCAGCGCCCGCACGGTGTATTTGAGGGGCACCTTATGCTCCTTGAGGAACTTCAGCGCGTACAGGCACAGCACGCTGGGGCCCTTGTCGTCGGCCACGCCGCGGCCGATGAGCCAGCCGTCCTTCACCTGCATGTCGAAGGGGTCGGCGGTCCAGCCGTTGCCCTGGGGCACCACGTCCAGATGGGTGATGGTGGCGATCTGGGTGTCGGTGGCGCCCTTCAGCTCGGCCCAGCCGATGTAGTTTTCGCAGTTGCGGGTGTCAAAGCCCATCTCCCCGGCGATGGCCAGACCCTCCGCCAGGGCGGCGGCGGGGCCGGGGCCGAAGGGCTTGCCCTCTTCAGGCTTGCCCTCCACGCTGGGCACATCCACCAGGCGCTTGATATCACGGACAACGTTCTCCCGGTTTTCGGCCACAAAGGCGTCCACCGAGGCGCGGTAAGTTTCAAACAGCATAGCGATTATCTCCTTTTCCGTCGGTCGATACTGCTATTATACCACCGGGGCGCGCCCTTGAAAACCATTTGCCCGCCGGGTGTTTTCTGTTATAATGAAGGGGAATCCAACGAAACGCGAGGTCCCATTGATGAAGGACAAAAAGGCCCTGAAAACCAATCTCATCTTCGCCGGTGTGCTGCTGGCGGTGGCGCTGGTACTGTTCGCGGTGCTGCAGCTGCGCCCGACGGGCGGCACGGCGGTGCTGACCTACGGCGAGGACGGTCAGACCATGGAGATCCCCCTGAACAAAAACGCCCGCTACGACGTGGACACCGGCATTTACACCATCCATCTGGAGGTGAAGGACGGCGCCATCGCCTTTGTGGACTCCCCCTGCCCCGACCATCTGTGCGAGGGGTACGGCTGGCTGAGCCGCCAGGACGACTGGGCCGCCTGCCTGCCCGCCAAGGCCAACGTGGTGGTGATGAGCGAGGGCGGCTGACCGCCCGGAAAGGAGCGCTGTTATGCGCAGGCTGGCTCTTCTTTGCATGTTTGCGGCGGTGTGTTGCATTGCCCTGGCGGTGGGGGTGTTCCTCCGCCCGGCTCCTGCGGCGGACCCGGTCTCCGGGTCCGCGTCCGCCCCGGTGAGCAGCGCGGCCAGCGCCGCGCCTGCCCCCTCCCCTTCGCCCACTCCCGCGCCCACGCCCAGCCCCGCCCCGGAAGGGGTGAACTGGCCGGCGCTGGCCACGCCCTTTGACCTGACGGGTCTGGAGACCGAGCGGCTGGGCTGGGGCCAGGGCAAGCAGGTGAACGAGCGCAACCAGCCCATCGGCGCGGTGACCTACCAGGAAAAATACGGCCAGTGGGGCGGCGTGTTCCTTGCCCCCGAGGCCGAAACGCCCACCATTTATCTGACCTTCGACTTCGGCTATGAGACGGGCTACTCCGCCGCCATTCTGGACACGCTGAAGGAGAAAAACGCCCCCGCCACCTTCTTTGTGGTGGGCAGCTACGCCAAAAACAACGCCGAAACGGTGGAGCGCATGCTGGCGGAAGGCCACACGGTGGGCAGTCACTCGGCCACCCACAAGGACATGACCGCCCTCTCCGACGAGGAGGCCCGGGCGGAGATCACCGACTTCAACGCCCAGTTTGCCCAGCAGTTCGGCGTGGCCCCCACCCTGTTCCGGTTCCCGGAAGGGGTGTTCAGCCAGCGGCTGCTGGCCCTGGCCGCAAACGAGGGCATGCGCAGCGTGTTCTGGAGCTACGCCTATGCCGACTGGGACGCGAACGCCCAGCCGGATAAGGCCGAAAGCCTGGAAAAGGCGCTGGCCGCCGCCCACCCGAACGCGGTCTATCTCTTGCACCCCATGGCCACCAACAGCGCCATGCTGGGCGAGCTCATCGACGGGCTGCGGGCCGCGGGCTATACCCTGGCCGCTCTGTGAGGCGGGGCTCTGTCCCCGCGCTTCCCCGTCCCATACGGAACAGTTGCCGCCCCTCCGGGGGCGGCTTTTTTTGCTTTGCGGGGGTGTGTTCCGCCGGGCGGCGCTTTTCTCTTGCCCTGTTCCGCGCCGCCCCGCGCGGGAGAAATTTTGCCTTTTTTTAACGCCGCCGGGGCAAAACGCCGAAAAAACGGCCCCGTTTTTCGTTTTTCGGCCCGTTTTGGGTAAAATGTATGTAAAATGTGTCCTCCGGCTGTGGAAGCCATGTTAAATCCCATGCTATAATCGAATCGCACGGCCTGGCGCGCCATTGCCCGGGCCGCTTTCGGAACGTAATTTTGCGGGGAATCGATTTTTGAGGTGTATTGTATGACCATATTCGACGTGTTCAATGTGGCCGGCGGCCTTGCTCTGTTTCTCTACGGCATGTCCATCATGGGCATCGGCCTGGAAAAGCTGGCGGGCGGCAAACTGGAAGCCATTCTCCAGCGGCTGACCAACAGCGTTTGGAAGGGCGTGCTGCTGGGCACGGTGATCACCGCCCTCATCCAGTCCTCTTCCGGCACCACGGTCATCGTGGTGGGCCTTGTGAACAGCGGCATTCTGGCGCTGCCCCAGGCCATCGGCATTATCATGGGCGCCAACATCGGCACCACCGTCACCGGCCAGCTGCTGAGTTTGAGCGACATCACCGGCTCCGGCTGGATCTTCACCCTGCTGAAGCCCAGCACCTTCAGCCCCATCGTGGCCTTCATCGGCGCGGTGCTCTTCGTCTTTTTCAAGAGCCCCAAAAAGCGCAACATCGGCCAGATCTGCATGGGCTTCGGCATTCTGTTCACCGGCATGTTCACCATTGAGGCGGGCGTGAGCGGCCTCAAAGACAGCCCCCTCTTCGTGCAGCTGTTCTCCAGCCTGGAAAACCCCATCCTGGGTGTGCTGGCAGGCACTCTGGTCACCGTGGCCATCCAGTCCTCCTCCGCCAGCGTGGGCATTCTGCAGGCGCTTTCCAGCACCGGCGTGGTCACCTGGGGCAGCGCCATTCCCATCATCCTGGGCCAGAACATCGGCACCACCTCCACCAGCCTGCTGGCCTCCATCGGCACCTCCACCGCCGCCCGCCGCAGCGCCATGGTGCACGTTTACTTCAACATCATCGGCACCGCCATCTTCCTGGTAGCCATCTACGGCCTGAAAGCCGCCGGCTTCTTCCCCTTCTGGGACCAGGTCATCGACCGCAGCGGCATTGCCAACTTCCACACCCTGTTCAACGTGGTGGTCACCCTGCTGTTCCTGCCCTTTACCAAGGTGCTGGCCTGGCTGGCGGTGCACACCGTGCCCGAAAAGGCGCAGGACTCCGCCGATCTGGACATGCCCGTTCTGGACCAGCGGCTCATCTCCAGCCCCGCCGTTGCGCTGCAGCAGGCCCAGGGCGCCGTTGAAAAGATGGCCCGCCGCGCCCAGCGCAACTTCCAGCTCTCCTTTGACCAGCTGCGCCGCTACGACCCGGAGGTGACCACGACCATCACCCACCGGGAGGAACTGCTGGACAAGATGGAGGTCACCATCACCAACTACCTGTTGCAGATCAGCGACCAGGAGCTGAACGAGGGCGAGAGCCGCCAGGTGAGCGAGCTTTTGAAGTTCATCTCGGAATACGAGCGGATCGGCGACTACTCCATCAACATCCTCCAGTGCGCCCAGCGCATTCACGAGGAGGAGATCACCCTCTCCAAGAGCGCCTGGAACGAGCTGGACCAGCTGCAGAAGTGCGCCGACAAGGCCCTGAGCATTGCGGGCGACGCGTTTGCCTCCGAGGACGCGGCCCTGGCCGCCCAGGTGGAGCCCCTGGAAGAGACGGTGGACGAGATGTGCGACGCGCTGCGTGAGCGGCACATCGGCCGTCTGAAGCAGGGCGACTGCAGCATTGAAGGCGGCGTGGTGTTCCTGGACGTGCTCACCAACACCGAGCGCATTTCCGACCACTGCTCCAACATTGCCGCCCGTATCGTGGGCATGAGCGCCGACGATCTGGACGCCCACTCCCGCAAGCACTCGCTGCTGGCCGGCCATGACGACGAGTTCAACCGCCGCCTGGAAGCCGCCCGCGAGACCTACCTCGTGCCTCTGGGCATCGAAGCGCCCACCGAAGCCTGAGATCTCTTTGCACTCCGACCCCTGCAGCCGCTGGCTGCGGGGGTCTTTTTCTGCCCGCCGGGGCCTTTTACTGGAAATCCCGCGGGCCATCTGCTATGATGGTAGAAACGGGGAGGGGATCACCTTGACGAATGCAAAGCGCAGCGTTTCGGCCGCCCAGAAGCGGGGCGCGGCATTGCTGGCCGCGCTGCTGGCGGCGGCGGGGCTGCTGCTGGCGGCCCGCGCCGGGCAGGAACAGTTCTTCTTTTCCATGAGCGGCGCGGACTTTGCCGCCGGCACCGTGGACCGGGCCGAAACCGGCGCGCAGGCGCTGACGCTGGAGCCGGGGCACACCGCCGCAGTGGAGCACCTGACGCTGGAGCCGGGCAGCTACCGGCTGACCGTGGAATACGCCGCCGAGGGCGCGGACGGCCTGCTGGTGGTGGAGGGCCCCGGCGACCTGCAGCCGGACAACACCGCCGGCCTTTGCCTGGCCCGGGTGGAGCTGCCCGCCGGGGGCGGGTCCGCCGAGGCGGAGCTGGAAGTGCCCCGCCGGCTGACCGACCTTGTGTTCCGGGCCGAGAGCGGCCAGGGCACGCTCACCCTCTCCCATGCCGACCTGTCGGGCGGCGCCGTCCACCGGGACGAAGCGGTGCTGTTTGCGCTGGCGGCGCTTGGGGCGCTGGCGCTGGCCGCGGCGGGGCTGAACCGTTTGGACAGATGTGCCCTGTTTTGTTCAAAATTTCTTTTTTCCGCCCCGTTGTGCGGGTTTTCGCGGGGGTCCTTCTTGCCCAGGGCCCGCTCTTGATGGTATAATCAAACCGCTTACAGAGTTTTAACTTGGATTTAACCAGAAATTAACCAAGCGGCCCAGGCCGCGTGAAGGGCGGAGCGATATGACCATCTTTAATGTCATCAACCTGGCGGGGGGTATCGCCCTGTTTTTGTATGGCATGTCCATCATGGGCACCGGCCTGGAAAAACTGGCGGGCGGCAAGATGGAGGCTGTGCTGCAGCGGCTGACCAGCAGCGTGTGGAAGGCGGTGCTTCTGGGCGCCATCCTCACCGGGCTCATCCAGTCCAGCGCGGGCACCACCGTCATCTGTATCGGCCTTGTGAACAGCGGCATTTTCACCCTGTCCCAGGCCATCGGCATTATCATGGGCGCCAACATCGGCACCACCGTCACCGGCCAGCTGCTGAGTTTGAGCGACATCACCGGCTCCGGCTGGATCTTCACCCTGCTGAAGCCCAGCACCTTCAGCCCCATCGTGGCCTTCATCGGCGCGGTGCTCTTCGTCTTTTTCAAGAGCCCCAAAAAGCGCAACATCGGCCAGATCTGCATGGGCTTCGGCATTCTGTTCACCGGCCTGTTCACCATGGAGAAGGCGGTGGCGCCCCTGAAGGACAGCCCCCTCTTCGTGCAGCTGTTCACCCAGCTGCAAAACCCCGTGCTGGGCGTGCTGGCGGGCGCGCTGGTCACCGTGGCCATCCAGTCCTCCTCCGCCAGCGTGGGCATTCTGCAGGCCCTTTCCAGCACCGGCGTGGTCACCTGGGGCAGCGCCATCCCCATCATCCTGGGCCAGAACATCGGCACCTGCTCCACCCCCCTCATCGCCTCCATGGGCGCTTCCACGGCGGCCAAGCGCAGCGCCATCGTGCACCTTTACTTCAACGTCATCGGCACCGCCGTGTTCCTGGCGGGGGTCTACGGCCTGAAGGCCGCGGGCCTGTTCCCCTTCTGGAACGACGTGATGACCAAGGGCGACATCGCCAACTTCCACACCCTGTTCAACGTGGTGGTCACCCTGCTGTTCATGCCCTTCACCAAGGCGCTGGCCTGGCTGGCGGAGCGCACCATCCCCGAAAAAGAGGGCGAAGCGGCGGACCTGTCCATGCCGGTGCTGGACCAGCGCCTGCTGCAAAGCCCGGCGGTGGCCCTGCAGCAGGCCAAGAACGCGGTGGAAAAAATGGCCAGCCGCACCCGCACCAACTTCGACAAAACGGTGGGCCTGTTCACCAAATTCGACGCGGAGGTGGCGGCCAGCGTCGCCCACCGGGAGGAACTGCTGGACAAGATGGAGGTTTCCATCACCGACTACCTCATCCGTATCAGCGACCAGGAGCTCACCGAGAGCGAGAGCCACGCGGTGAGCGAGCTTTTGAAATTTGTGGGCGAGTACGAACGGATCGGCGACTACACCGTGAACCTGATGGACTGCGCCCGCCAGCTGTCGGAACAGGAGTGGAATTTTTCCGCCTCCGCCAGAAGCCAGGCGGCGCTGCTGTTCGACGCGGTGGGCGAGGTGCAGCGCCTCGCCGGAGACGCCTTCACCCAGGCGGACGCCGCCCTGGCGGCTCAGGTGGAGCCGCTGGAGGAAACGGTGGACCGGATGTGCGACGTCATGCGCGAGGAGCACATCACCCGCCTGAAGGCCGGCGAATGCGGCATTGAGCCGGGGCTTTTGTTCCTGGACGTGCTCACCAACACCGAGCGCATTTCCGACCACTGTTCCAATATCGCCGCCCGGCTCATCGGCGACGAGACCGACGACCCGGACATGCACGCCCGCAAGCACACCCTGCTGGCGGGTCAGGACGCGGCCTTCAACGCCCGTCTTGCCACCTACGAACAAAAGTATCTGGCGCCGCTGACCAAGTGACGCCCCGATCCTGACCATGCGCCCGCAAGGAGGGCCCTTTTATGCGATCCACTCACCAAAACGCGGCTTTGAACGTGGGGAAATTTGTCATGGCCCTGCTGGTGGTCGCCATCCACACCCGCCCCGCCGATTCGCTGCCGCCCGCCTTTGGGCCGCTCTTTGACAGTGTGTCCCGCTTTGCGGTTCCCTTCTTCTTTCTCTGCACCGGCTTTTTGCTGGGCCAGCGGATGGAGCAGCCCGCCGGCTGCGCCCGCAACCTGGACATGCTGAAACTCCGGATCAAAAAGCTCACCGGGCTGTATCTTTTCTGGACCGTGCTCTATCTGCCCCCGGCAGTGCTGCACTACCGGGACATGGGGCTCACCTTCCGGGCCGCCGCGGGGATGTATCTGCGCTGGCTGTTCCTGGTGGACGAGCACTACAATTCCTGGATGTTGTGGTATCTGCTCTCCTCCATCTACGGGCTGTGCATGATCTTCCTCATTCTGAAATTCACGGGCAGCGAGCGCCTGGTGTGGGCCTGCGGGCTCGTGTGCATGGCGCTTTCCCTCTGGTTCGACGCCCTCATCGACGGCGGCGTGATACCGCCGGGCATTCCCGGCCAGGTGGACCGCCTGGTGGACGCGACCATCCTCAACGGCCGCCTGCTGCGGGGCTTTTTCTACCTGCCCTTCGGCATGCTGCTGGCAAAGCGGCTGCCCCGCCCGGCCGCCGCTGCCGCCCTTCTGGCGGCGGGCCTCGCCGGCGCATGGGCGCTGCGTGCCGTTCCCATGGCCGGAGGCCTCTGCTTTGTTGCGGCGGACCTGGGCCTCTTTGCGCTGACGGCGCAGCTGCCCCTGCGGGACCGGCCCTTCTTCCGTGCCCTGCGCACCGCCAGCAGCGTGGTCTATTTCACCCACATGTATCTGTGGATGTTCTGGTACACCGTGACCGGGCGCGGCCTCACCTACGGCATGCCCGCCTTTTTGTGGACGACGGGCCTCTCCCTGCTGGCGGCGGCGCTGTATCTTGCGCTGCGCGCGGCCTGGGGCCGCCGTTCCGCCCGGCTGAAAGCAGCCGCCTGAACCTGCGCACAAAAAGCGGCAGCGTCCCTTTTGGGGACGCTGCCGCTTTCTTTTGTTTGGAACAGGCTTATTTCAGGAAGCCCTGGATGATCTTTTCCTCGGCCTCCTCGGTGGTAAGGCCCAGGGTGCAGAGCTTGAGCAGCTGCTCGCCGGCAATTTTGCCGATGGCCGCCTCGTGGATGAGGGCGGCGTCCACATGGTTTGCCTCCAGGCCCGGCATGGCCAGCACGGTGCCGTTTTCCGCCAGGATGGCGTCGCACTCGGAGTGGCCGGTGCAGAGGGCGTTGCCCCGGATGGTGGAGGCGAACTCCTGGCGGGAGCTGCCCCGGGCCACGCTGCGGCTCACAAGGTCGGCCGCGCTTCCCTCCCCCTCCAGCCGCACCACAAAGTCGGTGCGGGCAAACTCGTCGCCGTTTGTCATAATGCGCTCGCGCACCAGGAGGCGGGCGTTCTTCTGCAGCACGGCCCGCGTTTTGCGGGTGGTGCGGCTCACGCCGCCCAGCTGCACGGTGTCCATCTCAAGGCAGGCGTCCTCGTCCAGTTCGATGTCGGTGACCGGGTCGATGACCTTGTCGCCCTTGCCGTCGCCGGTGGCGATGTGCTTTTCTTTATAAAGCACATGGGCGCCCTTGGCCAGCAAGAAGCGGTGAATGCCGTTGTGGCGGGCTTCCTCTTCGCCTTCGCTGTGCACGCCGCAGCCCGCCTCGATGATGACGTCCGCGCCTTCGCCCACATAGAAATCGTTGTAGACCAAATCGTCCACGCCGGCGTGGGTGACGCAGGCGGGAATATACACCGTCTCGCCCTTGGTGCCCGGCTTGATGTGGATGACCAGGCCCGGCGCGTCGGTCTTGGACTCGATGGTGATGTTCTCGCTGGACTGGCGGGCGGCGCACTGGCCGTCCTCCCGGATGTTATAAGCCCCTTTGAGCTCGCCGCTCTTGATCCCGCTGATGAGGCGCAGCAGTTCGTCGGTGATCTGGTTCATACCCTTGCGTCCTCCTTTTCCAGCGGGCAGCGCACCGCTTTCTCGTTTGCCAGCAGGGTGGGCAGCACCTCGGCCGCCGGGCCCGCCTGACGGACGCGGCCGTCCGCCACCACCACGATCTCGTCGGCGATGGACAGAATGCGCTCCTGATGGCTGATGACCAGCAGGGTGCCGGTGCCCTTGCTGCGCAGTTCTTCAAAGGTCTCCACCAGACGGGCGAAGCTCCACAGGTCAATGCCTGCCTCCGGCTCGTCGAAGATGGAAAGCTTTGCGCCCCGGGCCAACACGCTGGCGATCTCAATGCGCTTGATCTCGCCGCCGGAGAGGCTGGCGTCCAGCTCGCGGTCCACATACTCCTGGGCGCACAGACCCACCTTGCCCAGCAGGTCGCACAGCTCCAGTTCGCTCAGTGTGCGGCCGGCGGCCAGCTCCAGCAGGTCCCGCACCGCCAGGCCCTTGAAGCGCACCGGCTGCTGGAAGGCATAGGCAATGCCCGCCTTGGCGCGGGCGGTCACGTCCAGCTGGGTGATGTCCTGCCCGTCGAACAGGATACGGCCCGCGCTGGGGGTCTGAATGCCGGCGATGAGCTTGGCCAGGGTGGTCTTGCCTCCGCCGTTGGGGCCGGTGACCACCACCAGGCGGCCGGTGTCCAGCCGGAGGGTGATGTCCTTGATGATCTCGTTGCCGCCCGGGATGGCCCAGGCGAGATGTTCCAGTTGTAACATAATGGGTATGGCTCCCTCACTTTCTTTGCAGGGCCCGCGCAAACATGCGCAAACAGCCCCTATTATTATGGGGCCCGGCGCGGGGATTGTCAAGGCGGGGCGGGGCCCGCCGAGGGCAGTATGGCGCAAATTTTACACTTTTATCCCTTTGTGGTATGATAAGATGGTAAAGGAATCATCCGGGCGGCGCAGCGCGCTTCGCCGCACCTTTCAGAAAGGGGGCAGTTCCATGCCCGCAGACCGCCGCTTCGCGGTGCTCATCGACGCGGACAACGTGTCGGACAAATACATCAAGATCATTCTGGACGAGGTGTCCACCCAGGGGGTGGCCAACTACAAGCGTATCTACGGCAACTGGACCAGCCCCAGCATGGCCAGCTGGAAGAACGTGCTGCTGGACTATTCCGTCACCCCCATCCAGCAATACAGCTACACCACCGGCAAAAACGCCACCGACTCGGCCATGATCATCGACGCCATGGACATCCTCTATTCCGGCAAGGTGGAGGGGTTCTGCCTGGTCTCGTCGGACAGCGACTTCACCCGCCTGGCCTCCCGCCTGCGGGAGGGCGGCATGACCGTGATCGGCATGGGCGAAAAAAAGACGCCCAAGCCCTTCATCGCCGCCTGCAACATGTTCCGCTATCTGGACGTGCTGGCCGCCCAGCCGGAGGCTGAACCGGAACCGGAGCCGGAGGCCGAACCCGCCCCCGCCGCCGGGGCGCAGGCCGCCCCGGAAAAGGACAGGGAAAAGGAGAAAGCCAAGCCCGCCAAGGCCAAATCCGCCCGCAAGAAGGCCGCCCAGCCCGAGCCCCCGGCCCCTCAGGAGGACCCGGAACTCACCGCCATGCGCGGGGCCATCAAGGCCATCGTGGCGGAGCAGTCGGACGAGGACGGCTGGCTTGCGGTGAGCATGATCGGCAACCTGCTGGTCAAGCGCTACCCGGACTTTGACGTGCGCAACTTCGGCTTTTCCAAGCTGACCCCCTTTGTGCTGAGCCTGGGGATTTTTGAGGTGCGCACCGAGCGGGGCAAGGACAACGCCCGCCAGGCCTATGTGCGGCTGAAATAAACAGAGAACGGCCCCGGAGAAAATCTTCTCCGGGGCCGTTTTTTGCTTTATTCCTCCGCCGGGGCCTGCCCGCCGGGCGCGGCCTCCCGGGGCGGGGCTGCTTTGCGCCGGGGCGCGGCCTTTTTGGCCGCGGGCTTCTCCCCCGCTTCCGTCGCTTTGCGCCGGGTGCGGGCGGGCTTTTCCGCCGGGGCAAGGCCGGGGCAGCTGCGCTCGTCCGGCAAACCGGAGAGGTAGCTGGCGCTGCCCAGCAGGTCGGAGAGCTTTTTCATGGAGAGGCGGCCGTCCCAATAGCCCTTGGCGGCCAGCAGATAGGCCGCCGAGCGCTTTTCCGCCTTTTCCAGCAGGGCGTTCAGGTCGTCCTCCATCTCCTCACCGGTGAAGGGGTGGGTCCAGGGGCAGGGCAGGCTGCCCTTGGGCCGCTTGCCGGTGCCGATGAGCCGTGCGGGGGTGATGTGGCCGGTGACGGCGCCCCGCCCGCCAAAGGCAGGCTCCACCAGCCAGAACAGGGCGTATTTGATGTGAAAGCGGCTGATGAACATCCGCCGCAAAGCCCGGGTGTGCCAGAAGGTGTCCGCCAGGGCCTCCCGGCTCACCGTGACGCCGAAAGCCGCCTGCAGGCTCTTTTGCAGCTGCGCGCCCACCTCGGCCAGCGCCGCCCCCGCCAGGCGCGGGGTGGTGTCGTCCACGGGGACGGCGGCCTTGCCGGTGTCCTGCTCGTGGAGGAAACTGTCCACCGCGATCTCAAAATAGCCGTGGCCGCCGGGGCCCGCGTAGGGGCCGCCCTCTTCGGTGACGCACACCACATAAGGGTGCACCGTGCAGTCGGCGGCGTAGTGGCTCAGAAAGCCCAGGGCATAGCTGCGCTGGGCGGGGGTGGCGGCGTTTTCCACCAGCGCCCGCAGAAAGGCGCCGGTGTTCTCGTCGTGCATGCGCGAGCCCAGTTCGGGCAGGTTTTCGCCCCGGTTTTCTCCGCTTTTCCAGGCGCGGTAGCAGAAAAAGATGTCCGGCCCGTTGGCGCCGCAGGCAAAGGCGGCGGGGTGCTCGATCTCCAGCTGCGCCAGTTCGGCGGCGCGGCGGGCGGTGCGGACGTGGGTGTAGCCTTCCGGCATAAAGGGTCCCTCCCTTGGGGTGAATCTCGATAAAAAAGGGGCCGCCGCCCGGCAAAGCCGCCGGGGGCCGCCCCTTTTATTCTACAACGAATGAGGAAAAGTTACAACGCTCACTTGTTTTTGTTCAGGTACTTGGGCAGCACGAAGAAGTACAGCCCGCCGCCCACGAAGAAGATGAGCAGCACGCTCAGAATGCCCCAGGGGGCGGCGGCGGTGTCCACCGCGGCCAGCTGCTCGGCGGTGGCGGTGGCCCGGTCGAGGCCCTGCCCGGACAGCATTGCGTCGGCGGCCAGCGCGCTGGAAAGGCCCACCAGCGCCGGGCCCATGATGGCGGAGAACTTGCCGAAGATGTCGTAGAAGCCGAAGAACTCGCCGGAACGGTTCTTATCCGGGATGAGCTTGCCGAACATGCTGCGGCTCAGCGCCTGAATGCCGCCCTGGCTGGTGGCCACCATGATGGCCATGACCCAGAACTGCCAGACCTCCCGCAGGAAGAAGCCGAACACCGTGACGCACATGTAAATGCAGATACCCACACCCACCATGAACCGGGCGCCGAACTTTTCGCTGGCCTTGATGTAGAGCAGGGCGAAGGGCAGGCCCAGCACCTGCACCAGCAGCAGCGCCAGCAGCATGCTGGTGGAATCGAGGCCCAGGGTGTCGCCGTAGCTGGTGGACATATGGATGATGGTGTTCACGCCGTCGATGTAGAAGAAGTAGGCGATGAGGAAAACGAACATCTGCTTGTAGCGGAAAATTTCCTTCGCCGTGCCGCCGATCCCCTTGAGGGCCTCGGCCACCGCGCCCTTTTTGCGGGGCACAAAACTCACCTGCTCCACGTTTTTGAGCAGCGGGAAGCTGAACACGAACCACCACACGGCGGTGAGGCCGAAGGCGAAGGACAAACAGAACAGCATGGCGTCGCTGCCCAGGATGAGGTTCATCAGCAGGAAGATGAGCAGCGGGATGGTGGAGCCGCCGATGTAGCCCAGGCCGTAGCCCATGGTGGAGACCTTGTCCATCCGCTCCTCGGTGGTGACGTCGTTCAAGAAGCTGTCGTAGTAGAGGTTCGCGCCGGCGAAACCGATGGTGGACAGGATGTACAGCACCAGAATGATGAGGCCCACCGTCTCGGCGGTGCCGGGGGTGACGAAGTCCAGCTGAGGGGTGATGGCCAGCCCCGCGCAGCTGAGCACGCCCACCAGCATAAAGACGGTGAACAGCTTTTTGCGGAAGCCCTCAAAGTCGCCGAACACTCCCAGCACCGGGGCGGCCAGCGCCACGATGGCCATGGCGGCGCTGGTGGCGTAGCCCCAGACGGTCATGCCGGAGGCGGCGTCCTGCATGTAGCTGGCCACCGTGTTGAAGAAGATGGGCAGAATGGTGACCACGACCACCGAATGGGCGCTGTTGGCCCAGTCGTACATCATCCAACTGACTTCTTTTTTTGTGAATCCCCGCAAAAACTTCATGGTCTCACCTCACACTTTTATTACTTTTCAGTGTAACATCTGCGGCGGCAAAACACAATAAAAGCCCCCGTAAAAAATTACGGGGGCTTTTTGCAGAGATTTAACAGGGGCTTTTCACGCGGCCTCGCCGGCGGCGGTCTCCTCGCTCACCACAGGCCCGTCAAAGTCCTGGGCAGCGGAGGAAGCGCCGGCCTCGCCGTCGTTTTCAGCGGCGGCCGCGGCCTGGCGGGCCAGGTATTCCTCGGCCTCGCCCGCTTCCATCCACATGGTGTCGCCGAATTCGTCCACGATCTGCACCTGGTGGCGGCCCATCTGGGACAGGCGGGTGGCGTCGGCGTTCATGTCGAACACGCCGTCCAGGTCCAGATCCCAGGATTCATCGTCGTCGCTCCAGTAGAAGTAGGCACGGTCCACGCCCGCGTCCCGCAAAGCGGGCAGCAGCGCCGCCACCCGGGCGGCAAACTCGTCGCCGTTTGCCACCGTGCCGCCCAGGGTGATGTTCGCCCCGGCATGGTCCTCGGCGCGCAGGTCGGCCAGGGTCATCTCCCGGTCGAACTCATAGCCGCCCAGGTTCACCCAGCCGTTGCAGTCCAGCACGTCCTGGCCCTGGAAGGCGGCGTGCAGCTGTTCTTCCAGCTCGTCGGAAAGGCGTTCCTCGGTGGAGGAGCGGTCCGGCCCGTACCAGCGCCACACCGCGGGCAGGGTGGCGGCGCAGAGGCTGGCGCAGATGAGCACAAAGCTCACGAAGGCGGCCAGAAAGTCCAGCCGCAGCCGCTCTTCGCCCTTGCGGCGGGCGGAGGCCCACAGCACTTCCGCACCCAGGAACACCAGCACCAGCGGGGCCAGCTTGGCGACGGAGATGATGTCAAAACCCGGCACAAAGAAGTAGGCGGTGATGGCAAGGCCGGTGACGATGAGGGAAAGGCCCAGGGTGACGGTGCCCACCCGGCGCACCGGCGGGCGGCGGGGCGGAGCAGGCAGAACGGGCACAGGGGCGGGCGCGGCCTGTTCCGCCGCGGGCGCCGGTTCAGAAACGGGGGCCGGCTGCTCGTTTGTGGGAAGGTCCATGCGTTCCTGTTCGGTCATGGCTCACACCTCCCCTTCGCCCTTGAACTCGGTGTAGTCCGGCTCGGCGGGCTGCTTTTTCTTGCCGCCCTTGATGAGCCACAGGCCCAGGCCGATGAACACAAAGCCCACCGCCAGGCCGGGAACATCGTAGAGGATCCCCCGCAGCAGTTGGGCTACCGGAGAGTCGTAACCGATGGCCCAATTCACCAGATCGCACAGCCAGGAGCGCACGAAACTCTGGTAAAGGCCGGCCACGCCCAGCGCAACCAGGGTCCAGCCGATGAGGTGATGGCGGCGGTCAACAAGGCGGGCAAGGTCCTCGCCGCCGTCCCAGCTGAAGAGGAAGGTATCCGCCGGGGCGGTGCCCTGCCGCAGCTGGGCGTGAAGATTCAGGCTGTCAAAAAAGCTGTACATATACACCACCGCGCTGAGCACCATCAGCACCGGCAGGAATACGCCGCCGATCATCAGCGGGATCACGAACAGAAGCACCTGGGTCAGGCCCCGCTTCATATAGCCCTGATACATCTGGCCTGCGCCGGGGATGAAGGAGAAGCAGAGGGTCAGAAATCCGTTTTTATTCATGTGTCAGTCCACTCCTTTGGTTTGAGTTGAGGCCGGGTCGGCGGCGTCCGCCTTTCCGGAGGCCGGGGCGTCGGCGTTGTCGCTCCGGTCGGTCTTTGCTTTGGGCTGGGGGGCCTGGTAGGCGGGGCGCAAAGCGCTCTGCACCTTTTCCGACCAGTCGCTCACCGCCCGCAGGATGGCGCTGCCCGGTTCTTCCTCCCGGGCGGGCTGTGAGGCCGCGGGAGGCTGGGGGGTCATGTCCTCCCCCCGCACCGTGAACACGCCGGCAATGTCGGCAAAAATGCCGGTGTACCACAGCGTGCCGGTGATGAGCACCGCGGCCGCCGCCGCGGTGTAGCGGCTCATCAGCGCCTGGGCTGCGCGGCGGCGCAGCCGGCGCAGCACCGGCAGGGTCTGGTCGGTGGGCGGCTCCTGGAGCACGTCCCCTTCCAGCAGGGCGGTGTAGCGCACGAGGCAGGCGTCGCAAAAGCTCAAATGCTCGGCGGCTTCCAGCCTGCCCAGTTCGTCCAGTTCGCCGCCGATGAGCGCCTGCAGGCCCTCGTCGGTGAGGTGGCCGTCGGGCCGGAACAGTTCTGTCATTGCCTCTCGCTCCTTTCCCTGATTTGTTCCCGCAGCATCTTTTTTGCCCGGAACAGCTGGGTGTGCACCGTTTTGGGCGGGCGGCGCAGCGCCCGGGATATTTCCTCCACGCTGCGTTCCTCCAAAAAGTACATCACCGACACCTGTAAGTAGGGTTCCTTCAGTTCCCGCACCATCTGCCGGATGGCGGCCGCCTCATCTTCGGTGACGGTGAGGTCCTCCGGCCCGGGCGGGGCGGCCGCGCCGGGCGGCGGCGACTGGGGCATGCCATCGTCGCCGGGGGCGCTCACCCGCCTTGCCCAGGCGCTTTTCAGATGGTCTCTCGCCTTGTTGGTGGCGATCCGGGCCAGCCATGGCTTGTAGTGTTCGGGCGGGCAGGAATCCATGTGAGTGAAGGCGGACACGAAGGTGTCCTGGGTCAGGTCCTCGGCCAGCTGGTGGTCCTGCACAAGCTGGTAGCACACGGTGTACACCAGCCGCTGGTATTGCTCTACCAGCCCCGCAAACTGTGCATTTGTCACGCCGGTGTCTCACCGCCCTTTCCCCTCACTGTGTCTATGTAACGAGCCGGCGGGTCCGGTTTCTTCACCTTCCGCGAAAAAAATGCGCCGCCCTTTTGGGCGGCGCAGCTTGCGGCAGAATTATTCCGGATCGGCCTTGCCCATCAGCAGGGTGACCCAGGCGCCGGCGGCGCCCAGCACCAGGCCCACGATGAGGCCGGGCACGGTGAAGCTGGCCAGCGCGCCGGAGGAGTAGAGCACCGCGAAGGGGCTGGACAGGATGAGCCCGATGATCCCCGCAAAGGTCTGGCTGGGGAAGTGGGCAAAGAGGTACTCGATGATCTTGGCGATGGCGAAAATGCCCAGCGCCACGCCCACGCCGAAGGGCAGCAGCAGGCTGACGTTGTGGAGGATGAGGGCGAAATCGCCCGCCACAAGGCCGTCCACACAGCCGGTGACCAGGTCCAGGATGGTGTTGTAGTAGCCCAGCACCATCAGCACCATGCTGCCGGACACGCCGGGGATGACCATGGTGGCGCTGGCGATGAGGCCCAGAGCCGCCAGCAGAATGGCGGTGCCGGGGGTGAGGGTGAGGGCCTTGACCGCCTCGTCGCCGCCCTGCAGCAGGGCCATGCCCACGCCGAAGGCCAGCAGGGCGATGAAGCAGACGGCCTCGCCGGCAGGCACGCCCTTGCGGGCCTTTTTGGCGTAGCTGTCCTTAAAGCGCACCCACAGGATGGGCAGGCCGCCCAGGATGAGGCCCACGAAGGTGAGGCAGGTGGCCAGGGTGTGCTCGGCCAGCAGGTAGCGCAGAGCGTAGCCGAAGGCCACAATGCCCACGCCCATGCCCACGCCCAGGGGCAGCAGGGTGAGAATGCTCTGCTTGAAGTGCTTGAACAGGCCGCTCACCGCGCCGATGATCTTGTCGTACACGCCCATGGACACCGCCATGGTGCCGCCGGACACGCCGGGGATGACGTTGGCCACGCCGATGGCCACGCCCCGCAATACATCCATGATTGCTTTCATGCGTTTTCTCCTTTTCAACTCGCGTTTCGCGCCCGCAGGGGGGCACGGTATCAACTATACAGTATAATGCCCCGACGCGCAAGGCTTTTCGGGCATTTACAGGTCCAGTTCCAGCTCCACGGGGCAGTGGTCGGAGCCGAAAATTTCGGGATGGATGGCCGCTACCTTCACCTTGTCCATCAGGCGGCGGCTGACCACGAAGTAGTCGATGCGCCACCCCGCGTTGTTCTTGCGGGCGTTGAAGCGGTAGCTCCACCAGCTGTAGGCCCCGGTGAGGTCGGGGTACTTCTCCCGGAAGGTGTCGGCGAAGCCCGCCGCCAGCAGCTCGGTCATCTTGGCCCGCTCCTGGTCGGAGAAGCCCGCGTTGCCCCGGTTGGGGCCGGGGTTCTTCAAATCAATTTCGTTGTGGGCCACGTTCAGATCGCCGCAGAGCACCACCGGCTTTTTCGCGTCCAGCGCCAGCAGGTACGCCCGCAGGTCGTCCTCCCAGCGCATGCGATAGTCAATGCGGGCAAGGCCCTCCTGGGCGTTGGGCACATAGACGTTCACCAGATAAAAATCCTCGAACTCCAGCGTGATGGCCCGGCCCTCGTGGCTGTGCTCTTCCACACCGATCCCGTAGCTCACCGAGAGGGGCTGCACCCGGCTCCAGCAGGCGGTGCCGGAATAACCCTTTTTCTCGGCGCTGTAAAAATACGAAGCATAGCCCTCGGGCTCAAAGTCCGCCTCGCCGGGCTGGCATTTGGTCTCCTGCACGCAGAACACGTCGGCGTCCAGCGCCGCGAAGGAGGCGGCAAAATCCTTTTTCAAAACAGCCCGCAGGCCGTTCACGTTCCAGCTGATGAGTTTCATGGCTGTCTCCTTTTCACACCGCCCCGCGGGGCGGTTCATTCCCCCTCATTATAAGGAAGAAGGGCCGCCGGCGCAAGAGGGTGGCCTCTCCCCCGCCCCCAGCAGCACCAGGCGCAGCCCCCGTTGCCGGGCGTACTGTGCCGTGTAGGCGCTGCCCCCTGTCTCGCGGGTGCAGTAAGCCACGCAGACGGAACTGTTTTCCACCAGATGGCGGTTGCGTCGGTGCATGCAGCCGGGAGAATAGCGCTCGGCGGTGTAGACCACCTTGTCCGCCCGACTCAGGATATCCCGATAGCGGCGCACGTCCGCTTCTCTCCAGCCCCGGGTCTGGTCCCGGCAGGGCAGCACCAGAATGAGGCGTATGCCGGGATATTCCCCTTTCAGCCGCAGCACCGTTTCGGCGGCCAGCGTGTCGAACCCCAGCGCACCCCCCGCGCCAAAATAGCGCACTCCCGCGCCGATGAGACGCCGCAGGGTCTGCTCCAGCTCTTTGGCCAGCGCCGGCAGCGACCGGGCCGGAATGACCCGGTGGCCAGTGAAACAGCAGGTTTTTTCTCTCAGTGATTCGCTCATCGCAGCCTCCCCTTTCTCGAGAATAGATTTTAACATTATCTAATGTAATAGTCTATATATTCTTTTTCGGGACACCCTATCATCGAATCAACAAGGTCGAGGCAGGGGGGCAATTCCCGATGGTAAAGTTGAACATTCTCCCTCTTTTGGAGAAAAAAGGCAAAACAAAATACTGGCTCTACAAACAGCTGGGCATGAGTTATCAGAACTTCAGCCGCATGGTCAACAACGAGACTTCTTCCATCAAGCTGGAGCGCATTGAGACCCTTTGCCAACTGCTGGATTGCACGCCCAATGAACTGTTCCTTATCGACTGGGAAAAGCAATGATCGTGGAGGCCCCCAATGAACGCGGAATACGAGCGGGCGCTGGGGCAGAACATTTGGGCCCTGCGCATGAAAAAGGGGTTTTCCCAAGAGCAGCTGGCCGCACAGCTGCAGGTGCGCGGCTGTGACGTGACCCGCAGCGCCCTTGCAAAAATAGAGGTGGGCCAGCGGCACATCTACCCGGACGAACTGCGGGCATTGCGGGACATCTTGGGCGTGGCCTTTGAGGAACTGCTCCCCGCGCTGCCATGATACCCCGCGGCGGGCAGCACATTTTGACGAAATCGCAAAGGGGGGCGGGGCCCCGGCGGAATTTCCGCCGGGGCCCCGCCCCTTCCTCCGTTGACCCGCGCCGCGCCGGCGCATTATAATGAAAAGC
>NHCFR05603__coassemble_681_pt1 | contig 20877 bp, 18 predicted proteins | sample NHCFR05603__metabat2_low_PE_044 | metagenome-assembled genome bin NHCFR05603 | reverse complement strand
TTGTGTATTCTGCCGTGTTGGAGCGAAATATTGACATATCGCCATCAAATGACAAGACAAAAGTAAGATTTGTAGATTGCTTGTTTGGCTTTGGGACTGCGACCTGGTATTTAGGAATGTTCATACAGGATTGGTTTGACATAAACATGGCGTTAGCGATCCTGCTGCAATTTATTGTGTTTGACTTTTTTATCGAAAGAAATTGCAAGGCACAAGACGCAAAGGAATACGCGGAACTATGTGAGGACAAGTTTGGAATAACAATACGCGATAAGGACAATTTGAAAACTGTAGACGAAGCGAAGCGCCTTGTGTCTGATATAATCGCGAATTTAAATGCAAGATAAAGAAAAAGCAAAATTCCCCCGGGACTTATGGCCCGGGGGTTTGTTTTACATGTGCGGATTTTTCTTCCATTTGCTGTTGGTAAGATACCAGAAGTATGCGCGGTCGTCGTCATCAAGGCTTGGAATCGCGTTGAGCGCAGCAAGCGCTTCGTCCTGGCTGATTGCGTCGTTTTCGTCCGCGTCTGCGATTGCCTTATAATTCAGCCAGTCTGCGAGACCGTCCGCGCCCAGCGTGTCGTACACATCAACCTGCTTTTGCCTGGTTTTGGGAGCAGAATAGTCTGGGAAAATTTCCTGCAACGCCTTGTCTCTGCCAACAGCGTAAACCGACTGGATGGCTTTTACCTTTTGCTGGTCATCAAGCAAGCTGTAGATTTCAGAATCCAGCAGAGAGAATGCGCCATCGTAGGAAATCCGGCCCATTGTACGCTGGTAATCGGAATACTGCTCGTTGGTCAGCTTTTGCGTTTCACCATCATAGGTTTCGCTCCAATTGGGCTTTTGCGGGAATACGCCAGTCTGTCCAGTGGATTAAAACAGCCTGCTGATTTCGTTGTCCATCGGCGTGGGGTTCACATTTCCTGTCTGGCCGGGGTTCACAAACTGATTGAAAACGCCCTCTGCAAGATTGTCCGCACGGGTGATCTCGCGTTCCCATGTGTCGTATGCAGCAGACAAAGACTGGCTTACACCGGGGATTTTGCTTTGTGCCATTGCAATCTGCGTAGCAATCATATCGCCATTCGAGAACGTCTGTCGCTGAACAGGGTCAGCAACGCAAGCAATCGCACCCAGTGTGGACGGAATGAGACGCTGCGGAAATTCCACAATCCCGTTTATGAGGTTTCCTGTGGGCGTTTCGCACCCGCCAAAAATGTCGGATAGGCTTTGCAGCGGGGACATATCCAGCAGCGTGTCGCCCATAGCGACGACACTTCGCTTGAACGCCTCTGCAATGGCCTGCCCGTCCAGGCCGCCATCTTTTTCCGCTTCGCTTGCAAGAGTACTGCCAAGAATCAAGGCGCTGCTGGCAGGCTGCACCCAGTCGAACGTGTAGTAGTTGTTGCCAATTTTGATAGAGCACGAAAGTTTGCCCTGCATTTCGTCGTACTGCGCCTGGTCTGGGTTTTCGCTGGCGGGGCCGGTGATAATGCCTGCTTTGTACAACAGCCATCCAAGGCCGACTGCTACGGTGCCAGTGAGGCCCTTGGAAATTTCGTCGATATACGCGCTTGGGTCGCCTCCGTTCTTAACCCATCTGCGGATTCCCATAGCAAGTCCAGCCGGACTGTAATCAAATGCACGCACAGCAATATTTGCAGGCGTTTTGGTGAATGGCATTGCCACCTCGCCCACCAGGCCGGTGTTTTTCTTAATGCCACTGACAAGGCGGGTAATGCGGTTGTCGTCCTTAAACGTAGCTTTAAGCGCAGACTGAGTGGCTGCGTCAAACGCCTCCTCCGGGACTTCGTCCAGAGACTTATATCCGCGTGCCTCGATGAAGTTGGCCATTCTGTCCACAAACTCCTTGCGCACAAACAGTTCGTCTCCAAGCTCCAGCAGACCGTAGGTAAAGCGACGAATGTTCTCCACAACACTCTTTTCGTCGGAAAGTTCCACGTATATGTTTTTCCCGCCAGTGGCCCACTCGCTGAATCTTCCGAGCGCTTTATTTGTAGACCCGAAAGCACCTCCGATAACAGGCATGCGGCTCACCACATTCGTATCTCCGCTCAGCTTGAACACGTCCGCGTTGTTCTTGCTGTCAAGGATTGTGTTTTCCCACTTTCCATCTACATTGCCGGAAATGGTATCTCGAACCATATTGTATGCGTCATTTGCCAGCGCCTTGCTTTGCTTGCTCAAACTAAGCGCCTGTGTAGGCTGGTAGTCTTTGTTAAAGAACTTGTAGACCTTCTGACCAGCAGCACTGGCCTTTCGGCTCAAAATGTTGGGCGAACGAAACGCAAGGTTTGCCAGAGCATTTCTTATCTTCGTTCGGGGGGTCAAAAGCATGGCGACGTGTGACGCCTCAACAATCTTTTGAAGCGTAGTCGCCGGATACTTCTTGGAGAGCCGCTTGCTGATTCCCTCTAACGCGGCCTTCATTGCCTCTTCATCGCCGTACTCGATCTTTCCGAATTCGTCAATTTCCTCTGGCGTGAGGGAAAAGTTTTTCCACTTCTTTGAGCCAAACTTTTTAAGTCTCTCTTTGTTCATTTGGTCGATGTTTTTCTGGACGTATTGCAATGCCGTCATGGGGTCGTTTTTCAGAAGGGCAATCGCCGCAGCTTGGCTGAACTGACCGCTCTGCGTGAGGTTCTGGCGCATTTGCCGAAGCACATCCACCGCCTCGTCCCTGCGGCCTTGGGAAATGAGATCGTCGGCAATTTTTTTACCGAGCGGCACGGCAGCAGGGTCTTTTGCGGAAAGCATTTTATTGTACTCCACCATGGAGCAGTCAAGGCCCTGAACATAAATCGCGTCAGCTCTTGCAGATGTTTCGGAATTGGAAATAGCGCGGTACAGCTCCGGGTTGTCCACAAACTCTTGCTTGACTTCATCCTGGAGATCTATTTTTGTGAGAATGCTTTCTGCAAAGCCGCGTTCCTTGTAGCCAGTGGAGATTTCAGGGTCTACCGAACCAGAAGGCCCGGAGCGATAAAGCGGTTTGAGAGTAGTCCCCAACGGGCGCACTTACGCTGTTTGAAATATCGCCCATAGAGGCCGCAACAGTTCCAGCCTCGATAGAAGGAATTTGCTGCGAGTTGACATTCCGCTGCAATGCGGGTATACTAAAACCAGCAGAGGCCGTATTGGCGGACGGGAACATGGAGGCATCAGGTGTAAGCTGAGATGCCGCCCGGTTACCACCGGCCCTGCTTTTGTATTTTCTCAAATACTTTTCTGTATCTCCCCCCACATATTTTTAAAGGTACCGGCACCGCGTTCATTTGAGACAATCTCCGTAATGATCGTGTGGCCGTTTATTTTTTGCCAAGCTGGATTTTAACTCCATTGGACCCCTGCACAACCTTAATGACATCGTCATATCCAAATTGCTTTTTAGACATTGGAGAATTTGTTGATATTGTTATGGATTATCTATCCTAAAAAAACAGCGGGATGCAAATACCTTTTTCATCCCGCTGTTTTATACTCCCACCACCGCCGACAGCTTTTTCAGCAGATCGGACAGCGGCCCCCAAAGATCTGCGTAGTCCTGTTTCAAGGCCTTGATCTCGTCGGGGTAAATGCCGCCGTAGGTGTTCACATGGATTGCCACTTGGTTGAGGTTAGCGTCGGTGTAGCGTCGCACCGTTTCCAAGAGGGTGTCCACATCCATCCGCTTATCTTCCAGCTTTTTCAGTTCCAACCGCAGGGCCTTGATCAGTCCGGCGCTCTCACCCTGCTCCTGCTCATACCGCTTAGACATTTTGGCGAACCGGGCATCGTCAATCTTGCCGGACACATTGTCCTCAAGAATGGGGGCCCTTTGCTGTCTGCAACAGTTCCAGCCGGCATGCCAGGCTCGAGAGAAGAAACGTGCTGCGAGTTGACATTTCGCTCCAAACTGGGTATATTGTATTCGGATACGAGGGTATCGTCAACAACCGCCTGCGGCAATTGTAGCCGGTGTGAGAGGAGTTGACCGATATCCTCGTTTTCTTTTGTGTATTGGGCTCAAATTCCGCCTGCCGAATGAGTTCGTCCCGGTAGGCAAACGCCTGATCGTAGTCCATCATGGGCAGCGCGTTAAACTCTTCCTGCATCCGGCGGTGGAAGCCGCCATTGGCTTCGGAAAGGCCAAGCCTTGCGGCCACTCCGTCTGCGTCAAGGCCGCCTGCGAGCCTCATAACACACACTTCTTTCGGGCCATACGTCTCACCCGTCAGGCGCGTACTCCGGATTCCGCGGAACGCGAGCAACAGGCCCAAAGCCGTGCTTCGTATAGAGGTTCACAAGGCCGTCGCCATAACAGTTAGGCTTGTTTTTTCCCCCGTTGTTGTTCGAACTCATCAGAGGAGAGCTGCCGACGCCCCGGACGGTACTTCTCGGATTTTTGAACTCTGCCTCAATTCCGCCATCTGCGGCGGCAAGTACGCCAACCCAAACCGTCTTTGCACATAAAGGTAACGGTCCCCGGCTGAGAAAGCTCCTCAACCGTTTTGCCGCTCGTCATAAGGCCATTTGGATTGGTCTGCCGCGCCTGTTCAAGGGCAAAAGAAAAGAACTGGGGGTTACCTGTGGTATCCACCAGTTCCAAGGGCATCGCTCCGATACGTGTGACAACAGCGTTTATATCTTCAGTCGGGCTTAAAAATCCACGTAATACCGGATTTCCGCCAGAGGTACCCCCCTCCGCCACCATCTGCTGTGCCCATTCCCTGTCCCACGGGCAAAGCGTCTTCACCCATTCCTCGAACTGCATTTTCTCCTGCGCGCTCATTCAGGGCCTCTCCTTGCACCATGTTGTTGACTTCATCATATATCTGCACCTGGTGGTTGTCAATGATCCGCAGGAACATGCTGGTCTCGCTGCTGGTATCCGGTAGTTTCACGCCGGAGGCCTGCTCTCAAGCCGTGCGATTCACGGCGCCCGGCTTGAGAGCGTCGAGCTATGTATTCTTGAGTGTTCTGCTGCGCAACGCGCTCACCACATCGTCAACGCCTTGGCGCACAGCCTGTACAGCGCCATCAAGACTTGGAATATCTTTGTTACCGACAACTCTTGCGGCGGTTTTCGCGCCATCATCCAAGCTGGGGACATTCGCGTTTCCTGCCGCGACTGCTTTACCTTGATTTTCATAGTTGTCAAGCGATGGAGTTTCCTTGCGACTTACCGCACGCCGTTTCAAAAGGTCTCCAGCAGTTCCGAGCACTTTGACTTCGTCTCTCTCCTCGTGTTGGTATCCATCCTCTGCCAAAGCTGTTCGCGCAGCCTTGTTGCCACGTTCTCTTTGCCTACCGCCGCTTGTACGGACTTGCGCAGCAAACTCACTTTGAGGCGGTCTTTATCGTCCAGGTGTTCCCGTACTGCGTCCAGTATCCAAGCATTGACACTATCACGGCCCGCCGCCTTGCGCACTCTGGCGTGAAGCTCTGGCGGCATACGCAACAGCACCGTCACACGATACACCATAAACTCACCCCCGGCAAAACAAAAGCGCCCGCAGGCCGAAGCCTTTGGACGCTCTCAAATTACAGTTTTCACTGGACTAAGTATAGCACATTTATGATGATATTGCATCCATTTAAGTCCCGATTTTATCCCCTTTTTCTCGCTCCATACGTTCCCGGACGGCCTGCATAATATACCCCTGCAAAGACTGCCCAGCAGAGACAGCCGCCGCGCGTACTGCCGCGCCGTCCTCCTTGCTTGGTCTAATCGTTATGCTATCCTGCCGGCGGTTGTAAGCCACATTGGCCCGAATTTGCGCCTTTGTTGCCATGCTATCCCCCCCTTTGCCTTATTATACATAAAGCCGTCACAAACGTCAACGTGTACACTCTGCACAGGTTTACACGTCTACGTTTGTGCAATTCGTAGGGCTGCACATCGACGCATTGGCAACCGTTCCACGTCGACGTACACCGTGAGATACAGCAAGGAATCTGCACGAAAGGAGGTGCGGCGGATGACCAGCAGAGAGTTTGAGCCCCTTCCGCGTGACACGCAAGTCAAACTTTTTGGCGCGGCAAAAGAAAAAGCGGCCAGCCGGGCAAACGGCTAACCGCTGAATAGTAAAAGCCACACGACAATTAAGCGGCTCCCTTGCTGCCTTTATTATAACAAATGCCGCAATGCAGCGCAATAGGAGGATATCATCAAAGAATCCGAAAAGATTTGCTGATGATGCTCCGTTTTTATTTTCCGTACGCCTGTTCGCAAACAGGTTTTCTCGATGGACAAGTTTTTTCCGCAGTGCTACAATGAAATCAAACACGTCCGCGGGTGGTTTGTGCCCGTATCAGAAAGGAAGGCTTTTTGTTATGAACATCGTTTTGCTGGAGTCGCTGGGCATTCCGGACAGTCTGCTGGAACAGTATGCGGCGGGCCTTGCTGCCGCTGGGCACACCTTCGCCGCCTATCCCCGCACCGGGGATACCGCCCGTCTGATCGAAGAGGCGAAAGATGCGGATGTGCTGATGTTGGCCAATATGCCCCTGCCCGGCGAGGTCATCCGCGCTTGCAAACACCTGAAGTTCATCGATGTGGCCTTCACCGGCGTGGATCACGTGGATCTGGAGGCCGCCCGGGAGATGGGCGCGGCGGTGAGCAATGCCTCCGGCTATTCCAACGATTCGGTGGCGGAGCTGACGGTGTGCATAGCGCTGGCGCTGCTGCGCAACCTGCCTCAGGTGGAGGGCCGCTGCCGCACCGGCGGCACCAAGGACGGCCTTGTGGGCCAGGAGCTGCGGGGCAAGACCGTGGGTCTGGTGGGCACCGGCGCCATCGGCTCCCGGGTGGCGCAGCTGTTCAACGCCTTCGGCTGCCGGGTGATCGCCTCCGGCGACCACAGCCACAAGCCCAACACCGACCTTATCACCTACCTGCCGCTGACACAAGTGCTGGAGCAGACGGACATCCTCAGCCTGCACTGCCCGCTGAACGACTCCACCCGCGGCCTCATCGGCGCCGAAGCCATCGCCCGCATGAAGCCCGGTGCGCTGCTGCTCAATGCCGCCCGCGGCCCGGTGGTGGATACCGCCGCTCTGGCCGCCGCACTGAACGAAGGCAGGCTTGGCGGCGCGGGCATTGACGTGTTCGAAGTCGAGCCTCCCCTGCCCGTTGACCATCCCCTGCTGCACACCCCCAACACCATCGTGACGCCGCATGTGGCCTTTGCCACCGCCCAGTCCATGGAAAAGCGCGCCGAGATCGTTTTCCACAGCCTGGACCGCTGGCTGGCCGGCGAGCAGATCAACAAGATCCTGTGAGTTATCCGCCCCGGGCGCTTTGCCCGGGGCTTTTTTGTCCGCCGGGGCCGCAAAATATCTGCCCCCTTTCACAAAGGCTCTGGGTGTGTGTTTGTGGTTTTTGTACAATCGTTAAATTTTTGGCATTCCTTGCGTAAAATATGTTTTGCGCCCTTGGCGGCGGGGTATCTTTATGGTATAGTTTTAATATGAGCCGCCGGCGCGGCGGCTGTTTGCGATCTCAATTCCGGAAAGGAGTTCGTTTATGAGCACAATGCGTGGTATCTACACCACCGTGACCGACATCCGCCGTAAGGTATTCACCGAAGTGGCCCGTCTTTCCTATGAGGGGCAGGACTACGCCGCCGAGATGGTCAAACTGCCTTACAAGATCATTCCCGGTGAGGTGGGCACCCACCGCAACAGCATCTTTCTGGAGCGTGCCATCGTTTCCGAGCGCATCCGCCTGGCCATGGGCCTGCCCCTGCGCCCGCTGGATGAGCAGGCGCCCACCAACGCGGGCATTGAAAACAGTGTGATCGCCAGCAAATACTACGATCCCCCGCTCATCAACATCATCAAGTTCGCCTGCTCGGCCTGCCCTCCCAAAAAGGTGGAAGTGACCGACATGTGCCGCAGCTGCCTTGCTCATCCCTGTAAGGAGGTCTGCCCCAAGGACGCCATCCGCTTCACCCCCGGCGGCCGTTCGGTGATCGACGAGGAGAAGTGCATCAAGTGCGGCAAGTGCGTGGATGTGTGCCCCTATCACGCCATCGTCAAGATGGAGCGCCCCTGCGCCGCCGCCTGCGGCATGAACGCCATCGGTTCCGACGAACTGGGCCGCGCGAAGATCGACTACGACAAGTGCGTTTCCTGCGGGATGTGCCTTGTGAGCTGCCCCTTTGGCGCCATTGTGGACAAGGGCCAGATCTTCCAGCTCATCCAGAGCATTCGTCAGGGCGACAAGAACTACGCCATCGTGGCTCCCGCTTTCGTGAATCAGTTCCCGGGCCTGACCCCCGGCAAGCTGAAGGCCGCCATGCGGCAGCTGGGCTTCATCGACACGCTGGAAGTAGCCGTGGGCGCGGACCTGTGCACCATTGAGGAAGCGAGGGACTTCCTGCGTGAAGTGCCGGAGTATCAGCCCTTCATGGCCACCAGCTGCTGCCCCAGCTGGAGCGTGATGGCCAAGAAGCTGTTCCCGGAGCTGGCCCAGTATATCAGCATGGCCATGACCCCCATGGTGCTGACCGCCCGCCTGGCCAAGAACAAGCTGGGCCGGGACGTCAAGATCACCTTTGTCGGCCCCTGCGCCGCGAAGAAGCTGGAGGCCAGCCGCCGCACCATCCGCAGCGACGTGGACTTTGTGCTGACCTTTGAGGAGCTCATGGGCATGTTTGAGGCCAAGGGCGTCAACTTTGACACCCTGGAGGCCGAGCCTGGCGATGACTTCCAGCATGCCAGTGCCGACGGCCGTGGTTTTGCCGCCAGCGGCGGCGTGGCCCAGGCGGTGGTGAACGCCATCAAGCAGATGGACCCCGACCGGGAGGTCAAGGTGGCCAGCGCACAGGGTCTGGCAGACTGCAAGCGCCTGCTGATGATGGCCCGCGCGGGCAAGTACAACGGCTATCTGTTGGAGGGCATGGGCTGTCCCGGCGGCTGCGTGGGCGGCGCCGGCACCCTGGCCGACCCGGCCAAGGCCGCGACGGCGCTGGCAAAATACACTGCCGAAGCCCCCATGAAGCACTCTACCGAGAGCCCCTACGAGATCGACCTGGCATTCCTGAAATAAACAAAATGAGCCGCCCGCCGGATGTTTCCGGCGGGCGGCTTTTTTGCAGCAGATATATCAGGCGGGCTTCCAGTCGCTGAGGAGGGCAACGCCCCAGCCGTCGGCGGTCTTGACCCACGCCTTGCCGCCGGAAGCGGACTGGGCGTTTTCAAAGGTCATCACCGTCTGCTCGGCGCCGGAGGTGTTGATGAAGCCCCAGCCGTCGGCAGTTTTCACCGCCGCCAGGCCCTCGTTGAAGGGACGCACCGACTGGTAGACGAAGGGCACCGCCTGCTGGCCGGTGGTGGCGTTCACAAATCCCCACAGGCCGGCCATCTTGGCGGCAAACAAGCCCTCAGAGGCGCTGGTCACCTCTTCGTAGACGACGCCGTCCAGGGGCGTGCCGTCCGGCATGATGATGACTTTGCCCTGCACCTCACTCACGTTGACCGGAGTATCGGTGGCGCTGATGTAAGTATCTTCGGGGCTGCCCGCGCCTTCCTTCGGGGTGATGGTCACCGCGTCGGCAATGAAGGGCTGATTGGTGCTGGCCTTCAGTTCCTCCCAGGAATAGAGCCAGCCCATGTCTTCCGCATACACCTTGCGGCTGTTCACATCGTAATACAGGGTGCCGGAAGCAAGGCCGTGGCCGCCTGCGCCCACCACGGTGCCGTCCTGCTCGTAGACTTCGCTCTCGTCGGCATTGGTAATGCCGCAGACGCTGCACCAGTGCACGTCCTTGTCGGCGGGAATGCGCACATTGCCCTCCAGGTCGATCACGCCGATCTTGTCGTTCTGCATGAAAAAGGCAAGCTGGTCCTGCTGGGCAAGCTGGGTCGTCTGGGGTTTGTCGTAGTCCGCCAGGCTCTTCTGTATCTCGATGTCTGTGCGGGGGGCCACCGCCCAGCCCGGCTGGGGCGAAGCAGAAGCGTCCGGGGCCGCAGTGGGCACGGGAGCGCTGGTGCGCTCGGGGCCCACCACTTCCACGGGATAACTCTCAGGTTCGCTCTTGCCACAGGCGGCGAGGCTCAGCACCAGGGCCGCGGCAAGGCACAGGGAAAGGATCTTTTTCATGGTCTCCGACCTCCTTTTTTGCGGAACATCATTTGTGGTATTTGCCATGGTTGTTGATGGAAAAAGCGCGATAGAGCTGCTCGGTGAGCACAAGGCGGGCCAGCTGGTGGGGCAGCGTGATACGCCCCAGACTGATCCGGAAGGCAGCGGCCTGCTTCACCTCGGGGGAAAGCCCGTGGGAAGAGCCGATGACAAAGGCCATATCCCCTGCCCCGCCCACCGCCTGCCGGGCGATGAGTTCGGCCAGTTCCTCGCTGCTGATGGGTTTGCCCTCCACGCAGAGGGCCGCCAGCGCCGCCCCCTTGCGCACGCTGGCAAGGATGGCTTTGCCCTCCTTTTCCAGCGCCTTTTCGATGACGGCAGGCCCGGCGTTCTTTTCGCTGACGGTCACTTCCGGCAGCTCGATGATCCGGAACTCACACAGGCCCTTGAGCCGCTTTTGGTATTCCGCCACGCCTTCGGCGCAATAGGCGGCGTTCAATTTGCCCACACAGATAAGATCGATCCTCTGCATTGTCAAAACTCCATCCAGTCGCTGGGCTCCGAGCGTTTCTGCGCCTGGACCCGCACGCCGGGGCCGGGGGTGACCCCCGCCGCCACCAGGGCACTGCGCACCGCGCCCAGGGCAAGGTCGGGCGTGTTGTTCTCTTTGCTCAGGTGGCAAAGGGCAAACTTCGTGCAGCCCTGCTGCACCAGCTCAAGAATCTTTGCGGCGCACTCGTTGTTGTCCAGATGGCCGCGGGGCGATTCGATCCGCCGCTTTAAGTAGTAGGGATAGCTGCCGTAGCGCAGGCTGTGCAGGTCATAATTGGCTTCCAGCGCCACCAGGTCGGCCCCGGAAAGGGCGGTGTGCACCGGGTCGGTGAGGCAGCCCAAGTCGGTGGCGATGGCCATCACGGCGCCGTCCGGCGCGGTGATCCGAAAACCGCAGCAGGGCACGTCGTGACTGGTGGGGAACGCCGCCACCGTGAAGCCGCCCACCGGCTCCGAGCGCCCTTCGATGGCGATGAGTTCCGCGCCCGGCGGGGTGACGCCCAATCCGTCCAGATGGTCGAGGGTGGCGGCACTGCCGTAAACGGGCACGCTGTAATGCTTTAAAAAGACGTTGAGCCCCGCGATGTGATCGCTGTGCTCGTGGGTCACCAGCACGCCCCGCATGCCGCTCACCGAAAGGCCCAGCGTCTTCAGCGCGTTCAGGGTGACGCGGCAGCTTTTGCCCATGTCGATGAGCAGGTACTCGTCGCCGCAGCGCACCACCGAGCAGTTGCCGGAAGAACCGGAATACAGAGATGTGAAGAAAGCCATGGGAACCTCTCGTTTAAGTAAGTATCAGAAAAGGGCTGTGGACGCTTTGCAGCGTCACAGCCCCGATGATCTGTTTTTAAAGCGCCTGGGGCAGCACCGAAACGGGCTTTTCCACCCGGCGGATGTCGGCGCCGAGGCCCCGCAGCTTTTCCACCAGGTCTTCGTAGCCCCGCTCGATGTGGCTGATCTCGTCGATCTCGCTGGTGCCGTTGGCTGCCAGGGCGGCCATGACCAGCGCGGCACCGGCCCGCAGGTCGGAAGCGCGCAGCGGCGCGGGCTGCAGTTCCGGCACGCCCTCGATCACCGCCACCTGGCCGTCCACCTGGATGTTGGCGCCCATGCGCACCAGCTCATCCACATAGCGGAAACGGTTCTCCCAGATGCCCTCGGTGATGATGGAGGTGCCCCGTGCAAGGGTGAGCAGCACCGTCATCAAAGGCTGCATATCGGTGGGGAAGCCCGGATGGGGCATGGTCTTGATCTTCAGCGGCATGAGGTCGCCGGTGCGCACAACACGCACCGCGTCGTCGTATTCCTCCACAATTACCCCAGCCAGCTCCATCTTGGCGGTGATGGGCTCCAGGTGTTTGGGGATGACGTTTTTGATGAGCACATTGCCGCCGGTGATGGCAGCCGCCACCATATAGCTGCCCGCCTCGATCTGGTCGGGGATGATGGAGTAGTTGCAGCCGTGCAGGGCTTTGCGGCCCCGGATCTTGATGACGTCGGTGCCGGCGCCGCGCACATCCGCGCCCATCATGTTGAGGAAGTTGGCCAGGTCAACAATGTGGGGCTCCTTGGCCACGTTCTCCAGCACGGTCTGGCCCTCGGCCAGCACGGCGCTGAGCATGGCGTTCATGGTGGCGCCCACCGAGACGGTGTCAAAGAAAACATGAGCGCCCACCAGCGGCTGGCCGGACACTTCGATCATGCCGTACTCCACCGAGTCCTGCGCGCCCAGGGCACAGAACGCCTTGAGGTGCTGGTCGATGGGGCGCGGGCCCAGATTGCACCCGCCGGGCATGGCGACCTTGCCGGAGCCAAAGCGGCCCAGCAGAGCGCCCAGGAAATAATAGCTGGCGCGCATTTGGCGGCTCAGCTCGTCCGGCACCTGGGTGGCGTTGATGTGACTGGTATCGATCTCGTAGCTGTTTTTGTTGAGCATGCGGATCTGCGCGCCCAGGGCGCTGAGGATCTGCAGCGAGACCGCCACATCGCTGATGTCAGGCAGGTTTTCGATGACACATTTATCCGCCGCAAGAATGGTTGCCGGCAGGATCGCCACCGCTGCGTTCTTCGCACCGCTGATGGAAACTTCGCCGGTGAGGGGCTTGCCCCCGTTGATCACAAATTTCTCCAATTGGATGACCTCCGCATAGGCACACTTGCAGGCCCTGGATGAGCCATGCCGGGCACTGTAACTGCTATATTATACACCGAACGGCGCAAAAAGGGAACCCTTAGGGGTAGTATTTGCCGAAATTGTAACTTCTATGCTCAAAAGTTCCAACACTTTGCCCCTCGTTTCGCCCTGTTCCGCGCGGTTTTGCCCTCCCTCTTCCCCGCTGTTTCGCCCCAAAGGGCGCCGCAGCGCCAAAAAACGCCCTTCCCTCACGCAGAGGGAAGGGCGTTTTTGCGGTTTTGGAGGCGTTACATGCCGGCAAAATACTTGTAGGCACTGATACGCACGCCGTTCTCGAACATTTCGAAATGGCAGTGGTTGCCGGTGGAGTTGCCGGTGGAGCCCACATAGGCGATTACCTGGCCCTGGCTCACCGCCTGGCCCGCATGCACGGCAAGGCTGCTGGCATGGGCATAGAGCGTCTGCCGCCCGCCGCCGTGGTTGATGATGACGTAGTTGCCATAGCTGTAGTGCCAGCCGGCCGTGGTGACCACGCCGCCGTCGGAGGCGATGATGGAAGCGCCGTAGTTGGCACGGATGTCCACGCCCTTGTGGCTGGCGCTCATCCAGCGGCTGATCCCCTTGTAGTTGGGCACCGGCCACACCCAGGTGCCGTTGGTGCCGGAGACCACCATGCCGTTGGCCAGCTTGGTGCCCCGCAGGCGCACCCGGGTGACGGGTTCCTTCAGGGTGGTGCGGCTGATCTCCACCGTTTCGGGAGTGTTGGAGTCGCCGTAGTAAGTATCCTCGTAGACCACTTCGTCCAGGCCGGTTTCACCTTCCTGCTCGATCTTGTAGGTGTCGAAGGGAAGGTCGGCGGAATCGGTGGTGACGGTGTCGTAGGGGATCTCCTCCTGCACCGTGCGGGTGACGACCCGCTTGACCTCCAGATAGGGCATTGCCTGGCTGATGGTGAGCACGTCGCCCACAAAGAATTCCTTCAGAATGTCCTGCTGGGGGTTCTGAGCCTGCAGCTGGCTCACCGACATGCCGAATTTGCTGGCCACGCTGCCGGGCACATCGCCCTGCTGCACGGTGTAGGTCACCTGGCCCTGCTCCTCGCCGGTGAGCACGTCGATAATGCTCTGCAGATCGGTGATGGAATCGGTGAAGTAGAGGTTGCCGTCCTGCAGTTCCACGTCCTTGGTGAACTCGACCCGCAGGTTTGGGTTGTTCGGGTCCTCATAGGGCGCCTTGAGGCTGTCGATGAACTCGTGGAGTTCCTCGCCCTCGGTGGTGACCGCCAGCAGCTCGCCGTCCACATAGATGGCGGTGGCCTCCTGGATCTCGTCGCTGGACTCCTGCAGCAGCACGTTGGCCATCTCGGCCTCGTCCATCAGCGTGTCGGACACGTCCAGTGAATAGGTGGGGGTGATGGTGAACTCCCTGCTCTCGTCGCCCAGCGCGTCGATACGCTGGGTGAGCTCGGCGGTGGCGGCGTCGAACACCTGTTCGCTCTGCACATGGCCCACGACCTTGCCGTTGACCTCCACCGCCAGCACGTAATTGTAGCCCAGAACGGTGTTGACCACATAGACGAAGAGGCCCAGCGCCAGCACCGGGAGCACATAGGCGAAGGAGGGGCGGACGAGCGGCGCATAGCGGCGCACGCCCCGGCCGAAGTAGGCCAGGCCCTCCCCCACTGCCTTGGCGGTGCCCACCGTCTTTTTCTCTTCACGAACCAGCGCGGCAATGTTCTTGAAGCCGTTGCGCAGGCGGGCAAAGGGGGCGATGAGTTCACGCCAGGCGTTGACGAGGCTTTTGCCGATGGTGTTTTTCAAGAACTGACCGGCGGCGCATGCCTTTGCCCGCAGCAGCGCGCCGAAGCTGCGCAGCCGCCGGCCGGCACGGAGCACCGTGTATTCGGCCCAGAAGCCCACATCGTAGAGGAATTGGCCCAGCACCGCGGTCTGCGGTTTCTGCTTGGCCTTGGTCACCAGGGGGTCCAGCGCCTTCTTCACCTTGGGAGGCGGTGCCACCCTGCGTTTTTTCTTCACCTCGGGCGGGGCCGCCTGGGCGGTTTCAGGGCCGGTGTGTTCCGGCGCGGCGGCAGCCTGGCCGCCTTCCAGCTTTTGCTCTTCGGGCGGCGTTTTCTCCTTGATCGCCATGGGCGCTGTCTCCTCCTTTCTCGCAAAAGATACACGCGGCATGCGCGTGTTCATGTTTTATTGTACTCTTTTTGCCCCTTTGGGGACAAGGCGGGGGCGTGGTTTTTCACAGGATTTTCAAATCCCCGTCACATTCTCCGCCAGGGCAGCCATGTCCGCCGGCAGTGGGCTTTCCGCCTGCACCGTCTCGCCGGAGGCCGGCTCGGTGAACCGGATACAGCCGCAGTGCAGCGCATGGCGGCCGATGTCCGTTCTGCAGCCTCCGTAGAGGTCATCCCCCGCCAGCGGGCAGCCAACGTGGGAAAAATGGACCCGCAGCTGATGGGTGCGGCCCGTAAGAGTGCGGGCTTTGACCAGCGTGTACGGCCCGCAGCGGCGCACCACTTCGTATTCCGTGCGGCTGGGCTTGCCCTCGTCGCACACACAGCGCAGGATGATACTGCCCGGCGCGCGGCCGATGGGCGCGTCGATGACGCCCTTTTCTTCGGGCGGAACGCCCTGCACCAGCGCCAGATACCACTTCTCGGCGCTTTGGGCCAGCAGCGGCGCTGCAAAGGCATTCTTGGCGCAGAGCACAAGGCCGGAGGTGTTGCAGTCGATGCGGTTCACCGGGCGGAACACGCCCGTTTCGCCCCGTTCTTCCAGCAGCCCCATCCACGCATTGGCCAGCGTGCCGCCGGCGTAGTTCAGGGTGGGGTGCACCGCCATGCCCGCGGGCTTGTCCAGCACCACGGCGTGGGCGCTTTCGTAAACGATCCGCAGGGGGATGTGCTCTGCCGCCACGGTGGTGGGCGGTTCGGGAGGCAGGGCAAAGCGCACTGTCATGCCTGCGGCCACCCGGTCACAGGTGCGCAGGGGCCGGTCTGCGGCAAAAAAGCCGCCGGCCCGCTTGACCTGCCGGGCGAGCCCCGAGGACACTCCCATCCTGGCGAGAAAATCCCGCAGGAGGTATCCGTCAAAGGGCGGAGCCACAAAAAAAGAAAGTTCCGCGGGCGTTTGCTGGGGCACACGCCCACCTCCCCTTTTACCATGTGACGTACTTTTATATTTTAGCACAAAAGCCGCCGCCGCGCAACCGCCCCGCGCCGTCCATTTGCTGTGGTTTTTTCCAGCAGGTGGAAAAAACGAAGTCCGCCGGTTTTCCGGCGGGCTTCGCTGCATTTTGTCGGTTCAGAAAATCAGTAGGCAATGCCCTGGGCCACCATGGCGTCGGCCACCTTCAGGAAGCCGGCCACATTGGCGCCCACCATCAGGTTGCCCTCCACGCCGCACTCCTTGGAGGCTGCGTAGGCGGCATGGAAAATGCCCTTCATAATGTCCTTGAGGCGGGCGTCCACCTCGTCGAAGGACCAGGAAAGACGCAGACTGTTCTGGCTCATCTCCAGGCCGCTGGTGGCAACGCCGCCGGCGTTGGCCGCCTTGGCGGGGCCGTAGAGCACACCGGCAGCCAGGAACGCCTCAATGGCCTCGGGGGTGCTGGGCATGTTGGCGCCTTCGCAAACCACCTTGCAGCCGTTGGCGATCAGGGCCTTGGCGCTCTCGCCGTCCAGCTCGTTCTGGGTGGCGCAGGGCAGGGCGATGTCGCAGGGGATGGTCCAGATCCCGGAGCAGCCGGCGGTGAAGGTGGCGCCGGGACGCTCGTTGGCGTACTCCACGATACGGGCACGGCGCACTTCCTTGACGTTCTTCATCAGGTCGAGGTCAATGCCGGCGGGGTCGTAGACATAGCCGGAGGAATCGCTCATGGCCACCACCTTGCCGCCCAGCTGGGTGGCTTTCTCGCAGGCATAGATGGCCACGTTGCCGCTGCCGGAGATGACCACGGTCTTGCCGGCAAAGCTGTCGCCCTTCATGCAGGCCAGGGCTTCCTCGGTGAAATAGCACAGGCCGTAGCCGGTGGCCTCGGTGCGCACCAGGCTGCCGCCCCACTTGAGGCCCTTGCCGGTGAGCACGCCGGTGAACTCGTTGCGCAGGCGCTTGTACTGGCCGAACATATAGCCGATCTCCCGGGCGCCCACGCCGATGTCGCCGGCGGGCACGTCGGTGAACTGACCGATGTGCTTGCTCAGCTCGGTCATAAAGCTCTGGCAGAAGCGCATGATCTCGCCGTCGCTCTTGCCCTTGGGGTCAAAGTCGCTGCCGCCCTTGCCGCCGCCCATGGGCAGGCCGGTAAGGCTGTTTTTGAAGATCTGCTCGAAGCCCAGGAACTTGATGACCGAAGCGTTCACGCTGGGGTGCAGACGCAGACCGCCCTTGTAGGGGCCGATGGCGCTGTTGAACTGGACGCGGTAGCCCCGGTTCACCTGCACCTTGCCGGCGTCGTCCACCCAGGACACACGGAACTGGATGAAGCGCTCGGGCTCCACAATACGCTCCAGCACGCCGTTCTTTTCATACTCGGGGTGTTTTTCGCAGATGACCTGCAGGCTCTCCAGAACCTCGCGCACTGCCTGCAAGAACTCCTTCTCTCCGGGATTGCGCTGCTCCACCTGGGCGTAGACACGGGCCAGATACTCGTTTTTCAACATGGATAAAACCCCTTTCTATACTTTCCCTCTGCCGCTTTAGCGGCCCATAGTGTCATTATAAAACCGCTTTTGCTTCATTGCAAGAAAAAATTCCGTGCAAAAAGCGCGCGGCGCGCAAAAAACTTGCGGTCCGGCGCGGTTTGTGCTACAATACCCTGCAGGAAAACGAGTGGAACATACGGCAGCGGGGCGGCATTGCGTCCGCTCTGAGGAAAGTCCGGGCTTCACAGGGGAATGGTAACTGCTAACGGCAGCCGGGGGCGACCCCAGGGATAGTGCAACAGAAAGAAACCGCCGTGCCCTGCACGGTAAGGATGGAAAGGCGAGGTAAGAGCTCACCAGCGCACTGGCGACTTTGCGGCTATGTAAACCCTACCAGAAGCAACACCCGTATGGGGCATATGCGCTCCCCGCGCGCCCCGGAGGTGGCGTGAGCCTTGCGGCAACGCAAGGCCAAGATAGATTGCCGTTTAATACAGAACCCGGCTTACGGTCCGGTCGTTTTCTTGCAAAAAGGGCGTTCCCTGCGAAAGGGAACGCCCTTTTTGTTGTTATGTCCGAAGTAGCAGCCGCATGGCCAGCAGGCAGATGACCCCCGGCACCCCCAGCACCACCGCCGCAAAGGAGGTGAACCAGTTGAGCGCCAGGCCCACGCCGGTAAAGGGCGCAAGCATGTTCACCGCGCCCAGGGCGGCAATGCCCGCCACGGCGCTGGAAAGCGCCGCCCCGGCAGGCCGCCGGTGACGCGCCGCGGCAAAGCCCACGGCCAGCAGAGCCGCCGCTGCGGCGGCCCACACCGGCCAGGGCACCCCGTTCACAGGATGGCCCGCAGCCCTGCGGCCCGGGCCTGCCGCTGCAGATAGCGATAGCGGCTTTGGATCGCCTGATATTCGTAAATGCGCTGATCGATGAGTTCCGGCTCGGTCTCCATATCGAACAGCAGCTGGTTCTGGCGCATGTCCGCCATGCAGTCCCGCAGGTCCTGTTCCAACTGCCCCGAACCGCGGCAGGGCGGCTTGAGGGCGGCCAGTTCAGGCTGCGCGGAGGCGGACTTTGCAAACAAAAGCGCAAGGCCCATGGTGTGCACTCCCCTTTCCTTCAAAAAAGGTTTATGCCACCAGTTTAGGCAAATATTCCCTTGCTTATTCCGCCAGTTCGAAATCTACCCGACCCAGGGCCACGTCGGCTCCCACGGCCTTGACCCGCACTTCGTCGCCCAGCTGCCAGCGGCGGCCGCCCGCCCGCAGGCTGAAGCCCTCCACCAGTTCCGGCTCGCCGCCCAGGGTGTCGGCGTTCACAAAGCCCTCGGCGGTGTTGTCCAGCTCCACAAAGAAGCCATGGCGGCTGACGCCGGACACCCGCCCGCTGAAGGTCTCGTTCAGATGCGCGGCCATATACTCGGCCTTGTAGCAGCTGTCGGCATTGCGCTCCAGCTGCATGGCGGCAACCTCCGCGGCGCTGGAAGCCTCGCTGGCTGCTGCGGCGAACGCGGCATAGCGGGTTTCCAGTTCCCGTTCGCTGACCCCGGCACAAAAATCGCTGAGGATACGGTGGATGGCCAGGTCCGGATAGCGCCGGATGGGGCTGGTAAAGTGGGAATAATCCTGCAGCGCCAGGCCGAAGTGCCCTTTGGGCGCGGGCTGATAGCATGCTTTGGCCATGCTGCACAGCACGCCCATGTGCACCGCCCGCTCCAGCGGCTGGCCGCGGGTGGCGTCCAGAATGGCGGCAAGTTCCGCCACGGTGGGAGCCTCGCCCTTGAAGTCCGCGTTCAGGCCCGCGATGTGCAGAAGGTCCTTGAGGCGCTCGGTCTTTTCGGCGTCGGGGCTCTCGTGCACCCGGTAGACGAAGGGCAGCTGACGGCTGCGGGCAAGCTTTGCCGCGCACTGGTTGGCCAGCAGCATGAATTCTTCGATCATCCGTTCGGAAAGGCCCCGCTGCCGCTTTTCCAGCCCAATGCAGCGGCCTTCTTCGTCCAGCAGAAGTTTTGCTTCGTCGGTCTCGATGTCGATGGCGCCCCGGGCCTTGCGGGCAGCGTCCAGCCTCTGATAGAGCTGGGCCATCACCGGCAGCTGAGCGGCCACCGGGGCGTATTTTTCCACCAGCGTCTCGTCGGCGGTGCCCGCCAGCAGAGCGTTGATCTCGGAATAGACACCCTTCACCCGGCTGCGGATGACGGTTTTTTCAAACCGGAAATTCTGCACCGCGCCGGTCTTGTCCAGCTGCATGATACAGGAAAAAGCCAGGCGGTCGGCACCCTCGTTGAGGCTGCACACGCCGTTGGAAAGCTGCCGGGGCAGCATGGGGATGACGCTGTCGGCAAAATAGACCGAGGTCCCCCGCTGCATGGCCTCCTTGTCCATGGCGCTGCCGGAGCGCACATAGTGGCTCACGTCCGCAATGTGCACCCCCAGCTGCCAGCCGTCGGCGCTGGCGGTGACGCTGATGGCGTCGTCGATGTCTTTCGTCTCAGCGGAGTCGATGGTGAAGATGGGCTCGGCGCGCAGGTCCAGCCGCTTTTTGACGTCCGACGGGCCGGGCTCGGTGACCGCCCGGGCCTCCGCTTTCACCTTGTCGGGGAACTGGCGGGTGCGGCCCGCGGCGTAGAGCAGCGCCCGCACGCACTGACGCGCCTTTTCGGCGCTGCCGAAACGCATGGCAACGCCGGCCCGGTGGTCGGCATAGTCGCCGCCCCGCTCCAGCAGTTCCACCGCCGCCTTGTCGCCCGCGCGCACGCCGCCGGCGGCGCTTTTCTTGATCTGCAGGCGCAGGAAGGGGCAGTCGTCCGGCGCAAGGAACAGCTTGCCGCCCTCGGCCACCACCACGCCCACAAAGGTGGCGCGGGGCTTGGAGACGGCGAGCACCTCGCCCTCCAGGCTGCCGGGCACCTTGGGTTTGTCAAACAGTTTCACCAGCACCTCGTCGCCGGGCAGCGCGCCGTTGAGGCCCCGCCCGGGGATGAAGATATCCGGCCCGCCGGCCTGAGCGGCAAAGGCGAAATTCTCGCCCAGCTTGACCAGCTTGCAGGCGACGGCGGAATCGGCAAGGCCGCTTTTGGCGGCGAACCAGGCGCCGTTTTTGCACAGGATACGCCCGCCCGCGGCCAGTTCCTCCACCGCGCGCTGGACCTTTTTGTCGTTGCCCAGCATGCTTTTCAGTTCTCCCAGGCGGCGGGGCCGTTTTTCCAGCTCCCGCAGCACTTTTGATCGAATGGACATATACTTTCCCCCATGCCCCAGCCGGGGCGGTTTAGAAAAAGGGGGCCCGCCGTCTGCGAACCCCCTTGAAGATGCGGATTTACTCCATGACGCTGACGACGCTCACCAGCAGGATGACCACCAGGAACACAACGCCCAGAATGCGGGTGGCCTTGGCCAGCTTCACGTCCTTGCGGCGGGTGCGGCCCGCTTCCACCATGCCG
>NHCFR05603__coassemble_680_pt1 | contig 20997 bp, 22 predicted proteins | sample NHCFR05603__metabat2_low_PE_044 | metagenome-assembled genome bin NHCFR05603 | reverse complement strand
GCAGGGGACTGAAAATCCCCGTGTCATTGGTTCGATTCCGATCGGAGGCACCACCGCGTCGGAGCAAAGTTCGCTTTGCTCCGACGCTTTTTTTTCAAAAAAGCGTCATCCGCCCGCTCCCTTGCTCCTCCTTTTCCCCACGAAATTTTGCTTCGCAAATTTTCGCGGGGGCCCCAGCCGCCCAGGGGGCGGCCATGAGCGACATATCGCTTGCGACGATTTTTTTATAAAAAATCATCGCGCGCTCATTCTGCTGCTCCTCGCTTCCCCGCGAAATTTTGCTTTGCAAATTTTCGCGGGGGCCCCGGCCGCCCAAGGGGCGGCCACGAGCAACATATCGCTTGCGGCGACTTTTTTTGCAAAAAGTCACCGTCGCGCTCACTCCGCTGCTGCTCCTCGCTTCCCCGCGAAATTTTGCTCCGCAAACTTCCGCGGGGGCCCCGGCCGCCCAAGGGGCGGCCAATGGGCTTGCGGCACATTTTTCAAAGCCCCGGCCTAAAATCGTCACAAAAGGCGAAGGGTGTCGTTCCTTTTTTGCCCCGCGTCCTCTATGATGGTATCAGCAGCTGCGAAACCACATCACAGAGGAGAAACCTAAAATGAATACCGACAAAATCTTTGCAGAAGCCATTGCCAACGAATACGCACCCAAAGACACCTCCAAAGTCGTCGCCCTGCGCAAGCTGGACCGCCGGGCCAAAGCCCCGGCCAACATCTTCGCCTACGGCTTCGGCCTTCTGATGACGCTGGTCCTGGGGGTGGGGATGTGCCTGTCCATGCAGGTGATCGGAGACGGCGGCGTTTTGATGACGGGCGCCGGGATCCTTCTGGGCATACTGGGGATCGTGGGCGTGGGCCTCAACTATCCCATCTACAAAAAACTCCTGCGCTCGGGCAAGGAAAAATACGCCTTTGAGATCATGCAGCTGGCCCGGGAGATCAGCGAAGCAGGGGAATGACCGCGGGGAGGGCGGCAGGATGAACAAATCCGAGAGCAAATACTTTAACACCGCCTTGCGGATGGATGAGGCGCTCATCGCGCTGCTGGAGGAGAAAGACCTGGAGTATATCACGGTGAAGGAGATATGCCACCGGGCGGGCGTGAACCGCTCCACCTTCTATCTGCACTATGAGACCATCGCCGACCTGGTGAATGAGACCATGGAAACGATCAACAGGCGCTTTGAGTCCTATTTTCCCCGCCGGGGCGAAGAGCTCCTGGGCGATCTGGACCGCCGGGAGCGGGAAGAGCTGGTGCTGGTCACCCGGGAGTATCTTTTGCCCTACCTGCGCTTCATCCGCGACAACAAAAAGGTCTACCGGGCGGCCTTCCGCGCCCCCGCCAGCATGCAGGTGGACGCCCGCTACGGAGAGCTGAAACAGCACATCCTCGGCCCCATCCTGGAGCGGTTCGAGATCCCGGCCGCCCACCGCCCCTACTACATGGTTTATTATGTGGAGGGCATTGCCGCCATCGTCAAGAAGTGGCTGCGGCGGGACTGCGCGGACGATGTGGAGATGGTCGCCGGTATCATCGAAGCCTGCGTGCGGCCCAAAGACGGCTCCCATGAAACGTAACGGCCGGGCCGTGCGTCTGCTGCGCACCTGGCGGGAAGACTACGCCCGCCGCACCCTGCTCAGCGCCGGAGCCTCCTTTGCGTGCACGGCGCTCTTTGCGGTGTACAACGGGTACCTGGGGATCCGCTGCGGGTCGGTCTGGCACAAGAGCATTGCCGGGTTTTATCTTCTGCTCACGGCGGTGCGGGGCAGCGCCCTTTTGGCGGAACGCCGCGTCCGCGCCCGCCCGGCTCCGGAGCAGGAGCGCTGCCGCCGCCGCACCTTTCTGGTCAGTTCCGTTTTGCTGCTGGTGCTGGACCTGGCGCTGATTTTGCCTGTTTCCATGATGGTGGTGCTGGAAAAACCGGTGGACCTGGGGCTGATCCCGGCCATCGCCATGGCGGCCTATACCACCTGGAAGGTCACCGCGGCCTCCCTGCACATTGGGCGGCTGCGGCGCAATCCCGGCGGCAACATCCTGCTGGCGGAGCTGCGCACGGTCAATTTCATCGACGCGCTGGTGGCGGTGCTGACGCTGCAGAACACCCTCATCATGGTGGAGCGCACGGCGGCGGACGAAAACGGAATGCTGCCGGTTTCCGCTGCCTCCAGCGGGGTGATCTGGGGCGCGATCGTGGCCATCACCCTGCGCATGCTGCAAAAGGGCCTTGAACAGACAAAGCCGTGACGAGAAGGAAGAAAGAACGCACCGCCCGAAAGGGCGGGCTTTTTTATTTCCCGGGCAAACTCCCGCCCGATTTGTCTTGACGAACGGCCCCGGCGGGCTTACACTGGTAAAAGACCCAAATCATCACGCCGCAGCCAGCGGCGCGGAAAAGGAGTAAATGCGCAATGAACAATCGTGAAAAGAACTTCGACACCATCGTGGCTCTGTGCAAGAGCCGGGGCTTCGTCTTCGCCGGCAGCGAGATCTACGGCGGCCTGGCCAACAGCTGGGACTACGGCCCCCTGGGCGTGGAATTCAAGAACAACGTGAAAAAGGCGTGGCTGAAGAAATTCGTGCAGGAAAGCCCCACCAACGTGGGCCTGGACGCCGCCATCATTATGAACCCCCAGACCTGGGTGACCACCGGTCATGTGGCGGGCTTCTCCGACCCCCTGTTGGACTGCAAGAGCTGCAAGGCCCGCCACCGGGCGGACAAGCTGGTGGAGGACGCTCACCCCGAGGTGAACGCCGACGCCATGAGCCAGGAAGAGCTGGACGAGTTCATTGCCACCCATGAGGATGTGGTGTGCCCGGTGTGCGGCAAGCACGACTTCACCCCCATCCGCAAGTTCAACCTGATGTTCAAGACCGCCATCGGCGTCACCGAGGACAGCTCCTCGGTCTGCTACCTGCGGCCCGAGACCGCCCAGGGCATCTTTGTCAACTTTGCCAACATCCAGCGCACCACCCGCCGCAAGCTGCCCTTCGGCGTCTGCCAGGTGGGCAAGGCGTTCCGCAACGAGATCACCCCGGGCAACTTCACCTTCCGCACCCGCGAGTTCGAGCAGATGGAGTGCGAGTTCTTCTGCAAGCCCGGCACCGACCTGGAGTGGTTCGCCTACTGGAAGGACTACTGCAAGAACTGGCTGCTGAGCTTGGGGCTTAAGGAGGAGAACCTCCGCCTGCGCGACCACGACCCCGCCGAGCTGGCCTTCTACTCCCGCGCCACCACCGACATCGAGTACGCCTTCCCGTTCACCGAGTGGGGCGAGCTGTGGGGCATTGCCGACCGCACCGACTACGACCTGGGCCGCCATCAGGAGGCCAGCGGCAAGAGCCTGGAATACTTCGACCCCGAGACCAACGAGCACTACATCCCCTACGTCATCGAGCCCAGCCTGGGCGCCGACCGTGTGGCCCTGGCCTTCCTGTGCGAGGCCTATGACGAAGAGATCGTGGACGAGGCCAGGAACGACAAGCGCGTCGTGCTGCGCCTGCACCCGGCGCTGGCGCCCTACAAGGCGGCGGTGCTGCCCCTGAGCAAGAAGCTGGGCGAGCAGGCCCGGCCCATCTGGCAGGAGCTGGCCAAGCACTTCATGGTGGACTACGACGAGACCGGCTCCATCGGCAAGCGTTACCGCCGTCAGGACGAGATCGGCACCCCGCTGTGCGTCACCGTGGACTTCGACACCTTCGGCGACGGCGAGAAGGCCGGCGACGGCTGCGTGACCATCCGCGACCGCGACACCATGGAGCAGGTGCGTCTGCCCATCGCCGAGGTCAAGGACTACATCGAGAAGAAGATCGAGTTTTAAGGCCGAGCGGCCCTGAAACAGGGCGGGGCCTGCCGACAGCGGCAGGCCCCGTTTTCGGTCAAACGAGGAGAGAGAATGAACGTCATCCGCCAGATACTCATCGTATTCGGTATCTGCCTTCTGGCAACGGTGATCAGCGGCCTGCTGCCCTTCACCCTGCCCGCCAGCGTGCTGGCCATCCTGCTGCTGGCCGGCCTTCTGGGCGTCGGGCTGGTGAAGGAAGGCTCTGTGGCCGGCCTGTGCGACTTTTTGCAGGGGCACCTGACCTTTCTGTTCCTGCCCGCCGGCGTGGACCTGCTGGAACACCTGGATCTGCTGACTTCCAGCGGCGCCGCCCTTGCGGCGGTCTGCCTTGTGAGCGGCTTTTTCACCTTTGCCGCCGCCGCCCTCACCGTGCGGCTGGTGCAGCGCATTCAAAAGGGAGGCCGCCGTGAAGGAACTGATCTGTAACAACGCCGTGTTCGGCATTGCCCTCTGCGCCGCCTGCTGGCAGGCGGGCCTTTGGGTGGCGGCCAAGGCAAAGCACCCGCTGGTCCACCCGCTGGTGGTGGCCATCGCCCTGGCGGTGGCAGCGCTGACCGCCTTTGATATCCCGCTGGAATGGTTCCGCGAAGGCGCGGACTATCTGGACATGCTGCTTTTGCCCGCCACCGCGGCCCTGGGCCTCTCGGTCTGGCGGCAGCGGCAGGTGCTGAAAGAAAACTTCTGGCCGGTGGTGCTGGGCTGCGCCGCCGGCGCGCTGGCCAACGCCCTGGTGGCCGCGGGGCTGTGCCGCCTGCTGGTGCTGGACGCTTCGCTGACAAACAGCGTCCTGCCCCACAGCGTCACCACCCCCATCGCCATCGCCCTCAGCGAGGCGGGGGGCGGCGTGCCCGCCGTCACCACCCTCTGCGTGCTCTTCACCGGGATCACCGGCGCGGCCTTCGCGCCGCTGCTGGTCAGGCTCTTCCGGCTGGAGGAGCACCCGGTGGCCGCAGGCGTGGCCATCGGCAGCGCCAGCCACGCCATCGGCACCGGCCGGGCCATGGAGATGGGCCAGGTGCAGGGCGCCATGAGCAGCGTGGCCATCGGCGTTGCGGGCATTCTGACCACCCTGCTGTCGCTGGTGTGGTGAGCCCTTTTTGCGCCCATACTGAACACATTGCCTCCCGTCAAAAGCCGGGGGAAAGGAGATAGCACATGGACAAGAACCTGATGAAAAAATACGCCGAATTCATTGTGAAGGTGGGGGTGAACGTGGGCCCCGGCCAGACCCTCATCATCCAGAGCCCGGTGGAGGCCGCCTTCTTTGCCCGGGCCTGCGCCGAGGCCGCCTTTTCCGCCGGCGCGGCGGACGTGGTGGTGAAGTACTCCGATGAGCAGCTCACCCGCGTGCGCATGGAGAAAGCCAGCGAAGAGACCCTCTGCGACGTGAAGCCCCACGTGCTGCGCAGCTATCTGGACTATGTGGAGAGCGAGGGCGGCGCCTGCGTGCTGAACATCCACGCCGACGACCCCGAGGCGCTGGCGGGCCTGGACGCGGGCAAGCTGAACCGGGTCAGCCTGGCCCGGCGCGCCGCGCTGGAGCCCTGGCGCAAGTACACCATGAACGACCTCATCCAGTGGTGCGTGGTGGCCATCCCCAGCTCCGCCTGGGCCACGGTGGTGTTCCCCGGCATGGAGCCGCAGGCCGCGGTGGAAAAGCTGTGGCAGCTGATTTTCGAGGTCTGCCGCATTGACGCGGACTCCGACCCTGTGGCCGTGTGGAAGGAGCACACCGCCCGCATGAGCGAAAACCGCGACAAGCTGAACGCCCTGGATCTTGAGAGCATTCACATGACCAGCGCGGGCGGCACCGACCTGGTGGTGGGCCTTGCCGACACCCACACCTGGGAAGGCGCGGCCAGCGTTGCGGGCAACGGCATTCCCTTCATCCCCAACATCCCCACCGAAGAGGTGTTCACCGCGCCCCACCGCCTGCATGTGGACGGCGTTGTGAAGGGCACCAAGCCCTATGTTTACAACGGCCAGCTCATCGAGGGCTTCTCGGTGACCTTCAAGGACGGCAAGGTGGTGGCCCACTCCGCCGAAAAGAACGACGAGCTGCTGGCCCAGCTGCTGGAAAGCGACGAGGGCGCGGCCCACATCGGCGAAATTGCCCTGGTGCCCGCCTCCAGCCCCATCAACCGCAGCGGCGTTTTGTTCTACAACACCCTCTTCGACGAGAACGCCGCCTGCCACATCGCCTTCGGCGCGGGCTATCCCGGCACCGTCAGGAACGGCATTAACCTGAGCAAGGACGAGCTGCTGGCCCTGGGCGTGAACGACTCCGCCATCCATGAGGACGTGATGGTGGGCTCCGCCGACATGACCATCACCGGCCTGTGCAAGGACGGCCGCACCGTGACCATTTTTGAGAACGGCGAGTGGGCGCTGTGAGCCAAACAGGCGCCAAAACAGCAAAAAGAGCCAAAAACCGCGCCGGCAAAGGCTTGCAAAAGCCAAAACGGCGTGGTATAATGCCAAGGTAAGAATGTTTAACTGGAGAGTGAGCCGCAAGGCTCGCTCTCTTTGCATGTTTGGGAGGTTTTGCCATGGCGAAAGGAAACGGCGGCAAAAACACGGTGCGCACGGTGGAGCAGCTGGTGCGCCCGGTGGTGGAGGGCATGGGCCTGCGCTTGTGGGACGTGCGCTTTGAAAAGGAGGGGCCGGATTGGTTCCTGCGGATCTTCATCGACCGGGACACCCCGCTGGACACCGACACCTGCGAAGCGGTGAGCCGGGCCATCGACCCGGTGATCGACGCCGCCGACCCCATCGACCAGAGCTACTACATGGAAGTGGGCAGCCCCGGCCTCGGCCGCCGGCTCACCCGGCCGGAGCATTTCGGGCCTTATGTGGGCCAGAAGATCGCCGCCCGGCTCATCCGCCCGAACGCGGACGGCGCGCGGGAGGTGGAGGGCACGCTGCTGGCCTTCGCCGACGGCCTCGTCACTCTGGAAGACCCTTCCGGCCCCGTCACCTTCGCCCTCGCGGACGCAAGCTTTGTGAAGCTTTGCGACGACGAGGACCTGTTCTGATCCCGGCGCTGTGAGCGCCTTTCAAAATTCTACGGCCCGGAATGCGGCCGGTCAAAATTGGAGGAAACAGAAAAAATGAACGCAGAGTTTTTTGAGGCCCTGAATATGCTTGGCAAGGAACGCGGCCTCTCCCCCGAATACCTGATTGAAAAAATCAAGGCTGCCATCGTCATCGCCGTCAAGAAGGACTACGAGGTGGAGGACGAGAACGTTCTGGTGGAGATCGACCCGCTGAACGGCCGCTTCACCGTCAATCTGGTGCAGGACGTGGTGGAAGAGGTGGAGAACCCCCACACCCAGCTGAGCCTGGAGCAGGCCCACGCCATCCGCAAGACCTACCAGGTGGGCCAGCGTGTGGTGACCCCCCTCAAGACCAAGGAGTTCGGCCGTATCGCCGCCCAGACCGCCAAGCACGTCATCCGTCAGGGCATCCGCGAGGCCGAGCGCAGCCAGCTGTACAGCGAAATGCAGTCCAAGGCCCACGAGATCGTCACCGCCCAGGTGGTGCGTATCGACGGCGAAAAGGGCATTGTGGTGCTGGACATGGGCAAGGGCGAGGCGGTGCTGCCCCGCTCCGAGCAGGTCCCCGGCGAGGAGTTCTACGAGGGCCAGCATGTGCAGGTCTACGTCAAGGACGTGGTGGTCACCGAGCGCGGCCCCCGTATCATCATCAGCCGCACCAGCGAGCAGCTGGTCAAGCGCATGTTTGAGATGGAAGTGCCCGAAATTTTTGACGGCACCGTGGAGATCCGCGCCATCAGCCGCGAGGCGGGCGTGCGCACCAAGATGGCCGTCTGGTCCAAGGACGAGAACGTGGACCCGGTGGGCGCGTGTATCGGCGCTCACGGCGCCCGCGTCAACCAGATCGTGGAGCAGCTGCACGGCGAGAAGATCGACGTGGTCCGCTGGAGCGAGGACATCACCGAGTTCATCGGCGCGGCCCTCAGCCCCGCCAAGGTGCTGAAAGTTGAAATCCTCGAGGGCGAGCGCAAGGCCTGCCGGGTCACCGTGCCCGACCATCAGCTGAGCCTGGCCATCGGCAACAAGGGCCAGAACGCCCGCCTGTGCGCCCGGCTCACCGGCTACAACATCGACATCCGCCCCGAGAGCGGTTACTACGGCGAGGACACCGAGGACTGAACGCTCCGCCGCCGTTCATACTATTAAAAGAAAGGAAGCTGCCCCGTGCAACAACGAAAGATCCCGCTGCGCCGCTGCACCGGCTGCAACGAGCAGAAGCCCAAAAAAGAGCTGGTGCGGGTGGTGCGCAGCCCCCAGGGCGAGATCGCCCTGGACCGCGTGGGCAAAATGCCCGGCCGGGGCGCCTACCTGTGCCCCAGCGCCCAGTGCCTGGCCAAGGCACGCAAGGCCAAGCGCCTGGAGCGGGCGCTTGAGGCCCAGATCCCGCCCGAGGTCTACGAGCGGATCGAACAGGAGATAGAAGGAGCCCAAAGTGGAAACAAATAATCAAAAACTGTTTTCTGCCCTGTCGCTGTGCAAAAAAGCGGGCAGGCTGGTGCTGGGCTTCGACGCCGTGATGGACAGCGTGTACCGGGGCAAAGCCCATCTGGTGCTGCTGGCCAGCGATGTGAGCGAAGGCACCGCCAAGCGGGTGCGCCGGAACTGCGAAGACCTGGCCCCCTGCCTTCAAATGCCCCTCGCCCAGGCGGACCTGTGCGCCGTCACCTGGAAAAAGGTTGGCGTTTATGCCGTGACCGACGAGCAGCTGGCCGTTTTGTGCCGCCGCAGCCTCGAGCAGAACAAGGAGGACAACGCATGATCATTAAATACAAAGTGAGCGAGGTCGCGAAAGACCTGAACAAACCCGCCAAGCAGATCATCGACATGCTGGCCGACCTGGGCGGCGAGCCCAAGAAGGTGGGCGCGAATCTGGACGAAGCCGAGCTGAACTACGTCTTTGAGCGCCTGACCCAGGAGAGTGCCGAGGCCGACCTGTCCGAATATCTGGACAGCGCGCCCAAGCCCAAGCCCAAGGAAAGCGAGATTTTGAAGAAGGCCGACGGCACCGTGGTGGAAATGCCCCGTCCCAAGCACAAGGCGGAGAAGAAGCCCGAGGCCGAGGCCCCCGCGCCCAAGCGTGAAGTGGTGACCAAAGTGGTGGACACCCGCACCGTGGACGTGAACCTGGACAAGTTCAACGAGAAGTACACCGAGCTGGCGGGCACCAAGAACGTGGAGAACCGCCGCAAGCCCACTCCTGCCGGCAACAAGCAGAAGTTCACCAACAACAAGAACCGCGGCCGTCAGCCCTTCCAGAAGAAGCGGGAGACCGAGGCCGAGCGCCTGCAGCGCATTCAGCTGGAGAAGGCCCGCAAGGCCCAGCTGAAGGTGCAGATCCCCGACGAGATCACCGTGGGCGAGCTGGCCAGCCGCCTGAAGCAGACCGCCAGCAACGTCATCAAGAAGCTGATGGGCCTGGGCGTGATGGCCTCCGTCAGCGAAGTGGTGGACTTCGACACCGCCGCCATCGTGGCCGAGGAGTTCGGCGCCAAGGTGGAAAAAGAGGTGCATGTCACCATCGAGGAGCGCCTGTTCGAGGTGGAAGAGGACAACGCCGCCGATCTGGTGGAGCGTCCTCCCGTCGTGGTGGTCATGGGCCACGTTGACCACGGCAAGACCTCCATTCTGGACGCCATCCGCAAGACCCATGTGACCGCGGGCGAGGCCGGCGGTATCACCCAGCACATCGGCGCTTACCAGGTCAAGGCCGGCGGCAAGACCATCACCTTCCTGGACACCCCGGGCCACGAGGCCTTCACCAGCATGCGTGCCCGCGGCGCCAACATGACCGACATCGCCGTTCTGGTGGTGGCCGCCGACGACGGTATCATGCCCCAGACCGTGGAGTCCATCAACCACGCCAAGGCCGCCCAGGTCTCGGTGATCGTGGCCATCAACAAGATGGATAAGCCCACCGCCAACCCCGAGCGGGTCATGGAGCAGCTCACCCAGTACGAGCTGGTCCCCGAGCAGTGGGGCGGCGACGTCATCTGCGTGCCTGTGTCCGCCCTCACCGGCGCGGGCATTCCCGACCTGCTTGAGAACATCAACCTGGTGGCCGAAGTGCGCGAGCTGAAGGCCAATCCCAACCGCCGCGCCAAGGGCGCCGTGGTGGAGGCCCGGCTGGACAAGGGCCAGGGCCCCGTGGCCACCATTCTGGTGCAGAACGGCACCCTGCACAAGGGCGACTGCATCATCGCCGGCACCGCCGTGGGCCGTGTGCGCACCATGAAGAACGACAAGGGTCAGTTCATCGAGACCGCCGGCCCCTCCACCCCCGTGGAGATCACCGGCCTCACCGAAGTGCCCGCCGCGGGCGATCTGTTCGACGCGGTGGCGGACGAGAAGCTGGCCCGCGAGCTGGCCGACAAGCGTGCCGCCGAGGCCAAGGAGCGCCAGTTCAGCACCTACCAGAAGGTCACTCTGGATAACCTGTTCAGCCAGATCGCCGAGGGCGAGCGCAAGGAGCTGGACATCATCGTCAAGGCGGACGTGCAGGGCAGCGCCGAGGCTGTGAAGCAGAGCCTGGAGAAGATCAGCAACGACGAGGTGCGGGTGAAGGTCATCCACACCGGCGTGGGCGCGGTGAACAAGTCCGACGTCATGCTGGCCAACGCTTCCGGCGCCATCATCATCGGCTTCAACGTGCGTCCCGACCCCGTGGCCAAGGAAGAGGCCGCCCAGGCCGAAGTGGAAATGCGGATGTACCGCGTGATCTACGACGCCATCAACGACGTCACCGACGCCATGAAGGGCATGCTGGCCCCCAAGATCCGCGAGGTGGAGCAGGGCCGTCTGGAAGTGCGTCAGGTCTACAAGATCAGCAGCGTGGGCCTGGTGGCCGGCAGCTACGTGCTGGAGGGCAAGATCACCCGCTCCAGCAAGATCCGCGTCGTGCGCGACGGTATCGTGGTCACCGAGGACGAGATCGCCAGCCTGCGCCGCTTCAAGGACGATGTGAAGGAAGTTGCCCAGGGCTACGAATGCGGCGTGACGCTGGAGAAATTCTCCGACATCAAAGAGGGCGATATCTTCGAGGCGTTCATCCTGGAAGAGTATCGGGACTGATGAGGTGACACCATGCCCAATCCGAAGAATCAGGGCCGTCTGGCCCAGGACATGAAGCGGGAGCTGATCGGCATTGTGGGGCAGATGAAGGACCCCCGCCTTGCCGGCGGCCTGCTCACCATCACCCGGCTGGAAGTCACCCAGGACCTGGACCAGGCCCGGGCCTTCGTCAGCGTGCTGGGCGATGAGGAAGCCGCGAAACAGGCCGTGACGGCGCTCAACCGCGCCGCCGGCCATGTGCGCACCGAAATTTCCCGCCGCATGCACATCCGCAAGGCGCCCCGCTTTGTGTTCCTGCGGGACGACGGCGCGGCCTATGCCGCCCACATCAACGAGCTGCTGGCCGGCCTCCACAAAGAGGAGGAAGGCTGAACGGCCCCGCCGTGCAGCGGCAAAACAAGGAGTAATCATGAGTGAGATTCTGGAATTGCTGAGCCTGATCAGCCGCCTGCTCCATGCAGAGAACGTGCTGATCTTGTGCCACAAAAATCCCGACGGCGACACGGTGGGTTCCTCCGCCGCGCTGTATCACGCCCTCAAGGGCCTTGGCAAAACGGCGGCGCTGCTTTGCTCCGACCCCATCCCCGCCCGCTATTCCTACATGCAGGCGGAGATGTACACCGGCCAGTTCGAGCCGGGCTACATCGTTGCGGTGGATGTGGCCAGCATTCAGCTGTTCGGCGACGGGGTGAAACCCTATTCCGACCGGGTGGACCTGTGTATCGACCACCACGGTTCCAACAGCGGCTATGCCGACACCATGTATCTGGACGCGTCCGCCGCCGCCACCGCCGAGATCATCTACCAGCTTCTGGAGGCCATGCAGGTGACCATCACCCCGGTCATCGCCGACTGCCTCTACACCGGCCTTTCCACCGACACCGGCTGCTTCCTCTTCGGCAACACCACCGCCCACACCCACAAGGTGGCGGCGGCGCTGATGGAGGCGGGCGCCCGGGTGGAAGAGCTGAACCCCCTGCTGTTCGAAAACAAATCCAAGGGCCGTATCGCCATCGAGCGCACCGCCCTGGAAAACCTGGAATATTACTTCGACCAGCAGTGCGCCCTTATCTCCATGACGCGGGAGCAGATCGCGGCCTCCGGCGTTTCGGTGGAGGACCTGGAAGGCGTCACCGGCCTGCCCCGCAAGATCGAGGGCGTGCGGGTGGGCGTCACCCTGCGCCAAATGCCCGCCGGCAGCTACAAGGTGAGCATTCGCACCGTCAAAGGCGTGGACGCCTGCGCCATCGCCCGTCGGCTGGGCGGCGGCGGCCATGAGCAGGCCGCCGGCTGCGAGCTGGAGGGCAACCTGGAAAACGCCAAGGCCGCCGTGCTGGCTGAGGTGGAAAAAGAGCTGGCCCGCTGCGCCGAGAGCGCAGGGGAGGACGAATGAGCTCCCTGTGCGGAATCCTGCCGGTGGACAAGCCCGCCGGCTGGACCAGCTTTGACGTGATCGCAAAACTCCGCGGCGTGCTGGCCACCCGCAAACTGGGCCATTCCGGCACTTTGGACCCCATGGCCACCGGCGTGCTGCCGGTGTTTGTGGGCATGGCCGCCAAGGCGGTGGACCTGCAGCCGGACCACGACAAGGCCTACCGGGCCGAGGTTCGCTTCGGCCTCGCCACCGACACCGGCGATGTCACCGGCACGCCGGTGGCCACAGGGGAGAACATCCCCGACGCGGCGGCGGTGGAAAAAGCGCTGACGGCCTTTCTCGGCCCGCAAATGCAGACCCCGCCCATGTATTCGGCGGTGAAGATCGGCGGCGTGCCCCTTTACAAGCTGGCCCGCCAGGGCAAGACGGTGGAACGGCCGGCCCGCCCGGTCACCTTCTACCGGCTGGAGCTGGTGGAGCAGACCGTTGCCGACCGCTTTGTCATCGACATCGAGTGCAGCAAGGGCACCTACGTGCGCACCCTGGTGGAAGATCTGGGCACGGCCCTGGGCTGCCCCGCCTGCCTTGCGGCGCTGCGGCGTACCCGCGCGGGCGTGTTCACGCTGGAAGGCTGCGTCACGCTGGAGACCATCCAGGCGGCGAAGGAAGCGGGCGAACTGGAAAAGCTGCTGCTGGGGGTGGACACGGTGTTCAGCCACCTGCCCGCCGCCCAAGTGAGCGAAAAGGAGACCGCCCGCCTGCTGAACGGCGCGCCCGCCCGCCGGGCGGACCTGGCCGAGGGCCGCTGGCGGCTCTACGCCGACGGGGCCTTTCTGGGCCTGGGCGAAGCGAAGGACGGCACCCTGCGCGCCGAAAAACTGTTTGTGGAAAGGGCGTGAAACGCCTTGCAGATCTACCATCGGCTCACGGCCCTGCCGGCTGCCGCCTTCGGGCGGGGCAGCGCGGTGGCCCTGGGCTTTTTTGACGGGGTGCACATCGGGCACCGGGCGGTCATCTCCGCCGCGGTGGACTGCGCCCGCGCCGAAGGGCTGGAAGCCGCGGTGTTCACCTTCAGCCTGCCCGCCGGCCACACAATGAAGGGCGGCCGGCTCATCACCGACGAGGAAAAGCACCGCCGTGTCGGGGAGCTGGGGGCGGACCACTTCTTTGAGCCCGCCTTCGAGGAATTCTGCGATTTGTCGCCCGAGGCCTTCGTCGCCGACGTGCTGGCCGGGATGTACAACGCAAAGGCTGTTTTCTGCGGCGACAACTTCACCTTCGGCAAAAAGGCCGCGGGCAACGTGCAGGTGCTGCGCGAGCTCTGCGCCCCCCTGGGCATTCGGGTGGAAGTGGTGCCCATGGCCCTTTACAAGGGCGAGACGGTCAGCGCCACCCGGATCCGCGCCGCGCTGGCGGCAGGGGAGATGGGGCAGGCCGCCGCCATGCTGGGCCGGCCCTACGCCATCGACTTCGAGGTGCGCCACGGCAAGGGCCTGGGCCATACGCTGGGCATGCCCACCATCAACCAGGTCTACCCGGAGGGCTTTCAGCTGCCGAAGCTGGGGGTCTATGTGAGCCGGGTGCGGCTGGACGGGCACTGGCTGCCCTCGGTCACCGGCCTTGGAAGCCGGCCCACTGTGAACGACGACGCCAGCAACATCACCTGCGAGACCTTCATCCCGGACTTTGAGGGCGGCCTCTACGGCCGGAAGGTCACGGTGGAGCTGCTGGACTACATAGCCGAAAGCCGCCGCTTTGAAAACACAAGCCAGCTGCGGGCCGCCGTGATGGCCTGGGCCGACGAGGCCCGGCGCTGGTTTGTCCAAAGAGAAGGGGAAAAGGCAAAAACCCTCTTGTAATCGGCCTTTGGCTGTGCTATACTATTATGGCTACCGTGGCTCAGTCCGGGGTGTATGCTCTGAAACAGAGCGCCTCGCTGCCCCGCGCCGGGTCATCGGCAAATAAAATGAAACGAGGTAACAACAATGGAAGACAAGAAGACTGTCATCGAATCCGCCCGCGTGCATGAGACCGACACCGGTTCTCCCGAGGTGCAGGTGGCCCTGCTGACCGCTCGCATCAACCACCTGAACGAGCACCTGCAGGCCAACCCCCACGACCATCACAGCCGTCGTGGCCTGCTGAAGATGGTCGGCCGCCGCCGCAACCTGCTGGCCTACCTGCAGAAGAAGGACATCGAGCGTTACCGCGCCCTGATCGCCAAGCTGGGCCTGCGCAAGTAATCACAGTCACAAAAGGCAGGCGGTCGTTTGCACCGCCTGCCTTTTACCTGTTTTTCGGCTTTTGGCCGAAAAGCAGTCATTTGCCCCCCGCAACGGCGGAGTGTCGCGTGTTTTTAGCGGTAAATCGAGGGCTTTTCCTTCCCGGAAAAACCCCGGATTTATTGCTAAAGCCACCCTCCCTCCGCACCGAACAGACCCGCGGCCCCATGCCGCGAAAAACAACAGGAGGTATTTTCTATGGCTTTGGAATTTGCGTCCAAACACGAAACGTTCCCCAATTTCAAGACCTTTGAGATGGAACTGGCCGGCCGGCCCCTGGTGGTGGAGACCGGCAAAATGTGCGGTCTGTCCAACGGCAGCTGCCTGGTGCGCTACGGCGAGACCGCCGTTCTGTGCAACGTCACCATGAGCGAGAAGCCCCGTGACGGCATCGACTTCTTCCCCCTGAGCGTTGATTTTGAAGAAAAGCTCTACTCCGTGGGCCGTATCCCCGGCAGCTTCATGCGCCGTGAGGGCCGCCCCGGCGAGAAGGCCATCCTCACCAGCCGCGTGGTGGACCGGCCCATCCGTCCTCTGTTCCCCAAGACCATGCGCAACGACGTGTGCGTCACCATGACCGTCATGAGCGTGGATCAGGACTGCAGCCCTGAGATCACCGGCATGATCGGCACCTCCATCGCCCTGTCCATCTCCGACATCCCCTGGGCCGGCCCCATCGGCGGCGTGTTCATGGGCCTGGTGGACGGCGAGCTGGTGGTGAACCCCACCCTGGAGCAGCGTGAGAAGAGCGACCTGCAGCTCACCGTGGCCGCCACCGAGAAGAAGATCGTGATGATCGAGGCCGGCGCCAACGAGGTGGACGAGGTCACCATGCTGAACGCCATCAAGGCCGCTCACGTGGAGATCAAAAAGGTCATCGAGTTCATCAACGGCATTGTGCGCGAGATCGGCAAGCCCAAGAAGGAGTTCCAGGACATGGAGCTGGATCACGACCTGTTCGAGGCCGTGAAGGCGGAGTATCTGGACGAGTTCAAGGCCGCCATGGACACCGACGACAAGAACGTGCGCGACGCGCGGCTTCTGCCCATCCGCGAGAAGCTGGAGGCCCAGTACGCCGAGCAGTGGGGCGCTTCTGTCATCGAGGAACTGATGTACAAAATGCAGAAGTTCGTGGTTCGCCGCTGGCTGCTGGACGACGGCAAGCGCGTGGACGGCCGCGGGATCAACGAGATCCGGCCCCTGGCCGCCGAAGTGGGCCTGCTGCCCCGCGTGCACGGCAGCGGCATGTTCACCCGTGGCCAGACCCAGGTGCTCACCGTCACCACCCTGGGCTCCACCAAGGACAGCCAGCTGATGGACGACCTGGGCACCGAGCCTTACAAGCGTTATCTCCATCACTACAACTTCCCGCCCTACTCCGTGGGCGAGGCCCGCGCTCCCCGCAGCCCCGGCCGCCGCGAGATCGGCCACGGCGCTCTGGCCGAGCGTGCCCTGGTGCCCGTGCTGCCCAGCGTGGAGGAGTTCCCCTACACCATCCGTCTGGTGAGCGAGGTCCTGTCCTCCAACGGCTCCACCAGCCAGGCCTCCATCTGCGGCTCCACCCTGAGCCTGATGGACGCCGGTGTGCCCATCAAGGCCCCCGTTGCCGGTATCAGCTGCGGCCTCATCACCGAGGGCGAGCGCTGGATGACCATGCTGGACATCCAGGGCGTGGAGGACTTCCACGGCGACATGGACTTCAAGGTGGGCGGCACCCACAAGGGTATCACCGCCATCCAGATGGACATCAAGATCGACGGCCTGACCTACGAGATCATCGAGGAAGCCTTTGAGAAGTGCCGCAAGGGCCGTCTCTACATCCTGGACGAGATCATGCTGCCGGTCATCCCCGCTCCCCGCGAGCAGCTGTCCAAGTACGCTCCCAAAATGCTGTCCATGGTCATCCCCGTGGACAAGATCAAGGACGTCATCGGCAAGGGCGGCAAGGTCATCCAGGAGATCTGCGCCAACTGCAACTGCAAGATCGACGTGGAGGAGGACGGCCACGTGTTCGTCTCCGCCATCGACGTGGACGACGCCAACCGTGCCATCCACACCATCAAGACCATTGTGGAGGACCCCGAGGTGGGCGCCATCTACAAGGGCCGCGTGACCCGTCTGATGAACTTCGGCGCCTTCGTGGAGATCGCCCCGGGCAAAGAGGGCCTGGTGCACATCTCCAAGCTGGACTCCAAGCGTGTCGAGCGGGTGGAGGATGTGGTCGCCGTGGGCGACGAGCTGATCGTCATGGTCACCGAGATCGACCAGCAGGGCCGTATCAACCTGAGCCGCAAGGACGCTCTGGCCGCCATCGAGGCCAAGCGCAAGCAGCAGGGCTGAGCAAGATAAAACAAGAGCCGCCGCTCTCCGAAAGGAGGGCGGCGGCTTTTTGTTTGTCGCGCAAAGCGGCGGGATTCAATAAAAATGGTCCTGCTGCAAAAAGGTGCGGGCGGCCATCAAAAGAATGACCAGCAGCACCGCCAACAGGAAAAGAATGTGCACCAGCAGGGCCGGAACAGGGGACCGCAAAATGAAAAAACTGGCGCCCAGCAGCGCAAAGGCCAGCGCGGCCAGCAGGTTGCACACGCCCATGGCCTTATCAAACAGGGGGATACATTGCCGGTGAGCACTTCCTCCGTGCTGCGCTTGCCCAGAAGCTGCGCTGTGCCTCGCCAGGCATAAACGACCGTAAGAATACCGAACACAAGGGCATAGAACACGCAAAACACCTCCTGATTCAAAACACCGGGCTGCGGCAGAAGGGGGAATCGTTCCAACTTCATCTTACCATCTTTTCCGCCCGTTCTCAATACGGCCCCAAAGGGAAAAAAGAAGGCGGCAGAGGCCGCGCCGTGTTGCCCCGGCGGCTCCTTTGTGGTATACTATACTCGACTATTTCTGTAATTTCGGAAGGGGGCGGCGCGTTGAAGATCAGCGCCTGCATCGTGTGCTACGGCGGGGCCGACGAGGTCATCCGCGCCGCCGAGTCGGTGCTGCGGCACACCGCCGCGCCCCTCACCCTTTATCTTGTTGATAACGCCAGCCCCGACGGCGCGGGCGAAGCCCTGGCCGCCCACCCCTGGCCGGAGAATGTCTCCGTGCTGCGCCTGCCCGAAAATCTGGGCTTCGGCGCGGGCCACAACAAGGTGCTGCCTTTGCTGGACAGCGATTATCACTTCGTCCTCAACCCGGATATCTTTGTGGAGAGCGACGTGCTGGGCGGCCTTTGCGGCTGGCTGGAAGAGCACCCCCAGGCGGTGATGGCCACCCCGCGGCTGACCTTCCCCGATGGGCGGGAGCAGGTGCTGCCCAAACGCAAGCCCGGCGTGCTGGGCCTTGCCGCGCGGCAGGGGGTGCCGGGGCTCAAACGCTTCGGCGACCACTACGCCATGCTGGACGAGGACCTTTCCAAACCCACCCCCATCGAGTTCTGCACCGGCAGTTTTTTCTGCATGCGCACCGCCGTGTTCAAAGCCATCGGCGGCTTCGATGAAAAATACTTCATGTATGTGGAGGACGCGGACATCACCCAGAAGGCGCGGCGCAAGGGCCTGGTTTACTACCTGCCCCAGTTCACCGCCTGCCACGCCTGGCACCGCGCCCCTCAAAAGAGCCTCAAGCCCTTTTTGCAGCAGCTCAAAAGCATGGGCCGCTATTTCTGCAAGTGGGGGTTCAGGCTGTAAAGGGCTCCGGCCCGCCGTGTCCGACGCGGCCCTCAGAATGTAAACAGCGGAAGTGGCTCCGCTTTGTGGTAAGCCGCAAAAAAGAGAGGCGCCTTGCGCGCCCGAAAAGGAGCGAATGGTATGAAAGGCATCATTCTGGCCGGCGGCGCCGGCACCCGTCTGTATCCCCTGACCATGGTCACCTCCAAGCAGCTGCTGCCGGTGTACGACAAGCCCATGATCTACTATCCTCTGTCCACCCTTATGCTGGCGGGCATTCAGGACATCCTCATCATCTCCACCCCCGAGGATACCCCCCGCTTCGAGCACCTGCTGGGTGACGGCAGCCAGTACGGCCTGCGCCTGTCTTACAAGGTGCAGCCCAGCCCCGACGGACTGGCCCAGGCGTTTTTGCTGGGCGAGGAATTCATCGGCGACGACTGCTGCGCCATGATCCTGGGCGATAATATCTTCTACGGCAACGGCTTCTCCCGGATCCTGAAGGCCGCGGTGGCCAACGCCGAGGAAAAGGGCCGCGCCACCGTGTTCGGCTACTACGTCAACGACCCCGAGCGGTTCGGTATCGTGGAGTTTGACGACGAGGGCAAGGTCATCAGCGTGGAGGAAAAACCCGCCCATCCCAAGAGCAACTACGCCATCACCGGCCTGTATTTCTACGACAACCGGGTGAGCGCCCAGGCCAAAAAGGTCAAGCCCAGCGCCCGGGGCGAGCTGGAAATTACGACCCTCAACGCCATGTATCTGGAAGAAGGCAAGCTGGACGTGCAGCTGCTGGGCCGCGGCTTTGCCTGGCTGGACACCGGCACCATGGACAGCCTGGTGGACGCCGCCGACTTTGTGCGCATGGTGGAAAAGCGCCAGGGGATCAAGATCAGCGCCCCCGAGGAAATTGCCTACAAGAACGGCTGGATCAGCAAGGAAAAACTGCTGGAAAGCGCCGCCCGCTACGGCAAGAGCCCCTACGGCGAGCACCTGAAGCGCGTGGCCGACGCCAAAATCCGTTATTGAGAAGAAGGAAGGAACGCAGATGAAGATCCTCATCACCGGGGCCAGCGGCCAGCTGGGCACCGAACTGCAGCGGCAGCTTGCCGAAGGCGGCAGCAGCCTGGGTCCCCTGCCCGAGCGGCTGAAAAACGCCACCGTGCTCCCCACCGACGTGGCCGAGCTGGACATCACCGACCGGGCCGCCACCATCGCCTTTGTGCGCCGCCACCAGCCGGACACCATCATCAGCTGCGCCGCCTTCACCAACGTGGACGGCTGCGAGACCAGCACCGACGCCGCCTTTAAGGTGAACGCCCTGGGCGCCTCCCATCTGGCCCAGGCCGCCGAGCGGGTGGGCGCGCGGCTCATTCACGTCTCCACCGACTATGTGTTCAGCGGCGAGGGCAGCACCCCTCTGGACGAGAGCTGCCCCATCGGCCCGGTGAGCGCCTACGGCCGCACCAAGGCTCTGGGCGAGGAATATGTGCGCAACTTCTGCCACCGTTATTTCATCGTGCGCACCGCCTGGCTCTACGGCTACAACGGCAAGAACTTCGTCAAGACCATGGTGAACGCCGGCAAGAAGTTCGGCAAGCTGGAAGTGGTGAACGACCAGCTGGGCAACCCCACCAACGCCGAGGATCTGGCCCACCACATCCTCAAGCTGGCGGTGAGCCACGACTATGGTATCTACCACTGCACCGGCGAGGGCGTTTGCAGCTGGTATGACTTTGCCAGCGAGATCATCCGCCTGGCCGGAGTGGACGCCACTGTGTCCCCCTGCACCAGCGCCGAGTACGCCGAAAAGCACCCCGCGGCCGCCAGCCGTCCCGCCTGGAGCGCGCTGGAAAACCGCATGCTGGCCTGCACCGTGGGCAACGAAATGCGCCCCTGGCAGGAAGCGCTGAAATGCTACTTCGACCACTGGGACGGCGAGAACGGCCTCAAATAAGAAAGGAAAGGGAAACTCCCATGAAAAAATATCTCATCACCGGCTGCGCCGGTTTCATCGGCTCCAACTTTGTTTACTATATGCTGAATAAATACAAGGATATACTCCTTGTAAACCTGGATAAGCTGACCTACGCCGGCAACCTGGAGAACCTGAAGGACGTGGAGGGCGACGAGCGCCACGTGTTCGTGCAGGGCGACATCTGCGACCGGGCGCTGGTGACAAGCCTGTTCGAGAAATACGACTTCGACTATGTCATCAACTTTGCCGCCGAGAGCCACGTGGACCGCAGCATTACCAACCCCGAAATTTTCGTGGAGACCAACGTGCTGGGCACCGTGAACCTGCTGCAGTGCGCCAAGAACGCCTGGCTGAAGGACGGCAAGTGGGCCGAGGGCAAGAAGTACCTGCAGGTGTCCACCGACGAGGTCTACGGCAGCCTGGGCGAGGACGGCTACTTCATGGAGACCACCCCGCTGTGCCCCCACAGCCCCTATTCCAGCAGCAAGGCCAGCGCCGACATGTTCGTGATGGCCTTCCACGACACCTACGGCATGCCGGTGAACATCACCCGCTGCTCCAACAACTACGGGCCCTATCAGTTCCCCGAAAAGCTGATCCCCCTCATGATCCACAACGTCAAAAACCACAAGCAGCTGCCCGTGTACGGCGACGGCATGCAGATTCGGGACTGGCTGTACGTGGAGGACCACTGCAAGGCCATCGACATGGTGGCCGAAGGCGGCAAGGTGGG
>NHCFR05603__coassemble_639_pt1 | contig 22185 bp, 21 predicted proteins | sample NHCFR05603__metabat2_low_PE_044 | metagenome-assembled genome bin NHCFR05603 | reverse complement strand
ATCGCCGACAACGCCGGCGGCATTGCCGAGATGACCCACATGCCCGCCGAGGTGCGTCAGCGCACCGACGCGCTGGACTCCCTGGGCAACACCACCGCCGCCACCGGCAAGGGCTTTGCCATCGGCAGTGCGGCTCTGACCGCCCTGGCCCTCATCGCCAGCTACATCGACAAGGTGCACCAAATCAAGCCGGACATGGCCCTTGACCTGACCATCACCAACCCCACCATCCTCATCGGCCTGTTCATCGGCGGCATGCTGCCCTTCCTGTTCGCTGCGCTCACCATGGACGCGGTGGGCAAGGCGGCCCAGAGCATTGTGGTGGAGGTGCGCCGTCAGTTCTCCACCATCACCGGCCTGATGGAAGGCAAAGCGGAACCCGACTATGCCCGCTGTGTGGACATGTGCACCCGCAGCGCCCAGAAGCTCATGCTGGCCCCCGCCCTGATCGCGGTGATCGTGCCCGTTGTGGTGGGCCTCATCCTGGGCGTGAACGGCGTGGCGGGCCTGCTGGCCGGCACCACCGTCACCGGCTTTGTGCTGGCGGTGATGATGGCCAACTCCGGCGGCGCGTGGGACAACGCCAAGAAGTACATCGAAAGCGGCCAGCACGGCGGCAAGGGCAGCGACTGCCACAAGGCCGCTGTGGTGGGCGACACCGTGGGCGATCCCTTCAAGGACACCTCCGGCCCCGCCATCAACATCCTCATCAAGCTGACCAGCATGGTCTCCATCGTGTTTGCCGGCCTGATCGTGGCGGTACATCTGCTGTAAATCCTTTGCGCAACAAGAGAGCCCCGGGGCGTTTGCCCCGGGGCCCTTTTTTATTTCTGCTCCAGCTTTTCCAAAAGCTGCGCCGTGGTCATAAAGCCGGTGCGCTCAAAGCGCCCCAGAAGAAACAGGCACTCCGGCGAGCGGGTGAGCCGGTTCAGGTGCTCTTCGCTGGTCATGGTGGCCTGCACACCCGCCGCCCGCAGCGCCTTTTCGGCGCAGGAGTCCAGCGCGCCGTAGGGATAGGCGAAGGCGGGCAGCAGCGCCGCCCCTGCCTCGTTTGCCATGGCTTCCATCCGCTTTGCGTCCGCCGCCAGCAGGGCGGCGTGGTCCGCTTCGCTCTCGCCGGCAAGGCGCGTTACCCCCGGGCGGGCGTAGGTGTGCAGCGAGGCGGAATGGCTTTGCAGCTCCACAAGGCCGGTCTGCTCCATTGCCGCCAGCTGGCTCCAGGTCAGAAACTCCCCGGCCTCGCCCTGGGTCCCGGCGGCCGCGTCCCCGATCACCGAAACCACCGCCGGCACGCCGTATTTATTCAGCACCGGCAGCCCCCAGTGGCCCAGCCCCGCCGCCCCGTCGTCAAAGACCAGCAGCACCGGCCTGCGGGGCAGCGCCCCGCCGCCGCAGGCATAGGTCAGCACCTCGCTCAGGCGCACCGGCTGATACCCCGCCGCCAAAAGGGCCTCCAGGTCCTCCTCCAGCCGGGCGGCGCTCACGGTGTATTCGTCCGCTTCCTCTTCGCTGCGGCACACGTCGTGGTACATCACCACCGGCAGCGTCACCTCGTCCCCCGCGTCCCGGCGGGCAAACCACAAAAGGGCGGGCAGCGCCAGCAGCGCCATGGCGAACACCGCCAGATAGCACAGGGCCCCAAGGCCCCCTCTTTTTCCGTTCATGCGCGCGCCTCCCTTCACCGTTTCCAGTCAAGGCCCCGGCGGGTGAGCGCCGCGGCGTAGCCCCACAGCGAGCAGGCGGACTGCACCGTCTGAAACACCAGCACAAAGAGCACAAAGCCCCAAAGGCTGCCCTTCGTCTCCATTTCCGGCAGGCGGCGCTGGAAGCGGCAGACGCTGGCAGTGCCGATGAGCAGCAGCGGCAGCACCAGCAGGGTGATCCACCCCGCCAGCCAGGGCATGCCCAGCAGCGCCAGCACCACCCCCGGCACAAAGCCGAAGATGTAGGCGAGGTCCAGCCAGACGATGGAGAGGTTCAGTGTTTCAAAATAGCCGGCAAAGGCGTCCGGCTGGCGCCAGGGCTTCACCGCCGCCAGCCCCTCGAACATGCCCCGGGCCCATCTGCTGCGCTGGCGCGCCAGTGCCCCCAGGGTCGCGGGCACGTCGGTGTGGGCCACTGCCCGTGGCTCATAGAGCGAGCGCCGCCCCGCCGCCAGCAGGCGGTAGGTGAGCACGATGTCCTCCCCCGCGCCATCCTGCCAGCCGCCCACCGCCCGCACGGCGGCGGTCTCGTAGGCGCTGAAGGCCCCCTGCGCCACCAGCGTCGCGCCGTAGCTGCCCTGGTAGCGCTTGATGGCGGCAATGCTGACGAAGTAGTCCCAGAACTGCATTTTCTGCACCCAGGTGCGGGCCCCGGCGCTGACCAGATTGCCCGCCACGCACCCCGCGCCGGTGGCGGCAATGCGCCCCACAATGGCCGCAAGGGCGCTTTGCTCCAGGCGGGTGTCCGCGTCCACCGTGACGAAGTATTCGTCCCGCACATGGCGCAGCCCCTCGTTCAGCGTCCGGGCCTTGCCCGGCTCGCAGCAGCCATAGAGGCGGATGACGCGCCCCGGGCGGGAAAAGTCCGCCGCCGCCCGGCGCATTTCGGCCACGGTGCCGTCGGCGGAGTCGTTGTCCACGCAGAGGATGGTCATCCGCCCGTCGTATTCCTGGCCCGCAATGCTCCCGATGGTGCGGTAGATGTTCTTTTCCTCATTGCGGGCGCAGACGATCACGCTCACCGGGCGGCAGCCGGGGTGAAAGCGGGGCGGCAGCCTGCGGTGCAGAAGGTTGGAAAGAAACATCGCCCCCATCAGATAGGCCGGCAGCAGCGCCACCCCCGCCACCACGAACACCACATAGGCGAAGGGCAGATGGAGCGAGGCGCTGCGCACCCAGGGCACCGCCAGCGCCGCCGAGACCCACAGCCACACCAGCGCGGCGGCTGCGCTGGCAAAGAATTTCCAGTGTTGTTTCATGCGTATCCCTCCCGGCCATCCTATGACCGGGGCTGCGCCCACGTTCGGCATAGGCGCGGCGCGGGCGGGCAACACTGTTTTAAAAAAAGAGCCGCCGGCGAAAAATGGCGGCGGTGGGAGGCAGGCATGGGTTCCATTTGGGAAAAAAGCTGCGAAATGCCCCGGCGGGCGGGTGGAGGCGGTGAAGGGTCTTGCCCGCCGCTTCCTGCCCGCGGGGGCGGGGCCGGCGTCGGTGGCTCCCGGATCGGGCGGTGTGGTGAAGCTGGACGGCCGGACGATGGGCGTCTGGCGGGAGGAGGACGGGCGGCTGTGCGTGGTGGACATCCGCTGCCCTCACATGGGCTGCCGGCTGGAGTGGAACCCCCACGAGCGCAGCTGGGACTGCCCCTGCCACGGTTCCCGGTTCGATCGCTACGGCCGCCTGCTGGACGGCCCGGCCCAAAAGGAGGTGCGCCATGACTGAACGGTATTTTTGCGGCTGGTACTTCAAATGCCAGGCCCCGGCGGGCAGCCTGGCCCTCATCCCGGCGGTGCACGCGGGGGGCGGCTCGCTGCAGCTCATCACGGAAGGTGGCAGCTGGAACGTCCCCTTTGCCCCGGAGCAGTGCGCCGTGAGCGCCGCCCGCCCCCGGGCGGTGCTGGGGCGGAATGTTTTCTGTGAAAAGGGGCTGCGCCTTGCGGTAAATCAGCCGGACCTGCGGGCAAAAGGCCAGGTGCGTTTCGGGCCGCTTTTGCCCCCGGCCTGGGATGTGATGGGGCCTTTTTGCGCCGTGCCCTTTTTGCAATGCCGCCACCGGGTGGCCAGCATGGCCCACGACCTTTTCGGGCGGCTGGAGGTGAACGGGCGGGTCTTTGACTTCGGGGGCGGCAGAGGCTACGTCGAGGGGGACCGGGGCCGCTCCTTCCCCTCGGACTATCTCTGGACCCAGTGCCTGTTCGAGGGCGGCTCGCTGGTGCTGGCGGCGGCCAATGTGCCCCTGGGCCCGGCGGCCTTCCGGGGGGTCATCGCCCTGGTGCGGCTGGAGGGAAAGGAGTGGCGGCTGGCAAGCTACCTGGGCGCGCGGGTCACGGCCCTGGGCGGCGGCGGGGTCACGGTGCGCCAGGGGGAACTTTGCCTCACCGCCCGGCGGCTGGGCGGACCGGGGCGGGCGCTGCGGGCCCCCGCCGCGGGGGTGATGGAGCGCACCGTACGGGAGAACCTTTCCTGCCCGGCATATTACCGGCTGACCAAAGGCGGCCGGGTGCTGCTGGAGCTGACGGCGGAACACGCCTCCTTTGAATACGAGCAGCCCTGAGCGCACTTCTGTTTTCGCCCCGGATGTGCTATACTGACCCTGTAAAACTGCATTTGCGGGGTGCTTTGGATGACGGAAACAAAGAGGCTGCGCTGCCCGGACCGGGAAGCGCTGTGGCGCGCCGCCGGCTGGGTGTGGCTTGCGGCGGCCTGGCTGGCGGGGGTGGCGCTGATGTGGCGCTGCGGCCGCTCCTTGCTGGACAGCGACATGGCGTCCGAGATGGTGCTGGCGGATCTTTTGAACCGGGAGGGCGGCGCGCTCTCCGGGGGATGGTATTACTCCACCGAGCTGCGGGTGTTTTGCCAGCAGCTGCTGTTCAAGCTGGGGCTGCTGGTGTTCCCCGGCAGCTGGCACGCCGCCCGCATTCTGGCCCAGGGGCTGCTCTCGGCGCTGCTGGCGGGGAGCTATCTCTTTTTTGCCCGGAGCGCGGGGCTGTGGAAAAGCGCCCCCTGGGCGGCGGGGGCGCTCGTGTGCCCCTTCGGTTTCTGGCAGCTCTACCACGGGGTGCTGGGCGGTTTTTACTTTGTGCACATGACCTTTGTGCTGGTGAGCCTGGGCCTGGCCGTGCGGCTGGCGCGCCCTGCTTCCCGACCCCGCACCGCCCTCACGGCGGCGGCGCTGGCGCTGGTGAGCTTTGCCGCCGGCCTCAACGGAGTGCGGCTTTTGATGAACCTCTATGTGCCGCTGGCGGCGGCGTGCGCGGTGCTGCTTCTTGTGCGCTTTTTGCAGGCGCCTCTGGGCCCCGGCTGGGCGGAACAGCCCCAGGTGCGGGCCTTTGCGGCCGCGGTGCTGGCCTGCGTTTGCGGGTGCGGTGGGTATCTGGTGAACCGGGTGGTGCTGGCGGCGCGCTACACCTTCCTGGACCAGAGTGCCCGCAGCTGGACGGCCCTCTCCCTCACCGGCATTCTGGAGGTGTGGGGCGATTTCCTCGCCCTCTTCGGCTACCCGGCGGACCGCTGGCAGCAGGCGGCCACCGGGGCGGTGCCTCTCTTCTCGCTGCCGGGGCTGCTGGGCGCGGCGGGTCTTGTGCTGGCCGGGGCGGTGGTGCTGGCCCTGGCGTGGCTGCTGAAACAGGGCGGTGAACTGCCCTTCGCCCACCGGCTGACCGGCGCGGTCCTGGCCGCCTGCCTTCTGGTGGACGGGGTGGCCTTTGCCTGCATGAACGACGGCGAGGCCATCAACGGAAGCTACTGGCTGCCGGTGGCGCCCATCGCCATCGCGGCGGTGGCCGCGGCGGCGGAAGGCTTCCCGCTGCGGCGGCCCGCACTGCGCCGGGCGCTGGCGGGCGTGCTGGCGGCGCTGGTGGTCTGTGTCAGCGCGGGCACCACCCTGCGCTTTGCCGCCGCCCCGCCCCACGGCACCCCCGGGCTGGAAACGGTGGCCGGCTGGCTGAAGGAGCAGGGCTATACCCAGGGCTATGCCACCTTCTGGCATGCCAACGTGGTCACCGAACTCACCGACGGCGCCATCGAGATGTGGCAGGTGGAAGATCTGGCCTCCCTCAAAATGCGGCCTTGGCTGCAAAAGACCAGCCATGCCGCGCCGCCCGAGGGGCGGGTCTTCGTGCTGGCGGCCCCCGGCGAGATCGACCAGTCCCTGCCCTGGTCGGGGCAGGCCCGGGTGGTCTGGTCCGACGAGGCCGGCTGGGTGGTCTTTGAACTGGAACAATGAAAAAAACGTCCCCGTGCCGCGGCACGGGGACGCTTTTTCACATTCTCACAGAAATTCGGGGAAAACCTCGCTCTCCAGCGCCCGCACGGCCGCCAGAGGCAGCCGCTGCCCATCCTCGAAAATGAGCAGGCCGGCGGTCTCGTCCACCCGGCGCAGCCGGCCGGTGAACACCCGCAGCGCCCCGCCCTCTTTCCGCGCGTCCGGCTCAAACCAGGTCACCGTCACCTGAGGGCGGCAGGGCAGCTGCCGGGCCAGCAGGCGCAGCTTTTTGTCCAGCGCCGCCGCCGCGTCCTCCGCCAGCTCCACCGCCGGCTCGGTGAGGCGCGCCGCCTCCCGGATGGCCGCCTCGTAGCCGGAAAGCGCCGCAAAGGGCGAAAACTGGGCCGCCCGCTCAAGACCGGTCAGGGGCTTTGCCCGCGACATGGCGGGGCGGGGCAGGTCCAGCATATCGTCGTAACGGCTCATCCTTCTCTCCCCTTTCACGCCTTGTGGCCGCCGATCTGGCCGTTGCGCAGCCGCCCGGTCGCCCCGTCCTCCAGGTCCATGCCCTTGAGGATGGCGTTCTTTCCGTATTTCTTTTTGATGTCCAGCATGGCGGTCTGCATTTTTTTCTCCCGGGCCCGGCGGGCGGCGGCTTCCTTTTCCCGGGCGGCCTCGGCCCCCCAGTCGTGGAACAGGTCCAGCTGACGGCACACCGGGGCCGCCTCCGCCTCCTCTTCGGTCAGCACCCGGGCGGCGGTGAGGTTCAGCCGCCGCACCAGCAGCGCCGGGTCCGCCGCCTGCTCCATCAGCGCCTGGGCGGCCGCCACCAGCTCCCGGGCGGAAGAGGTGGGCTTTTCCAGCCGGGCAGTGGCGTGGACGGGCTTGGGCACCCGCCGCCCGTAGTGGTCGGTCACCACCGGCCCGCGGTATGCCGTTCCCGGCGCGCCGGACAGGTTTTCGATGTCGTAGCCCACCGCCAGCACCAGGCGGTCGGTCACAAGGCCATGGGCCACCAGGTCCAGCGCCAGGGCGTCCGCCATCTCCCGCACCGCCAGCGCCGCCTTTTCAAAGGGGTAGGGCTCCTGCAGCACCTGCCCGCTGCCCACGCTGTGATCGGCGGGCTTGTAGGCCTTGATGTCCGCCATGGTGCAGCTTTCCCAGCCCCAGGCGTGGTCGATGAGCAGCTCGGCGTTCACCCCGAACAGCCGGAACAGCGTTTCCTGCCCCGCGTCGGAAAGGGACAGCCGGGCCACGTCTCCCATGGTGGCCAGGCCGTTTTCCTCCAGCCGCCGGGCAATGCCCCGGCCCACCCGCCAGAAATCGGTGAGGGGCCGGTGGTCCCAGTATTTCTGCCGGAAGCTCCGCTCGTCCAGCCGGGCCACCCGCACGCCGTTTTCGTCCGGCGGGCAGTGCTTGGCCTCGATGTCCATGGCCACCTTGGCCAGATACAGGTTGGGGCCGATCCCCGCCGTGGCGGTGATCCCGGTGGCTTCCAGCACCTGCCGCACCGCCTGGCGGGCAAAGGACTCGGCGCTCACGCCTGCACTTTTTAAGTAATGGGTGGCGTCGATGAACACCTCGTCGATGGAATACACATGGATGTCCGCCGGGGCGGCAAAGCGCAGGTACACCTGATATACCTTCGCGCTCACCTCGATGTAGTGGGCCATCCGGGGCGGAGCCACCAGAATGTCCATCTCCAGCCCCGGGTCGGCGGCAAGGGCCGTTTCGTTCCAGCTTTTGCCGGAAAAAACGCCTCCCGGCGCCTTCGCCCGGCGGCGGCGGTTCGCTTCGCTCACCGCCTGCCGGGCCTCGAACAGCCGCGCCCGCCCGGGCACGCCGTAGGCCTTCAAGGCCGGCGACACCGCCAGGCAGATGGTCTTGTCGGTGCGGGCCTCGTCCGCCACCACCAGATGGGTGGTCATGGGGTCCAGCCCCCGCTCCACGCATTCCACCGAAGCGTAAAAGGATTTGAGATCAATGGCAAGATAGGTGCGTTCGTCCAAAAAGCCCGCCCCCTTTCCCCTTTATTTTACAGGGTTTTGGGAGCGGGCGCAAATCCATTTGTTTACAGGTTCACCAGCACGAGGCACAGGGCGGCCAGGCCGAGGGCCAGCTTTTCCCGGCGGGAGAGCGCGCGGTGAAAGGCCAGCACGTCCACCGCTGTCCGCCGCCGCCCCAAAGGGCGGCCATCACCGCCACCGAGGCGGCCAGCCCCGCCAGCTGCACCGGCGAGGGCACTTCTCCCCACAAAAGAGCGGAGCAGAGGATGGGCACCAGAATGCCCAGCCGCTGGTAAAGGGTGGTGACTCCCGCGCCTTTCTCCCGCACGCTTTTTTCCACCGCCCGCAGGCACAAAAGATAGAGCACGCCGGTGAACAGGCCGAACCACACCGCAAAGGACATGCTGGACGGCCCGGTCATCCCGCCGGAGAGCGCTCCGGCCAGCAGCCCCGGCGCGGGAAAATAGAGGGCGGGGCGCGCCAGCGCCGCCAGCAGGCCCGCCGCTGCCGCCGAGGCAAGATAATTCCAGCCCAGCACCGCCCGGCCGTCCCAGCCGCGGCGGCTGGCCAGGGCCGGCACGATGTTCACCAGAGAGGTGCAGCCCACCGCACCCAGCAGAAAGAGCATGGGAAACGCCTCCCTTCCTCAGCGGCCCGCCGCGGTCAGCGCCGCCTCAATGGAGCGGCGGCGCGCCAGCCAGTAGACAAGGCCCACCGCGTCGGCCAGCAGCCAGCCGATGGGCACCGACCACCAGATACCCGCCACGCCGAACACCGGCAGGGCGGACAGCCCGTAGGCCAGGGCCACACGGGTGCCCAGACTGATGACCGTGAGCACCATGCTCATGGAGGGCAGGCCCACCGCGCGGTAGAGCCCGTAGAACAAGAACAGGCAGCCGATGGCGGGATAAAACGCGCCCTCGATCCGCAGATACTGCACGCCGATGTTCAGGATCTCCGTTTCCGAAGCGTTCACAAAAATGCCCGTCAGCGGCCGGGCAAAGAGGAAGACCACGGCGCTCACCGCGGCGGAAAAGCCCGCCGCGCACCCCACAGCCGCGGCCATGCCCCGGCGAATGCGGTCGGGTTTGCCCGCGCCGTAGTTCTGAGCCACAAAGGTGGAAAAGGCGTTGCCGAAATCCTGCACCGGCATGTAGGCAAAGGCGTCGATCTTGACGCCGGCGGCAAAGGCGGCCATCACCGCGGGCCCGAAGGAGTTCACCCGCCCCTGCACCAGCAGAATGCCGAAGTTCATCACCGACTGCTGGGCGCAGGTCAGCAGCGAAAAGCGCGCAATGCGGGCAAGATTCTCCCGCCGCAGCTCCCACTGCCGCCGCCCCGGCAGAAGCTGGGGCCAGCGCAGGGCGGTGTAGGCGGCCATCGCCCCGCCGGAGAGATACTGGGCGATGACCGTGGCCGCCGCCGCGCCCTCCACGCCCCAGCCCAGGCCCACCACGAACCACAGGTCCAGCGCGATGTTCACCGCCGCCGAAAGGCCCAGAAAGACCAGCGGCGCCGCCGAGTCGCCCACCGCCCGCACCAGGCAGGCGAAGAAGTTGTAGAGGAACGTGGCGGGAATGCCCAGAAAGATGACCCACAGATAGGCCCGCATGAGGGCGTAGTTCTCCGCCGGCACCTGCAGAAAGCGGAGGATACCGTCCAGAAAAGCAAAGGAAAAGGCGGTGAGCGCCGCCGTGATGAGAGCGATAAGGCAGAAGGAGGAGAACACGCTGCGGCGCAGCTCCTCCAGGTCCCGCCGGCCCCACTCCACCGAGAACACCGCGCCGCTGCCCAAAGCAAGGCCCAGCAGGATGGAGGTGAGGAAGGTCATCAGGGTGTAGGCCGAGCCCACCGCCCCCAGGGCCGCCGACCCGAGAAAACGCCCCACGATGAGGGTGTCCGCCACGTTATAAAGCTGCTGCAGAATGTCCCCCGCGATGAGGGGCAGGCTGAACAGCAGCATGGTCTTTGCCACCGGGCCCGTGGTCAGGTCCCGGCGCAGGGAAGCCGTTTTTTCCATGGTCAGCGGCCTTTCGCGCAGCCGCCGCAGCCGGTGCAGCCGCTCTCCGCGGGCCGCCCGAACACCTGCTCATAGAGCCGGCGGGCGGTGGGGGTGACGGCAAGGCCCCCCTCGGCGGTCTCCTTGAGGGCGGGGGACATGGCGTCCCCCACTTTTTTCATGGCCACGATCACCTCATCGGCGGGAATGGCGCTTTCAATGCCCGCCAGCGCCAGCTCGGCGGCCACAAAGGCCCCCGCCACGCCGGAGGCGTTGCGCTTGATACAGGGGATCTCCACAAGGCCCGCCACCGGGTCGCACACAAGGCCCAGGATGTTCTTCAGCGCGATGGCCACCGCGTCGGCCGCCTGCCGGGGGGTGCCCCCCGCCAGCTCCACGATGGCGGCGGCGGCCATGGCCGCCGCGCTGCCGCACTCGGCCTGGCAGCCGCCCTGGGCCCCGGCCACGCTGGCGTTCGTGGTGATGACCATGCCCACCGCGCTGGCGGTGAACAGGGCCATCACACAGTCGTGCTCCGGGCAGCCCTTTTCCATCTGCATGGTCAGCACCGCCGCGGGCAGAATGCCGCAGCTGCCTGCGGTGGGGGCCGCCACCACCCGGCCCATGGCGGCGTTCAGTTCGCTCACCGCCAGCGCCCGGTAAAGCGCGCCGCCCAGCACGCCGCCGGTGAGGTTTTTTCCGTCCGCCACCGCCCGGCGCATGCGGAAGGCGCTGCCTCCCGAAAGGCCGCTGGCCGAGCGCAGCTGTTCGTCACAGCCCGGCTCGATACAGGCGGCCATCACGGCGTAGGTGTCCCGCATTTGGGCAAACACCTGCGCCTCGTCTTTTTCCAGCTGCCGCGCCTGCTGGCGCAGCACCAGCGCCGAGATGGGCTCGCCCGCCTCCTCGGCGGCCGCGGCCAGGGCGGCGATGGAATCGTATTTCAGTTCTTCCGTCATGGATGTCCCTCCCCCTTCAGATGGGCTGCAGCATGGTGGAGGAGAGGATGTTGGGCAAAGCCTCCACTTCCCGGTTCAGCGCTCCGTCAAAGCTGCCGTCCATTTCGATGGTCATCACGGCCTCGCCGCCCTTTTTCTGGCGGGCGAGCCGGAAATTGCAGATGTTCACCCCGTGGGCCGCCAGCACGTCGGTGACGGCGGCGATGGTGCCGGGCGTGTCCCGGTGAAGGACGATGAGGGAGGTGTACTGGCCGGTGATCTGCACCTCCATGCCGTTCACCGCGGTGATGAGGATGTTTCCGCCTCCCACGCTGGCCCCCTGCACCGTCACGGTGCGGCCCGCCGCGTCCCACAGCAGAATGCGGGCGGTGTTGGGATGGGCGCCGTCCAGCTCCACCGTCTCGATGGAAACGGCCAGCCCCGCCGCCGCGGCCAGCTCCGGCGCCCGGCGGATACGCTCGTCGTCCGGGGCCATGCCCATAATGCCGGCGATGATGGCTTTGTCGGTGCCGTGGCCCTTGTAGGTCTTGGCAAAGCTGCCGTGCAGCTGAATGACCGCCCGCACCGGCTCGGCGGCCAGCACCGCACGGGCAATGCCCCCGATACGGGCCGCCCCGGCGGTGTGGCTGCTGGAAGGCCCGATCATCACCGGGCCCAGGATATCGAATACGTTCATAAAACCGCTCCCCTGAAAAAACGCCGCCCGGCGGGCGGCCTGTCTGCTTTCCCTATTCATTATAGGAGAAGGCGCGCCGCCCGTCAAACCCCGTTCCGGTGGCGTATTGCGCGGGCCATTCTTCTCTGGTATCATAAAAACAAAGACGTGCATTTTGCCGCCTGCGGCCCGTCCGCCGCGGCAAGGAAAGGGAGGGAACCCCATGAGCGAACCCTGCAAAGAAGTCGTTCTGACCGAGGAGGACCGCCGCATTCTGGACTCCTATGCCACCCTGGTGGAGGGCCTGGCGGATTACCTCGGCCCCAGCTATGAGATCGTGCTGCACAGCCTGGAACACATGGACCGCTCGGTGATCCGGATCATCAACGGCCACCACACCGGCCGCCAGCCGGGCGCGCCCATCACCGACCTGGCCCTCACCATGCTCTCCCGGATCGAGGAGGAGAGCCGGGACGGCTACATCTCCTATTTTTCCCGCAACAAAAAGGGCGAACCGCTGAAGGCCGCCACCATCACCATCCGGGGCACCGGCGGCCGGGTGATCGGCCTGCTGTGTATCAATTTCTACCTGAACACCCCGTTGTCGGAGCTGCTGGCCACCTTCTCCCCCGAGCCGGGCCCCGGCCTGGAAACGGGCGTCAGCGAGACCTTTGCCGAAAACACCCAGGAGCTGGTGCGCCAGGCGGTGCTCAAAGCCCAGGAGCAGGTGCGCGCGGACGCCAGCGTCAGCGCCTCCAACCGCAACCGGGAGATCGTTTCCCGGCTGTGGAAGGGCAACATCTTCCAGATCAAAGACGCGGTGCAGATCGTGGCCCGGGAGCTGGAACTCTCGCCCAACACCGTGTATATGCACCTGCGCCGCATGCGGGAAAATCCGCCCCTCTGACCACCGGCGGGGATTTATCCGTATTGGACAAAAAATAAAATTTATTTTATTTATTTTCCTCATTGAATGCAAAAAATTTTGTTGCTATAATAAAGACAGTGAAGTTCGTCTCAAAAATTTTTCTGCGAGGAGGAAGATTTTATGAAATGTGTACAAACCGACCACGCGCCCGCCGCGATCGGGCCTTATTCCCAGGCTCTGATCAGTGGCGGGCTCGTGTTCACTTCCGGCCAGATCCCTCTGGACCCTGCCACCGGTGCGGTGGTGGCGGGCGGGATCGAGGCCCAGACCGAGCAGGTGATGAAAAACCTGGCGGCGGTGCTGGCCGAGGCCGGTTCGGGGCTGGAAAAAGCGGTGAAGACCACCTGCTTTTTGGCGGATATGAACGACTTCGCCGCTTTCAATGAGGTGTATGCCCGCCATTTCACCGGCAAGCCCGCCCGCAGCTGTGTGGCAGTGCGCCAGCTGCCCAAGAGCGTGCTGGTGGAAGTGGAGGTCATCGCCGAGATCGGCTGACAAAGGAGGAAGCAGCAATGGACGTAAAATCCAAAATGAACGATCGTTTCCGTGACCTGCAGGGCGGCCTGTTCCTGGAGGTGACAAAGGCGGACGTGGGCGAGGGCGCCGGCAACTTTATGAAGGCCGGCGGCGACATCATGGCCTGGGCGGACCCCTTCTTCCCCGACCCCTCCATGCCGGAATCGGTGAAAAAAGCGATGGTGGAAGCCATCGAGGGCGGCTTCCCGGCCCACTACAGCATGCCCATCGGCCTGTATGAGCTGCGCGAGGCGCTGGCCGAGCACATCACCGAGCGCACGGGGATCCCCATCGACCCCAGCCGCAACGTCATCGTCACCCCCGGCTCGGACAGCGGCCTTCTGTTCGCCATGATGCCCTTCATCGAAGAGGGCGACGAGATCATGGTGCCCAACCCCAGCTATCCCAGCAATTTCCTCAACGGCAAGCTGCTGGGCGGCGTGACGGTGCCGGTGCCTCTGTATGAGGAGGACAACTACCAGATTCGTATCGAAGAGTTTGAAAAGCGGCTGACCCCCCGCACCAAGATGGTGCTGATGAGCCACCCCAACAACCCCACCACCACCGTGTTCCGCCGGGAAGGGCTGGAGGAGCTTTGCAAATTCATCGTGAAGAACGACCTGATCCTGGTGTGCGACCAGGCCTTTGAGGACCACATCTACGACGGCATTGAGTTCGTGGCCCCCTGCACCCTGCCCGGCATGTGGGAGCGCACCCTCACCGTCTGCTCCATCTCCAAGGGCATTGGCCTGTCTGGTCTGCGTATCGGCTACATCTACACCAACGACCATATCATGGACGTGCTCTACGGCGGCGCGGTGAACGTGCTGGGCGCTGCCAGCACCGCCTCCTCCATCGGCGCCATCGCCGCCATCAAGGACAAGGAGCTGCTGAAGAGCAACTATGAGCGCCTGGAGCGCCGCCGCCGTCTGGCCTACGAGGTGCTGTCCACCACGCCGGGCGTGAAGATGAAGATGAGCGAAAGCGGCATCCTCTCCTGGCTGGACGTCAGCGCCCTGGGCACCTGCGCCGAGGTGAGCGAGTATCTGATGGAGCACGCCCGTATCATGGTCAACCAGGGCACGCCTTACGGCAGCCAGGGCGAAGGCCACATCCGCATCGTCACCGCCTGCTTTGCGAAGGATGAGGACGCTGTGGAGCGCTTCGAGCGTATCAAAGCGGCATTGACTCAGATGGCCAAAGAAAAGGGCATTATCTGAGAAAAGCAAACGTACGCCCCAAAAATCCATTGAGAGGTATCGTGTGAAAGGAGTGTTTTTTCCATGGCAGAAGAGAAAAAGGAGCGCCTGGAATTCAGAGGCGGCATGTTCATGTCGCTCATCCCGGTGGCCATCTTCTTCGCGTTCTGTATCTTCCTGTTCGTGATCTGCAAGGCGTTCAACATGGAGAGCCTTGCCATGGGCGGCTTTGTGGCGCTGCTCATCGGCGGTGCGTTCTGCAAGAGCTACACCAAGTTCTGGGACGCCGCCATCAAGGGCATTTCCTCCATTTCGTCCGTGTCGGTCATCGTCATCTTCTTCGTCATCGGCATGTTCTCCGCCCTGATGAAGGAGAGCGGCCTGTCCGGCGGCTTCGTGTGGCTTGCCAACGCGGTGGGCATCCAGGGCGGCCTGTTTGTGGCCTTCGTGTTCTTTGCCACCTGCGTCATCTCCACCGCCACCGGCTCCTCCATCGGCACCATGTTCACCGCCTTCCCCATCTTCTACCCGGCGGGCCTGGTGCTGGGCGGCAGCCCCATGTTCCTGGCGGGCGCCATCGTCTCCGGCGCTGTGTTCGGTGACAACCTGGCTCCCATCTCCGACACCACCATCGCTTCCGCCTCCACCCAGCAGTACCGCGACGGCCATCCCGCCGACGTGGGCGGCTGCGTGAAGAGCCGCTTGAAGTACTCCGCAGTGGGCGGCGTCATCGCGCTGGTCCTGTTCGCCGTTCTGGGCGGCATGGGCGGCACCTACCAGGGCGGTTCCATCGACGCTCTGTCCAATCCCACCAGCCTGGTCATGCTGATCCCCGTGATCATCATGCTGGTGGTGGCCACCACCAGCCGCAACATCTTCCTGGGCATCTTCGTGGGCCTGGTGCTGGGCCTGGCCACCGGCCTCGGGTTCGGCCTGTTCCCCTTCTCCGCCGTGTTCAGCAACGACCCCGCCAACAACGTGGCCGGCGGTTTCCTCATCACCGGCATCTCCGGCATGCTGGGCACCGTGGGCCTGGTCATCGCCGTGTTCGGCATCATGGGCGTGCTCTCCGAGGCGGGTATGCTGGAATGGCTGGTGGATAAGATCCTCCACAGCCGCATGGCCCGGACCGACCGGGGCGCCGAGTTCGCCTGCCTGATTGGCATCTCCATCACCACCCTGATCTTCGGCGGCGTCACCAGCGCTTCCATCCTCACCTTCGGCCCGGTGCTGAACAAGATCGGCATGGCCAAGGGCATCCACCCCTACCGCCGCGCCAACATGCTGGACGCGATCGCCAACAGCCTGCCGGCCATCGTGCCCTTCCTGAGCGTGTTCGTCTTTATCGGCGCGGCGCTCACCGGCCTGTCCCCCGTCACCGTGGCAGGCGGCACCCTCTATGCCTTCACCCTCTTCGGCACCATGGTGTTCGCGCTGGCCACCGGCTGGGGCCGCGACTACGAGGGCGAGAACGGCGAAGCGCTGAAGAAGAAACCCGAATAAGTCCTCTTCCGGCTTCTCTCTCATGATAAAGGGGAACGCCCCGCGCGCTGCGCGGGGCGTTCCCCTGTTTTTGCTCATCGGTCCCGCAAACGCCACAGCGCCGCCGCCACTGCCAGAAACGCCGCGGCCAGCAGGCCCATGGCCCCCAGCAGCAGGCCGGGATCCCGGCGCACCGCCGCCCAAGGGCCCGCCGCCTCCGGAGATTCGGGCACGGGGGTGGGCGTGGCCTCAGGGCCGGGCGTGGGGGCGGGCGGCGTCACCACCGCGCCGTCCAGGTCGGCCGCCAGCCGGTCCGCCGCCAGCATGCAGGCGGCCCGAAGAGGGGCCTCCATGTCCGCGCGGAGCACCGTTTGCCCCTCGCCGCTCACGTCGGCGTACTCGTTGGCCAGCAGGAACAGCTGCACCCCCGCGTCGCTGAAAAAGGTCTTCCACACCAGCGCCCGGAATCCTTCGGCGTCGCCGGTGTCCGCCCCGCCGAACTGGCAGGCCACAAACTCTTGCGAGCGCGCCGCCGCCGGGTCGTCCGCTTCGGCCAGCGCGGCGTAGTAGTCCTCCAGCGCGGCGGAGAAGCTCTGCCCCTCCCCCAGCCGCTGGCCGATGTTCACCCCGTCCACATCCGCCAGCCAGTCGCTCAGCGGAAAATAGCCGGAGCCGCCGGGGTCGCAGAAGCTGGCCGAAAGAGCCTCATAACACACCTCCGCCTCCTCCGACAGCCCCTGCACCGAGGCGGCCAGCTGCACGCAGTCGCCGCCCCAGGAGCACACGATCTGGGGCATGCCGTAGCTGTAGCCCGCCCCGGCGGCGGCCGCGAGGTGGAGAAAGTCCACCGTCTCCCCGGTGGGCAGGGTCACGTTTTTCAGAACCCGCAGCGACGCAAGGGACGCGTCGCTCTGCGCCACCCGGTCGTTGAAGGCTTCGTTTTCACCGCCCAGCACCAGGCTCCAGAGCGGGTCGTCGTACCGCGCGCCGCACAGGTAGTTCACCGTCAGGGTCACCGGGTCCGCGTCCGGGTGCTCTCCGGCCCAGTCTTCGGCCAGCGCCTCCAGCCGGCGCACTTTGTCCAGCGTGTCCTCCAGCGTGGGCGCGTCGGCCCGGACGGCAAAGGGCCCCGCCGCCAGCACGGCGAGACACAGCGCAAGCAGAGCGGCGGAAAAACGGCGGATCATGGGCGGCACCTCCTGTGTCCCTTCAAAATGTATCCTCTATGATACAGGACCCGGCCGCCGCCGTCAAATCGCCGCCGCCCGGCGCAAAAAAAGCGGCCGCGGTTTTGGGCGGCCTGCCTCTTGCGGCCCGCACGGGTGCGGGTGTAGACTAAAAACAGAAAACGCGGCCCGCAGCGGCCGCAAAGGGGGGCCGGGATGAACAGGGAAAAACTTGCCGCGGCGGTGTTCTGGGCGAGCCTGCTGCTCCTTGCGGTGTGCACGTTTCTGGTGATGACCCGCCCGGTGCTTGTTTCCACCGGCATTCCCGGCGAAACGGTGTCCCTGGACATGAGTGTGAGCCAGGTGCTGGAACAGGCCGGGCCTCCCGACCGAACGGTCCAGGAGGACGGGGTGCGCCTGTGTTACTTTCATTATGACCACCGGGAGCTGTTCGGTCATGCCGCCGCCGTGAGCTATACCTTCAGCGACCGGAAGGAGAGCCGCCGCGCCCGCGTCACCGAAGCGTCCGTGAGCATGGAGTTCGACACCCAGGCGGAGTGCGACCAGACGCTGGAGGCGGTGTGCAACCATTTCCGGGAGCTGATGTGCGGGGAGCCGGGCTTTGACGAATACACGAGCCGGGGCCCGGTGCGCGCCTGGGACCCGCCGGAGCTGCTGCAAAGGCGAAACTTCACCAGTGACTGGCGCAGTGTGTTCATTTCGCAGCTGCCCTGCCGGCTCTCCCTGTCGGTGCGGAGCAATATAGAGTGAAAGCAGGAAGGCCCGGCTTGTTAGCCGGGCCTTCCTGGTTCAATGTCCGCGCAGTTCCGCCCGCGGGCAAAAGCGCCGGAGCAAAGCAAGCGTTTCAATGGCCGCCCCTCAGGGCGGCAGGGCCCCCGCAAAAGTTTGCAAAGCAAAATTTTGTGGGGAGGTGACTGCGCCCGCAGGCGCGTTTCGAGGCCAACCGCCGCGTAAGCGGCGGCACTTAGGCCGAGATGGAGCAGCAGAATGAGCGCGCGATGATTTTTGAAAAAAATCGTCGCAAGCGATATGACGCTTTTTTGCCGCCCCCGGGGGGCGGCGGGGCCCCCGGGGAAATTTGCGCCAGCAAAGTTTCACGGGGAGAAGGAGGAATGACGGAGCGGTATGAGAAAAGCCCGGTCAAAAGACCGGGCTTTTTGAATGGAGCGAAGTCCATTCCGACGTGGTGGGCCAGGCAGGGTTCGAACCCGCGACCAATCGGTTATGAGCCGACAGCTCTGACCAGCTGAGCTACTGGCCCGTTTCATACCCGTCTATTATACCAGCCGCACCCCGAAAAGGCAAGGCGAAAAGAGGCGCGGAGCCTGACGGCGGCAGGGGTCCGGGCTGGCGGTCAGCCGGCGTTTTGCGCGCCGGTCTGAGGCGGGGCCTTGGGCGCGGCGGCCAGCTTTTTGGCCAGAAAAGCGTCCAGCAGTTCTTTGGGAAACACCGGCTGGCGGTAGCCGAAGGCCTCCCGCAGAAAATGCAGCGTCACCACCGTCTGCCGCCCGGCGTCCAGCCGCAGGGCATAGAGGGTGTCCACCGGCTGGCCGGTGGGCTTGTGCAGCGTGAAGTGCAAAAGAAAGCTGCCGTCCGGCTGGCGGGCGCAGTCGTATTCAAACTCGTCCTCCGCTGTGCGCGCGGCCAGCGCGTCCAGGCATTCGTCAAAGGCAAGATCGGTGCGGTATTCCAGGCACTCCTCGCCGCCGGCGGCCTTTTTCCGGCGCTTTGAATCCAGCTGCTTTGCCAGTTTCCAGCACAGCACGGCGGCGGCTGCGATCAGCACAAGGGAAAGAATGGCGGGCATGGCGGCTCCTCCTTGGCGCGCACGTCAGGCCGCGGGCCTGTTCAGCGTGCGCTTGTATAACAAAAGGAAAATGGTCAGGGTGGTGACGCTGGCGATGATGTCCGACGCGGGCTCCGCCAGATAAATGGCGAAGGGGTCGCCGCCCAGCACCATGGGCAGAAGAATGGCCAGCGGAATGAGCAGGATGACCTTGCGCAGCAGCGCCAGGAACAGGCTCACCTTCGCCTGACCCAGCCCCATGAAAGCTGCCTGGCAGCTCATCTGCGCGCCAAAGGCCCAAATGCCCCCAAAGAACACCGGCATGGCCTTCACCGTCAGGTCGATGAGGTCCGCGTCGGAGGTGAACATCCGGGCCAGCGGCCAGGCCAGCAGGCACACCAGCGCAAAAGCGCTGAAGGTGTAGATCATGCTGATGAGGAACACCCGCTTGAAGGTGGCCCGCACCCGGTCCAGGTTCTTTGCGCCGAAGTTGTAGCTGATGATGGGCTGGGTGCCCTGGGTCACCCCCTGCAAAGGCAGCACGATCAGCTGCATGACGCTTTGCAGAATGGTGATGGTGCCCATGTAAAGCTCGCCGCCGTAGCTGGCCATGCCCCGGTTCAGGGTGATGGTCACCAGGCTCTCGGTGCTCTGCATGATGAAGGGCGAAACGCCCAGCGCGGCCACGCTGGCCAGCACCGGGGCAGAGAACCGCAGGTTCTTTTTGCGAAGGCGCAGGGTGCTGCGCTTCGACAGCAGAAAGGCCAGCACCCACAAAGCGCTCACCGCCTGGCTGAGCACGGTGGCAATGGCCGCGCCCTGGACCCCCATGCCGAACAGGAAGATGAACACAGGGTCCAGCACGATGTTGAGCACCGCGCCGATGGCCACGCTGAGCATGGCGGTGCCGCTGCGGCCCTGGGCGCTGATGAAGGTGTTGAGGCCCAGCGCCAGCTGCACGCTCACCGTGCCCCACAGGTAGATGGAGATGTAGTCCTCGGCATAGGGCAGCAGGTTGCCGGTGGCGCCAAAGGCGATGAGGATGGGGGTGCGGAACACCTGGAACACCACCGTCAGCGCCACGCTCAGCACCAGCAGCAGCGAAAAGCAGTTGCCCAGGATCTGTTCGGCGCCCTCTTTGTCTCCCGCGCCCAGGCGAATGCCCGCCCGGGGCGCGCCGCCCATGCCGGCAAAGGCCGCAAAGGCGGACACGATCATCAGCACCGGGAAGGTCACCCCCACGCCGGTGAGGGCGGTGGCTCCGATGTCCGGGATGTTGCCGATGTACATGCGGTCCACAACGTTGTAGAGCACGTTGATGAGCTGCGCGGCCACCGCCGGCAGCGAAAGTTTCAGGATCAGGCTGCCGATGGGCGCCTGCCCCAGCAGGCGGTCGCTGTCCGACGCGGCAGAAGCGGGATGGGTATCAGACAAAGTGAAGGACTCCTTTCCCGGCCCGGCGCTCCGCCCCGGCTTGCGGCGGGCGCGGCGGGTGTGGTATAATGGCCCAAAACGCGCCATATGGATGAATGGAACAAAGCCCGCGCGGCGCGATGCGGGCTTCTTTTCATTATAGCACGCCTGCCGCCCGAAGGGAAGGGCGGCGCGAGGAAAGGAGACCGCCGTGAACGTCCGCCTCACCCTGTCCAAAAAGACTTATTATGCCCTGGGCATGCTCAGCGCCGCCCTGACCATGGCCGCCGCCCTGGGGGCCGCGGTGCGTTTTCCCATGGCGCTGGCAGAAAACCTGGCCACCCTGCTCACCCTGCTCATGCTGGGCTTTCTGGCCAGTGTGAAGGGCACCACCAAACAGGACAAAAAGGCCCTGGTGGGCTGCATCGTCCTCCAGGTTCTGGCGCTGGCTTTGCCGGCGGCCCTTTTGCAGCACCTGCTGCTGGCGCTGGTGTGGCCCTGCTTCGCCGGCTGGGAAAAAGCCGCCGATCCCCGCCTTGCGCCGCAGTTCCGGGCGCTGGCCGCCGCCGAGGCGTTGTGGTTCGCGGCCCGGGTGCTGGTGCTGCTGGGCGGCGCTTCGGTGCTGGGCCTCTTTATGAACCTCTGCGGCCTGGCTGCGGGCGCGGCCCGGGGCTGGCTCACCCTCACCCTCTACCGCCGCCAGCGGGACGAGGGCTGACTCGCCGCTACATTTTCGCCCCACGGGGCTTTGAACAATGGAGAACTTGCCATGAAACATCTTCGACTGAAAGCCGCGGCGCTGGCCGCCGCCCTTGCCCTGCTCTGCGCCGGCTGCGGCGCGCCCGCCTCTTCCGCGCCTTCCTCCTCCGGCGGGGTTTCCTCCGCGCCCGCCTCCTCCGCCCCCGCTTCTTCCGCCCCGGCCCAGGAAACTGCGGCTTTGGGCGAATACCGGGCCATGTGGGTGAGCTATCTGGAGTGGGAGAGCTTTGATTTTTCCAGCGAGGCGGCCTTTGCCGCCGACGCGGACGAGATGATGCAGAACTGCGCCGACATGGGCCTGAACGTGGTCATCGCCCAGGTGCGCCCCTTTGCCGACGCCCTCTATCCCAGCGAACTGTTCCCCTGGAGCCACCTGTGCACCGGCGTCCAGGGCCAGGACCCGGGCTTTGACCCGCTGGCCATCCTGCTGGATTCCGCCCACAGCCACGGCCTTGAACTGGAAGCCTGGCTCAACCCCTACCGGGTGCGGCTGAACGCCACCCGCCCGGCGGGCGAGCTCAGCGCCGACAACCCCGCGGTGCCTCACCCCGAGTGGGTCAAGACCGTGGGCGACGGCGTCTACTTCGACCCCTCCCTGCCCGCGGTGCGCCAGCTCATCACCGACGGCGTGGTGGAGCTGCTGCAGAACTACCCCGAACTGGACGGCATCCACTTTGACGATTACTTCTACCCCACCACCGACGCCTCCTTCGACGAGGCGGAGTACGCAGCCTCGTCCAGCGGCCTTTCCCTGGAGGAATGGCGGCGGGAGAACGTGAACCTGTTAATGCGCCAGGTCTACGACGCGGTGAAGGCCCAGGACCCCACGGTGCGGTTTGGTGTAAGTCCCCAGGGGAATATGGACAACAATTACAACTCTCAGTATAGCGACGTGTCCCTGTGGATGGCCGAGGGCGGCTATGTGGACTATGTGCTGCCCCAGCTCTATTGGGGCTACGGCTACACCACCGGCTCCGGCAGCACCCGCTACGCCTTTGAGAACATCAGCGCCGAGTGGGCGGCGCTGGAGCGCGCGCCCAGCGTGGCCCTCTACTTCGGCCTGGGGGCCTACCGCATTGGCGACGGCGACGGCGGCAACTACGCCGCGGCCCAGAGCGGCTGGCAGACCGGCCACACCCTGGCGGACATGGTGGAGGACGGCCGCCAGCTGGGGGCGGACGGCTATGTGCTCTACCGCTACGACTTCCTCTTCAAAAACGGCGCCTGGGCGGATCTGGCAGCCCAGGAAGTGGAGAACATCAGGGCAGCCAACGCGGAATAAAACACATAAAGCAAGGGCCCGGCTGAAAAGCCGGGCCCTTGTTTTATGCCGCGGTGAATTATACTATCAAGTGCAACACTTTAGGAAAATAAAAAGAAGTTCATACA
>NHCFR05603__coassemble_622_pt1 | contig 22789 bp, 18 predicted proteins | sample NHCFR05603__metabat2_low_PE_044 | metagenome-assembled genome bin NHCFR05603 | reverse complement strand
GCACATGATGATCGATGTCTCGAACCAAGGGCTGGGCTATGGAAGAGCCGCCCTGGACCAGGTGCTTGCATATGTCAAAACAAAGCCTTTCGGGCCTTCGGACCGGGTGGTTTTGACCTGCAACAAAGACAATGCCCGGGCGCTTGGCCTGTACAGGAACAAAGGCTTTGTGCCGACCGGGGCGGTGTTTGATGATGAAGTGGAACTTGTGCTGACCCTGCAGCAATAAACGAGCGTTGTCCGTGGCTAAAACCGCCCCGCGCTTCCGTTTTCGGGCGTCTCCGTTCGCCAAATTTGGGTTTTACAATTCGCCCGGTTGATGGTAAAATAATTAAGTTAAGCATTCCGCGCCGCGAGGGCAGACGCCCCGTGGCGAACGATACAAACGCAAGGCGAAAGAGGATACAAAAACACTATGGCGACAAAGAAAACTTCGACCCGAAAAACCAGCTCCGGCAGCCGGAGGCGCAGGCCCCAGCCGGACATTGCCCAGAGCTGGAGCATTCTGCTCTTCGGGCTGGGCGCCGTTCTGGTGGCCATGATCTTCGTGGAAGGAGAATCCGTTTGGGCATGGATGCGCGCGGCTCTGTTCGGCGTGTTTGGCCTGGGAATGTATGTGCTGGGGCTGCTGGTGCTGTATGTGGCGGTGCTGGTGGCGCTGGGGCTGCCCATTTGGTCCAAGTGCGCCAAGGCCCTGTGCCTGATGATGTTCGTGTGCGGCACCGCAGTGGTGTTCTCCCGGGTCAATCTGGCCGGCATGAACTTTGTGCAGGTGGTCAAAGCGCTGTATGAGCAGGGCCAGGGCGCGCTGGGCGGCGGTGTGCTGGGCGGCGTTGTCGGCGGCACCCTGCTGGTGCTGTGCGGGCGGCCTGCGGCCAACATTCTGTTGCTGGTTCTGCTGGCGGCAGGTGTCATGTGGTTTGCCGGTGTTACCCCCGGCGATCTTTGGAATCTGCTGGCCGGGCGTTATGCCATTTGGCAGGAGGACCGCGCTGAGCGGGCAGCCCGCCGGGAAGAAGAGCGGGAGGAAGAACCCGCAGAGCCTCAGCCCCGGCGCAGAGAGCGTCCTGCTCCCGCGCCTGCGCCCAAGGTGCGCCGCCGTTCTGCCCAGGTGGACATCGACCTGGGCCCCGACCCGGTGCAAGAGACCGATCTTGCGCCGGAACCGGAGGAACCGCTGGTGGGCCCGGGCGGTACCTTTGGCATGTTCCCGCCGAAGGATGTCCGGCAGCCGGCCCAGGAGCCCGCACAGGATGATTCGGAATTCGAAACGCCCATCCTGCTGGAGGGCGATGAGGAACCCGCGCCGGAACTGAGCAGCGCGGAAGAACCCCAGCCTGAAACGGTGGGCGGCAGCGATCTGGACGATCTGGTCCAGCGGGCCATGGGCGCGGCCTCTGCTTCTCAGATGACCCCCGCCGCTGTGGTTGCGGGCAAGAATGACCAGATGATGATCGTGCCCGCCGCCGCAGAGCAGCAGGTCTATCACTATCCGCCTCTGAGCCTCTTTGAGCGCACCGCCACCGCGGAGGACGCGGGAGTGGAAGAAGAACTGAAAAAGAACGCCGAGCTGCTGGTGAGCACACTGGAAAGCTTCGGCGTGCGCACCCGCGTGCTGGACATCTGCCGCGGCCCGTCGGTCACCCGCTATGAACTGCAGCCCCTGGCGGGTGTAAAAATCAGCCGGATCACCGGTTTGGCGGATGACATTGCCCTGAACCTGGCCGCCGGCGGAGTGCGCATTGAGGCCCCCATCCCCGGCAAGCCCGCCGTGGGCGTGGAGGTGCCCAACCGCAAAAAGAGCCCGGTGGGCATTCGGAGCATTTTTGAATCCCCGGTCTATTCCAAGAGCGCGTCGCCTCTGACGCTGGCTCTGGGCAAGGACATTGCAGGCAACGCGCAGATCGCGGACCTGTGCAAAATGCCTCATCTGCTCATTGCCGGCTCCACCGGCAGCGGTAAATCAGTGTGTGTCAACAGCATTATCATCAGCTTTTTGTACAAGGCAAGCCCGGAGGACGTCCGTCTTATCCTCATCGACCCCAAGGTAGTGGAGCTGGCCGAGTACAACGGCATTCCCCATCTGCTCATGCCGGTGGTCACCGAGCCCCGCAAGGCAGCGGGTGCGCTGGGCAGCGCCGTGGCGGAGATGGAGCGCCGCTACCATCTCTTTGCGGAAAACAACGTCCGCGATATCAAGAGCTTCAACCGCCTCGCCGCCGAGACCGACGGTCTGGAAAAACTGCCTTACATCGCCATCATCATCGACGAGCTGGCCGATTTGATGATGGTCGCGGGCAAAGAGGTGGAGGATTACATCTGCCGCATTGCCCAGAAAGCCCGTGCGGCGGGCATGCACCTGATCGTGGCCACCCAGCGCCCCAGCGTGGACGTTATCACCGGCCTCATCAAGGCAAACATTCCCAGCCGCATTGCTTTTGCTGTTTCCAGCCAGGTGGACAGCCGCACCATTCTGGACGCAGGCGGCGCTGAAAAACTGCTGGGCATGGGCGATATGCTGTTTATGCCGGTGGGCGCGGCGAAGCCCGTGCGGATCCAGGGTACCTATGTGAAGGACGAAGAGATCAGCGCGGTGCTGGACTTTATCAAGCAGGACACCACCAGCCAGTACGACGAAGAGATGATCGCCCAGATGGACAAGCTGGCCGCGGCGGACAAAGGCTCCGGCAGCGGCGGCGAAGAGGGTGACGGCGGCCACGACCCCATGCTGGACCAGGCGGTGGAAGTGGTCATCGACGCGGGCCAGGCCAGCACCAGCCTTTTGCAGCGGCGCTGCAAGCTGGGCTATGCCCGCGCCGCCCGTATCATGGACGAAATGGAGCAGCTGGGGGTCATCGGACCTTACCAGGGGGCAAAACCCCGGGAGGTGCTTATCACCCGCCAGCAGTGGATCGAAAAGAGCATGCGGGCCGAAGCCGGCCCGGTGCCTGACGAGATTTGACAAAAAGCGAAAGGAGACCGCTCCATGCAGCAGGGAACGGAATTTCTGCCGGTCAGCCGTGAGGAGATGGCGGCCCGGGGCTGGGATGAACTGGATTTCGTTCTGGTCACCGGCGACGCCTATGTTGACCACCCCAGTTTCGGCTCGGCCATCATCGGCCGCGTGCTGGAGGCGGAGGGCTTCCGTGTGGGCGTGCTCAGCCAGCCGGATTACACCACGCCCGAGAGCTTCAAGGCATTGGGTAAGCCCCGCTATGGCTTTTTCATCGGCGGCGGCAATGTGGACAGCATGGTGGCCCACTATTCCGTGGCGAAAATCCGCCGAAATGTGGACGAATACACTCCGGGCGGGGTGGCGGGCAAACGACCGGACCGCAGTGCCACCGTGTATACCCAGCTGGCAAAGCAAGCGTACCCCGACCTGCCGGTGATTTTGGGCGGCCTGGAGGCCAGCCTGCGCCGCTTCGCCCATTATGACTATTGGATGGACACAGTGCTGCCCAGCATTGCCGAGACCTCCGGAGCGGACATCATCAGCTTTGGCATGGGCGAGCACCAGACGGTGGCCATCGCCCGGCGCCTGGCGGCAGGGGAGAAAGCCGAGACCATCCGGGATGTGCCCGGCACCTGCTATATGACCGATTTTGCCGGCCTGCCGGACCGTTATGTGGAGTGCGCGGGCTTTGCAAAAGTGAGCGCTGACAAAGCGGCTTATGCCCGTGCCTGCCGCATTCAGATGGACAATCAGGACTCCGTGACAGGCCAGATCGTGGTGCAGAAGCAGAGCGAGAAATATCTGGTGCAGAACCCGCCCGCAAAGCCTTTGAACCGCAAGGAACTGGACAAGGTGGCGGCGCTGCCCTTCACCCGCCGCTGGCACCCCAGCTACGACGCTGTGGGCGGTGTGCCCGCCATTGAGGAAGTGGAGTTTTCCATCATCCACAACCGCGGCTGCTACGGCGGCTGCAACTTCTGTGCCATCACTCTGCACCAGGGGCGGCGGGTCACCAGCCGCAGCGTGGAAAGCGTGGTGGAAGAGGGCGAACTGCTCACCCGCCAGCCCGGTTTTAAGGGCTACATCCATGACGTAGGCGGCCCCACCGCCAACTTCCGTCTGCCCAGCTGCAAGGAACAGATGACCAAGGGCATGTGCCAGGGCGGCAAAAAATGCCTCGCCCCCAGCCCCTGCCCTCATCTGCTGGTGGACCATACTGAGTACCTCTCCATGCTGCGAAAGCTGCGCGCTCTGCCCGGTGTCAAAAAGGTGTTCATCCGCAGCGGCATTCGCTACGACTATCTCATCTGGGACAAAAACGACGAGTTTTTCAAGGAGCTGGTGGAGCACCATGTCTCCGGCCAGCTGAAGGTGGCCCCGGAGCATTGCGCCCCCAACACCCTGAAGTATATGGGCAAGCCCCCGGTGGAGGTGTTCAACAAGTTCTCCGCCAAGTTCTATGAGCTCACCAAAAAGGCGGGCAAAAAGCAGTATCTGGTGCCCTATCTGATGAGCAGCCACCCCGGCAGCACCCTGAACGACGCGGTGATTTTGGCAGAGTATCTCTATAAGCACAAGATCCGCCCGGAGCAGGTGCAGGATTTTTACCCCACGCCGGGCACCGTGTCCACCTGTATGTTCTACACCGGCCTTGACCCCTACACCATGAAACCGGTGTTTGTGGAAAAAACGCCGGAGGGCAAAGCGCTCCAGCGGGCGCTGCTGCAATATTACGAGCCCCGCAATGCCGAAAAGGTGGTCAAGGCTCTGCACAAAACAGGCAGGGAAGACCTCATTCCTTTGCTGGCTCCCACCTGGAAGCCCCGGCACGAAAAAAGCGCCTCTGCGCCGGTTTCCCGCGGCCGGAACGACCGGACCGGAAAAAGTGTGCAGCAGGGCCGCTTCAAACCAAATTCCAAACCGCCCCGCAAGGGCAGAAAGTAAAACGATTCCATGGCAAAGCGAAAAAGCTCCCGCCGGCGGCGGAAGATCAATCTCACACCCTTTCAAACCGTCGTGTTCTCGCTGGTGGGCCTCTGCCTTGTTTTGGGCCTATGGGTCAGCGCGGCCGGCGAAGTGGGGGCGGCGCCCACCTGGCAGGAAATATACACTGCCGTGGGCCTTGCCGATCCGCTGCCCGCGGCAGACCTGCCGGAAAACACCGACGCGGTCCACTTCATCGATGTGGACCAGGCAGACGCCACGCTGCTGCAAAGCGGCGGGGAATACTGCCTTGTGGACGCGGGCGATACCGACAGCGAGCAGAAACTGATGGAGTATCTGGAGCAGCGGGGCGTCACCCGCCTCAAGCTGCTGGTGATGAGCCATCCCCATGCCGACCATATCGGAAGCATGGCCGCCGTGCTGGAAAAGCTGGAAGTGGAGCAGGTGTTGCTGCCGGATTTTGACAAAGCGCCCTATCCCACCACCCGCCTGTTTGAAAAGGTGATGGAGGCCATCGAAGCCAGCGGCGCGGCGGTGACCACCGCAGCGCCGGGGCAAAGCTTCCCGGTGGGAAGCGGTACCCTGCAGGTGCTGGCGGCGGGCGTGGAGACGGATAATTACAACGACCTCTCCCAGGTGCTTCTGTTCGAGAGCGGCGAACTTTCGGTGGTGCTCAGCGGCGACGGTGAAAAACCGGTGGAGCAGGCGGCACTGGAGGCGGGAGCCGTGCCCCGGGCGGATGTGTTCAAGGCCGCCCACCACGGGTCCGATACGTCCAACACGCTGGAGTTTCTGCAGGCGGTGCAGCCCGGGTATGTGGCCATCAGCTGCGGGCTGGGCAATAGTTATGGACATCCCCACGCGGGCGCGCTGGAACGCTTTGAGCAGGTGGGGGCGCAGGTGCTGCGCACCGACCAGGATGGCAGTGTGGTCATCGCGGCCACGGAAAACGGGCTGCAAAGCTACACCGCGAATGCCGCCAAGGAAAGGGAGGCTGCCTGATGGAATACATCGTGGACCGCTTTGAAGCGGGGGTCGCCCTTCTGGAACCGGCACAGGGGCCGCTGCGCACGGAACAGGTAGACCGTGCCCAGCTTCCGCCAGAGACCCGGGAAGGGGACGTTCTTATCCGGGAGGGTGAAGCTTGGAAGGTGGACGCTGCTGCCACCGCCGCGCGCCGGGAGCGCCTGCGCAGGCGGTTTTCTTTTCCAAAAAGAACTGACTGAGGAAAGGCGGGTTGGCGTTGCTGCGTCAGATCCTTCTGGTGTATTTTGTGGCAATCAATCTGTTCTCGTTCGGCCTCTGCGGATGGGACAAACGGGCCGCAAAGCGCGGGGCGCGCCGTGTGCCGGAGCGCAGGCTGCTGGCTTTTTGTGCTTTGGGCGGCAGCCCGGCGTTTTTGCTGGGGATGGCGCTGTTCCACCACAAGACACGAAAACCAAAGTTTTTTGTTGGGGTTCCCCTTATTCTGGCCGTGCAGCTGGCCGCGCTGCTGCTGGCTCTCCGTTATCTGTAAAAAAACTCCCGGCTGCCTGTGATCAGGCAGCCGGGAGTTTTCGTTTGGCGGCAGGGCGGCGCCTCACCGCTTGGGATACACCGCAAAACCGGAAAGCTCTTCCTCGTTGGAAAGCCCGAGGGCAAAGGCCTTGGCGCGGGCGGCGGCGTAAAGCTCGGCCATGGTGGCCTGGACGTAGGGCAGCAGGAAATATACGCCCAGTCCGCAGGTGAGATAGCCCAGCAGATACCACCCGATAAAGGAGAGGTCCAGAACAAAGATCGCCGATTTTTCGCCGCTGGTCAGAGCCTTGCTCAGTTCCTTGGCCCGCCTATAGCTCATATAGGGATTTTCCGCCAGCAGATAGGGAACATACCGCAGCTGATACCCGCGCACGATGCCCGGCACGATGAACAGAAGCGTGAAGCCAAAGATCTCCAGAAGATACATCAGCGTGGCTTTGGCCACGTTGAGATACTGCTCCTTGTTGCGGAAAGGGGAGAGCACCGAGTCCAGCGGCGGATAGCCGCACCGGTTCTCCATGGTATACCGTATTCCGCCCACCGTGAGGGGCATGGTGACCAGGGCGTTGAACACCAGGATGAATACAAGAAAAAGCAGGTAGACAAAAAGAATGCCTGCAAGATAGGCTTCCGGCGAACCGATGGTGGCAAGGGAAACCACCAGGGTGGGCACAAAAAGCACGATGTTGGACAGCACGCCGGCGGCGGCGCCCGCGCCAAGGCTGATCAAAAGCCAGGCCAGAAACACCCGCCAGTAGCTTTCCCGCAACACCTGCTTCGCGTTCTGCTTGAGCAAACTGCGCGTCCAATACATAACTTTCCCTCCTATGCGGGCCGCGCGCGTTTATGCGCACAGGTCCCGGTCATATGCATTATTTATCTTCAGTATAGCATAGAACGGTATGAACTTACAAAAAATTGCAAATTCTTTCTTTTTGGCGGTTGACTTTTGTAAAAAATGGCTTATCATTAAGACGTACATAGCATGATAGAGGTGCGAACGTCAAGAGTACGGCCCCCATTCAACACAGGCGCGCGGGGCGGGAAAGGGGCGTTTGCCGAGGTTCGGTTTGTCCCGCCTGAGGGGGCCGCCGCGCCGGGCCGTGGGAGAACATCCCCCGGACTGTCGCCCGTACAGAAATGCCGGGCGGAGCGCTGTCGTGAGTTCGACCGCCGCACTGCGGACACTATGGGCACTTGTGCATCGGTATGAAGTCATGACACTGTCATGGCTTCATTTTTTGTGCAGGAGGAACTGACATGAGAAAGACATTGACCCGCATTTTGCCTTTTGTGGCAATGATGTTGGTGCTGTTGGTAATGCTCAGCGCCACCGCCTTTGCGGCGGGCGATCCCACCGACGAGCCCGGCACCAAAATGATCGAATGCCCGGACTGTGGCACCGTGGGCGCCTGTATGGAATGCTACGGGCTCGACCCCGCCTGCGAAGTGTGCGGCGGCACAAACGTGTGTGCCACCTGCGGCGGCGAAGGCTATGTGACCTCGCCCAGCCGCTTCTTCAACACCGCCTGGTCGCTGCTGCCTCCGGTCATCGCCATTGCCCTGGCGCTCATCACCAAGGAGGTCTACAGCTCTCTGTTCATCGGTATCGTGGTGGGCGGCCTGCTCTATTCCAACTTCCGGTTTGAGACCACGGTGCGTCACGTGTTTGATGACGGTATCGTAGCTTCGGTGACCGACAGCTACAACATGGGTATCCTGGTTTTCCTCATCATTCTGGGCTCCATGGTCTGCCTGATGAACAAGGCGGGCGGTTCTGCCGCCTTTGGCCGCTGGGCCAAGGCCCACATCAAGTCCCGGGGGGGCGTGCAGCTGGTTTCCATTCTGCTGGGCGTGCTCATCTTTATCGATGACTACTTCAACTGCCTGACGGTGGGCAGCGTTATGCGCCCCATCACCGACAAGCAGAACATTTCCCGGGCAAAGCTGGCCTACATCATCGACGCTACTGCTGCCCCCGTGTGTATCATCGCGCCGGTCTCCTCCTGGGCGGCCGCAGTTTCCGCCTTCGCGGAGGACGGCCAGGGCTTCAGCCTGTTCCTGCGAGCCATCCCTTACAACTACTATGCGCTGCTCACGATCGTGATGATGGTGAGCATGGTGCTCATGCGGGTGGACTTTGGCCCCATGGCCAAGTTCGAGCGCAACGCCATTGAAAAGGGCGACCTCTTCAGCGGCTCCAACCCCTACGCCGACGCCGACGACACGGCGGACGACAGCAAGGGCTCCGTTCTGGACCTGGTGCTGCCGGTGCTGGTGCTGGTTGTGTTCTGCGTCATCGGCATGCTCTACTCCGGCGGCTTCTTCTCCGGCGTGGGCTTTGTGGAAGCCTTCTCCGCTTCCGACGCGTCGGTGGGCCTGATGTTGGGTTCTGCTTTCGCGCTGATCGTTGCGTTCATCTATTACCAGGTGCGGCGGGCCATGTCCTTCAAGGACATGATGAGCTGCGTCCCCGAAGGTTTCAAGGCCATGGTGCCCGCCATTATGATCCTTACCTTCGCCTGGAGCCTGAAAGCCATGACCGACTCTCTGGGCGCCAAGTACTTTGTGCGTGACTTTGTGCGTGAGAGCGCCACCGGAATGCAGATGATCCTGCCGGTGATCGTGTTTGTGGTGGGCTGCCTGCTGGCGTTCTCCACCGGCACCAGCTGGGGCACTTTCGGTATCCTGATCCCCATCGTGCAGGGCGTGTTCTCCATGGATGACCCTATGGCCATCATCTGCATTTCTGCCTGCATGGCCGGTGCGGTCTGCGGTGACCACTGCTCTCCCATCTCCGACACCACCATCATGGCTTCTGCGGGCGCTCAGTGTGACCATGTGAACCATGTTTCCACACAGCTGCCATATGCCATCACATGTGCGGTGGTTTCCGGCGTGACCTACCTTGTGGCCGGCCTGCTGGTCCACTTCGGCGCGCCTGGCATTCTGGCGCTGCCCGTGGGCATTGTGCTTATGCTCGGCACGCTGCTGGTCATCAAGCGCCGCAACATGGCAAGGGCCTGATCATTGATAAGAGCGCGGAACGCGGTGCGTTCCGCGCTCTTTTTTTTACGCTGTACATCCTGCACAAAAGCACGTTATTTTATTAACAATCTTTGGCCAGACGGGACATTGTTATTTGATTAACGATGTGGTATCATAATGCCAAGGCAACAAGCTGCAGGCGGGGGCAGAGGGCTCCCGCACCATGCGCAACACGCCTGAAAGGACGGAAGATTGCAATGGCAGAAAAGAAACCTGTGGTTGAAACGGTGAAGACCGACGTGCAGACCATGATCGACGCGCTGGTGGCAAAGGCCCAGGTGGCGCTGAATGAATTCATGGTGCTGGATCAGGAGGCTGTGGACAACATCGTTCACGCAATGGCGCTGGCCGGCCTGGACAAACATCAGGAGCTGGCCCGCATGGCGGTGGAAGAGACCGGCCGCGGCGTGTACGAAGACAAGGTCATCAAGAACATGTTCGCCACCGAATATATCTGGCATGACATCAAAAAGGAGCGCACGGTGGGCGTTCTGGAAGAAAACGACATGGAAGGGTATGTGGAAGTGGCTGAGCCCGTGGGTGTGATCTGCGGCGTGACCCCCACCACCAACCCCACCTCCACCACGCTGTTCAAGTGCCTCATTGCGGTGAAGACCCGCAACCCCATCATCTTCGGCTTCCATCCCTCTGCCCAGAAATGCAGCGCCGAGGCGGCCCGTATCGTCTATGAGGCGGCGGTGAAGGCCGGCGCGCCCAAGAACTGCATTCAGTGGATCGACACCCCCAGTATCGAGGCCACCGGCGCGCTGATGAACCATCCGGGCGTTGCCACCATCCTGGCCACCGGCGGCCCCGGCATGGTCAAGGCGGCCTACTCCTGCGGCAAACCGGCTCTGGGCGTGGGCGCGGGCAACGTGCCCTGCTTCATCGAAAAGAGCGCCGATCTGCACCAGGCCTGCACCGACCTGATGATGTCCAAGACCTTCGACAACGGCATGATCTGTGCCTCCGAGCAGGCGGTCATCGTGGAGAAGCCCATTGCCAAGGATTTTGAGGCTTACATGAAGGCCAACAACTGCTACTTCCTCACCCCCGAGGAGACCGAAACGCTGACCAAATACATGTTCCCGGACCCCGCGAAGGGCGTGTTTGCCCCGGTGGTTGGCAAGAGCGCCAACTGGATCGCCGAGCAGGCGGGTATCAGTGTGCCGGAAAAGACCAAGATCCTCATCGCGCCGCTGCCTCATCCCGGTGAGGAGTTCCCCCTGAGCAAAGAGAAGCTCAGCCCTGTGCTGGCCTACTTTGTCTGCAAGGACAAGGAGCAGGGCTTTGCCTACGCCAACAAAATGCTGGAGCTGGGGGGCCTTGGCCACTCCGCCGTCATCCACACCGGGGACAAGAAGATCGCCGATGAGTACGGCGTTGCCATGAAGGTGGGGCGCATCATTGTGAACAGCCCCTCCTCCCAGGGCGCCATCGGCGACATCTACAACACCAACACACCATCCCTGACTCTTGGCTGCGGCAGCTATGGCAAGAACTCGGTGAGCCAGAACGTGACCACCGTCAACCTCATCAACAAAAAGCGCATCGCCAAACGGAGGGTGAACATGCAGTGGTTCAAGATCCCGCCCAAGATCTACTTCGAGGAGGACTCCATCCAGTACCTGGAGAAGATGGAGGGCATCAGCCGCGCCTTCATCGTCACCGACCCTGTGATGGTGCAGCTGGGCAATGTGAACAAGGTGCTGTACTACCTTCGCAAGCGTGAACAGTACTGCCACAGCGAAATTTACTCCGATGTGGAGAGCGACCCCAGCGTGGAGTGCATCATGCGCGGCGTGGAGGCCATGCGCGCCTTCCAGCCGGACGTGATCATCGCCATCGGCGGCGGCAGCGCCATCGACGCAGCCAAGGGCATGTGGCTGTTCTATGAGCATCCCGAGACCAGCTTCGACGGCCTGCGCCAGCGCTTCATGGACATCCGCAAGCGCGCCTTCAAGTTTCCCAAACTGGGCGCCAAGACCAAACTGGTGGCCATTCCCACCACCTCCGGCACCGGCAGCGAGGTGACCAGCTTCTCGGTCATCACCGACAAAGCCAACGGCAACATCAAGTATCCTCTGGCAGACTACAGCCTGACCCCCGACGTGGCCATCATCGACCCACAGTTCACACGCACCATGCCCCGCAGCATCGTGGCCGACACCGGCATGGACGTGCTGACCCACGCCATTGAAGCCTATGTGTCTGTGATGGCCAGCGACTACACCGACGGTCTGGCCCTGCACGCCACCGAGATGGTGTTCACCTATCTGAAGGATTCCTACAACGGCGACCAGCTGGCCCGCGAAAAAATGCACAACGCCAGCTGCATTGCGGGCATGGCCTTCACCAACGCCTTCCTGGGCCTGAACCACTCCATGGCGCACAAGCTGGGCGGCGAATTCCACATCCCCCATGGCCGCGCCAACGCCATCCTGCTGCCCTACGTCATTGCCTACAACGCGAAGAAACCCACCAAGTTTGCCGCGTTCCCCAAGTACAAGGAGTATGTGGCCGACAAGCGCTACGCCAAGCTGGCCCGGCGCTGCGGGCTGTGCAATGTGGGCACCGACACCTACGAAGCAGTGGACTGCCTCATCGCAGCCATCCAGAAGCTGATGATGGAGACCGAGCGGCCCATGACCATCAAGGCCTGCGGCGTCAGTGAAGAAGAATTCCTTGCCAAGGTGGATGAACTGTCTTATAAGGCGTTCGAGGACCAGTGCACCACCGCCAACCCCGTGTACCCTCTGGTGAGCGAGATCAAGGAGATCTACCTCCAGGCTTACTACGGCAAATAAGCGATCCACTCCTTTCTGTTGAGGGAGGGCGGCCTTCTCCAAAGAGACGGCCGCCCTCCTTTTTTGCACGCACAAAAAAATACGCGGCAATGACGAAAAAAACCTTGACTTTTTGGCCGGAATGCTTTAAATTAGATAGAGCAGTCACACATGGGCCTGTAGCTCAGTTGGGAGAGCGCTGCGTTCGCATCGCAGAGGTCAAGGGTTCGAATCCCTCCAGGTCCACCATCTAACCCAAACACTTTAGATGCCATGCGGATAAACCCGCATGGCATCAAGTGTTTGTGGACTTTTTAGGGGCCGAAAATTAACAAGTCCAACGATAGTTGCCAAACGGATGTTCTGACCAACCGGCAGGATTTGAACCCTGCAAGTTCCCCGTTTTAGGCAGCTTTTGGGCCTGTGCCCTTTTTGGAGCAGACAGGGGCCTGCAAAAGAGCAGCATCTTCCCCGAAAAAAGATAGACGAAAATATCCTCAATGTGGCCGGGAAAACCGAGTGGACCACCAGCGCCATCCGAAACATCCTCACCAACGAGAAGTACCGCGGGGATGTCCTTCTGCAAAAGACCTTCATCAGCGACTGTATCAGCCGGAAATCCGTCAGGAACACCGGGCAGCTGCCCAAGTACCTCATTCAGAATCACCACCCTGCCATAGTAGATCACAAGACCTTCGACGCTGTCCAGGCGGAGCTGGCGAGGCGCAAAGCGGCCAAAAGCCCCACTAAGGCAGCCCCTACCGGCCTCACCTCCTACGCCAGCAAGTACGCCCTTTCGGAGCGGTTGGTCTGCGGCGAATGTGGGACCCTCTACCGTCGGTGTACCTGGAAGCGGGGCAATCAGACCCGCATTGTGTGGCGGTGTGTGAGCCGCCTGGACTACGGCAAGCGGTACTGCCACAACTCCCCCACCCTGGAGGAGGGACCCCTCCAGAGGGCCATCCTGGTGGCGGTGAACAGGGCGATGGGGCAGAAGGGAACCCTCATCCGGCAGGTCACCGGAGCGATGGAGCAGGAGATCGCCCCCATCCCCGGCGAGGGCATGAGCCTTGGAGACATCGAAAAAAGGCTGGAGGAGATCAATCAACAGGTGGGGGTTCTAATCGCTCAAGCCGCTGATGCGGGTGATTCGGCAGGGTATCAAGATCAGTTGAAAGCTCTGTTGGATGAAACGACCGCGCTCAAAGAAAAAAGAGCTTTCATTCAAGAGCAGAGAGGAAAAAACGCCGCTGCCTTTACGCAGCTCAAAAATGCGGTTTCGGTGATGGAAAATGCTTCGGCGGAAATCTCCGAGTGGGATGAGAGTATGATCCGCCAGTTGGTAGATACGGTGAAGGTGGTATCCAGGGAAAAGATCATCGTCTGTCTGCGGGGCGGGGTGCAGATCAAGCAGGACATGGTATAAATAAAGCAAAACAGGCTGAAGAAAAGCACAGGACTGGGAAAATAAAGTCCTGTGCTTCTCTTTGAACTTTTTAACAACACAATACTATGTGGCAAGATGTATTGCAGAAGGAAACGGTTTTCTATAATAACCTCCCGCTTTTTGTAATAGCGATAGGACGCAATAGGGACTATAATCGGCAAAACGCCTTGAGCCGTTCCCTGTCTAAAACCGTCAACCCCCGGCCATGGACCCGGATGAGTCCTGCCTCCTTCAGTTGGGTGCAGATGCGGGCGATGCTGGAGCGGGAGCAATTCGCCGCTGCCGCCAGATTCTGCTGGCTCATGGCAATGCGGTCGTCGCCGCTGGACTCCGCATACAGGTATAGGAAATTTACAAGCCGCACCTTGGCATCGTTGATGCTCTGGTTCTCGGTATCGAAACAAAGCTGGCGCATCACCTTGGCGTAATAGGCCACCAAATCACAGGCAAAGTCGGGGCTTTCCCGCATGATGCCGGTGAGCATCTCGCTTTGCAGGGGCATCACCCAGCTATCGGTCACACATTCGATGGTGACGACGGAGGGCTGGTCCGGGTCAAAACAGTCCAGTCCGAAGATGTTGTCATCCTTCAAAAAGGCGATGACCCGGTCATACCCATAGGAATTGCTGGAGTAGACCTTCAAAAGCCCCTGGGACAGGTAATACATCCACCCCTTTGTCACACCCTTTTTGCATACCCGATTTCCCCGGGGCATTAGCATCGGCGGAGGACAGCGGCGGAGGAACAGTTCGCGGTAAGGGGCCATATCGGCGTTGAACAGATAGCTGGCGGATGCCGGGGGTTCTTGACGCTGGATCATGACAATACTCCTTTGGCTTCGGGTTTTTACGCTTTTTTAATTATACCTGATAGCCAATGGAAGGGCAAGAAACAGCTGCTGGTTTGGCCGGATAAAAAAGTGTCATATAATACCGTATTCCAAAGAAAAATAGTATTATATAACACCAAAATAATTGTCAAAAATATATCAGATAATATCGGCCTTTTTCCCATTTTTCTGGTATCCTGTCAAAAAGGGAAACTATTATTCCCAAAGTAGTAAAGGAGAGCGACCGGCATGAGCAAGCAATTCCCCCATCTTTTCACCCCTGGCAGGATCGGCAATGTAGAGATCAAAAACCGCATTTGCAAGGCCCCGCAAACCTCTGGTCTGAGCCACATGGATGGCTCGGTTTCGGAACGCCTGGTCCGCTACTATGAGGACCTGGCCATGGGCGAGGTAGGCATGATCATCGTGGAGTACGCCTATGTGGACAGGCTGTACAGCAAGTCCGCCTCCAACCAGCTGGGCATCTGTGACGATGAATACATCGTTGGCCTGGGATGGCTGGCTGACAGCATCAAGAATGCCGGGTCGGTCCCCTGCATCCAGATCGAGCACTGCGGACGCCAGCGGTTCCTTGGCCCCCCCATGAAGTCCGCTTCCCCCAATCCCTGGCCGCTGATGTACCAGCGCTACGGTCAGGCCGCCATCCCGGAAGAGCTGACCATCGCCGAGATCCATGACATTGTCGAGGCGTTCGGAAAGGCCGCAAAACGGGCCAAGGACGCCGGCTTTGAGGTGGTGGAGATTCATGGCGCCCACGGCTACCTCATCACCAACTTCCTTTCCCCCTTTACCAACCAGCGCACCGATTGGTACGGTGGCAGCCGGGAAAACCGTTTCCGTTTTCTGGAGCAGATCTTTACCCGCTGCAAGGAGTATGTGGGGGAGGACTTCCCCCTGATCGTCCGTCTCAGCGGCACCGACTATGAGCCGGGCGGCATGACGATTGAGGACACCATCTATTACGCCAAGCGACTGGAGGAGCTGGGCTGCGCCGCCATTGATGTCAGCGGCGGCGACCATCACCAGATGATCCACCAGGTGACCCCCATGCAGCTTTCCAAGGGCCACAATGTCTGGGCTGCAGAGGCCATCAAAAAAGAGGTCTCCATCCCGGTTTTCGCCACCGGTTCTATTACTCTGCCGGAGTACGCCGAGGAGATCTTGGCAGAAGGGAAAGGGGACTTTATCAGCATGGGACGCCCCCTGCTGGCCGACCCCTATTGGGCAAAAAAGGCCTTGGAGGGCCACCCGGAGGACATCTCCCCGTGCATCCGCTGCAACGAGGGCTGTTTGGACCGGGGCAACCATCTGGGCAGATCCATCAACTGCACCATGAACCCCACTCTGGGATTCGAGGACGCCTTGGCCATTCGTCCCACCGCTACCCCCAAAAAAGTGGCAGTAGTAGGCGGTGGCCCTGCCGGAATGAAGGCTGCCGCTGTGGCCTTTGACCGGGGACATCAGGTCACCCTGTTTGAAAAGCGGAAGCTGGGCGGGTTCCTTCACGAAGCGTCCGCTCCGGAGTTCAAGGCAGACATCCGCAACGCCCTGAAGTATCTCACCGTCCAGGTGGAAAAACGGGACATCAAGGTTGTGGAAAAAGAGGCGACTGCCGCTGATCTGGAGGGCTTTGATGCCGTGATCATCGCCACCGGCGCCGCTGGTGTCCGTCTGCCGGTTCCCGGCGGCGACCGGGCTAATGTCCGGCTGGCGGTGGACGCCCTGGCAAAGGATTGCGCCGGCATCTCGGGCAACATCGTGGTAGTGGGCGGCGGCCTTATCGGTACCGAGACTGCGGTCCAGCTGAGCTTCTCCAAAGAAAACCATGTTACCATGGTGGAGATGCTGCCGAAGATCATGAAGGATTGCAGCGCCTCCGATCAGATGGTCTATCCCGAGATGCTGAAAGAGAACGGCGTCCAGGTCATGACCTCCTCCCGCGTGGTGGAGATCAACGACCAAGGCGTTGTAGTGGAAGGCCATGGACGCAAGACAATCCCGGCAGATCATGTGCTGGTGGCCATCGGTCTTGCCCCCTGCCGCAGCCTGGCAGAAGAGATGAAGGCCATGGGAAAACAGGTCACCGTCGTTGGTGACTGCTCCAAGGTGGGCAAGATCTACGATGCTATCCATAGCGGCTACAAAGCGGGCCTGCGGGTCTGAGCCTTAACGCAACGATTGCTGCGGCAGGGAGGAGGGGTTCTCCAGCCCCTCCTCCCTGCCCTTTTCAGAAGGAGTGTCATTTATGCGAGGAAAACCGGTGGACTATCTTTGGTCTTTTCTGATTGGCGGAGCGTTGTGTGTGGCGGCACAGTTGGTTTTTGAACTTCTGTTATCTGCAGGGGTGGAATTCGGGCTGTCTATCACCCTGATGCTGGCGATTATGGCTGCACTCAGCGGGGCGGCCACCATTCTGGGGCAGTATCAAAAGCTGGAAGGCCTCGGCGGCTTTGGGGCAATGCTGCCTTTTACCGGCTTTTCCGCCGCTATCATTGAGTTTACCGCTGCCGCACTGAAAGAAGGGGATACCCTTCCCCGGGCATCCCGAAAGGGTCTGTCGGCTGCTTTCCTGATTTTCGGCGTGGGACTTCCGGCAGCGTTCGGGGCTGCCTTGCTCATGTCTTTCCGATAGGAGGATACCGCTATGACATATCTGCACGCCTTTTTGCTGGGCGGCCTGTTCTGCTTGCTGACCCAGCTGTTATTCCGTCTTACAAAGTGGCCGATCCCGGTGATCCTCACTGTCACCTTTTGCCTGGGGGTTGTTATGACTGCCTTGGGCTGGATGGATGTTTTTACAGGCTTTGGGCAATCGGGGATGTTTCTGCTTCTATATGGCGGCGGGGACGCTGCCTACCGGGGTATGGTCAGCTTGCTTGCCGGGGACCCAGGGCCGATCCTTCGATATCTTGCTCTCATCCTGTTCTGCTTCGCTGTGGGAATCGGCGGCGGAGTACTGCTGCACAAGAAGGGACAACGGAAATAAGAGCCAAAAGGATACGCTTACCCGGAAGATTTCCAGAAACATCGAACGCTAGCCTTTATGACGAGATCGACAGGGTCCTTGCCGCCGATTTCTCCCAGATAGAGCTGTACCTGGAGCTGGGTCGGCTGGTAAGCGGCAAGCCGGAGAAAGGGGCTGCTGTGATGGTGGCGGAGTATATCACCGCAAACTACCCTGACCGGACCGGATTCTCCCCCCGCAATCTGCGCCGGATGAGGGATTTTTACCGGATATATGAAGGTCACCCGGAGGTTTTCAAACAAGCCTTGGAAGTAGGCTGGACCCAGAATATTGTTATCCTGGAGGCTGACCTGGATATGGAGGGCCGCAGTTGGTATCTCCGGGCTGTCCGGCAATTTGGCTGGTCCTCGGTGCCGAACCACGGCTCAAAAACCATGGACAAGCTGACCCGGCTGCCGCGCTGGGCGTTCCGCCTGGCAGGCTTTTTTGTAAATCTCTGGTACCGGCTCCTGGGGGACCGGCACCCGGATTTCTGTGCGGTCTGCGGCCAGTTTACCACTGCCTGGGCCGAAGAATTCTACCGCGCCAACCCGGACGTGGAGGGCGTGCTCTACCGCAGCTATGCCGGCGCCATGCGCTCCTGGCGCAGCGATCTGTTCATGTGGTGGCAGAACCTCATCATTGGTCTGGTGGAAGGGGAGAACGACGGCCTTGTGACCGCTGAATCCGCCCAATGGACCGGCTTTCAGGGCGTTTGGCGTGGGGCAGCGGGACGAGGCGTTTCGCACATGGACGAGGTGGATTTCCGCCGCCGCCCTCTTCGCCGCCGCGGCGAAGTTTTTGACGTGGTGGATGAATACATACGCATGGCGGCACAGCTCAAGGAACTGGGACTTTGAAGGACAAAAAGGGGAGAGAAAGATGAACCGGAACTGCTTGCAGGACCTACCCGGCGGATATGGGCAAGTTCTGACCATCGACCTGCAGAAAGACACCAAGCTTGCACTGGTGGTCAACGGGCTGGCCGTTGCGATCGCCGCGGTGATGTTGACAGCAGGCTTTTTGCTCATGCCTGACTTCAACGTTTTTACAAGCCTGGCTTCGCTGGCAGCATTTCTTGTTTGCGCCGTTATGTACATGGTGCTCCATGAACTGGTGCATGGCGCCTGCATGAAGGTGTTCGGCGCAGAAAAGGTGCGCTTTGGCTTCACCGGCCTGTATGCCTTTGCCGGAAGCAGCGAGTACTTCAAAAAAGCAGCCTACATTGTGGTGGCGTTGGCGCCGCTGGTGGTGTGGGGCGCGGTGTTCCTGGCGCTGAATCTTGCCATGGGAACGAAGTATTTCTGGTTCATCTACCTGCTGCAGCTGGTCAACGTTTCGGGCGCGGCAGGAGATCTGTATGTGTCTTTCCGTTTTTTGCGCATGCCGAAGGACATTCTGGTGCAGGACACCGGCGTTTCCATGACAGTTTTCGCTCAAAACTGATAAGATAAAACAAGCGGCCCCGGGTTTTCCGAAAGGGAAGACCCGGGGCCGCTTTTGTGTTTTCAGTGGTCACTGGATACTCTCAGGGCCAAAGGGCTGTTTGGCGCATTTGGAAACGCACCAGCTGCCTTTGCCTCCCAGCGAGCGGTGAAGTGTGTAGACAAGATCGTAGTCCGGCACAAGGCCCAGTTCGCCCTTGTAATAGCGCCGCACCACCGTGGCGGCGCCGCCGGCAAGACCGCCGCCCAGATCGCGGCAGACCAGGTCGATGTCCGAAAGGAAACCGCCCATGGGCATTAGCGCAAAGCGGCCGCCCTGCTCGGTGCACCTCTGCAGCAGTCTGTCCCGGTCTGCTTTGTATTTCGGCTCATCCAGATACTCCCGCGCGGCCTGTTGGAACTCTTCGGCGGTGAACCGGCCGTCGGAATCGGTGCGCCCGTCCTGCGACATGCGCACCGCCACATAGGGGATCTCGGCAGGCAGGGCGTCGTTTGAGTTTTCCCACCAGTCCGCACCGGTTTCCTCAGCACAAGCCCAGGCGTGAAAAAGATCTGCCACTGCGGTCAGTTCCCGGTTCAGTGCGGCCTCTTCAATCTCTGCGGTCCTGCCCAGGCCGAAAGCGGCCTGCTCGCTGTCCGGGTACATGTGTTGTATCACTCCGTCCACCCGGTCGATGTCACGGCCGAAGGTCAGCAGATACCAGTTGGAACCTGTGCGCAGCGGAGTGGTGCCCGGATCGTCCACGTCCAGCCGCAGATAGACCGCGCCGTCGGGGCCGGCCTCCACCGCGTACCCGGACACGACCAGCCCGGTGATATCCTGCAGAGGATAGCCCAGCTCCTGATAGCTTGTCGGCGCTTCAAACAGCCCGGAGAAGCACCAGTCCACCCAACGCTGTTCGCCACGGGTGAGGGCGCCGCCCAGCGTCCAGGCATACCGCAGCGAGGTGGCAAGTTCCGGGTCGTCTCCCGCCGCCTGTTCCAACTCCGGCGGAAGCTGCACAAAGGAATTGTCGGCGGACATTTCGCTCTTCCAACCGTCTATTTTCCAGCCGCTTTCTTCCCGGCGCAGGGTCAGGGGGTAATTTTCGAGCATCTGCACGGTGCCGCCCTGGTAGGAAAGTTCCGCCTGCAGGCTGACAATGTCCTCGGTGCGCCCGATCAGCGTCAGCTTGCCGGTGTATTGGCGGCGGGCAGTCTGGCGGGAAAGCCAGCTCTCGCTGGCATACAGCTTGCCGTCCCGCTCCCGCAGGGCGCACACCGCGTCCGGCGAAAAAAACTCCTGCAGTATCTCGTCGGTATAGGCTTCGCTGAATACTTCTGAAAGCATCTGCCGCAGCCGGGCCTTGCCCTGCACGGAAGGAATATGGTAAAAGGCGATGCTCTGGCCGTACAGGTCCTCGGTGAACGAGTCGTCCTTGTCCACTTCCCACAGGGAGAGCGCCGCGACCCGGTCATCCAGAGTCTGGCCCTGAGCGATCAGGTCCGCCGCAAGCTGGAATATCTCATCCTCGCTCATCTGCGTGCCGGAAGGGATACCCTGAGACTGGGGCGCTTCCTCGCTCAGCACAGCGGAGGAAGCGGGCAGGCTTTGGGAAGGCGCGCCGGTCTGGCTGCAGCCGAACAGGCTCAGGGCCAGCGCTGCGGCGCCAAAGCGCTTGAAAAGGCAAAGTGCTTTTTGAGCTTTTTTCATGGATGCGCACTCTCCTCGTTCCGTGGTGTAACACGGGAAAATACTCTTTATATATCAAACGAGGCAGGCCCGCTGAATAATTGCACAAAAACCGCTGTGAGGCGGCTGGAGAGCAAAAAGGAGCCGCCCTGTTCAGGGCGGCTCCCGCCGGGAGCGTGATCACAGAACGATGGCATTCACGGCTTCGATCAGGTCCACCACGGCGGATCGGGGAACCAGCGCGAAGGGGGCGCCGTCCACCACCGCAAGGCAGTGCTCGCCGTCGTAGCGGTAGAATTCGATCTGCACTTTCGGATGGGCCTCGTTGTCCAGCGTCACGGTCATGCCGAGCTCTTCTTTCTGGGTGGGCTCTTCGGCCGTGAATTCATCGGCGGAAACTGCGATAAGAGCACTTTCCAGTGCGCTGATGTCCAGCTCTTCATCGCCGTAGAGGAAGGTCTTGTCGTCGCCGGAACCCTTGGAGGTGATGGTGTAGACCTGGCCCTCCAGAGAGATATCAAATCCGGTCACATCGGCAAAATCCGCGGTGAGGACCTCGGTATGCCGCAGGTCATCGTAGGTGCAGGCCATCAGCTCTTCGTAACTACTGCCGGAAATCTTGTAAATGATTTTGGAGTCGTTGATACGCGCATAGGCTGTGATGGTCTCCTCGGTGCTCTCCGTGGAGGAGGACGATTCGTCCAGAACTTCTTCGGTGGCCTGGGCTGCCAGTTCCACCGGGTCGCGGCTCACGCTGAGGGTGAAGGTGCCGGGCGTCTCGGTGTCGCCGTCCAGTTCGGTGTATTCCACCGTCACGGTCACTTCCGGGTCATCCAGACCGTAGGTGGCCAGTTCTTCATCGGTGACATTGTAGGTCACATACTCGGTGTAGCCGGCGTTGCTGATGGCGGACAGATAGCCTTCCACGGCGGAGGTATCCAGCGGCAGCAGGTCGTCGCCCTCCTGCTTATAGTAGACGTCGTCGCTGCACACCGTGTAGGCGTTGTCCTCACTGTATTCCTGCCAGACCACGTCGTAGGTCTCGGGGCCGTCAAAATGAATGCTCGACACCTCATCAAACGAGGGAACCTCATCGTGGGCGATCATGTCGCTCAGGGTCAAATCAAAGGCGTCCAGCGGATCGTTCACCGCAAGATACACATTGCCGTCGCCAATGGAGACATACCGCTGGGAATCCATGGAACTGTAATCACCCAGCTGGATCTCGTAGTTTGTATCGCTGGTGGTGATGTCGATTGTGCAGACGGGTTCGTCCAGTCCGTACTGAGCAAAATCGGTGACGTTTTCGATGACGAAGGCGGCCCGGAAATCCTCAAACTCCGCCAAAAGGTCGTTGATCTTTTCTTCGCTCACCGGAAAAGCCTCGTCCTCGTCATACAACCAGCTGCCGTCCTTGTGGAAGGCGAGGGAGTCGGATTCGGTTTCCCAGTCCAGCGCGGACACCGTGTCCGCGTCCACGGTGAGGATGATCTCGCCGCTGGTTTGTATCTCCTCCTGCTTCTGGTCATATTGCAAAACGCAGACGGTGGCAATGCACAAAACGACCAGAACGCCGAACAGGATATAAAGCCGTTTAGCCCGCTTCATTCTGCTTCTTCCTCTTCTTCAAAATAACATACACGCCAATGCACAGGTAACCGATGGGGAACACGCCAATCATCAGGACCTTCAGCAGCGAGGCGGTGGAACCGCTGATGGAAAGGTAGTTGTAGTTCAGCGATTTGCTGCGGATGGCCATGGCCTCGGTCTCACCGATCAGCGAGGACAATGCGTTCATGGCAAGATCGGAGTTGGAGCCGGAAGACAGAGCGTTGTACATGTCGTCCAGGAACGCGGCGGAAGAGAACCAGACGATCTGCCCGTCGCTGCCGCAGTCGATGGAGACCGCAAGCGCAAAGGGGCCGTCGATGTCGCCGTCCTCTTTTTCGTAGGTGGTCAGCTCATAGCCGGCGACCTTGCTGAAAGCCTCGTCAGAAGTGGTGAGCAGCTCGGTGACGCTGTCGCCGGCGCTCTCGCTGACGATGAGACCCTGGGAGAGGGGCATACTGAGTTAACTATATCAGCACCTGATCCAATTCCTGAATCATCACATCTGGAT
>NHCFR05603__coassemble_586_pt1 | contig 23844 bp, 21 predicted proteins | sample NHCFR05603__metabat2_low_PE_044 | metagenome-assembled genome bin NHCFR05603 | reverse complement strand
AGCAGGTCGCGTGTTCAAGTCACGTTTCCAGCTCCAAAAAACACCCTGGAATGGCCTTTCAAAGCCATTCCAGGGCGTTTTTCCGTTTGAGCGTCAGTCCGTTTCAGTTTCGCCTGCCTGCCGCAGAACACCGAACAGGATCATATCCAGCAGTTTGCCCGAAGCCTCCAGCATAGCGTGCAGATCCTGCGCCGGGCATTTGCCTTGTGCGCTGTTCAGAATGTCCTGAAAAAAGGGTTCGATGGCTGCAAGGTAGCCACTCACCTTTTCCGGTTCCAGCCCGCTCCGCAAGGGCATGCGGGCCGCCAGCCGTTCAATGAATTCCCGGTTCAACTGCCGGATGGGAGCTCGAAGGGCCTGTATCTGTTCCATCAAGTGGCGCGGCGGACGAAGCATTGCGCTTTCGAACACTGCCTTTTCTTTGGGGCGGCTTTGAAAGAATCCCTCGCGCAGCAAAAAGAATCTTTTGACCGCCTCAGTGACGTCCAGTTCCTCCAGTTCGTCCATGCCCTGGGCCACATAGTCCGTGAGCTCCCGGAAGGTGCGCTCTGCACAAAGCAAAAACAGCTCATCCTTTCCGGAGTAATAATGATACATCATTCCTTTGGATATGCCGTGATCCGCACAGATACACTCCATGTTCACGCCGTCGTATCCTTTGGTGCCAAATTCCTCCATGGCAGCTCTGTAGATTTCTTCTTTGCTGCGCTCCTGCCGTTCCTTTTGGGTCATGGACGGTTTCCTCCTTCCGCCTTGTGCAGTTCTCCTGCCCACTCAAATCCCTTTTTCGCCACAAACACCGCGATGATCTCGTTGATGACCGCTGCCGCCGCGATGGTGCCCTGGATCAGCGAAGCGCATTCCGGGGCCGGACCTTCCAGCACCGAGACCACGATACCGGTAAACACCAGCGACACGCCGGAGTGCGGCAGCAAAGTGAAGCCCAGATATTTCTTCACAGCCGCGGGCGCATGCGTAACAGCCGCGCCGAGGTACGCGCCGCTGTATTTGCCCGCGGCCCGCGCAAGGATATATACCGCCGTGTAGATACCCGCGCCAAAGACCAGATGATAATCCAGCGGCGCCGCCAGATTCAGAATGACCACGATCATGGCAAAGCCGATGATCGGATTCATCACCTTCATCATGCCGCCAAGCTGTGTCTCGGTGATCATGTTTGCAAACGCCGCAGAGTAAGCCATGCCGATGAGCATAAAGTTCAAAAGCGGCGCAGGAAGAGCGCTGTTGATGGCAAACCCAATGCCTGCCGACAGCACAAGCATGCCCAGCATGACAGCCAGCGCACTTCCGTTTGTTTTGGTGCGGCGCAGAATTTTGCCCGCAACAAAACCGGTGACCGCACCGATGACCACCGGCAAAAACACCAGCAGGATAAGCGCCAGCACCGGGATGTTGGCTGTGGAAAGATGGGCAGACACAAAGGCGACCACCAGGAAAAAGACCAGCGCTCCCACAAGGTCGTCCAACGCCGCCATGGGGATCAGCGTGCGTGTCACCGGGCCGTCGGTCTTCAGTGCGCTCACCACCGAAAGAGAGGGGGCCGGCGCGGTGGCCAATGCAATGCCGCCAAACAAAAACGCCATGTAAAGCGGCGTTCCCGTGAACGAAAAGATAACGCCGAACACCAAACTGACCACAAGAAAAGTGCCCAAAGACTCGGTGATGGTGGTGACCAGGATCTGGGGGCCAGCTTTTTTCATCCGTTTCCAGATGAGTTCTGTGCCGATCATCAAACCGAACAAGCATTCAAAAACGCTCTCCAGCACGCCGAACCACGGGGCGTCCAGCACAGACTCACTCAAAAGGCCCACTGCATGCGGGCCGATGATCATTCCGGCAATCAGCCAGCCCAGAATAGACGGCAGCTTCAGCCGGGCAACCAGCTTGCCTGCCGCAAACGCGATCATTATCGCGGCCAAAAGCCGCAGCACATCGGTCAACATCTCCATCAAATGGCATCTCCTTTGCAAGAAACAGACGAATCCGTCTACAATATGAGAGTATAGCTCTTTTAGACGAATTCGTCTATATCTTTTCTCTTGTTTTGCTGTGAATTTTTTGTGAATGGACCTTCCGCTCTTTTTGGGGCAGCCCACTCAAGAAAAAAGCATGGAAAAGCCAAACAATGGATGGACTTTTGTTGAATTATCTGATAAAATTATTTTGTTTGTCAAACAAGGTCGCGTTTTGGCGTGGCAAGGAGGCTTTATCTTGGCGGAGATCTACAAACAATCCTTCAAACAGGACTATTCCGACCATGTGGAGATGGCCATCTTTAACTGTGGTCTGGAACATTGTGCCCCTCTGCACAGCTGGGGGCCGGCCGTGCGGGATCATTACCTCATCCACCTGGTGGTGGACGGACACGGCTGCTATCGTGCCGGCGGACAGGAACATCACCTGGGCCCCGGCGACCTTTTTCTTCTGCGCCCGGGGCAGCTGGCAGGCTACAGCGCCAGCGAGGACGACCCCTGGGAGTATTACTGGGTGGGGTTCAACGGTGCTTACGCCTCCAAACTTGTGCAGCACACCCCATTTACCGAGCAAAAACTTGTGTTCCACTCCAGCAGGCCCGAGCCGCTTCAGCAGGCCCTGCTGAGCATTTTTGACGCACGCGGTCCAAAGCCCGAAAACGAAGCCGCCATGGTGGGCAACCTGTACCTCTTTTTGTCGGAGCTTATGCACCAGGCCGCTGAAAAAGAGATACACGCCCCCAGTGCTGGCAGCCAGTATGTTCTGAACGCCATCAAGTACATCCAATTCAACTACTCCCACGAGATCACCATTGATGACATTGCGCGGACGGTGGGGGTCAGCCGCAGCCATCTGTACCGGTTGTTTATGAGCAATGTGGGGCAGAGCCCCATCGACTACCTCACCTCCTACCGCATAGGGGAAGCCTGCAATCTTTTGAAGAACTCGCAGCTTTCCATCGCTGAGATCGCCACCAGCGTGGGCTTTTCTGACAAGTTCTATTTTTCCAGGGTGTTCAAAAAGTCCATGGGTGTGCCGCCCAGCCGTTATCTCAGCGCAATGCCGGACCACAGCGCTTGACCGGGAGTGACCGCAATGAAACATATTCTTACCAACATCTTCAAAGGGCTGCTGCTGGCGGGTGCCGTTGCCGCCTGTATCGTTTTTTTCCTTTACACCATCGGCTTTTTTGCTCCATCCCCTGCCGTGGGTCTGTTATTCTCCCCCAGCGGCAAGACCTATCTGGACGCAGACACGTTAAAGGCCGCACTGGAGGCCGAAGACGTGGAGCTTCTGGCCGCGGAATCCGGCGAGAGCTGCGCCGACGCCGCGAACCGCCTGCTGGCAGCCGGAGCCAGAGCGCTCATCGTTCCGCAGGATGACGCCTCCGTCGATCCCGCGCTGCTGGACGCTGCCGAAGCAGCGGGCGCTTCGGTGTTTTTCGTTGGCGAAAGCCCCAGCGACGCGACCCTGAGCTCCAGTGCTGAACTGTGGTATCTGGGCAGCCTCGCCTCTCACGGCGGCGAGGTGCTTGGCAAGGCCATCGCCATGGATTACCGCGACGGCACCGTCTTTGATCCAAACGGCGATCTGCTTTTGCAATACTATTTATATCAGAGTTCTCCCAACGCGGAGCAAACCGACCTTGCCACCTACGCGCTGGCCGAGTGCGAACACTACGGCGTGTACACCGCGCAGGTGAACTATATCGATGAAGAAGGCAACGCCCTGCCCTTTGACGCCGAGTCTCTTGCCGGGCAGAGCGCGCCTGAGATCATTCTCTGCACCAGCGTTCAGGACGCGCAGACGGCCCTTGAGACCGCAGCTGCCCTGGGCTGGCTGGAAGGCGAACAGCCGGTGCGCATTTATGCCGCCGCAGACACACCGGAAGAGGCCGGCGCTTTGGTGGCGGACGGAGTGCAGGCCGCCGCACACTATGACCCCGTTGCCATGGGCAGCGCTGCGGCACAGATGGCGCTGAACGCGCTGGATCATCAGTTCCCCGGCCTTGGCACCGAGCTCTCTTCGGACGAAGCTGGCCGCTTCATCCTGCCCTACGGACTGAGCGAATGAACGAAAAGGAGGGCTCTTTAGTGCCCGGCTTAAAAAACACTCTGGCCCGGCTTTCCATCGAAAGTCTCTCCAGTGACGGCAGCGGCGTGGGCCGGATGGACGGCAAAGCCGTGTTCGTGCCCGCCACCGCCCCCGGCGACGAAGTTACCGTGAAAATCGTGAAAGATATGGGGCGCTATGCTTTTGGCATTGTGGAAGAGCTGCATGTCCCCGGCCCCGGCCACATCCAGCCGGGCTGCCCGGTGTATCGTCCCTGCGGCGGCTGTTGCTTCCGCCATTTGGATTATCAAACGGAGGCCCAGGCCAAAGAGGGCTTTGTGGCGGACGCGTTTCGCCGTCTCGGCGGTTTTGACGCGCTGCCTGTTCTGCCCCTGCTCACCGGCCCTCTGACCGACCGCTATCGCAACAAGGTGCAGTTCCCCGTGGGATACGACCGTGCCGGGAACGTGACCTTTGGGTTTTATGCCGGGCGGAGCCATCGGCTGGTGCCCTGCCGGGACTGCCTGCTGCAGCCGGAGGCCCTCAATGACATTGCGGCCGCCGTTTGCGCTTTTTTGCAGGAACACCATATCCCTCTCTATGACGAAGAGACGCACAAGGGGCTTGTGCGCCATATTTTCCTGCGTCAGGGCCGGCACAGCGGACAGGTTCTGCTCTGCCTGGTGGTCAACGGCCACAAGCTGCCCCATGCGCAGCAGTTCTGCGAAGAGATGACCGCCCGGTTCCCTCAGATAAAGACCATTGTTCTGAATGTGAACCGTCAGAAGACCAACGTCATCACCGGGGACGAGTGCATTCCTCTCTTCGGCTCCGGATTCATTGAGGACACGATGTGCGGTGTTCCCGTAAAGCTCGGACCCTTGTCTTTTTATCAGGTCAACACCCCCGCCGCCGAACGGCTTTACGCTGTAGCGCGGGAATTTGCCGCCCTCCGGCCCGACGATACATTGCTGGACCTCTACTGCGGCATGGGCACCATTGGTCTTTCCATGGCCGCTGACTGCAAGGCTCTGGTAGGGGTGGAGATCGTGCCGGAGGCTGTGGAGAGTGCGAAAACCAACGCCTCCGCCATGAACGTGCAAAACGCCCGGTTCCTCTGCGCGGACGCGGGCCAGGCGGCGGCACAGCTGGCCGCAGAAGGGCTCACCCCGCAGGTGATCTGTCTTGATCCGCCCCGCAAAGGCTGCGACGCTGCCACGCTGGACGCGGTGCTGGACATGGCGCCCCGGCGGGTGGTCATGGTCAGCTGCAATGCCTCCACCGCCGCCCGGGACTGCCGCTATCTCGCTGACCGGGGCTATCAGCCTCTCAAGGTGCAGCCTGTGGACCTTTTCCCCCGCACAAAACACGTGGAGTGCGTTGTGCTGCTGGCCCGCGGATCGGAGGCTCATACATGAAAACTTTTACCTGCCCCGCCCGTGCACGCCACTGCGGCGGGTGCCCGCTGCTGGAACAGCCCTATCCGGAACAACTGCTGCAAAAGCAGAAGCGCGTGAACGCCCTGCTTGGTGCATTCTGCAAACCGCTGCCGATTCTTGGCATGGAGCAGCCTCTTCACTATCGCAACAAAGCGATCGCCACCTTCACCTTGGCTGGCGGCCGCTTGGATTGCGGCTTGTATGAGGAGGGCTCCCATCGCGTCGTCCCGTTTCAGGACTGCCTGCTGATCGACCGCAGGCTGGCGGAGATCCTTCGGGCCGTGGTGCAGGCCGCAGGAAAGTGTCGCTACTCCGCCTATGACGAAGACCGCCGCACCGGACTGCTGCGGCATGTGGTGCTGCGCCGCGGCCTTAAAACCGGGGAATGCTCGGTGACCATCGTGACGCCCACCTCCTTTTTGCCCGGCAGCCGGGAGTTCGTCCGCCTCTTGCGCGAGGCCTGCCCCGATGTGACCACAGTGGTCCAGAACATCAATCCGCGGCAGACCAGCGCAGTTCTGGGCAGCCAGGAAAAAATTCTTTTTGGCAAAGGCTTTGTCTCCGATTTTCTTTGCGGCAAGCGGTTCGGCATTGGTTCAAGGGCTTTTTATCAAATCAACCCGGTCCAGACCGAGCGGCTTTATCAAACGGCAATTGGTTTTGCCGGCCTGACCGGAAAAGAACGGGTCATCGACGCCTATTGCGGCATAGGCACCATTGGTTTGATCGCCGCCCCGCACGCCCGGGAGGTGCTCGGGGTGGAGCTGAACGCCGAAGCGGTGAAAAACGCCCTGCGAAACGCGCGGAACAACGGGGTCGAAAACGCCCGGTTCCTCTGTGCGGACGCAGGGCAGCTGATGGACCGGATGGCGCAGGCTGGTGAATCGGCGGACCTTGTTTTCCTCGACCCGCCAAGAGAAGGAGCCAGCGAGCAGTTCCTCCGTGCCCTTTTGCGCCTCTCCCCCGCCCGCGTGGTCTATATCTCCTGCAACCCGGAGACCCAGCAGCGTGACCTTGCGCTGCTCACCAAAGAAGGCTATCGCGTTGAAAAGATTCAGCCGGTGGACCTTTTCCCCCACACAAAACACATCGAGTGCGTGGCGCTTTTGTGCCTGCAAGGCAAAGCCGGGTCCGTCTGACCCCATTGGCCGTATCATCAAAAGGAGCTCGTTTGCGATGAAAAAGTTCGTGTTGCCTGTTCTGGCATTGTGCCTGCTGGCTGCGCTGGCTGGCTGTGCCGCTTCGCCTGCCTCCTCCCTTTCCGCGCCGGGCGGCGCTGCTTCCTCTGCCTCGGCGGGTTCCTCTGCCCCGTCCGGCGAAGTGCCCGGCCCCACACCAGAGGACCCGGAGGAAGCCCGGCTGCTTGGTCTGGCGCAGGAGGCCTCCGGCCGGGAAATGACGTGCCACCTCTATCTGGACATGGACCGTGACGGCGCTGCGGAATTGCTGGGAGTTTGCCTGAATCCGGATACGGACCTTTATGAAGTATGGTATTGCAGCAGCGACGGCCAGACCTGCGCCCTGGCGGAGCAGGATGAGGAAAGTATGGAGAGCTGCTTTCTGGAGCCGCTGACATTGGATGGCGAGACCCACGTGGCTGTGAACAGAGGTCTCGGCAATAACTCTAACCGTTTTTCCATCCTGGCGCTGCAGGAAGGAAAAGTAAACTGTCTTGTACGCTGGCAGCCCGGCATGGTGACCATGACCGACGCGGGCGATCTGCTGGTGAAGACCTTTTCCCTCAACGCTTTTTATGACACGGCGGTGGGCGGCACGATCGGTCTGGGCGAGACCCAATCCTATCTGTTTTACCGGGACGGGACCTATGGAGAGTACGGTGCTGTCGAACTGACTGAAGAAGAGTTCAACGCCCTTCAAGGCGCCCAGGACCTGATGGCCGGCATTGAGCATGCGCTGCGTTTTAAAAAAGCGGAGCGGATGGAGTGCCGCTATTTTCTGCGCGCCAACGGCATTTTGCAGGTCCAGTGCGATTTGCATGCGTCGGAAGGCGGCGTAGAATACGGATTTTTCACCGCACGCTGCCAGGATGGCGCGGTGGACCCGGCGTCGATGGGCTCCTTTGTGGGCGGTCAGCTGGAAAGCCCGCTCACCTCGCTGGAAGTCGTATATTAAGGCTTAAAACGAAGGCCGCGGATCTCAAAATCCGCGGCCTTCCTTTTTTATGTATGGGTCATACTTTGCAGAAGCCCGGTGCAGCCTTCCACCACGTCTCGCCATGTGCTTTCAAAATCTCCGGTATACCAGGGATCGGCCACCTCGCCGGGACGGTGGGTATAGTCCAGAAGAGCATGCACTTTGCCCTCCGGGTCTCCACCGAACAGCCGGGTCATATTGCGCAGATTGGCCATGTCCATCCCGATGAACAAATCCCAAGCGGCATAATCCCCTCTTTGCAGCTGCCGGGCAGTTTTGCCCGCGCAGGATATCCCGTGCCGCGCCAGAAGCTGGCGGACCGGAGGATAGACCGGGTTGCCGATTTCTTCGGTGCTGGTGGCCGCGGAGGCAATGGTGAATTCATCGGCCAGCCCCGCCTTTTCCACGAGGTCTTTCATCACGAATTCGGCCATGGGGCTGCGGCAAATATTGCCGTGGCACACAAAAAGTATTTTGGTCATTCTTTTACAACTCCTCGCAAGTCCCGTCTATTTCGTTCTCTTTGGATTATACTCCGCTCCCGTCACTTTGTCACGGGTTTGCCTGCGCCTCGTTGACAGCACATTTTAAATTTGCTATAACGCATTGCGTTCATCGGAGGGTGAGCAACACGCATGAGGTTGCGAGCTGGATAAGATGGCAGGTGAAATTCCTGCTTTTCTTATCCGGCTCTTTTTTTGCGAAAGAGGCACACACTTACGGCCCGGAAAAGCCTTTGAACACAATGGATGTCCGGCCGAAAAGCGCAGTTTGCCTTTGCCAACCGCCGCTTTAAGAGCAGTTCTGCGCCGTGCAGACTGCCCGCAGAACAAGGAGAAGACTATGAACCAAACGAAAACATCCGGTTTGCTTCAGGGAAACATTCTAAAATCACTGGTCGCCTTCGCATTTCCGGTGCTGTTGGCGCTCTTTCTGCAAGCCATGTACGGTGCGGCCGATTTGATCATCGTCGGGCAGTTTGCAGATACATACGAGCAATCCGGCGTGGCCTCCGGCAGCCAGCTGTTCAACATGATCACCATGGTCATCACCGGCTTGACCATGGGCGTGACGGTTTTTGTTGGAGATTGCATTGGAGCCGGGAAGCCAGAACGAGCCGGAAGGGGCATTGGAACGGGCATTGCTGTTTTTGCTTTGCTGGCAGCCGTGCTAACGGCTTTGGTCGTTCCTTTCAGCAATGATCTGGCTGCCTTCATGCATGCACCGGCGGAGGCGTTTTCGCAAACAAGCGGCTATGTTCGTATCTGCGGGGCCGGCACTGTTTTCATCGTTGCATATAATGTGATCGGCGCCGTTTTTCGCGGCATTGGCGATTCCAAAACCCCGCTTCTTACCGTCACCATCGCTTGCGTGGTCAATATTTTAGGCGATCTGCTTCTGGTGGCAGGTTTTGGCATGGGTGCTGCCGGGGCGGCCATTGCCACCATCTCCGCTCAGGCCATCAGCGTTCTGTTTTCTTTCTATTTCATCAGCAAAAAGAACCTTCCTTTCGTTTTTTCAAAAACGTATATTCGTTTTGACCCGGATTGTTTGAAAAAGATCCTGCTTGTGGGCGTGCCCATTGCGTTGCAGGAACTGCTGGTGCAGTTTTCCTTCCTTTTTATTCAGGTGGTGGTCAACAGCATGGGCGTTATGGAATCCGCGGCTGTTGGCGTGGCCGAGAAGGTCTGTGTGCTTTTGATGTTGGTCGCCTCTGCCTATATGCAGTCTATCTCGGCTTTTGTGGCGCAGAATAACGGGGCCGGAGAATTTGAACGGTCCCGCAAGGCACTGTTCTATGGCATTAAAACCGCACTGGCGGCCGGCTTCGTGATGGGTTCCATTGCGTTTTTTGCCGGCGATCTGCTTTCTTCCGTCTTTTCCGCGGAAGCGGAAGTGATCGCCTTTGCCCATGACTATTTAAAAGCCTATGCGATCGATTGTCTGCTCACCGCTGTTCTCTTTTGCTTTATCGGGTATTTCAACGGCTGTGGAAAGACCGTTTTCGTCATGTTGCAAGGCGTGTTCGGCGCTTTTTGCGTAAGGATCCCGGCTGTCTACCTGATGAGCCGGATGGAAGAAGTCTCCCTGTTTCATATCGGTTTGGGCACCCCCATTTCTTCTGTTGCTCAAATCATTTTGTGTGGCTGCGTACCGGATTTATTCCAAAGCCCGCCCCGGCAGCTGACAAACCAAAAGAGCCGTGCGACCCCCCATTGTGTGGTCCTGCGGCTCTTTTTCCTATTATCGGGCCTTTGTCTGTTCCGCTCATTTCTCTTGCCGGGCAGAAGATTAATTTGTGCCGCCGTCTGCTTTCCGTATTTCCAGAACCAAGACGGGCAAGTGTGTTGTTTTTCGCAGGGCACTGCGCCACTCGCTTGACAGAGCCACTCTAACGTGTTAGACTATAAGTGAACTCTAACACAGTAGAGAAGGAGGCAGTCCCCCAATGGAAGTGCCCAAGGTTTTTGAAAGCGAATACCGTTTGTGTCTTATCTTGTGGGAGCACGAGCCCATCAAAAGCAGCGAACTGGTGCAGATGTGCCGCGAGCAGCTGGGCTGGAAGCCCACCACCACCTACACCGTTATCAAGCGCTTGTCTGAGCGCGGCGTGCTGAAAAACGAAAACACGGTCGTGACCTCACTGGTAAGCAAAGACCAGGTACAGGCCGCGGAAATAGACGAGCTGGTGGAAAAGACCTTTGAGGGCTCGCTGCCTGCGTTTGTGGCAGCCTTCACGAAGCACCGCAGGCTCTCGGCCAAAGAGGTGGACGAGGTGCAGGCGATGATCGACCGGTTCCGGGAGGAGGCAGAGCACGATGGCTGAGTGGCTGGCGGATTTGTTTATCGAACTTGTGAATCGGAGCATTGCCGCTTCCTGGCTGGTGCTGGCGGTGCTGGTGCTGCGCCTTTTGCTGCGCAAAGGGCCCCGCTGGGCCAGCGTGCTGCTGTGGGGGCTGGTGGGTTTCCGCCTTGTATGCCCCTTCACACTGGAAAGTGCGCTGAGCCTTTTGCCCAGCCGGGAAACGGTGCCGGAGAACATTATGCTCTCGCCCGCTCCGGCGCTGAACAGCGGTATGGCCGCGGTGGACCGGGTGGTGAACCCCATCGTGACCGAGACCTTTTCCCCCACCCTTGGCGCCAGCGCGAATCCGCTTCAGGTGCTCATTCCCCTGATGGCACTGGTATGGGTGGTCGGCATTCTTGCCCTTTGCCTTTACACGCTGGTCAGTTGGCTGCGGCTGCGCCGCCGGGTGGGCGAAGCCGTTCTGGTGCGGGACAACATCTTTGAAAGCGAACGGGTGCCGACGCCTTTTGTGTTCGGTCTTATCCGCCCTCACATCTATCTTCCGGCAGCCCTGCCCGAAGCCGCCCGCGGCCCGGTGATCGCCCACGAGGAAGCTCACATCGCCCGCCGGGATCACTGGTGGAAGCCCTTGGGCTTTGCGCTGCTGGCCGTCTATTGGTTCAATCCCCTTTTGTGGGCTGCCTACATCCTGTTCTGCCGGGACATCGAGCTTGCCTGTGACGAGCGCGTGGTGCGGGGCATGGGCCCCGGTCAGCGGGCGGATTACTCCCAGGCCCTGCTGGAGTGCAGCACAGGCCGCCGGGCGCTGGGCGCCTGCCCGCTGGCCTTCGGAGAAGTTGGGATCAAGACCCGGGTAAAAGCGGCGCTCCATTACAAAAAGCCCGCCTTCTGGGCGGTGGCGGGCGCGCTTGTTCTCTGCGTTGTAATGGCTGTGGTCTTTCTCACCGACCCCCTCACCCCGCGCTACGATTTTTCCGAAAACGCCATCGTTTCCGCAACTGTTTGGGACTATACCGAACCCAACGAGCGGGAGCTGAACGCCAGTCAGCTGGACGAGCTGACCGATCGGCTGGAAGGACTGCAGGGGCTTGCCCGCACCAGTGAAGAAGGTTTCACCCCGTTGTACGCCCTGGTGGTGGAGCTGGAGGATGGGACATCGCTCACCTTCAACGGTTACAAGGACGACGGCAGCCAGGTGCGCACAGAATACGATGGCCGGCTATGGCAGGTGACCGACGAAGAGTTCTGCAAATATCTCTACAATCAGTGGCAGGCAGGCGATGCCTCGGAGGCAACTTCCGGGATGAGCCCTCTGGACGAGTATGCCTCCGCGCTGACTGATACTCTGGAACTGAAAGATGACCAGCTTTTCTTCACTCTGCCCGAAGAAGTGCCGGAAGGCGCCCAACTGACGATACAAATCTCCGGGCGGGCGGTGTATGAAGACGGGTTCAGCCAGAGCCTGCATTTTTTGGAAGGCACTGTCTGGACGCCCGGCGAGCAATACTCCATCCCCTACGACCCCGCTTACACTGAACTGGGTATGTTTCTTTACGCCGATTATCCCGACGGCACCCAGGAAGAGCATATAATTTCCCTCAATCGGGTCATCGACGCCCTTCTGTATGCCCAGAGCGCCCCGGCACTTACCCCCGAGATCGCCGACCAGTTCATCGCCGACACACTGGCCAGTTTTACAATGACAGCCAACGGGAGATATACCATTGAAATGCCGGGGCCCGTCCCCATTTCCGAGGATGGAAAGACCGGGCTTTACGTCACCATAAACGCCAGTTATTCCGAGGGAGTCGGTACTTTTTCCACCGAGTCTTTCGAACTCACTCCCGACGACATGAAATTCGGCGGCGGTGCTGTGTCGGGCGGGTTCTCGGGCAATATGGAAACTCTGTCCAATGTGTCGCTGAACGTCTTTTTCATGACCGACGAAGGCGAAAACATGCAAAGTATTTACGCCCGCGGCAGTCTGGAGCTGACGCCTCCCTTCACCTTTGGTGAACCGGCGGGGTATTCTGAGCCGATGGCCGCTGTATACGAAGAACACGGCGCGACGAAAGTGCTTTATACCTTCAGCGACGGGAGCAAAGCTTTGTTGTCCGTGAACCTGCCGGACGGCCTGCTCCTGCAGGGTGACACAACCATCGACGAGGCAGGCATTCCCGTCCTTTCCGTGCTTCAAAACGGCCGGCAGGTGGGCGCAGTCCATCTGTGCGATCTCGGAGCGACAGACGAACCCACCCTTGCAACGGTGGACACTGCCGCCGACAGTGTGCCCATGCAGATTTTTGCCGCTGTGGCGCTCTCCAACCACGCGGGCTATGAGGACTACCATGTGGTGCAAAACTCCGACACCGGTGCTGTGGCCACCGCACGATACGTCTGGCAGGAACTGGGCACCACCGACGCGGCGGTCACCGACCCCTGGAACAGCCGCGACTGTGTGCTTGCATACGATTGGAAGGTGCTGCCCTATTTTGCGGAGTTCGCCTTTGCCGACGGCGCTATGAGTGCGCAGCAGCTGAGCGCTCTGGCCGAGAGCATTGAACTTTCTGTTGGCTGAACGCCCTTCTCCCCCGCCTTTGTGCGGGGGAGTTTTTGTATCCGGCCCCCTCTTGCGCGCCTTGTGCCATCCTTCTATAATAGAAAGAGTTGATTTTGTAAAAACAGAAGGTGTATGGAATGACAAAAGCCGTGGAGCCGATGACCAGCGGCACCATCTGGAAGCGGCTGACCTTTTTTGCGCTGCCGCTGTTTTTGGGCAATCTGTTCCAGCAGCTCTACAACACGGTGGACTCTCTCATCGTGGGCAACTTTTTGGGCAGCAGCGCTCTGGCAGCGGTGAGCAGCTCCGGCAGTCTAATCTTCATGCTCATTGGCTTTTTGAGCGGCATTGCCGGCGGCGCGGGCGTGGTGGTGGCCCGGCTGTTCGGCGCTGAGGACAAAGACGGCGTGCAGCGGGCTGTGCACACCACGGTGGCCTTTGGCCTTGTGGCGGGCGTTGCCATGACTGCATTGGGCGTGCTGCTCAGCCCTCAGATCCTTATCTGGATGGACACGCCGGAGAGCGTGCTGCCCCAGTCCGTCACTTACCTGCGTATCTACTTTGCCGGGTCGCTGTTCTTTGTGATGTACAATATCTTTGTGGGTATTTTGCAAGCAGTGGGCGACAGCCGCCATCCCCTGTACTATCTGATGGTCTCCTCGGTGGTCAATCTGGTGCTGGATGTGGTGTTCATCGAGTTCGTTCACACCGGCGTGGGCGGCGCGGCTCTGGCCACCGTCATTTCCCAGGCCGTGAGCGCTCTTTTGTGCCTTGTGCACCTGCTGCGCAGCAAGGAATGCTATCGCCTTTTTCTGCGCAAGCTGGGCTTTGACCCCTTCCTTCTGCGGGAGATCATCCGGCTGGGCCTGCCCTCCGGCGTGCAGAACTCCATCATCGCCTTTGCAAATGTGCTGGTGCAGTCCAACGTGAATTTCTTCGGCGAAATGGCCATGGCCGGCTACGGCGCATACACCAAAGTGGAGGGGTTCGGCTTTTTGCCCATCAACAGTTTCACCATGGCTCTGACCACCTTTGTGGGGCAGAACCTGGGCGGCCGCGAATATGAACGAACCCGCAAAGGCGTGCGCTTCGGAGTGCTGACCACCGTTCTTCTGGCGGAAGGAATCGGCGTGGTCATCTTTCTCCTTGCCCCCCAGCTCATTGCCGCCTTTGACGCAACGCCTGAGGTGGTGCAGTTCGGCACCGACAAGGCCCGCACCGCCGCTTTGTTCTACTGTCTGCTGGCCTACTCTCACTCCATCGCGGCAGTGCTGCGGGGCGCGGGCAAAGCGGTTGTCCCCATGTTCACCATGATGGTGTGCTGGTGCGTCATCCGGGTGACTTTTCTGACGGTCACCGTGCCGCTGACCCACAGCATTCAGATGGTCTACTGGGTCTATCCCCTCACCTGGGCGCTCAGTTCTACGTTCTTTTTCTGGTATTACCATCATGGGAACTGGCTGAATTTTGAAATTGCCAACCGCCGCCTGCCCGGGCCGGACAATGGAAAGGATTGACACGCCGCCCTGAATATAGTAAACTGATAAAGACGATTTTGGTCCCGGCAGGAAGCCGGCGGCCCGGCGCAGAAGCGTCCTGTTCCCGAGCAACAATAGTTCATTTGATTTTCATATGCTGATGAAGGCGTATGACTTCCCCTGCGGGGAGGCATACGCCTTTTTATTTTGTCTGCCCGTTTGCGGCAAGAAAGGGAAACTGCTTTGAAACTGCTGAAAAAATGCTCCGCTCTCGCGCTGGCTTTGGCGCTTGGCCTCTCTCTGGCGGCCTGTGCCGACGCACCTGCTTCCGCCCGCCCTGCCTCCACTGTTTCCTCAAGCACCAGCGGCACCCGTCTCATCACCGACGGCGCCTGGCGCCAGGTGGAAGTCCCCGAAACCGTGGAAAGCGTTGTCTGCGTTGGCGTGGGCGCGCTGCGCTACACCTGCTATATGGGTGCGTCCGACCGGGTGGTGGGCGTGGAGGACTATGAGACCAAGCCTGACCTGACCCGTCTTTACAGCCATGTGAACGGCGAAAAATTCAAAGACCTTCCGGTCATCGGCACCAACGGCTCGCCCAACGCGGAAGAAATTATTGCCGTGGGGCCCCAGGTCATCGTGATGAGCGAATACGCCTCGGCCGACGCGGACGAGCTGGCGGCCCGCACCGGCATTCCGGTGGTGGTGGTGCCCGGCAGCGACACCACTCTGGACGAAAAAGCCTATGAGACACTGCGGGTGCTGGGCGAATTGTTTGGCCTTGAGGAACGCGCTGAAGAACTGACCGTTTACCTGGACGGTGTGAAGGCGGATCTGGCCGGGCGCACCGCCTCTGTTCCCCAGGACCAGCGGCCCTCTGTGTATGTGGCAGGCGTCTCCTTCAAAGGGGTGCACGGCTTTGAAGGCACCGAGGCCCACTACGGCCCCTTTGAACTTCTGAACGCCAACAATCTGGCGGACACCACCGGCCAGGCGGGCGCTTTTGACATCGACCCGGAGCAGGTGCTGGCCTGGGATCCGGACATCATCTTCCTGGACTTCAACGGCATGGACCTCATCAATGAGGATTACGCCAAGAACTCTGATTTCTACAACGCCCTTTCCGCTGTGAAGAACGGCAAGGTCTATTCTCAAATTTCCTTCCGCTCCTACGCCTCCAACCTGGACACCGCCCTGGCGGACGCTTACTATGCGGGCAGCGTCATCTACCCGGAGCAGTTCGCGGATGTGGACACGGTGGAAAAGGCCGGCGAGATCTTCACCACCCTGCTGGGCGAAAACCCCTACAACGACCTGAAGGAGGCCGGCTATGAATTCCGCCCCATTGTCCTCGGCAAATGACATCCGGGACGCTGCCTACCACCGCAATCAGGTGAAGAGCCTGTGCTTTCTGGCACTGCTCGCCGTGGTGCTCGTGGCTGCGGCGCTGCTTTCGCTGCGGGCCGGTTCCTACGAGACGCCTCTGGCGGAACTGGTGCGTGGGGTGTTCGGGCTGGCACAGGATGAAAAAATCAACCTGGTGGTCCAGGCCAACCGCCTGCCCCGTATCTGCACCGCCATTCTGGGCGGCGCGGGACTGGGGCTGGCCGGGTGCATTTTGCAGGCGATTCTGAACAATCCGCTGGCCTCCGCCTCCACCCTGGGCGTTTCCCAGGGGGCCACCTTTGGGGCAGCCTTCGCCATTGTAACGCTGGGCCTTGGCGGGAAGAGCGGCGCGGGGATCACTCTGTGCTCGTTTGCCGGTTCGCTGGCGGTGGCCGCGGTGATCCTGGGGCTTTCCCGCTTCCGGCAGATCAGCCCCGAGGGGATCGTGCTGGCGGGCGTGGCCATCAGCTCCATGCTCACCGGCGCAACCACTCTCATCCAGTACTTTGCAAGCGAAGTGGAACTGGCCACGCTGGTGTTCTGGACCTTTGGCGATCTGGGCAGCACCGACATGGGCGACCTGCGGCTGACCGGGCTGGTGGTCCTGCTGCTGGTGCTTTACTGCGTATTCCACCGTTGGGATTACAATGCTCTTTTGGGCGGTACGGAAATGGCGGTCAGTCTTGGCATTAACGTGCGCAGCCTGACGCTGGTGAGCATGCTGCTGTGCTGCCTGACCAGCTCGGTGATCGTATCCCAGATCGGCCTCATCAGCTTCATCGGACTGGTTGCGCCTCATGCGGTGCGGCTTGTGGTGGGCAACAACCACGTCTACCTCATTCCCGGTTCACTGCTGGCGGGCGCTTCGCTGCTTCTGCTGGGCGATTTGTTCGCCCGCACGGCCATCGCCCCGGTGATCCTGCCCATCGGCGCCATCACCTCCTTTTTGGGCGGGCCGCTGTTTCTCTATCTTTTGTTCCGGGGAGGGCGGCAGGCATGATCGAAGCAAAAGGGATCTGTTTTCACTACAAGAACTGCCCGGTCGTTCTGAAGGATGTGGACTTCACGGCAGAGGAAGGGCATTTTCTGGCCATCCTCGGCAACAACGGCGCGGGCAAGAGCACCCTGCTCAAGTGCATGAACGGCATTTTAAAGCCGGACGCCGGCAGCCTTCTGTTGGACGGCGAAGACCTGCTGACCATGCCCCACCGCCAGGTGGCCCAGCGGGTGGCCTTTGTGTCGCAGACGGTGGCTTCCACCCAGATGACGGTGCACGACATGGTCATGCTGGGGCGGCGGCCCTACATGGGATGGAGTTTTTCCCGCGAGGACCACGACATCGTCCACGCCGCCATGGCACGGCTTGGCCTGATGGACATGCGGGGCCGGTTTTTGAATCAGCTTTCCGGCGGCGAGCGGCAGAAGGTCATGCTGGCCCGGGCGCTTGCCCAGCAGCCTCGGTTGCTTTTGCTGGACGAGCCCACCAGCGCGCTGGACATCCGCAACCAGTATCAAGTTTTGAAGATCGTGGCGGAACTGTGCCGCACCGAGGGCCTGACGGCGGTGGTGGTGATCCATGACCTGACTCTGGCCCTTCGCTTCTGCGACCGTTTTCTTTTGATGTGCGGCGGGCAGGTCTACCGCTGCGGCGGGCTGGAAGTTCTGGACAAGACCGCCCTGCGGGACGTCTACGGTGTGGACGCTGAGCCCGTGGTTGTGAACGGACGGCACATCGTGCTTGTGAACGAATGAAACAGGAGGCAACGACAATGGACGAAAACAAAGAACTCTGGCAGAAAGCCGCCGACTTCCACGGTCACGTTTGCGGCGGGCTGACCATTGGCTACAAAGCGGCGCTTTACGCCATCAAGCTGCTGGACATCACAATGGAAAACGGCGTTTGCTCCAAAGACGAGGAGATCGTGTGCATTACCGAAAACGACGCCTGCGGTGTGGACGCCATCCAGGCCATTCTCAGCTGCACGGTGGGCAAGGGCAACCTTTTGTTCCACATGCGGGGCAAACAGGCATTTTCTTTTTACAACCGCAAAAACGGCCGTTCGGTGCGGCTGGTCCTTCGGCCCGCCCCGGCAGGCATGACCCGGGAGCAGTCCTTCGCCTACTATCAGGCCCACGAGCCCGAGGAGCTGTTCGATGTGAAGGCCGCTACCCTGGCGCTGCCCGAACGGGCGCGGCTGTTCGACTCCTATGTGTGCGAGAATTGCGGCGAAGTGACCGGCGCCAACTGGGTGCGGGTGGCAAACGGCAAGCACCTGTGCCTGGACTGCTGTGCTTCTTATGACCGCTTCAATGTTTGAACACTGCCTTTTGGCGCTCTCTCCTTTTTGGGGAGGGCGCTTTTTCTTTGTCTAATCCGTACAATTAAATTGTAAATTTTTTGTGACAGGTGCTGCTTTTCTTGACTTTTCGTTCTCCCATGATAAACTATTACTTGCTCGATTAACAGTTATTCGGTTAATTATTTTTGTAGGGAGGTGAACAGGATGGATCAGAAGCAGATCGACGTGCTGCGGCACGTCAACCGCATTTCCCTGCTGCACCGGCTGCGGGTGCAAAACATGCTCTCGGACACAGGGGTTTGGGGGTCCCAGATCCCCATTCTTCTGCATGTGGAGCGAAACCCCGGCTGCACGCAAACGGACATTGCGGAGCACCTGGGAGTGTCCAGCCCGTCCATCGCCACCTCCATCAAGCGGCTGCAAAAGGCCGGCATGCTGGAAAAGCGGGCGGACGAAACAGACATGCGCCGCAACCACATTGAACTGACCGAGCGGGGCCACAGCACCGTGGCCCGGGGCCGCACCTGCTACGACCAGGTGGTGGGGAGAATGCTGCAGGGCTTCAGTGACAGCGAACTGGACGTTCTGGCTTCCCTGCTGCTGCGTCTGGAGGAAAACCTGGCGGGCGACGAATACCGGGGCAAAACAGCCCTGAGCCTTGCGGAGGCGGCAGACCGAACTGCAAAATCAGCCGGAGAGGAGAGAAAACACCCTTGATCAAGCCCCTTTTGAAGTATGCGGGCCCCTACAAAAAGGAGTCCATTCTGGCGCCCCTGTGCGTGACGGCCGAAGTGCTGCTGGAGATCACCATTCCCTTGCTGATGAGCCGGATCGTGGACGTGGGCATTGCGAACCGTGACCTTGCCTATGTGGCAAAGCTGGGCCTTCTGATGATCCTAATGGCGCTGGCCGGCATGTTCATGGGCGCGGCCAGCAGCCGTTTTTCCGCCGTTGCCTCCATGGGCTTTGGCAGCGAGCTGCGGCTGGCTGCCTTCCGTAACGTGCAGAATTTCAGTTTTTCCAACGTGGACAAATTCAGCACCGCCAGCCTGGTGACCCGTTTGACCACCGACGTGACCAACACCCAGAACGCCTACCAGATGTGCATCCGTATGCTGGTGCGCGCGCCGGTGATGCTCATCAGCGCCACCTTCATGGCATTTTCCATCAACAGCGAACTGGTCACCGTGTTCCTCGTGGCCATTCCTGTGCTGGCCTGCGCCCTTGTCTGCGTCATCCGGCTGGCCTACCCCAAGTTCATCGCCATGCTGGCCCGCTATGACCGGCTGAACGCCAGCGTGCAGGAAAACCTCATTGCCATCCGGGTGGTGAAGGCCTTTGTCCGCTCGGAGTATGAAAAGCAGAAATTCAAGGAAGCCAACGATGACCTGATGAATCAGTCCATCAAGGCGGAAAGCATTGTTATCACCCTCATGCCCATCATGCAGGTCACGGTGTACGGCTGTATCATCGCCATCCTCTGGTTCGGCGGCCAGCTCATCATCGGCGGCGTTATGCTCAGCGGCGAACTGATGAGTTTCATCAGCTATGTCACTCAAATTCTGATGAGCCTGATGATGATCGGCATGGCTTTCACTCAGCTGGTCATCAGCCGGGCCTCCATCCAGCGTATCGTGGAGGTCCTGGACGAACAGCCCGAGATCGTGGGCGCGCCCGAGGGCGAAGGTCCTCAGCTGGAGGACGGCAGCGTGGAGTTCGACCATGTGAACTTCAAGTACGCCAAAACCGCCGGCGAGGACGTGCTCAGCGACATCTGCCTTTCCATCCGCAGCGGCGAGACGGTGGGCATTCTGGGCGGCACCGGCAGCGCCAAGACCTCGCTGGTGCAGCTTATCCCCCGTCTTTATGACATCACCGGCGGCCAGCTCTCCGTTGGCGGCCACCCGGTGAAAGACTACAATCTGGACGTGCTGCGCCACGGCGTGGCCATGGTGCTGCAAAAGAACGTGCTGTTCAGCGGCACCATCCGGGAAAATCTGCGCTGGGGCGACGCGAACGCCACCGATGAGGAGCTGGTGGAAGCCTGCAAGGCGGCCAGCGCCCACGATTTCATCACCTCCTTCCCCAAAGGGTACGACACCGACCTGGGGCAGGGCGGCGTGAACGTGTCCGGTGGTCAGAAGCAGCGGCTGTGCATTGCGCGGGCGCTGCTGGCAAAGCCGAAGATTCTGATTCTGGACGACTCCACCAGCGCGGTGGACACCGCCACCGACGCGGCCATCCGCGAGGCGCTGCGCACCCACCTGAAGGACTCCACCAAGATCATCATTGCCCAGCGGGTGGCCAGCGTGTGCGACGCAGACAAGATCGTGGTGCTGAACGATGGCAAAATTGCCGACATGGGCACCCACGACGAACTGATGGAACGCAGCGAAATTTACCGCGAGGTTTACACCTCGCAGCAGAAAGGGGTGGAATAAATGGCAGGACGTATTCCGGGCGGGCCCGGCGGCGGGCGCAGAGGCGGCTTTGAGCGGCCGAAAAACGCGCGGCGCACCTTCATGCGGGTGCTGGGCTACATGCTGCGCCAGAAATGGCTGATGTTCTGCGTGCTGCTGTGCATTGCAGCCAGCGCGGGCGCGGGCGTGTTCGGCACCTATATGCTCAAACCCATTATCAACCAGGGCATTCTGCCGCTCATCGGCCAGCCCCTCAACTCCACCACCCTCGCGCCCCTCATCGGCATGCTGGTGCTCACCGCAGCGGTGTATGTCATTGGCGCGCTGTGTACCTTCATCCAGCAGATGGTGATGACCCGCGTCTCCAACCGGGCGCTGAACGGTATCCGGCGGGACCTGTTCAACAAGCTGCAGGATCTGCCCATCCGCTACTTCGACAGCCGCACCCACGGCGACATTATGAGCCTGTTCACCAACGACGTGGACACCCTGCGCCAGGCACTGGCCCAGGGCCTCATCCAGCTTGTGACCAGCGCCGTGACGCTGGTGAGCACTTTTATTATGATGTTGGTGCTCAGCCCCCTGCTCACCCTGCTCATCGTGCTCATGCTCATTGTGATGATTAAGATGATTGCGGTGATTGGCAAGCGCTCGGCCAGCGGCTTCATGGCCCAACAGCGGGCTTTGGGCGCGGCCAACGGTTACATCGAAGAGATGATCGAGGGCCAGAAGGTGGTCAAGGTGTTCTGCCACGAAGACGCGGTGAACGAACACTTTGCCCAGCTGAACGAGGACCTGCGCCAGGCCGCCACCCAGGCCAACACCTATGCAAACATCATCATGCCCCTGATGGGCAACCTCTCCTATGTGAACTACGCCCTCACTGCCGCCGTTGGCGCGGCGCTGGCCATTGCCGGCCGGATGGACCTGGGCACCATCGGCAGCTTTTTGCAGTACACCCGCTCCTTCAGCCAGCCGGTCACTCAGATCAGCATGCAGTTCAACGCCATTCTGGCGGCGCTGGCGGGCGCTGAGCGTATCTTTGCCGCCATCGACGAGACGCCGGAACTGGACGAGGGCTATGTGACGCTGGTGAACGCGGTCATCAGCGAGGACGGCACCATCACCGAGAGCGAAAAGCGCACCGGCCAGTGGGCCTGGAAGTGGCCCCACCATGACGGGCGGCTGGAGTATGTTCCCGTGCGGGGCGATGTGACCTTTGAGCATGTGGACTTTGGCTATGACCCGGAGAAGATCGTGCTCCACGATCTGAGCCTCTACGCCCGGCCCGGCCAGAAAATCGCCTTTGTGGGCTCCACCGGCGCGGGCAAGACCACCATCACCAACCTCATCAACCGCTTTTATGAGGTGCCGGACGGCAAGATCCGCTACGACGGGATCAACATCACCAAGATCAAAAAGGACGACCTGCGCCGCTCTTTGGGCATGGTTCTGCAGGACACTCACCTGTTCACCGGCACGGTGAAAGAGAACATCCGCTACGGCCGGCTGGACGCCACCGACGAGGAGATCGTGGCGGCGGCAAAGCTTGCCAATGCCGACTTTTTCATCCGCCATCTGCCCCAAGGGTACGACACGGTGCTCACCGCCGACGGCACGAACCTCAGCCAGGGCCAGCGCCAGCTTCTGGCCATCGCCCGGGCCGCCGTTGCCGACCCGCCGGTGCTGATTTTGGATGAGGCCACCTCCTCCATCGACACCCGCACCGAAAAGCTCATCGAAAAAGGCATGGACAAACTGATGGCGGGGCGCACCGTTTTCGTCATCGCCCACCGGCTTTCCACCGTGCGCAACTCCAACGCCATCATGGTGCTGGAGCATGGACGGATTATCGAGCGGGGCGACCACGACGACCTGCTGGCTCAGAAGGGCCGCTATTATCAGCTCTATACCGGTCAGTTCGAACTGTCCTGACACAAAGCAAAAAGGACCTCCGGGCGTTTGCCCGGAGGTCCTTTTTTGATTTTGTTTTCACCGGCTGCGCTCTTTCATGGCGCGGTCGATGTCCCGCTGGGCAGCCCGCTTTGCGGCGGTCTCTCGTTTATCATAGAGCTTTTTGCCTTTGCACAGGCCCAGCTCCAGCTTCACCCTGCCGTGCTTGAAATACAGCGCCAGAGGCACCAGCGTGTAGCCCTGAAGTTTCACTTCCTGGGCCAGCTTGCGTATCTCGTTTTTGTGAGCCAGCAGCCTGCGGGCCCGCAGGGGATCGCGGTTGAAGATGTTGCCCTTCTCGTAGGGGCTGATGTGCATGCCCCGCACATAGAGCTGGCCGTCCTCCACATCGCACCAGGCGTCCTTCAGATTCACCTGGCCCATGCGCAGGCTCTTCACCTCGGTGCCCACCAGTTCAATGCCGGTTTCCAGGCTCTCCACCACAAAATATTCGTGCCGGGCCTGCCGGTTCAGGGCAATGGTCTTGGTTTTGACTTGTTCGGGCATTTGCGTTTTCTCCTTTGCCTGCGTGGGAACACCGGGCCGGAAAGCGGTTTTACAGCTCTCCCCTGCCGCTGAGCGCCTTATAAAGGGTTGTCTCGTCGGCATATTCCAGGCTGGACCCCACCGGCAGGCCGTAGGCCAGCCGGGTCGTCTTGATCCCCAGCGGCTTGATGAGTTTTGCCAGATACATGGCGGTGGCCTCGCCCTCCACCGTGGGGTTGGTGGCCATGATGACCTCCTTCACGGTGCCGTCGGTCAGGCGTGCCAGCAGTTCCTTGACACACAGCTGGTCCGCACCAATGCCGTCCATCGGGCTGATGAGGCCGTGGAGCACATGGTAAAGGCCGTTGTACTCCCGGGTGCGCTCGAAGGCGGTGACGTCCCGGGGGCTCTCCACCACGCAGATCACGCTGGCGTCCCGCTTGGGGGAGGAACAAATGCGGCACACCTCGTTTTCGGTGTAGTCCTGGCAGATACGGCAGCGGTGCAGTTTCGTGTGGGCTTCCTCAATGGCCCGGGCCAGCTCCATCGCCTCAGCGGCGGGCATGCTGAGCACCTGATACGCCATGCGCGTGGCGCCCTTGCGCCCCACGCCCGGAAACTTGGAGAACTGCTCCACCAGTTTTTCCAGCGGCGCCGCGTTGTATCCCATGGTCGCTCCCCCTTACAGGCCGGGGAAGTTCGCCCCGCCGGTGATCTTCTGCATGGCGGCGTCGGCGTCCTCGTCCACTTTGCGCACTGCCTCGTTCACCGCGGCAGCCACCATATCTTCCAGCATTTCGATGTCGTCGGGG
>NHCFR05603__coassemble_575_pt1 | contig 24377 bp, 19 predicted proteins | sample NHCFR05603__metabat2_low_PE_044 | metagenome-assembled genome bin NHCFR05603 | reverse complement strand
GCTTTATCGGCAAAATTGATTAAATGACACCAATATCTTTAACTATGTGATACCGACGCCTCGGTGCCGGACCTGGACAAGCTGGTGAAATTGAGCGGGGCCTTCGGCGTTTCGCTGGACGAACTGGTGCATGGCCAGGCCGCTGACACGGCCCCCGCCCCCGAGCCCGCTCCATTGCCCGCCATGCCCGCCCCGGCGCAGAAAAAAGGTGTGGGCACCGGGCAGAAAATCGCGGCGCTGGTGCTGTTTTTGTGCGGCCTGATGGTATTTATTGCGTTTCTGTTTTTGGGCGGCGGCCTGGCGAGCCTTGCGTTCGCCGCTCCGTTCTGGCTGTGCGCCGTTATCTGCGCGGCGTGCCCCCAAAACGCGGGGCTCTGGTGCGGCTGGGCGGTGTATTTCTGCGCCGCGCTCTACCTGCGGCTGGCCACCGGCATTTCCTGGAGTCTGGTGTTGCTGACCTTCCGGTACGACCCCGCCTGGAACTACACCCGCCTTGCCATTGCCTGGGCCGAACTGTTGGTCATCCTGGTTCTTCTCGCCGTCACGGTGCTGCGTTTCCGCCGTCTGCCGCTGGCCACGGGGCGGACCACTCTTATCGCGCTGGCCGCAGGGTGGCTGGGCTTTCTGCTGGCGCGGGCCGTGGGTGCGTTTATCTTTGACTCCTTCTTCCGGTTCACCGGGGTCGTGCGCCTGCTGGGGCTTTTGTACAATCTGTTCGGCTTCGCCCAGCTGGGTGCGCTGGCGGTGCTGCTCTGCTTCTCCGCCCGGTACATCCACAGCCTGCGGCACAAATGACTTTGGATAAAAAAAGCTGCCGGGGCGCTCCTCAACAGGAGCGCCCCGGCTTTTTTACGCGCAGTGTCCGGCCGGCTGGGCCGCGCAGACGACAACACCTTTGGCGGCGGGGTCGTCCCGGATGATTTCGCCCACGGCGGCAGCCTCGATACGGCCCGCTTTGGGGTTTTTGACGCTGTCGATGGAGGTGGTGACGGTGGCCTCCACCTCGCTCTTTTCAAAGGCCAGGTCGGTGTGTTCCATGCGGCAGTTCACCAGCCGCAGCCCCTTGCAGTAGCACAGCGGCTGGGTGCCCCGGATCACGCAGTTTTCAAAGGTGAGGTTTTGGCTGTACCACCCCAGGTACTCCCCTTCCACCACGCTGTTTTTCACCACCACGTTGCGGGCGTGCCAGAAGGCGTCCTTGGTGGTCAGGCGGCAGTTTTCCAGCACCGCGTCCCGGACATACTGGAAGGAATACTTGCCCGTGAAGGTCACGTTGCAAAAGCGCAGACCGGAAGCCCGCAGCATAAAATACTCGCTCTCGGCGGTGCAGTCCTCCATGGTCACCTTTTTGGATGACCAGCCGAACTCCGGCGAGCGGATGTCGCAGCCTTTCAGTTCCACACCGCTGCATTCCCGCAGAGCCTTGATCCCATGGAGGCAGGTGTCCTCCAGCCGGACGCGCCGGGAATACCACAATGCGGCGCGGCAGTTTTCGGTGAGTTCGCAGCCTTTCACCACAAGGCCGCGGTCGTGCCAGAAGGGGTAGCGCAAATTGAAAAAGCAGTTTTCGGCGGCGATGTTTGCGCACTCCTTGAAGGCGCTTTCGCCATCCGCGGGGCCGTCGAAGCGGCAATTGGCCGTTTTCACGTTCCGTGCGCCGTAAAGCGCGCGTTCCTGGTCAAACGTCTGGTTCTCAATGATCTTCATTCTTGTGTCTCCGTTTTCACTCTGGTCGCGACGCAAGCCGCCGCCTTTTTCTTCACCCTCAGTATAACCCCGCCGTGTCAAAAGCACAAATGCTTATATTTTATGCCCTGCCATAGCTTCGGGGCATAGGACGAGCCGATCATGCCCGCCGGGCAAAAAACAGCAGGGCACACGGTTTGCCGCATGCCCCGCCGAAGGGAGGATATAAGATTGGGGTCACTCCACCGTGACGCTTTTTGCCAGGTTGCGGGGTTTATCCACGTCCAGGCCCTTGCCCACCGCCACATAATAGCTCAACAGCTGCAGGGGCACCACCGCCAGCGAGGCGGCGAACAGCGGGTCGGTGCGGGGCACATAGACTGCGAAGTCCACCGTGTCCTCAATGCCGTAGTTCCCGCTGCAGGTCAGGCCCATGAGATAGGCGCCCCGGCTTTTGCACTCCACCAGGTTGCTCACTGTCTTTTCGTAGAGTTCGGCCTGGGTGGCCAGGCCCACCACCAGCGTGCCTTCCTCGATGAGGCTGATGGTGCCGTGTTTCAATTCGCCCGCGGCATAGGCCTCGGAGTGGATGTAGCTGATCTCCTTGAGTTTGAGGCTGCCCTCCAGGCTGATGGCGTAGTCAATGCCACGGCCGATGAAGAAGCAGTCGTGCATGGCCACCTGCTTGGAGGCGAACCACTGCAGCCGCTCCTTATCCTCCAGGATCTTCTCAATTTTGCCGGGCAGGCTTTCCAGTTCCTCCACCAGCCGGGCACAGCGGGCGTTGTCGATCCTGCCCTTTGCCAGCGCCAGGCGGATGGCCAGCACATACATCGCCACCAGTTGGGCGCTGTAGGCCTTGGTGGTGGCCACGGCAATTTCCGGGCCTGCGAGGGTGTACATCACGTTGTCCGCCTCGCGGGCAATGGAGGAGCCCACCACGTTCACGATCCCCAGCGTGCGTGCGCCCAGCCGCTTTGCCTCCCGCAGGGCGGCGAGGCTGTCCGCCGTTTCGCCGGACTGGCTGATGACCACCACCAGCGTGCCCTCCGCCAGCAGCGGCTGGCGGTAGCGGAACTCTGAAGCAAGTTCCACCCGCACCGGCACCCGGGCCAACTGCTCCAGCACGTACTGGGCTGTCATGCCCACATGCCAGGCCGAGCCGCAGGCCACCACGCAGACGCTGCTCACGCCCTGCAGGTCCTCGTCGGAGAGGCCGGCGGCGGAAAGGTCCGGCGCGCCGTCTTTGACAAAGGCGTGAAGGGTATCCGCCACCGCTTTGGGCTGCTCGTGGATCTCCTTCATCATAAAATACTCATAGCCGGACTTCTCGGCAGCTTCCGCGTCCCACTGGATGGTGGTGAGAGGCTTTTCGATGACGTCGCCGTCCAGGTTGTAGAAGGTCACCCGGCCCGGTTCCAGGCAGCCCAGCTCCATGTTGCCGATGTAATAAACATCCCGGGTGAAGCGCAGGATGGCCGGCGCGTCGGAGGCCAGAAAGGTCTCCCCTTTGCCCACGCCGATGATCATGGGGCTGTCCTTGCGGGCGGCCCAGATCTGGCCGGGATAGTCCTTAAACATCACCGCCAGCGCGTAGGAGCCGCGAATGCGCACCATGGCGTGGTTGATGGCGTCCACCGGGGTGCCCTCGTATTTCTTGTAGTAATAGTCGATGAGTTTCACCGCCACCTCGGTGTCGGTGGTGGAATAAAAGCGGTAGCCCTTTTTGGTCAGCTTGTCTTTCAGCTGCTGGTAGTTTTCGATGATACCGTTGTGCACCGCCACCACGTTCATGTCGTCGCTGCAATGGGGGTGAGCGTTGGTCTCGCTGGGCTCGCCGTGGGTGGCCCAGCGGGTGTGGCCGATCCCGCAGCCGCCCGGCAGGGCCAGCCCCCCGTTGATCTTTTCCGAAAGGACTTTCAGCCGCCCCTTGGCCTTCACCAGCTGCACCGGGGCGTCGCCGTCCCGAGTGGCCACTCCCGCCGAGTCATAGCCCCGGTACTCCAGTTTGGAAAGCCCCTCCAAGAGAAGGGGCGCGGCCTGCTTTGCGCCCGTGTATCCCACGATCCCGCACATTGGTCTTCGCCTCCTGTTATACTTTTTCCCACCTGAAAATCGCCTCTTTGGGCGTTTTTTGTGTTTCTTCCCTATTTCATGCAACATGGGCCGTTCCCGTGAGAAAAGCCTTTTGTGCAAAAAACACGGATATAAGTATAACAGGTTTTTGAGCGATTGCAATCCCGGTTTTGTTTCAAAGAGCCCGCAAAGCGTCTGGCAGAGCCGATATTGCGGGATAAATTTTATTTTTCCTGCGGCCCCTCGAGCAATTTTTTATAAGTGAGGTCCATGCCCAGCGCGCCCAGCGGCGCGGTGAGCAAAATGCCCACCACCGCCACCGACAGCACCAGCTGCCCGCAGGCAAGGCCCGCCGCCAGCGGCACCGAACCGATGGCCGCCTGCACGGTGGCCTTGGGCAGATAGGCGATGACGCAGAACAGCCGCTCCTTGCGGGAGAGGGCGGTGCCCGCGAGGCACAGGGTGACGCCTGCCGCCCGGAACACCAGCGCCAGAGCGATCATGGCCACCACACCCAGGCCCGCGCCCATGGTGTAGCGCACGTCCACCGCCGCGCCCACCAGCACGAAGAGGATGACCTCTGCCGCCAGCCACAGCTTGCCGAATTTCTGGCCCAGCCGCGCGGCCACGCCCGGCGCACAGCGCAGTTTGAGCACACAGGCCATGCTGACCACCGCCAGCAGGCCGGAAAGGGGCAGTGTGCCCTCCAGCCAGTCCTCGGCGGCCATCAGCAAAAAGGACATGCCCAGCACCACGATCACCTTCATACTGTTGCGCACCATGTGGGCGTGGGCATAGGCGGTCTCAAAGAAAGCGCTGAGCAGCCAGCCAGCCGCCGCGCCCAGCAGCACACCGCACACGATGGACACCGGGATGGACGCAAAGGCGGCCAGGTCCGCCCCCTGGCCCTGGGCCATGCCCAGGAAGGTGGAAAAGAGCACGATGACGAAGATGTCGTCGCAGGAAGCGCCGGCCATCACCATCTGAGGAATGCCCTGTTTTGTGCCCCAGCCTTCCTCCATCAGGCGCACCATGCGGGGCACCACCACGGCGGGCGACACCGCCGCCATCACCGCGCCCATCACCGCCGCCTCAGCCACAGAAAGGCCCAGCAGCACCGGGGCCAGCAACACATAGGCTGCAATTTCAAAGCTGGCGGGCAAAAAGCTCATCAGCACCGCCGGGCGGCCCACCTTTTTCAGGTCGGCCAGGTTCAGCGAAAGGCCCGCCTTGAGCAGGATGATGATGAGGGCCATCTGCCGCAGATCGGCGCTGATGGAGAGGATGGAATCATCCAGCACATTCAGCACGCAGGGCCCCAGCACAACACCCACCGCCAGCATGCCGATGATCCGGGGCAGGTGCAGCTGCTGGCAGAGGGCCGCCGCCGCGAGGCCCGCCAGAAATACGAACGCAAGACTTGTTAACATCATAGTTCCTCCTTCGGGACGCAAAAAAAGCCGACAGCTTCCGCGACCCATTCGATCACAGAAGTCATCAGCTTTTGAAAAAGCGGTTTAGGTTTCCCAAGGGAGAACTTCATTCCCTGCCGCGTATTATACCCCATGCCGGGCGGTTTGTAAAGGGGGCTTTTGCGGGCAGCAAATCCGCCAAAAAAGCCCCGCAGGGCTTATGCAAAGGGGAGAATCAGCCGCTCCCCCATTGTGCGGCCGCGCCGCCGGGTGTAAGATGACACCAGAAGGAAACCCGTTTTCGATTTTGAGTTTCCTCAAAGGAGGCCACGATGGACGACGCGCGGAAACGGTGCATTCAGGAGACCATCGCCCTGTGCAGCAGTCAGGGGCTGGATTTCACTATGAGCGAGCTGGCGGCGCGGCTGGGCATGAGCAAAAAAACGCTGTATGTTCTGTTCGAAAGCAAGGAGGCGCTGCTGCTGGCAACGGTGGACGCCATGTTCGACGAGGTAAAGGTGAGCGAGGCGGAAATTCTGGGCCGCGATGACCTGAGCCTTGCGGAAAAGATACGCCGCCTGGTGGTGGTGCTGCCCGATTCCTACCAGACGCTGGACTGGACCCGCCTGCAGGGCGTGGAGGAAAAATACCCCGCCATGTACCGCCGGATCCGCCAGCGGCTGGAGACCGGCTGGGAGCCCACGCTGGACCTTTTGCGCCAGGGCGTGGAACAGGGAGTGCTTCGTCCCTTTGAGCCGGGGCTGTTCCGCGCGGTGGTGGAGGGCGCCATCGAGCACATCCTTTCCAGCGACGCGCTGGAGCGGGAGGGCCTGGGCTATGTGCAGGCCATGGACGGAATGATGGACCTTTTGATGGAAGGAATTTTGACCCGACGGGAGGAAGAAGCATGAAACGCATTCCCTGGAACAACGGCTGGTATTTCACGCCCCATTACGAACCGGCGCTGACCTCACTGAAAGCCCCGCGGGAGGGTCTTGAGGCGGTGCGGCTGCCTCACACGGTGCGGCTTTTGCCCTTCAACGACTTCAGCGAGCAGGCTTATCAGATGGTGAGCGGCTATCTTCGCTTTTTCACCCTGCCGGAGGACTGGCGCGGCAAGCGGGTGCGGGTGACCTTTGAAGGCGCGGCCCACTTTGCAAAAGTGTATCTCAACGGGGAGCTGCTGGCGCAGCACGGCTGCGGCTACACCGCCTTTGCCGTGGAACTGACCGACCACCTGCGCTGGGGCGAAAGCAACAACCTGACGGTGGAGCTGGACAGCCGCGAAACGCTGGACGTGCCCCCCTTCGGCAACGTGATCGACTATCTGACTTACGGCGGGCTGTACCGGGAGGTCTTTCTGGAAGTGGGCGGGCCCGCCTTCATCCAAGACCTCTGTGTGCGGGCGGATATGGACGGCAGCGTGCGCTGCCTGCCCGCCTGCGAAAAGGCCGCCGGGCACACCCTGCGCCTTGCGGTGTGCGATGAGAGCGGGGCGGAACTGGCCCGCTGGGAGGGTGACGCCGAGACCCGGGAAGCGCTTCTGCAAGTGGAGCGCCCCGCCCTGTGGGACTGCGAGCACCCGAACCTTTACCATCTGAAGGCGGCTTTGCTGCGTGAGAACGAGCCGGTGGACGAGCGAACCGTGCGCTTCGGCTTCCGCCGGGTGGAGTTTTTGGCGGACGGGTTTTATCTCAACGGCAAGCGGGTGCAGCTGCGGGGGCTGGACCGGCACCAGTGCTGGCCCTACATGGGCTACGCCGTGCCCGCCCGGGCCCAGCGGCTGGACGCGGACATTCTGAAGTACGAGCTGGGCTGCAACGCGGTGCGCACCAGTCACTACCCCCAAAGCCACCACTTCATCGACCGGTGCGACGAAATAGGGCTTTTGGTGTTCACCGAGATCCCCGGCTGGCAGCACATCGGCGGCGACGCATGGAAGGCACAGGCGCTGGCGAACACCGAGGAAATGGTGCTTCAATGGCGCAATCATCCCTCCATCTTTTTGTGGGGCGTGCGTATCAACGAGAGCCCGGACGACGATGAGCTCTACCGCCGCACCAACGAAACCGCCCACCGGCTGGACCCCACCCGCCCCACCGGCGGGGTGCGCAACTTCTCCCACAGCCATCTGTTTGAGGACGTTTACACCTACAACGACTTCTCCCATCACGGGCCCAACAAGGGCTGTGCCCCCCGCGGCTCCATCACCAAAGAAAAAGACAAGGGCTATCTCATCAGCGAATACAACGGCCACATGTTCCCCACCAAAGCCTGCGACTGGGAGGGCAAGCGGCTGGAGCACGCTTTGCGCCACGCCCGGGTGGTGAGCGACGCCGCCAAAAGCGAGGGCATTGCCGGCAGTTTCGGCTGGTGCATGTTTGATTACAACACCCACCGGGACTTCGGCAGCGGCGACCGTATCTGCTACCACGGGGTGATGGACATGTTCCGCAACCCCAAGCTTGCCGCGGCGGTCTACGCCAGCCAGCAGGAGGAAACGCCGGTGCTGGAAGTGAGCAGTTCCATGGACATCGGCGAACACCCCGCCGGGGCGCTGGGCACGGTGGCGGTGTTCACCAACGCCGACCGGGTGGACGTATACCGCAACGACCTGCCGGCGGGCAGCTTTTTCCCGGCGGCGGAATACGGCGGCCTTGCCCACCCGCCGGTGCTCATCGGCGACACGGTGAGCGCCCTTTTGCAGAGCCAGGAGGGCATGAGCCGCCGCACCGCCGCCATGGTGCGGGACGTTCTGCTGGGGGTGGCCAGCTTCGGCTCCGACCTGCCCCTTTCGGTGCTGGCCAAAGCGGCGTATCTGATGGTGTGCAAGGGCTTTTCCCGGGAAGAGGGCGTGCGTCTTTACAACAACTATGTGGCCGGCTGGGGCGGCCAGGTGGTGCGCTGGCGCTTTGACGCGGTGAAAGACGGCAAGGTGGCGGCCAGCGTGGTGCGCTGCCCCGGCGAACAGCTGGCACTGGAAGTGAAAGCGGACACCGGCTCTCTCACCGACGGCCCCTGCTGGGACATGGCCACCGTTCGGATCCGGGTGGTGGACGAGTTCGGCGCGGTGCGCACTTATTGCAGCCGCAGCCTGACGCTGCAGGCCGAGGGCGCGGTGGAACTGGTGGGCCCGGCGGCGGTGCCTCTTTGCGGCGGCATGGCCGGGTGCTATCTGCGCACCCGGGGCGAAGCCGGTGAAGGAAGGCTGACCGTTGCAATGGAGGGCGCACAGCCTGTGACCCTCACCTTCCGGGTGGCAAAACAAGAGGAGGAATGAAAATGAAAGGAACGGCAAAACAGGCGCTGGGCTACGGCCTCGGCGCGGTGGGCAAAGACATGGTCTATGCCCTGGTCTCGGGCTTCATTCTTTATTACTACAATGACATTCTGGGGATCAGCGGCACCTTTACCGGCGTGATGATGATGGCCGCCCGGGTGTTTGACGCGTTCAACGACCCGCTGATGGGCGTGGTGGTGGAAAAGACCAACACCCCCTTTGGCAAATTCCGGCCCTGGATCTTCACCGGCACGGTGACCAACGCCCTCATCCTCTACGGCATGTTTGCCATGCCTGCCTCCCTCACCGGCACCGCCATGCTGGTGTACGCTTCGGCGGCCTATGTGCTTTGGGGCGTGACCTACACCCTGATGGACATTCCCTTCTGGAGCATGATCCCCGCCATCACATCCTCCGGCAAGGAGCGGGAGAACCTGTCGGTCATCGGGCGCACCTGCGCCGCTGTGGGCTATGCGGTGCCCACCGTTCTCACCATGCTGCTGGTGGTGCGCCTGGGCTCCGGCGAGCGGGAGGGCTTTGCCATCTTTGCCGCCGCCGTGGCTGTGGTGTTCGTTGTGACCGAGCTGGTGTGTGTGGCGCTGGTTCGGGAAAAACTCACCGAGCGCCAAAAGGCCGCCACCGTGAAGGAGATGTTCTCCGCCCTCATCCACAACGACCAGGCCATGGTGGTGGTGGTCGGTATCGTGGTGTTCAACGCCTCCCTCTACCTCACCACCCAGCTGGCGGTCTACTTCTTCAAATACGACATCGGCAACAGCGACCTGTTCAGCCTGTTCGGCACCGTGGGCGGCGTGGGCCAGATCCTGAGCATGGTCAGCCTGCCGCTGCTGCGCCGGCGCTGGGGCGGCAAGCAGATCTTGGTGGGGGCGCTGGGCGTGACCATTGCCGGGTATCTGGCGCTTTTTGCCCTGAGCATGGCAGGGGTGCGGGCCGTGGCCCCGCTGGCCGCCACCGCCTTTGTCATCTACATCGGCTTCGGCCTTGCCACCGTGCTCACCACCGTCTTTCTGGCGGACACAGTGGACTACGGCGAATACAAGACCGGCCGCCGCAACGAGAGTGTGGTGTTCAGCATGCAGACCTTTGTGGTGAAGCTGGCCAGTGCGGTGAGCGTGCTCATCGCGGGCGTGGGCATTGATCTCATCGGCCTGGACGACACCGCCGCCGTCCAGACAGAGAGCACGCTGCTGGGGCTTCGCCTTTTGATGGTGGCGCTGCCGGTGGCGGGGCTTGTGTTCTCCATCCTCTATTTCGTGCGAAAATACCGCCTCACCGAGGCGGAAAACGCCCGTATCAGCGAGGCGCTGCGTCAGCGGGAGGGGAGCAAGGGATGATCTTCCAAAAAGATGGGGTCTTTTGCGTGGAGACCGAGCGCACCGGTTTGTACATCGCGCCCCGGGGCCCGCTGGCGGAACAATTGCACTACGGTCAGAAGATACAGCCCTCGGCCCCGGCGCTGCGCCAGCCGCTGGCGGTGGCCTACGGCACCGACGTCATCTACGACAAAAGCTTTGACCCGGCGCTCTCGCTGCTTCACCTGGGGCTGGAAGTCTCCCCCACCGAAAAAGGCGACTTCCGCCGGGGTGCGCTGGCTTTGACGCTGGCAAACGGCAGCCCGGTGTGCGATCTGCGCTTTGCGGGCGGCGAGGTGCTGCCCGCCCCGCCCGAAGTTCCCGGCCTGCCCACGGCCCGGGAGGCGGGCGAGTGCCTTGTGCTGCGTTTTGAGAGCGGCGAAGGCATGGCCGCGGAACTTTTTTACATTCCTCTGGACGACTGCGACGTGATCGTGCGGCAGACCAGGCTGACCAACCGCACCGGCGGGCCGGTGACCATTCGCCGGGCCATGAGCTACCAGCTGGACCTGCCCCGGCAGGACCTGGAGCTCACCACCCTCACCGGGGCCTGGGCCCGGGAGTTTGAGCCCTGCACCGCCCCGGTGCGGAGGGGCCTGACCGAGTTTGGCAGCGTGTCCGGCACGTCCAGCCACTACTGCAATCCCTTCTTTGCCCTCAGCGCCCCCGGCGCGAACGAGCACACCGGGGAGATCTACGGCTTCAACCTGCTCTATTCCGGCAGCCACGCCGCCAGCGTGGAAGCGGACAGCTACGGCTTCACCCGGGTGATGGCGGGCATTCAGCCGGAGGGCTTTTGCTGGACGCTGGCGGAGGGCGGGAGTTTCGTCACGCCGCAGGCGGCGCTCACCTTCAGCGCCGAGGGCCGCAACGGCCTGCGGCACAACATGCACCGCTTTGTGCGCCGCCACATCCTGCCCCCGGCCTGGCGGGAGGCGCGCCGTCCTGTGCTGGTGAACAACTGGGAGGCCACCTACTTTGACTTCACGCCCCGCAAACTGCGGGCGCTGGCGGCCAAGGCCGCAGCCCTCGGGGCGGAGTTGTTCGTTCTGGACGACGGCTGGTTCGGCCGCCGCACCGACGACACCAAGGGCCTGGGCGATTTTGACCCCAACCCCAAAAAGCTGCCCCGGGGCCTTGGGGGCCTGGCGGAGGAGCTGGCGGAAAAGGGCCTTTCCTTCGGCCTTTGGGTGGAGCCGGAGATGGTGAGCAAAGACAGCGCCCTGTTCGAGGCTCACCCGGACTGGGCGGTGACCGCCCCCGGCGTGGACCCCAGCCTGGGCCGCAACCAGCTGGTGCTGGATCTCTGCCGCGCCGAGGTGCGGGACTACCTCACCGGGCAGCTGAACGCCCTGCTGGACAGCGCGCCCATCCGCTACATCAAGTGGGACATGAACCGCCACCAGACCGACCGGTTCAGCCCGGCGCTGGCCGAGCAGGGACGCTTTGCCCACGCCTGGACGCTGGGTCTTTATCAGGTGCTGGAGGCGGTGACCGCCGCCCACCCGGACGTTCTGTTCGAGGGCTGCGCCAGCGGCGGCAACCGCTTCGACTTAGGAATGCTTTACTACATGCCTCAAATCTGGCTCAGCGACGACACCGACGCCTGGGAGCGCTGCAAAATGCAGACCTGGGCCAGCCTGGGTTATCCGCCGGGGGTGATGGGCTGCCATGTGAGCGCCGCGCCCAACCACCAGACCCTGCGCTTCACCCCGCTGGACAGCCGCTTTGACGTGGCGGCGTTCGGCCTTTTGGGCTACGAGATGGATCTGACCGGCCTGAACCCCGCCCAGGAAAAGAGCGTGAAGGCCCAGATCGAATTTTACAAAGCCCACCGGGACCTGTTCCAGCGCGGGCGGTTTTACTGCCTTGCCGCCCCCGGGGCGGACAAGGGCGGCGCATGGATGGTGGTGTCGGAGGACCGCCGGCAGGCGGCGGTGCTGGAGATGACCGGTCTTGTGCGCCCCAACGCGCCGTTGCCGCCCCTGCGCCTTGCGGGGCTGGACGAATCGCTGCTCTACCATGTGAGCGTGCGGCCCCAGAGCGTGGAACTGGACTCTTTCCGCACCCTTCTGGGCCATGTGCTGCCGGTGAAGCCGAAGGCGGACGGAGTGCTGGTCCATCTGGCGGGGCAGGTGTATCAGCTGCCCTGCGAAACAGTGGACTTCACCGCCGCGGGCAGTCTGCTGCTTCACGCGGGCCTGCGGCCGCCTCAGCGTTTTTGCGGCGCGGGCTACACCGAAGGCGTGCGCCCCATGCCGGATTTTTCCGCCCGTATCTGGCTGCTGGAGGCGCAGGAGGTTGCCGCGCCCGCGCCGGTATGATATAGTGAGGGCAGAACGAACACCACCGAAGGAGGACGTGCCATGACCCCAAACGATTTGAAAGAAAGCGGCCTGCTGGTGATGGAAGTGCTGCTTTTGCTCAGCGCCTTCCGGTGGTTCGCCAGCCTTCTGCCCCACTTCATCGGCGGTGCGGCGCTGTTCTCTGCGGTGATGGTGCTGTATCTTCTCAACACCCGCATGGACGCCACCGCCAAGATCACCTGGCTGGTGATCATCATGTCCGCCCCGGGCGCCGGCGCGCTTTTGTTCTGGCTGGTGCGCAGCGATCTGGGCCACCGGGCGGAAAAGGCCCGGGTCGCCCAGCTGATCAACTGCACGCGGGACACGCTGCCCCCGCAGCCGGAAGCCTTTGCCGCGCTGGAGCAGGAAAACCCCGGCGCGGCTTCGCTGGCACGGTATGTGGGCCGTTGCGGCTGCCACCCGGTGTATCAAAACACCGATGTGACCTACTTTGCCTTGGGAGAGCAAAAGTGGGAGCGTCTGCTCGCGGAACTGGAGCAGGCGGAAAAGTTCATCTTTCTGGAATATTTCATCATCGACGAGGGGCTGATGTGGGGCCGCGTGCTGGAGATCCTGGCCCGCAAAGCCAAAGAGGGCGTGGACGTGCGGGTGATGTACGACGGAACCTGCGAGTTTTCCACCCTGCCCCACGACTATCCCCGCCGCTTGGCAAAGCTGGGCATAAAATGCAAAGCCTTTGCCCCGGTGGTGCCGCTGGTGTCCACCCACTACAATTACCGGGACCACCGCAAAATTCTGGTGATCGACGGCCACACCGCCTTCAACGGCGGGGTGAACATGGCGGACGAGTACATCAACCACATCGAGAAGTACGGCCACTGGAAGGACACTGCCGTAATGCTCAAGGGCGAGGCAGCCCGCAGCTTCACGCTGATGTTTTTGCAGATGTGGAACGTGACCGAACAGCCGCCCCGGTTTGGGGACTTCTGCGCTGCGCCGGTGCCGCCCCAGCGCGCCCCCGGCTTTGTAATGCCCTTCGGCGACTGCCCGCTGGACGAAAACAAGGTGGGTGAGGAAGTCTACATCGACATTCTGAGCCGGGCCACCCGGTATGTGCACATCATGTCCCCCTATCTGATTTTGGACGGCGAGGTGCAGAACGCGCTGGAATTTGCCGCCCGCCGCGGGGTGGACGTGCGCCTCATCCTGCCCGGCGTGCCGGACAAGACCGGCCCCTACGCCCTTGTCAAGACCCACTATGCCGCCCTTTTGGACGCGGGGGTAAAGATTTTTGAGTACATGCCCGGTTTTGTGCACGCCAAGGTGTTCGTGGCCGACGGCCGGGAGGCGGTGGTGGGCACCATCAATCTGGACTACCGCAGCCTCTATCACCACTTTGAGTGCGCCACCTGGATGTACGGCACAGAGTGCATTGCTGACATTGAGGCGGACATTGAGGCCACCCAGGCAAAATGCCGCACGGTGGAAAAAGCCACCATCTGGCAGAACGCCCGGCGGCTGCGGCTGCTGGGGCCGGTGCTGAAGGTGATCGCGCCTCTGATGTAAAAAAATGCCCGGCGGAGGAACATCCGCCGGGCTCTTTTTTTATTCCGCAGGGGTGAACTGATAGGTCTGGACCGCGGTGTCGCTGGGATAGAAGTAGAACCAGTCGCCCGCTTTCAGCACGCCGTCCACCAGGGAATAGGCTTCGCCCATCTCGATCTCGGACTCAAACTTCGCGATCTGCCGGCTGTTCTGGTCAAAGACCAGCACAGGGGTGATGGAAACAAGACGCTCTTCGTCAACATACCGCTCGTTGGCTTTCACCGAGGCAAGGCCGATATCGGTCAGGACGTTCATCTCGCTGTCGTAGTGGTGCAGGGCTCTTGTGCCGTTTTCTTCCACATAAATGCTGCCGTCCTCCATCACGTCGGAGATGTAGCGCAGACTGTCGGCAACAGCCACCGAGCCGTTGGTATTCAGAATGCCAAAGCCGCCCTTATCCAGAAAAACCGGGCGGGAGCCGGTGGTAATGCCCACGATCTTGCGGCCGTCGGTGCCCAGCTTTGCGCCGGTGCGGTCATAAGGCACGCCATCCACGACCACGCCTTCTTCCCAGGTGGTGAAATCCGGCATGGGGCAGTTGCCAAAACCGTAGGGTGCGTCCTCCAGCACCACCGAGCCGTCGGCGTTGTAGAGCACCGCATTCGCGTCGCCGTTGAAGGAATCGCCCACAAAATAGTAACCGTTGAGCGGGTCGCACCAGCAGGTCTTGCTGCTGACGATCACCGAGCCGTCGGGCTTCATCACATCGTAGTAGTAGATATACTCGGAGCCCGCGTCGCCCTCACGGGCACCCCAGCCCAGCTGGCCCATGGGCGAAAGGTGGATGTAGGCAGGCTGCACCAGCACATTGCCCGAAAGATCGCCGTAGCCCCACAGCCCGTCCTTGTAGAAGGGCACGATCCCGCTTTCGGGATAGGAGTAAAAGTCGCTGAGCTTTTCAACGTTATCCTGCAAGGTAAAACCATCCGTGGTCATCTGCTCCACATCGATGTTGAAAATATCCTCCCGGGAGATGGAGTACAGCGGGGTGTACTTGCCGTCCTCGCTCAGGTAGCCGGCCTCGCCGTTCGCCCACACCCAGGCGTAGCCGTTGGAGAACATGGTGAAGAGTTCATAGTCGCCCAGCGCGGTCTGCCGCTCGGTCAGTTGCAGGCTGCCCTCGGCCGCCGGGGCGGCGGTGGGTTCCGGCGTGGCTTCGGCAGGCTGGCTGGAAGCCGCGGAGGACGGAGTCTGCCCTTCCGGGGCAGACGGGGACACAGGCTGCCCGCCGCAGCCCGCCAGCAGCGCGCAGGCCAGTGCCGCAGCGGCGGCGCTCCGTGCAATGGATGATTTCAGTTTCATCTTGGATCGCTCCCTTTTGAATTTGTTTTACTGCAATAAAATGCATACTCAATATACCACCGTCCGCATGCGGTGTCAAGAAAAATTTTATCTCGATAAAACAAATTTCTGACCGCCGCCCTTGACAAAACCGTCCCCCCGATGGTATGGTATCTGCAAGGTGATTTTTTATGAATATTGTCTATCTTGTTTCTGTGAAAGAAAACATCTGTTGTTGTCGCTGTTGAGGGACGGCTGCTTTTTCCGCGCTGGGCCAAATGGTCTTTGAGGGCGCGGCGGGCAGACGGCCCTGCTGGTGCTGTCTGCTGCCCCCTTCAACCGCGGCCCCGACGCAGAGCGAAGCTGGCCCCTTTTGGGCTTGGCCCGCTTTAGGCAGGACCCTTTTGCAAGGCTGTGTGCGCAGGCACACAGCCTTTTTTGTTTGCTCCGCGCCTTTTTTGCCTCATTGCGGGCACACTCATTTCAAAACATGCAAAAGGAGAACTGACATGAAATTTTTTGAAGCGCTTTCGGGGAACACCCCTCTCATCCGTATCGACTACCGCCTGGACGGCCGCCCCGGCGCGGTGTATGCAAAGCTGGAAAGCTTCAACCTCTCCGGCAGTATCAAAGACCGGGTGGCCGCCCGCGTGATCGCCCGCGCCGAGGCCGCCGGCACACTTGTGCCGGGCCAGCCCATTGTGGAAGTGACCAGCGGCAACACCGGCATTGCCTTTGCCGCCCTGGGCGCTCTCACCGGCCACCCGGTGCACATTTTCATGCCTGAGCGTATGAGCCGGGAGCGCCGTCAGCTGCTGGAGATGTACGGCGCACAACTGCACCTGGTGAGCGACGCGGAGGGCGGTTTTGAAGGCGCGCTTGCCCTGGCGCGGGACGCCGCCGCCCAAATGAACGCTTTTCAGCCCCTGCAGTTCGACAACGAAGAAAACGTGCTGGCCCATTACCACACCACAGGCGCGGAGCTGCTGGCCGCCCTGCCCGGCGTGAAAGCCTTTGCCGCGGGGGTGGGCACCGGCGGCACCCTGATGGGGGTGGCCCGCCGCCTGAAGCCCCAAGGCGCTTTTATTGCCGCGCTGGAGCCGGACTCTGCGCCGCTGCTGAGCGGCGGCCGCGTCACCGGCCCCCACAAGATCGAAGGGATCGGCGACGACTTCATCCCCTCCATCGTGGGCCGCAGCCTCATCGACACGGTGCTGCGGGTGAACGATGACGACGCGGTGCTCATGGCCGCGCGTCTTGCCAAAGAACTGGGCCTGGGCGTGGGCATTTCTTCGGGCGCAAACCTGCTGGGAGCCATTGAGCTGACCCGCCGGGGCTTCGGGCCCGCCGCCACCGTTTTCGCCGATGACAACAAAAAATACCTCACCACGGCGCTGGCCAGCCCTGCCCCGGCCCGGGAGGGTTTTGTTTCCCCCCAGGTGGAGCTTGTGGGCTGGCAAAGGGTGGACGCGCCCCGCCTCCCCTCCGGCACGCTCTGACCCTTCGCCCATGGCCGCGCAGCCTTCTGGCGCGCGGCCTTTCTCGTTCTTTTACACAACGTCGAAGGGCCCGCTGTGGCTAAAGCGCCGAAGATTCGCCGCGGGCCTTGTAGTCATTTGGGCCATGTGTTAAAATTGAAACAGAATTAGTAAGGCCGCCGGACAAATAATCTCACCCCGGTCTTTTGAAGAAAGAAAGCAGGGATGGAATTGATCACGCAGCAAATCATCCGAAGTGAAAATCTGCGAAGGATCTATCATCTGATCGACCGCAACGCCAACATCTCCCGCGCCAGTCTTGCCGGAATCACCAGCCTCAGCAAGACCACCGTTTCCAGCCTGGTGGACGAGCTCATCCGCGGCGGGTATGTGGTGGACTGCGGCGCCGGCGTGAGCGCGCACCAGGGCAGAAGGCCCAACGCGCTGCAGGTGGACGGCGCTTCCAATGTGGTGGCGGTGATCAGCTGGCGGCGGACGCGGCTGGACATCGCCCTTGTCTCTTCCGACAGCCGCCTGGTCTACCGGGGGCAGACGCCCCTGCGCACCCCTTCGGAAGGCGTGGAGCAGATATGCCGCGCCTTTTTTGACATTTTGCTGCCCGCCGCCAAAAGCGCCCGCATCATGGGCGTGTGCGTCATCATTCCCGGCATTGTGGAGGAGGAGCGTCAAAGCCTTTTTTCCACCGTGATCGGCGTGGACCCCGGCGACCCGGTGGTGCCCCGTCTGCGGCAGGCGCTGGCGGGTTTTCCCCTTTGCTTTTTGAACGACACCGCCTGCCTTGGCTATGCCGAGCGGGTGTTCACTCCCCCGCAGGACCCCTACATGGCCTATGTGAACGTCTCCCGCGGCGTGGGCGCCTGCCTGTTTGCCAAGGAGCGCATGCTGCGGGGCGCCGGCGCCATGGCCACCCAGTTCGGCCACTTTTCCATCGACCGCAGCGGCCCGGTCTGCGATTGCGGCAACCGGGGCTGTTTGGAGTGTCTTGTGGGCGAAAACGCCCTGGGCCGGCGCGCGGCTGAACACGGCATGGAGGTTCCCGGCGCGGAGGGCCGGCTGCTGTTCAGCGATGTGGCCGCCATGGCCGACGCCGGAGATGAAAAGGCCCGGGCGCTGATCGCAGACCTGGGCCGGGACCTGGCCTACGGGATCTCCAACCTCATCTCCCTGTTCAATCCCTCACTGGTGGTGGTGGGCGGCACCGGCGTCAACCTGGGCCCCGCTTTCCTGGATTCCGTGCGCACGGCGCTGGCGGGCATGGGCTTTCCCGCCTTTGTCAGCCGGGTGCGGGTGGAATACTCCCGTCTGGGGCTGGACGCGGAACTCACCGGCGCGGCCCGTTACTACATCGACACCCATTATGATTTTTCCGGCAACACGCAGCAGCAGCTGTTTTTGCGCTGATGCGCCGCGCCGCAGAATACAGACGAAAGGCGGTTTTTACCATGGAAAAACGGATCATTGCGGTCAACTCCAACTGCTACCACGGCTACCCCGTGGAGGACGCGCTGGAAGGCATTGCCGCGGCGGGCTTCCACTATGTGGAGCTGACGGCCACCAAAGGCTGGACGGAGCATGTGTTCCCCGACCAGAGTTTTGAAAAGCTGTGCGCCGTGAAGGACAAAATGAAAGAGCTGGGCCTCATCCCCTTCTCCATGAGCGGCCACTGCAACCTGATGGACACCGCCCGCCTGCCGGACTTTGTGATGAACATGCGGCTGGCGAACTTCTTTGGCTGCGACTACATCGTTTCCTCCATCGGCGAGGCTCATCTGGCGGACAACGCCAAGGCGGGCAACGAGCTGCTGGCCGAGAACATCCGGGGCCTGGTGCCCAAACTGGAGGAATACGGCCTGACCCTGGTGCTGGAACTTCACGGCGAGCACGCCACCGGCACCATTATGAAGGAGATCGTGGACCTTGTGGGCAGCGACCGGGTAAAGATCAACTACGACACCGCCAACTGCGTGTTCTACGCCGATGTGGACGCGGCCGACGACGTGGACACCTGCATGGGCGACATTGCCTATCTGCACCTGAAGGACAAAGCCGGCGCGCGCAACGCCTGGGACTTCCCCGCTTTGGGCAAGGGATACGTGGATTTTGAGACCATCTTCGCCAAGCTGAAGGCCGCGAACAACAATTCCCCCTTCAGTGTGGAGATCGAGTTCACCCAGGCCGGCCCCAAGGATCTGGCCGAGATCAACACCGCCGTGCAAGATTCGGCGGAATACCTGAAAGCCCACGGCTTTGCGCTGTGAGCGCTTTGCAGGACATCAACGCTGAAAGGGGAATTCCGTTTTGGTCAATGTAGCGATCGTAGGCGCGGGGTTCATGGGCAAGACCCACCTGACCGCCTATCAGGCAATGAAAAACGTCAAGGTCACCGCTGTGTGCGACCTGGGCGAAGCGGCGGGCAAGGCGCTGGCCGAGGCCGCCGGCTGCCCCTGGTACGCCGACGGTGAGGCCATGCTGGCCGCCGAGCCTGTGGACGTGGTGGACATCTGCCTGCCCACCTTCCTCCACGAGCAGTATGTGCTGTTGAGCGCAAAGCACAAAAAACACGTCATCTGCGAAAAGCCGGTCACCCTCTCCATGGAATCGCTGGACCGGATGCTGGCCGCTGTTTCCGAGGCAGGCGTACAGTTTGCCGTGGGGCAGGCGGTGCGCTTCTGGCCGGAGTATGTGAAGACCAAGGAGCTGTTTGACGCGGGCGAACTGGGCACCGTGAAGTACGCCCGGGCCAGCCGCCTGTCGGTCCATCCTCTGTGGAGCGAGTGGTACCGCAAGCCGGAAAACAGCGGCGGCGGCCTGTTCGACCTGCACCTGCACGATGTGGATTATCTGTGCTATCTCTTCGGCAAGGTCAGGCAGGTCTATGCGGTGGGGCAGAAGAATGATGTGGGCTGCTGGAACCATGTGGCCAGCTCCCTCACCTTTGAAAACGGCGTGCAGGCCACCGCCGAGGGCATTATTGAAATGCCCTCGGGCTTCCCCTTCACCATGGAGCTGAACGTGGTGGGCGACAAAAAATCGGTGAGCTACCGCATGCGGGCCGGGGCCAATCTGGAGGATGTGGCCTCCGCCGTGCGGGAGACCTGGCTTTACGGCGGCGACGCGCCGGAACTTCTTTCCATCGACCCCTGCGACGCATATCAGAGCGAACTGGAAGACTTCATCGGCCACATCGAGGCGGGCACTCCCATCACCTCCATCACCCCCGGAGGATGTGCGGCATGTGCTGTCGGTCATTCTGGCCATCCGCACCTCGCTGGAGACCGGGCAGACCGTGACCCTCTGAACACTATCAAAAAGCCCGGCGCGCGGGACCTTGTGCAGGTTCGGCGCGCCGGGCCTTTTTTACTTCTGTCCAAGCGCCTGTTCCAGCAGCGCTTTGGCCTCCTCCTTGTTCAGCACCCGGCCGCTGGAGAGCACCTTGCCATCCACCAGCAGCGCCGGCGTGGTCATCACACCCAGGGCCGCGATCTGCACAAAGTCCGTCACATGGCCCACTTCCTCCTGGCAGCCCAGTTCCGCCAGCGCGGCGCGCACTGAGGCTTCCAGCTCATTGCACTTGGCGCAGCCGCCCCCCAGCACAAAGACGCCGCGGCTGGTGTCCACCGCGGGGGCATTGCAGCCGCCCGCACAGCCGCAGGCGGCCGTTTCTTTCTTTTTCTTTCCGAACAGTCCCATCGTTTTTCCTCCTTATATTAGATAAAGAATACCTGAAGTGCGTTGAACAGATAGCCCACCGCCACGATCCCGGCCACACACACGCCCACGAACAATGCCAGCAGCGGTGGGCGCACCGCCTTGCGCAACATGATGAGCGAAGGCAGCGACAGGGTGGTGACCGCCATCATAAAGGCCAGCACCGTGCCCAGCTGGGCGCCCTTGGCCAGCAGCGCTTCCGCCACCGGAATGGTGCCGAAGATGTCGGCGTACATGGGCACGCCCACCACCACCGCCAGCAGCACGCCAAGGGGGTTGCTGCCGCCCAGCAGTGCCTCCACCCAGCCGGCGGGGATCCAGTTGTGGATGACGGCGCCCACGCCCACACCCGCCAGAATGTAGGGGAACACCTTTTTCAGCGTGCCGGTCATCTGGGCACGGGCATAGGTGAGGCGGTCCCGCTGGGTGAGGTGAGGCAGTGAGACATCCACGCCGCCCGCAGACAGGATGAAGGGTTCCACATACCGCTCCATGCCCAGTTTTTGAATGAGCACGCCGCCCGCCACGGCCACCACCAGCCCCAGCACCACATAGACCACTGCCACCCGTGCGCCGAAAATGCTGGTGAGCAGCACAAGGCTGCCCAGATCCACCATGGGCGACGAGATGAGGAAGGAAAAGGTCACCCCCACCGGCAGTCCCGCCCCGGTGAAGCCCATGAACAGCGGGATGGAGGAGCAGGAACAAAAGGGCGTGACCGTGCCCAGCAGCGCCGCCGCCACGTTGGCCCACAAGCCCCGGAACCGCCCCAGAATGCGCTTGGAGCGCTCCGGCGGGAAGAAACTCTGAATGTAGGAAATGCCGAAGATCAGCACGCACAGCAGCACCGTGATCTTGACCGTGTCATAAAGGAAAAACTGCACGCTGGCCCCCAGCCGGCCCGCCGTATCCACCCCCAGGGCCTGCAGCCCCGCGCCGATGGCCTCGTTCAGCCAGTGCATTCCCAGCAGCTCATCCTGCACCCATTGCCAAATTTTCATCTGTTTTGTTCCCCTTTTATATCAAAAATTTTTGATGTTTTGCCCGACAAAAAACGCCATCCGCCGGATGGCGCTTATTTTTTGCAGTCGCACTCCCCTGCTTCCCCGTTCGGAGCGGTGAGTTGCTCCAGCAGGGCCAGCGCCCGCTGCCGTCCGCTCTCGCTCAGGCGGTAGTGGGTCCATTTGCCCTCCTGGCGGCTCTCCACAAGGCCGGATTCGCACAGGATCTTCATGTGGTAGGAAAGGCCGGATTGGGTCAGCCCCAGATCCTGGCTTTGCAGCACGCAGGCGCACTTTTCGCCGCTGCGCAGCTGGGCCAGAATGGCAAGGCGCTTTTCGTCGCACAAGGCGCGGAACACCGCCGCCTCCTGCCGAAAGTCCTCCATGCCGCTCACCTCAAATCAAATTTTGTTGATGTGTTATCCAAAGTATACACCCTGCCGGCAGTTCTGTCAACAGGGTGTTTGTTCAAGTGGTGGGCCGGGGGCGCAGCAGATGGCCGTAGCGGTCCGCCAGGCGCTTCCAGGCAGCCTCTACCGCTTCGGGAACGTCCACATGGGCAATGAAGTCCCGTCCGTTGGGGCCGTAGCCCTGGTCGTCGTCCCGCAGGCGGGGAATCTCGCTGAGCAGAAGGCTCATGTAATGCTCCGGCTGCCAGAGGCCCCAGATGTGGTTGGGCGCAAAGGTCAGGCCGCTCTCTCCCGCTTCCAGCTGCGCCCGGTAGGCGGCAAAATGGACAAAGCGGGTGACGCCTTCCGGCCACCAGCGATCCAGCGTGGCGCCGATACGCCGCTGCATGGTGGAATCGTGAAGCACGATGGCGCTGGCGGGCAGAGCGTTTTTCTCCCGCAGAATGGAAAGGGCAAAGCGCACGTTTTCGCCGCAGTTGGTGGAGGCGCGCTCCACCAGCAGGTCCTCTTCGGGAATGGCAAAAGCGCTTTGCAGATATTCCTTCATGCACTCCCCTTCCGTGGCGCTGTGGCCGGCGGGCAGGGCGCTCTCAAACCGCTCCAGAAAAGCGGCGGTGGTGTGACCCACGCCGCCGATGGTCATCACCTTCCGGGCAAGGCCTGCCTGCCACAGCTGCCCCGCCAGACGGCAGCCTTCGGGCAAACTGCCGCCGAACAGCAGCACCATCTCCGCCCGGGGCGCGCCGATCGCCTGCTGCAGCGCGGCGGCGCTCATCTGCGGCACATCCCGCCGGGCCAGAAATTCCGCCAGGGTGTTGAAGTCCCGGGCGTCCTGCACAAGGCCGTTCACTGGTTTTCCTCCTCCCGGTAGACTTTGCGGCTGACCATGCGGTTGACCCCTTCCAGCGCGCCGGAGAACCGCTCGAAGTCCTGCAGCACCACGCCCATGTAGAGGCTGTCCACAATGGCCAGCTGGGAGATACGGGAGAACATGGTCTCGGTGTAGAAGGCGGTCTCCACGTCGCCGGTGAGCAGGGCGATGTCCGCATGGCGCAAAATTTCCGCGCCTTTGAAGTTGGTGATGGCGATGGTCACCGCGCCCCGGGCGCGGGCCATGGCCAGGGCGTCCACCGTGTCCCGGGTGGCGCCGGAATGGGAAATGCCCACCGCCACGTCCCCCGGCTGCAGAGCCGAGGCACAGATCTGCTGAAGGTGGCTGTCCGGGTAGGCGCGGCAGACAAGGCCGATCCGCAGCAGCTTGACCACCATGTCCTGGGCCACGGCGGCGGAGTTGCCCACGCCGTAGACGTCGATGAGCCGGGCCGAGGCCAGCGCCCGCACCGCCTTCTCATAGCTGCGGGAGTCCAGCATGCGGCGGGTATCCTCCAGGGCCGTGAGGGCCATGGATATCATCTTGTCGGGGACGGTGTCCAGCCTGTCGCCCGGCTGCACATGCACGTCCAGCAGGCGCTGCGGAGCGGCGGGAGCCGCCTCCTTTGCCAGCGCCAGCTTCAGAGCGCTGAAGCCCCCAAAGCCTGCCGCCTCGGCAAAGCGGGCCACCGTGGGCTCGCTCACCCCCGCCGCCGCGGCCAGCTGTGCCATGGTCATCTCGGGCACCTGCGCCGTGTGGGAAAGCACCCAATCCGCCACCTTGCGCTCCGAGGCGCGCAGCTGGGCGTAGTTTTTTTTGATCGTGCCGACCGTCTGCCCCATGAGCGGCCCTCCTTTTTGATCGATAGCTTCATTATACCCCGGGCGGGAGCGGGCCGCAAGGGTTTTTGTAGTAAAACTACATAAATCAATTGACTTTGTAGTTTCGCTGTGGTATGCTGGAACCAATGAAAGGAGATACGCGGCCCCGCCTTTTCCACGGCGAATTTCCACCGCGTATGAACGTGCTATGAAACCTGCAAAGAAAGCCGCCGACATGACCGTGGCCGAGCTGGCCGCCTACATCGACCAGTCCGTTTTGAAGCCCGAATTCACCCAGGAGGACATCCGCAAGTACATCCAGGAGGGCATTGATTTCGGCTGCCGCACCGTGTGTATCAACCCAGCCTCCCTGCCCATTGCCATCGAGCTGTGCGAGGGCACCGAAACCAAGATCTGCGTGGTGTGCGACTTCCCCTTCGGCCTGTCCACCACCGCTTCCAAGGTCATGCAGGCGGAGGAATACTGCAAGACCGGCAAAATTTTTGAGCTGGACATCGTTGCCAACTACGGCTGGATCCGCAGCGGCATGTGGGCCGAGGTGGAGGCCGACATCAAGGCCGTGTGCGACGTGTGCCACAAGTACGGCACCGAAGTGAAGGTCATCTTCGAGACCGACGCCCTGACTCTGGACGAGGTGAAGAAGGCCACCGAGACCGCCATCGCCGCGGGCGCGGACTTTGTGAAGACCAGCACCGGCTTCTTCACCGGCGGCAAGAACGAGGGCGCCACCTATGAAGTCATTCAGGCCATGATGGACACCGCCCAGGGCCGCTGCAAGATCAAGGGCTCCGGCTGCATTCGCACCCGTGAGCACTTCCTGAAGCTCATCGACATGGGGATCGACCGCATGGGCATTGGCTACCGCTCCACCCCTGTGGTGCTGAACTGCACCCCCAAGGAAGCAAAGGCCATGCGCGAAGGCAAAGCGTAACCCCGCCTTTGAAGCATAAAAAAGGCCGCCGCACCCGGAACTGAAGTGACCCCCAAAAGTTAGACAATATTTGAAAAAGGAAATTGTTCAAGCAGC
>NHCFR05603__coassemble_548_pt1 | contig 25224 bp, 13 predicted proteins | sample NHCFR05603__metabat2_low_PE_044 | metagenome-assembled genome bin NHCFR05603 | reverse complement strand
CAATCGACATTTTCACAGACTCCTTTACACTGGAGGTGTAGCCATAAGGAGGCTGCCACATGAAACTGACTCCGCGCAGCAGGAACGGGTCAGCGAAAACCTGAAGCTGGTGCACAAAGTCATCCATGACAGGGTTCATAATCCGAATCAAGTCGGAATCTTTACTTACGACGATTTATATCAGATTGGTTGTATTGGGCTTTGCAAGGCTGCCGCAACGGACAAAGGCGGTGTTTTTTCCACATATGCATATCGCCTTATCTGGAATGAAATCTGCACGGCTTTGGAATATGCCTCGGTTCGGTCCTCAAGAGAGGCACTGATGGATTCAGGAACAATAGTGCAGCCAGTAGTGGTTGCGGCGTCTCCTGACATAAGCTGTTTTGACTTAGATGCCGTTCTCAATCAAGCCGAGCAGCAAGCCTCTGGGGTGACGGCCAAGGGAATGCACGCCCTCAGACTGAAAAACAAAGGGTATAATTGCCGTGAGATAAGCGAAATGATGGGGGTACCCGTCAACCACGTCACGGCTTGGATTGCAAAAGCAAGAAAGTATCTGCGGTCGGATCCCGCATTGAGAGACCTGCTCTCGGCAGGATGACAGAAAGCCGGCGCCTTTCACGGGAAAGACGCCGGCACTTTTTTCATTTTAGCAAAGAGCGACGGGACACCTCTTTCAAAGGGATGTCCCGTCGCTCTTTTGATTTATCGTCCAGGGCAAAGGCGGAAAGCCAGCACATGTTCGCCCTCAGCGCTTACACGCCAGGGCGGCTGCACGTCCGCGCCCCAGGTATTGATGCCGCCCACGCCGCGCATGGCGCCGTACACCGACACCACCGTGCGGGCCGAGGGAGGCAATTCCTCTTGATGCCAGGCTTCTTCCAGCTGGCCAGAGGTATGGGGCACCGCCGAGAAGGTGAACGCCTCATGCTCCATGGCCAATTCCAGCCGACCCGCGTCAGCCAGGCCGGGGGTCAGCCGGTGCAGCATCGCCCGCACCGTATCCACATGACAGCCGTACTCCTGCGGCACCAGGTATGCCGCCTGGGCCGGAACCTCGCTGTGCAGCCCGAACACTCCGCCCTTGCACCGGTCAGGATAGGTCTCGCCGCTGAGGCCCAGCCAATCCACTCGGTCCACCGGGGCCGGGGTGGAAAAGCGCAGACCGAAACAGGGCAGCTCCGGCAGGCCCGCCGCGCCGTGGAAAGCTGCACGCACCTGGATCTCACCCAGCCGGTTTACGGTATAGCAGACCTCCGCCGTAGCCTGCGGCACCGCTGGCAGGGTGAACCTGTACCGGATGGTGGCCGCGTCCGCCTCCGCGTGCAGGATCTCCCAGCCGCTGCAGCGCAGATACTGGTCGGCCGCACGCCAGACGGCGCTCTTCTGGGGGAATCTGCAGCCGATATCGTTCTCGGTGGGGGCGCGCCACAGCGCCGGACGCGGCGCCCGGAACATCCATTCCACCCCTTTGTACCGCAGGCTTACCGGCCCGCCCTCCTGGTAGGAGAACAGCACCGAGAAATCCTTGCCGTACACGCCCAGGTTTCCGTCACCCCGGGCGATGCGCAGCGCGGGGGCCGCCCCCGCCTTCATGGCGGCGGCCTTACGCTCCTCGTTCAGTTCCGTCTCTGCCAGTTGTCGGGCCCGGGCGTTGGCCTCATCCTGCCGACGGCGGGTTTCCTCGTCTGCATACCAGTAGCGCACCTCTTGAATGGCGGGCTTTTCTCGCCCGTCCGCAAACAGGATGCCATTGGCGCTGAAATTGTAATCGGTTGGCCGGTCGCCGAAATCGCCACCGTAGCCCAACACTCGCCGGCCCAAAGGATCGGTGTGCCAAAGGGCCTGGTCCTTGAAGTCCCAGATAAAGCCGCCCTGGTACTGGGCAAACTCCTCCTGCAGTCGGATATATTCCTCCATGCCGCCCAGAGAGTTGCCCATGTCATGCATATACTCGCACAACAGCATGGGATTCGGATTCGGGCCGGTCAGATACTCCCGGATCTCGTCCGGCGTGGCGTACATCCGACTTTCCACGTCGCTGATATCATCGAACGCCCGGTTATGGAACACTCCTTCGTAGTGTACCAGGCGGCTGTCGTCACAGTTGCGGAAGAAGTTGGCCATGGCCTGGATACAGGTGCCCGCATAGCTCTCATTGCCACAGGACCAGAAGAGAATGCTGGGATGGTTTTTGTCCCGCTCGAACATCGATCGGGCCCGATCCACCACACAGCCTTCCCATTCGGGCAGACAGCCCGGTACGTTCCACTCCGCGTCAGTACCGCAAAGTTTCTGCCAGGTGCCGTGACTCTCCAGATTGGTCTCGTCAATCAGGTAGATACCGGACTCATCACACAGATCATACCACAGACTTTGATTGGGATAATGGGAGGTACGCACCGCGTTGATGCCCGCGCCCAGCACTGCTCGCATATCCCGGTGCATATCCTCTGCATCGATGGCGCGGCCCTTTTCGGCACTCCACTCGTGCCGGTTGACGCCTTTCAGAATGAGTCGTTCGCCGTTCAGCACCATGATGCCGTTCTCGATACCGAACCGCCGGAACCCGGTTCGTGCGGGCACTGTCTCCTGCTCAACCCCGGCCGCATCGAACAGGGTCAAGGCTACCGGGTACAGGAAAGGATTGCCGTATTGCCAAGGTTGTACCGGCCCCAGAGCCAGAGGTTCGGCCTCCAAAGCACCTTCCTCGCCGGAGATTAAGGTCAGAGGGCCGTTGAACAGCGGCTGCCCTTGAGGCGTGTCTACCCGGCAATGCACCTGGCACTGGGTGGGATCAGTCATAAGACCGGGACAAACAGTGCTCAGCTTCAGACGCATCCGCAAGCTACCAGTGCCGTCCGTCTCCAGCGTGGGGCGCAGCCACAGGTCCTCCAGATGCAGCGCCGGTTTTGCGTACAGATATACCGAGCGGAACAGCCCAGAGAATCGGAAAAAGTCCTGATCCTCGATCCAGGCGGCACTGCTGCGCTTGTATACCTCCACACACAGGCGGTTGCCCCGCTCCCGGACATAGGGAGTCAGGTCAAAGTCGGAGGGGGTGAAGCTGTCCTCCGCATAGCCCACGAACTGGCCGTTGAGCCACACATAGATGGCCTGCTCTGCGCCTTGGAACGAGATGCAGACCCGTTTACCCCGCAGGGGCTCGTCCAAATCGAAATACCGCACATAACTGCCCACAGGGTTGTCATTCCAGTCGATCTGGGGCGGGCGAAGTTCAGACACGCCGTCCCAGGGGTAGATGGTATTGGTATAATGCACCTGGCTATAGCCCTGCAGTTCAATATGGCCCGGCACCTGGATCATGCCGAAATCGGCCAGGTCGTAATCCTCCCGCCAGAAATCCTCAGGACGGTCGGCGGGGCGGGGGCTCCAGGCGAAGCGCCAAGGTCCGTCCAGGCTTTGCCGCAAATCTTTGCCTTGATGATACCAGATGTGGTCGGAATGAGCATCCAGTCTGTTAACTTGCCAGACGGTGGGATCCTCCAGCCAATGGAGATCGGGTCGCATAGGATACCTCCTGTCAGGCAGCGATGATCGCTGCCGAAATATTGTCTGCTGCTATTATATTGGCCCTTTCCCTTGGTAACATAGAATAGTTCGGTGAATGGATGGGTGTGCAGTAATCCGCTCCCTTCCTCTTTGTATTTCGTCGAACTGATATACTCAAGAGTGGCACCACATTCGTGCGTCTGCAAATCTTGTTTTTTGAAATCATACCGTCTAGTAGTCATAACAAGCCTCGCCTTTCGCCGGTACGCTGCAAATTCTTACGAAAAATGTATCAGATCGGCCCAGAGGAGTACATGATTTGCTGTGTTTGACCATGGATAGTTGATCTACATCGAGCTATGCAAATCAGCACCAGCGTGCCAAGATAGCTGCGGCTTGCTGCAATTGGGCCAGACGGCTGGAGAAGAAATGCTTTAATGCCGGGCAATAGTAGGTCTGTACAGGAATTCCTGTGCTTGATACCATGCGATCACGTCGGCAGCCATTCCGGCAAAGGGGGTAATAATGGCACTGCCTGCATTCTTCAGGCACAGAAAAGGAGCTATGCAGGAATTCTTGTGCAATGGGGGAGTGTGCCATGTTTTCAAAACGGTCAATGCCGACAGTGCCTAGGCGCAACTCATCCAGAACATAAAAGTCACATGGATAGACGCCACCATCGCCTTCAACAACAAACTGGATCGAACAATGCCCCATCATCCCGCAGGACTCTGGGCGGCCTCCCATAAGGATGGAGAGCCAGTTGTCCAGATGCCGCACGCTCGTATAATATCCTTCTTGCAGATCCCGGTACCACAAATCGAACAGACGGACAAGAAATGTGCCGTACTCATCCACGGAAAGATGATATTTCTCGGTGCCGCGCTGCTGATCCAGGGGCTCCAGGCAGGGGATAAACTGAATATGGTTGAAACCATGCTTCCGGTAAAAACGGTAAATGCGTTCGACTGAACGAGCGTTCTTTCCCGTAAGTACGCACAGGATGTTAAAATCCACCTTAAACAGGCGCAACAACTCAATCGACCGCATGACATCGTTGAAGGTGTTGCGGCCGGTCTGGTCTGGCCGATTCAAATTGTGAAGATCCGCAGGTCCATCCAAAGAGACTCCGACCAGAAACTTGTTGTCCCGAAAAAATTCGCACCATGCTTCGTCAAGATGATACGCATTGGTCTGAATCGCATAGCTGACAGCCACGTTCGTTTTGGAGTGTTTCTGGACCAGAGCCACGACGCTGCGGTAAAAGTCAAGCCCAGCCAGGGTAGGCTCTCCACCTTGGAACAGGAAAGAGCAACTGCCTTCGGCAAATTCCATGGCGCCGGCAATTACTTTTTCCATCAGTTCAAGAGACAACATTCCCTGGAAATTTTCCTGGCGATGACAAGCGACATCCCGATAAAAGCAGTAAGTGCAGGCCATATTGCAGGCCGACGATGCGGGTTTAATCAACACATTAACGGGAGGCATCCTTTATCATCCTTTGCGTTCGTGGTTTCATTGTGCGCTGGCTTAGGCAACCTTAAGCGTTGTCTTGAATGGTAGGACGATAACCTTCGGCGTGCTCAATCCAGTCCAGCAGGTATTGCCGCAGCTCTTGCTTGACTTCATTGTAATCCGGGGAATCAACAACGTTGTCCAGCTGCCAGGGATCCTTGCGGAGGTCGTACAGAAAATCGTCGGCATAGACGTTCGAAGCCGGCACCTCTCCGCCGTCCTTGCCAGGCGCGTAAACCGAGTACAGGAAATCGGGAGTGCGTACACAGCGTCCAACGCGGCTTTCGGAAATCTGCGCGAATACCCGGTTGGGACGCTCGGGATTCGACTTGTGCACCACGTCCAAAAGGTTTTCGCCGATCATTGCGCTACCGACATCAACACCGGCAAGCGCCAGAATCGTCTTTGGCAAACTCTCTGTGCTCACCAGCTCATCTACCGCCAGACCGCCATTGAAGGGGCCACCGGAGATAACAAGGGGTACACGCAATGCGCTGTCATGGCAGGTGCGCTTGTAGTCGTCACCGCCGTTCCGATGGCTGTCTTTGTTGCGGGTTTTGAAATGAGAACCATGATCGGAAGCATAGATGATAACGGTGTTGTCATACAGCCCTTTTTCCCTCAGCTTGGAAACCAGGCGCCCGAGATTCTCATCCAAGCTGGCACACTGCCCCAGATAATCCGGGTACTCCTCGGCGGCGTTTCCGCCCAGCACCTCCAGATCGTGAGGCAATACAAAATTCTTGAACCGCTCTTTGGAACCGATTGGGCCCTCATAGTGCTGACGATCATTCTGATGATGGGGCTCTATCTGGGAGATAGTCATAAAGAACGGCTTCTCCCCATTGTAAGTGTCCAGAAACTCAAGGGCCATATCATTGATGCAGTCTGCTCGATAACCCTTGAAATCTATTCTTTGGTTGTTTTCGTCGAAAACGTAGCCGTCGTAGCCATGGGAGGTGAATTCCAAGACGTCCGCAGCACGCCAAAAACCCGTATAACCGCCACGAAGCTCACGAGGAACAGCAGTGGTAGTGTGATCCACAGTATTATTACCGTAAAAATCGCCATCGCTTGCAAGATGCCATTTTCCCACATAAGCGGTCTCATATCCAGCTTCTTCAAGATAATTGGCCAGGGTTTTCACATTGGGCGGTAGCATGATATTATTGCGGAAACAACCGATGTCAGTGGCATAACGTCCGGTCTGGAACAGCGCACGGCAAGGGCCGCATACAGGCTGCGGAGAAAACGCGTTTCGGAATTTCACACCGCTGTCGGCCAGGCGATCGAGGTTCGGTGTAATGTTCAGGGGTTGTCCGAAGCAACCGCATGTATCCCACCTTTGCTGATCGGTGAAATAGAAGATGATATTATTAGCCATGGTATGCCCTCACTTTCTGATCGTGTCTGATAGAAGGTTCTTGTCTGAGAAGCGCAAAAAGCTGCTGCCAATCTAAGAAACGCTCACAGAGGTCACATCTGGAGCGTTTTTTTAATTATACCATCTAAGCGTATTTTTGTCATTGCACATTTCCCGCTCTTTTGCGGAGAATTAGCCTCTTGGAACGCGCGCTGACGCGTTCGACAGCGGCACGAACGGTTGTCCTAAAGGGTAACGCGTTGCAATGACCTGTGGGAACCGATTGTCACAACGCAGGCTTCGTTCTTCAGGCAAAGGCTTCCACGAACCACCGCCCTTTCTCAAACCAAAGATACCGCTCGTGGCCTTGGATGATACAGGTGTAGCGATCACCGACGCCGCCTACATCGGCGGCTCTGCGGCACACATCCTTGATCCGGTCGATCTCATAGATATGCCCCTGGTCAAACACAATCTGCAAAGGACGTAGCCTTCCTTCCGCTGCAAATCGAACGTCGACCGCAACATACCTTTTTTCTCTATCTCGCTTCATTCAATCACATCTAACCAGAACAGAAGTATCCAACCGGATGGATCGTGTGTTCAGTAGGATTGATCCTAAACCGACTCAGAATCCCTCAATATAGGCAAGCTGTGGCACAAGAACGTTTTGTGAATTCGCCCACCTAGCGGTAGAGAAAAGCCGGGCAGCCTCTCGGAAGTATCGAGGAGGCCGCCCGGCATGAGGGGAAGATGTTTAACGCGAATTAGAAGAAGGAAATTATTAAATTTCGTACCAGCGGATTTCGTTGGCGTCCATATCCAAATCGAAGCTGGCACCATCACCGGTGTAGACAGTGGTGTGCTGCGGCTCGTAGGTGTTGTTGACCACGCAGTACTTGCCGTTCTTCACATAGGCATGCACTTCCACATTGTAGTTGGAGCTGAACCACTTGTGCAGTTCGTCCTCGCTGTGGCTGGCCCAAAGAATGGAACGATACAGAATGCGGCTGTTCTCAAAGCTGTAGGGCAGGCCGCTGATATACACACTGCGGCCTTCGCCGTACTCGTTGACGGCCATCTGCACTTCCTTTTCCCGCTGCACCAGGATCTCAGTGTTCTCCAGAGCGTAAATGCTCTTCTTGCCTTCGCCGAAGTCCACCGGCTTGGTGGTGTCAGCCAGGATGAAGTGGTCGGGATGCTCATCCCAGTTGTACTTATCATAGTTAAGAGTCAGGCCAGTCTCTTTCTCCACGCCGAGCGCGGCAGCCAGCTGGAGGTAACGGCCCTGGTACTGATGACCGGAAGGCTCACCCACACCGATGAAGCCGCCACCCTGGCGGATGAAACCACGAATCGTAGCGGATACTGCCGGATCTTCCCATACCGCGCCGCCAGTGTGGGCGGTGTCGCCATCGCCCACGTTCACCAGCACGTCCACATCGTTCAGGACGGAGGGATCAGCCTTGATGTCGTCAAAGCTGATGAAACGCACATCAAAGGGCGCGCCAGAGAGCGCCTCGATGATACCGGCGTAGCTGTAGTTCTGCTTTTGATACAGTGCGTGATGCACCATATGGCAGCCCCAGCTGCGGGCTTTGCCCCAGCTGTTCAGAACCGCCACAGTCTTGATGCAGTAGGCGGTGGTGCCACGGGCATTCTCGTACAACTCACGGAACTCGTTGCAAACGCTCTCCACGTAGTCGATGAATTCAGGGAACTCCAGAGCCAGTTTCAGATAGCCGCCGTAGCCGATGCGGTCCACCGGCTTGCGCAGGATAGCCCGCCGCGCAGTGACCCAGTTTTCCTTGGCTTCCTTCACCGGGTCGCCGCCCTCGTGGAAGGTGTCGGGGAAGAAGTAGGGCAGGAAGCGGCCCTCGGTGTATTTCACACCGGGAATGTCGCTGATGAGGCGCAGGGTAGAGCCATTACCCACACTGCCCACCACGGCGTCCAACCCAATAGAGGCAAACTCCGGCAGATAGGGCTCGGTGCCAATCCAGTGGTCACCAAGGAACATCATGGCTTCCTTGCCCAGCTCGTGGGTGATGTCCACCATTTCCTTGGCCAGCTTCGCTACCTCGCGACGCTGGAAAGCCATAAAGTCCTTGAACTCCTTGCTGGGCACACGGTACTGGTTGTTGTAGTAGCCCTGGTCGATGATGTACTCGGGGCGGAACTTATAGCCCACTTCTTTCTCAAACTGCTCCAGGATGTAGGGGGACACGGAGGCAGAATAGCCGAACCAGTCCACATACTTTTCGCGCTTCAGCTCATCAAACACCAGCGTGAACTGATGGAAGAAGGTGGTGTAGCGGATCACGTTCACGTAGGGATGGTCGGCGATGAACTTGCGCAGGCGTTCCATGGTGAACTTGTGAGTTTTGGGCTGACGTACATCGAAGGTGATTTGATGTTCAAAGTCCTTCCAGTCGTTGGTCACCGCGTTGTACATATGTACGGGATCCCAAATGATGTAAGCCAGAAAACTCACGGTGTACTCGTGGTAGGCTTCCGGCGCGGGAATGACCACGCAGCCATCTGTCTCGTCGTAGCTCCAGGAATCGGGAGACAGCGGCTGACCAGTGGTACGATCCACGACCTCCCACCAGCGCTTCATATCATCCCGGGTGTTTACCTGCAACAGCTCATCACTGATACCCTGCATGAGAGGTATGCGCAGCTCGCCGTTCTCGGCGGTGTAAAAGCCGGTCATAATGTAGCACTGCTGTACCTCGTCCGGATTCGCCTTCGCCCAAGCGTTGTCCTTGCGGGTGGTATAGTAGGTGGAATAGATTTTCGCACCCACTTTAGTGAGTTCTTCGGGGAATTCGGTGCCGTCGCAGTCCCGAATTGCGTCCGCGCCCCAGCGTTTCAAAATCTCGATGGTCTCAGGTACAACGTCGAGGTTGGTGGGAATGGTTACTCGACCGGTTTTCAAATCGTTATTCATTGATAGAACCTATCCTTTATCAATTGATGGTAATTTCTTAATTCTTTGCAGGCAACTGGTGTGCACCGACAGAGGGGGGATTGGGAATGCTATTTCCATAAAAATCCACCAGCTGCGGTCCAGTGGTTACCCCAGCGCCGACAGCAGGGCTACTCTCGCACAAGCAGTAACCTGCCAAGGTGTCAAGAGCAGGGCCCTGTTCGGTGCCGGTCTTCCCAGTACCGGGCGACTGCAGACAGGGATCTGCCGTTAGATTATTCTGTCCGTTTTCCGGCGTGTTCTGGTAGCCCCAGAACAGGTTGTTGCAGTATTCGGTAACATCTGTGTACCAGTTTTCATGCCGGGGATGAGAGCCAGCATAGTAAACCAGGTTGTTCTTCAGCACCATGGGTCCTACGGCATCGCTGTTGGTGTCGATGAAGGGTACGCCTTCCTTGATATAGAAGGTGTTGTTGTACACCTGTGCCACCGGACTACTGGCCGGCAACAGGATGGCCCGGCCATCATTCTGGCTGATATTGTAACGGAAAACGGTGTTCACCGCCTCCTCACCGCAGACCATCAGGCAGCCGCCCTCATTGTCGTGGCTGTAGTTGTACTGGTAGATTGTGCCGTCACCCCAGTCGGCGTCAAAAGCCTGGCCGTCCTGGTTTTCGCCATTGTGGTAACGGGTGTTGAACACTTCATTGAACTGGAACAGTGCATCCTTGCATTTCCAAGGCCAGACGGCGGCTGCCACCCGACCGAAGTCGCTTTCGGCGTAGTCCTTTTTGTTGATCTGGCGGCCAGCTCCATCGGAAACGTTGTACTCGATGAGAGGGCGGTCGCAGTACATGGTGGTGATGGCATCGCCGCCGGCATCTTTGACAAAGTTGCGGCGGATGACTACGCGGCTGGCACCGTACCGCGCAACTACATCGTCGGGGATCTCTTTGGCAAGAAAATGGCCGCAATATGCGGTGTAGGCCACCGCGATGCCCCACCGATTCACGTCTTCCAGATAGCAACCCTCAATGCACACGTCGTCAAACCGGGCAATTCCGGTTTTCGCCTCGTCTGTTGGCATGAAGGCAGTGAAGTAAATGCCACCGTTGTTCATATGCTTGTTGTACACATTGCCGTGCACATGACACACTGTAAGATCGCGCAGGTGGATATGGCTAAGGGTACCGCTGTTCTGCGCCACCACCGCCACACCGGTTCGGTCCATACGGTCGAGAGCGTTGTAGACAGCGTCCGGCTCCTCACTGCAGTTGGTGATAGACAAGTCAGAAATCTCGATGCCTTCGCAGTCATAAAGCAGCACGGCGCTGGATACATATCCGGAATTTTTGTGAGCCGGGTTGTCCAGGGGTACACCGTAGTCCTGGAACCACAAGCCCTGCCCGTTGACATGAATCTCAGGTTTTACGCCCTCGCCATAGGCGTCGATGCAAATGGGGTTGGCAGCAGAGGCGTGGATATCACGCAGGTGCAGATACTCGCCTTCGAATCGACTGCCACGCTCCAGCAAGATGCTGTCGCCGGGCGCCAGCGGCTTACGGCTGACCGCATCAAGGCTGCGCAGGGCGCTTTGAGGGGAGAGGCCGCTGTTTGTATCGTCGCCCGAACGGCTGCTGACATAATAAATCGTTGCACGGTGACCGGAATAATGCTGCTGGGCAGCGGTCATATTCATATTACTCATAAATCCCATTCGCTTTCTGTGTGGTGAATGTCAGACGCTGAACTGGTGGCACAGCGTATTAGCGGTAACAATCTCTCCGTAGGCTTCCCGACCGGGGGTGTGACCGTCCAGAGACAAGATACCTTGATATGGGAGGAAAGATTCCTCCAGTTCGGAAAGAGCGTCAATGCGTCCCTCCGTGAACAGCTCGATCCGTTTACACAGCGCCCGGCAACGTGCTGCTACTCCACCCAAGCGCAGATCCAGAATTTCCATGCCCTGGCCTTTGCGCTCCTGAGACCAGACCTCCACTGTAAGTTCGTGAAGGGCTTCGACCTGGGCTTTCATTTCTATCAGAAGGTCTGTAGCGGCGGCTAGGGACTGCTGCTGGCTTTGCTGAGTAACAGCATCGTGCAGCGCGGCAGAGGCGTTGCAACGGATGGACAAAACTTGGGAAAGACACTGGTACATCTTAAGGATGCGTTGCAAACTCTCGCAGCGTGTGTTCTGCGCAAAGGCAGCGAACTGGGGCGCAAGCGCTTCATAATACGCTGCCAATGTTGCAGGCGCGGAGGTAAGAGAGGGTTGGAACAATTCGCTTGCCATGTCTCCGTAGAGTAGCAACTTGTGCGGAATCAGCGCCTCAAGGTTTTCTTGAGGTATGCCCGGTATTGTATTCAGCTTTTCCATGAGGGTATATGCTGCCAACGGGGCATCACTGAACAAGCGGCAATATGCGTCGGTCTGGCCCGGCGCAGCAGAGCCATACCGCAGCAGGCCGTAAAGGGCCATGCCGGGGAGTACGGTTGCCAACGGGGTTTCTTCTCCGTCATCCCCCCACAAAGTGACCAGGATATGCTGTACGCCCAGACTGTAGCAGGCTTCCGCTGCCGCCTGGGAATCCTGGAAACTCTTGGTGAGGTTTGGCACCCAGCCGCCCCATTTCCAAACACCGCCAGCAAAGGCTGTTTTCAGACAGCCCCGCCGACGAATTTGGGCCTCGTACTCCTCCTGAGTGTCGTGGTAATAATCCCAGTACACAAAGGTTAAACCGGGCGGATAGCAAGCGGCATCCTGTTCGGACACCGGATCGCTGTTGCCGTAGTAATCCATCAGGGGAGTACGATCCCGGAAGAGCATATCGTCCCAAATCATGGGTTGCAACCCATATTTTTCGCACAAGCGGCAGACCGTGTGCAGGTGATTCATCAAAATCTCCCGGTGGTCTCGGTAGCCGTTTTCCCGCAGATACCGCCCAGTGCCAAGGCTGACGGCCTCATCCATGCCCAGATGGATGCGCCGACTTTGGAAGGTCTTGCTGAAGTGAGCAATCATTGCTTCCACAAGAGCCTCGGTTTCCGGGTGGCCCACTTTCAAGTTATCAACGGTGTCCCGCATGGGCTGCATATACGACCAGCGGATCGCGGTGCGAAGGTGCGCCAGCGTCTGGATGCAGGGTACAAGCTCGATTCCCACAGACTGCGCGAAACGATCGATCTCCTTTTGCTCCTCTACGCTGTAGCGACCCCGCCGATAGCCGAAATAGGGGTAACCGGGCAGTTCATAGGTGTCCTCCATATAGAGATAGCACGCTGTATAGCCCATCATGGCCAGTTGGCACAGAAAGGTTTTCAGTGTGGCCAGAGTGTAAACCGCGTTGCGGGATACATCGAGCATGGCCGCCATCTCGGTAAAGCGAGGTTCAAGCGTCTCTGAGGTCTTATCGGATTGCGTGAGGCCGCGTCCGATAAGCATTAGGGCATCACCTGCTGTATAGCAGGTGATGCTTAGCTTTCCATCCGCCTTCTTCCAACTGGGAAGGGAGTTGGGCGCACTTGCCCACTCCACTTCCACGGTCAGTTCATCCTGCCCACGAGTATACAGAGGCAGGTGCGCGCTGACTGTGTCTAGCAGCTGCCGTAGTTTGGGATCTGCGGTATGAAATTTCATGGGTATTGACCTTTCTTGGTTGTGAAATCAGCCTTTGACGCCGCCTGCGGTGATACCGCTAATGATCGTCTTGGACAGGCACAGGAACAGAACCAGGGTGGGCAGGAATACGATAACAACCGCCGCGAAGAGGCCACCCCAGTCGCCGGTGTACTGCATGGCAGTGAGCACGCTCTTCAAGCCGGGGCCAACCGACATGTTCTTTTCCGACGAGGCGAAAATCAGCGACAGGAAGTATTCGTTCCAGATATTCATAAAGTTGAAGATGCCTACCGTGACAATGCCCGGCTGGGCCAGAGGCAACATGATTTTCCAGAAAGTTTTCATCGGAGGGCAGCCGTCGATCGCGGCAGCCTCCTCGTACACACTGGAAAGCGAGGAGAAGAAGCTGATAAGGAAAGTGGTGGTGTAAGGCACCTGCATGCCAATGTAGATGAAAATCAGCACGAATTTGGAGCCGGTAAGGCTTGCTTGGGTGGCCAGCGAGAACAAAGGCAGGATGATCATAATCTGAGGCAGGCTCATGGCCGTGATAAAGCCATTGCGAACCAGCTTGTTGCCCTTGAACACGTATCGCCCCAGCACATAGGCGGCCGGCGCGCTAATAGCCAGCGAACCCACCATGGTGCAAGAAGCATAGAGCAGGGAGTTCACGAAGAACACCGAGATGTTATTGGCAGTCCAGGCGTTGATGTAGTTTTCGAAATGGAAACCGGTGGCAAACTTGAGGGCTTCACCCCTCATAATTTCAGGCGAGGTGGACAGACTTGCCGCCACGATCCAAGCCAGCATGCCGATGGTAAACAGACACCAGAGACCGACCACAAGGTGGCCCGGCAACATCCGCAACTGCTTTCTGGCCTCCAGCGTTGAAGCTTTCTGCTTTTTCATGGTTTGTTCTCCCCCCTCTTTACACTTCCACGTCGTCATCCTTGATCAAGAAGTTGATCAGGAAGAAAACGATAAGCACAGTGACTGCCATCAACACACCCACAGCTGCGCCCATGGCCGCATTCCGGAAGGTGTTGCCCTGGGTGCCGAAGGTGATGTTGTACATGTAAACAAAGGGCGTAGTGGTGCTCAGCTCGCTGGCCAGCGGCGCACTCCACATCTGGCTCCAAACGAAGAAGCCCACAACACCGATGGACCAGAAGGTCAGGCAGGTTTTGAACACGCCACGAAGCAGGGGCAAAGTGATGCGGGTGAACTGCTTGACCTTGCTGGCGCCGTCGATAGTGGCAGCCTCATACATGTCCGGCGAAAGACGCTCAATGCCACCCATGAAAATGAGCATGTAGTAACCCACCGAACCGAAGCAGAAGGCCACCAGCAGAGACCAGAACTTGATAGAACCGCTCATGTAGTCGGTCTTTGCCAGATCGGAATTGAACAGCGCAAAGAAGTTGTGCAGAAATCCGAACCGTTTGTTGAAGATAGCGGTGATCCACATGGTGGACATAGCTACCGCATTGATGATGTTGGGAATATAGATGACCGTTTTATAGAAGGTCTTGCCTGCAAGGCCGTTGGTGAGGATCGCCGCAAACAGCAACGAGACCAGCATGACAGCAATGCCGCCGTATACCCAAATCTTCAGCATGTTCTTCATAGAGTCCAGGAAAATCGGGGTCTGCAGCAGAGTGATGTAGTTGTCCAGACCGGTAAATTTCCAAGTGCTGAAGGCATCGCTAACACCTTCAACCTGGAAAAAGCTCATAGCGATCGTGCGCAGCACCGGATACAGGAAAATTACTGAAAACATGAACAATGCCGGCGTTAAAAAGCATACGATCATTTTTTTGTCTTTTTTCAACCGAAATACCCCTTTCTGTTTGCAATGGGGGAATGCTTCGCCGAAAAAAGGGGAGCTCTATCCCCTGAAAGAGCTCCCCTTTGCGTCCCACAACTGCTTGGATTAGGATCGCTTCGTGGGTAAGCGCTTTATTTGGCTATTCAGATTACAGATCGGACAGGGCGTCAATGAAGCCGGTGGCGTCGATTTCCATCTTGCACAGCTGGTTGATGGCTTCCTGGATGTAATCCTTGTAGTTGCCGTTCTCCTGCAGGCCAACCGCCCACAGGTAGGACTTGGTCATCTGCTTGAAGTAGGGCTCAGCGCCAGACACGGCCTGGGGCCACTCGGTGTTAGCGGTATCGGCAGGGATGGAGGAAACAGCCTGAGCCATCTTCAGATCGGTCTCGCCGGTGACCACGGTCTGGATGAAGTCGAAAGCTTCCTGCTTGTACTCGCTGGTCTCGACGATGGCATAGCCCTGAGCGCCGACCATAGCGGCCTCTACGCCGTCCACGCCGCCTTCAACAGCGGGCCAGGGGAAGAAGCCCCATTCGATTTCAGCACCGGTGTTCTGCACAACCTCGTTGGGAACCCAAGAAGCCTGCAGCAGCATGGCGGTCTCGCCGTAGCCCAGCTCGTTCTCGCCGTCGGGATAGTTGGCAGGAGCGTACTCGGACATGTAGCCGTTGGCAAACAGGGTGTAGATGTCCTCAGCGGCCTTCTTAGCCTCAGGAACCTCAGCCCACTTGGCGTTGTTGATCATATCCAGAACGCCATCCTGGCCCAGGTAGCGAGCCAGCTGATAACCCATCAGCAGCGCAGTGCCGTCGCCCTGGTCGCAGGTCATGGGGTTCACACCGCTGGCCTTCAGAGCCTCGCAGACATCCAGCAGCTCGTCGAAAGTGGTGGGAACGTTCTCGATGCCAGCAGCCTCGAACATCGCCTTGTTATACCACACGCCGGAGGTGTAGGGCTGGTAGGGAATGACCTTCAGGGCGCCGTCGTTGTAGCTCTTAGCGGTCTCCACCAGAACAGGCAGCATATGCTCCTCCAGGCCGGCATCAGCCACCATCTGAGTCACATCTGCAGCGTACTTGCTGGCGGTGCTGGAGATGAACACATAGTCCTGATCGAAAATGTCGATCTTCTCACCAGCGTCCAGGGCGGGAGCGATCAGGTTCTTCACGTCGCGGCCCTTCCACTCGATGTTGATCTTGATGCCGGTAGCGGCCTCATAGGCGTCAGCGGCCTCCTGGATCACCTTGGCCTGGCCTTCGGTGGAGTTCCACATCGACCAGTAGGTCAGGGTCTTGCCGGTGGAAGCAGCCTGGCTGCCGGATGCATCGGCAGGAGTGCTTTCCGCGGTGGTGCCACCGCAAGCGGTCAGCATCATACCCACGGCGCAAACACCGCACAGGGCTTTCAGAAGCTTGCTCTTTTTCATGTTTATCCTCCGTTTCTGTTTTGCACCCCCATCCTTTGCGGAACGGGAGTACCATTCGAAGCTGCTTGTTAACAGCTCCCTTCTGTAATCATTCTAACCCATTGTTTTGCGGTCGGGAATATGGTATATTGACAATATCGTTATACATATTTCACATTTCGGCTATTCAAGGGCCGAAAATACAAGGCGGTGACCTTATGTACAATCTTTTTGAATTGGAAGATGCGGTGGCGGAGGATGGTCTTCAGTTGCTGTATGTGACCAGTTTCCGTTATGAAAAGCACTGGATTGGTACTCGGCACGCACATTCCTTTCTTGAAATCTTCTTCTGTGTGAGCGGAGACTGTGAGTTCTTTGTGCGTGACTCTAGTTTTACGCTGCATCCTTACGAATTCGTTCTCATCAATCCAGACACCGAACATGTGGAGCGAGCCATCCCGGAATCCCCAGTAGAGTGGGTGGTGCTTGGAATCAAGGGCGGCTATTCCAACCTTCCTACAGACTCTAACGGCTATTATCACGGCTCTTTTGTTGCGGATAGTAAGGGCATGGTGCAGTTGCTGACCTTATTGATAAGCGAGCTGCAGAACAAGAAAAAGCAATATTCTGGAGCAGCGCTGCGAATCGCACAGCTCATTATGATCCATCTGTCGAGAATTACCGGCGGCGAAATCAAGCAGGAAGTCAGTACTGAAAACCGTTTACAGAGCAGCATTGCGTGGGTCAAACAATACATTGACGACAACTACACAAGTCCTTTGAACTTAGAGATGCTGTCCGACAAGGTGGGACTGAACCGATGTGGTCTCATTCGTGCGTTCAAAAAACGGTATGGAGTAAGCCCTATCGAGCACATGCTATCCTGCCGGTTCCGAGATGCCAAGTTTCTGCTGGAGACCACCGATCGTAGCATCGTGAGCATTAGTGGAAATCTGGGCTTTAGCAGCGGAAACTATTTTTCACAGAGTTTTCAAAAGCGATTCGGAATATCTCCTTCCGAATATCGGGGAAGAAATTCTTCCACTTGAGAGCGGACAAGCGCCCTTTGTGTTGCGAACACCTCGCATTCGAAAGGGCGCTTTTAATTTTGCCTATTGCGGAATTGAGTTCTTCCGAGTAAAATAGCATTGCCTTACTATATGGTCCTTCCCAAAATGCTATTTGCAAATGAGGAACAGTTTATGAGCCATCGACTGCGGTTGTTTATTCTTGAGTACAATTTTTCCATGAGCGCGTACTGGATCTGCACGGGCTTTTTAATTGCCAAGCTCACTCAGTATTACAATCTTCCTTTGGGCCTGTCAAATCTTCTTACCGGCCTTTCCTCCACCTTTCTGGCACTACAGCCTGTGGGTGGTTTGTTCTACGCCAGGCTTAATCACAAGCATCGTTTTTTGGTGGGCATGAACGTCCTGTGGCGAGTCAGCATCTGCCTGGTGTTCTTTACGGTTCTGCTGCCGATGTCGAGCGGTGCGGCCATTTTCTGCATACTGCTTTTCGTCATGCAGGGCATTCAGCAACTCTCGGCGCCCGCCTACGAGAACTGGCAAGTCGAACTTGCAGAAGCCGAGCACTGTACCTCTTATTACACCGCCCGTGAGACCCTGTTCATGTTGATCTACACGGTAGCCAACGCGGCCGTCCAAATCACCATCTCAGTATCGGAGCGGATGGGAAATCTACAAGCTGGTTTCTTTCTGGCGGGAATCGCGGAGGCCGTGCTGCTGCTGACCAGCCTGGCAATTCTGCCTTTACTAAGCGCACCGGTCGCCGGTCGTTCACAGGGCGGTTCGCTCACCACTCTGTTGCAGGTGCTGAAGAACAAAGACCACACCAAGGTCATCATGGCAAACGCTTCCTGGTGTTTCGCCAATGTGTTCGTTGGTGGCTTGTTCGGAGTGTATGCGGTGAGAGTGCTGAACATCGATTTCATCACCCTTATGATATGGGGAACGGCCGGAAACATTCTGCGCGGCGCGTTTGCGCCGGTGTTTTCCCGTATCGCCTCCAGGATAGGCTGGAAGACCTGCCTTTCCAATATCTTTGTGCTGTACGCCCTGCTGGCACTATTGTTGTTTTTCTCTGGACCCCAAAATGGATTTTGGATTGCGCCGATCTATCTGGTGCTGAGTACTCTGCCCATGTCCGGTATCTCAGTGGGAACGCTGCAGCTGCGAGTCGCAACCAGTGATGCCGAGATGCGAAGCGTGTATTTCTCAGCATACTCCTTGATCAGTGGCGTTGCTTCCCTGGTGGGAACTTCAATATGCTCGGCTCTGATCGAGGTGCTGGACAAAAACACTGCTGGTCTGCCGCTGCAAAGCTTGTATTTATTAGGGTTGCTCCTGCTGGTGTTCCCCTTCGTGCTGTTCCGCAATCTGCCGAAGGATGTTCGCTGATTTGATTGACAGCTGCCGTTTGTTCTCTGAAAGACAAGCGGCAGCTGTTTTATTGTTAAGGTCTCACCTGCGATTTTTTTCCGGTACGCGTTCGGAAAAACTCAACACCCCCTGTATGGCTTGCGCCAATACAGGGGGTGTTGAATAAATGGAGGAAGACGAGAAGCTTAGAATCAGTCAGCACCATAGTCCGCATTGACGGTGGGGAAATATGCCTTGCAATCGGACAGCCATTCTGACAACAATTGGTGAAATCTCTCCACTAATTCGGGGTGAATCGATGCCACATCATGCTTTTCTGCGATATCGGTTTCAAGGTCGAATAAGTGGCGGCTGTTGTCCTCATAGAACTCAATATATTTCCATTTACCGCTACGGAGGGAGGAACCAGGGGTTCCTCCTTGATTGCCATAGTGAGGGTAGTGCCAGAAGATGGCTTCGCGGTCAAGAGAGTTGTTTTTGCCAAGCAGGAGCGGGGCCAAGCTGATACCATCAACGTGCTGTTGGGGCTGAAGGGGGAGACCAGCCAGTTCAAGCAACGTTGGATAGAAATCCGGGCTGGTGGTCAGTTCGTGAGAAAGCGTTCCGGGCAGGATATGGCCAGGCCATACCACAGCCAAGGGCTCTCGCACTGCGCCTTCATACATCCAACCCTTGCCCTCCGAGAGGGGATAATTGCAGGTGGGAGAGCCTTCGGCCGTCGCAAGACCGCCATTGTCGGAAGTAAAGACGATGATGGTGTCTTCTTCCAGTCCCTCCTCCCGCAGTGTGTCCATCAACTGGCCAACTGTCTGGTCCATAGAATAGATCATAGCAGCATAGACCGGATCAGATTGTACCGTGCGTCGGAGGACGTGCTGATCCATTTTAGCCTCAATGGGGAAATGTTCGCCCACTTCAAAGGGATCAATCTGATCCAAGCCCATCTGCTTGAGTTTCTCTTCAAAGTGCGTTACCAGTTCTTTGGGAGCCTGCAAGGGGACGTGAACAGCGTAATGCCAGAAGTTTAAGAAGAACGGACGCCGCTTATCCCGGCCCCGAATCAGTTTCACTGCTTCATTTCCAAGCCGTTCCGTCAAGTATTCTCCATCAGGACCATCAGTGAGTGTTTCTAAATGGTAGGGACTGAAGTAGCCGTGGGCGGGGTGACCCCAAAAGCAGCCACCGATGTTCACATCAAAGCCGTGCTTTTCCGGATAGGTCTCGTTTTTGCCCAAATGCCATTTGCCCAGGTGCCAGGTCTGGTATCCGGCATCTTTCAGACTCGCGGCCAGGGAATACTCCTGCAGCGGCAGACCCTTGATATACGGAGCATCCACAAGCTTGCCTTTGCAGGGATGGTAGTTCCCATGATCGATCCAGTCGGTCAAATGCAGCCGGGCCGGGTACTTGCCGGAAAGGATACTTGCCCGGCTGGGCGAGCACACAGGGCAGGCTGCGTAGGCGTTATCAAAGGACATGCCGCTCCGGAACAACCGGTCGATGTTCGGCGTTTCGTAAAACTTGCTCCCTTGGCAGGACAGATCCATCCAGCCAAGGTCATCCAAAAGGATTATAATAATATTAGGATGTGACATAAGCTTTTCCTCACAAACTCGAATTATAGATACGAAAAGCACGGTATCAAATCTCGTGCTGGTGGATCTCGTCAGCGTCCGTGTCCGAAATCGAAGCAGGGATTCATTGTTTATTCAGTCGGCGGAGTGCTGCGGTTCACAGGCTTTGTTTACCATACAATTCTTGCTGATTAAAAGAACAAATACATCGAGTGAAAATCACTATGCTCTCATTATATAGAACTTGCTTTCTGCCATCAATATTCAATAGGCACAAATTTCAACAAAAGCAATAAGTAATTCATCTACGTTTGACGTATTGAATATAGCGGTAATTCATTTGTGCAAGGTCAAGGTCACAGACGGCCAGGCATGCCAAGATGGATCCAGCGGAGCGGTGCAAGCAAGTAAATGGATTGCCTATATTACGGTAAAACCTCAACTGGGTAAAGCTGCGGCACATAATTCCAAAGTGGTCTACAGCTTGGACTTCAGGGTGACACCTCATCAGCTACGGCATACATATATAACTAACCTCATCCATGCATCGGTAGATCCCAAAACTGTGCAGTATCTGGCAGGCCATGAAAAGAGTAAGATCACTATGGACGTTTATGCCAAGGTGAAGTACAACAGGCCTGAGCAGTTACTTGCAGCCGTGAATAGAGCATTTGGTACTGGAATGGCTGTGAGTTAGCGTAATGGGTTACACCATGGGTTAACACAAAAATGAAAGCTCGAAAAACCGCAGAACGAAGCGAAATTTGCATGACAGACAGCATATAGTACGGCCTGAAGGCTGCCCGTCGGGCTCCCCAGTTCAGCAAGCGCTGATTTCAGTACCCTTTGCTTCAAAAGCCCCGGAACCGTTTGGTTCCGGGGCTTTTTTGCTGCAAGACCGGGAAAAGACGCACGGGCGGTGTTGTGAACGATAAATAAAGACAATTGCGAGTTTTTGTCTTTTTGCGGCATTGTGTTTCGCTGCCGCTTTCGGTATAATCGGAGTAGAATACACGCCCCCCGGGGGCAAAGGAGGATCGCACCCCATGGACCTTTTGGAACAGTGCCGCCTGTGGCATGAGGCGGAGGAACACGAAAAGATCGTTCAGGCGCTGGAAGCGCTGCCCGAAGAGCAGCGCACCGCCGCCACCGATATGGAACTGGCCCGGGCCTACAACAACCTGGCCCAGCTCGACGAACCGGAAGGCCGGGAGATGTTGCTGCGGGCGCTGGAGCTGATGGCCCGCCACGAGTCCGACTGCCCCGACCCCTACAGCTGGAACTTCCGCATGGGCTACGCCTGCTATTACTTGGACCGGGAGGCCGCGGCCCTTTCGTATCTGGAGCGGGCGCTGGAGCTGCACCCCGGAGATTCGCCCCAGCGCAACAGCCGGGAAGAGATCCGCCAGCTCATCGACGACTGCCGCCGCCGGCTCACCCTGCCCCGGTTCCAGCGGCCCTTCCGCCGCCGTGCCGTTGAGGCGTGGGCGGAGTTTGCCCGGCGGGAAGCGCAGGTGCGCAGCCTGCTGGACGAGGGAGAGCAAAGCAAAGCGGAGAAACTGGCGGAGGGCGCGCTGAACCTCGCTTTTGCCCGGCCGGAGTTTGCCCTGCGCCGGGGTGAAGGATATGAACTGGTCTTTTTCCCCGGCGGCGACCGGGCGCGCCTGCTCCAGCTGGCGCAGTTCGTCCGCCAGGCGCCCGCCCCGCTGGCACAGCACTGGAAGGTGAGTGTGGACCTTGCCTCCATGGAGGATGTGCCCGGCGCGCCGGAACAGGGCGAAACGGACGACCCGGCGGCCAGCCTGGAAAACTGCTACGTCACCTACCATCTGGAACCCAACGAGGACCCGGACGCCGACTGGCGGCTGGACACCATCGCCGGCTCCACCCGCTGCCCGGCGCTGGTGCGCCAGTACCTGGCGGGGGAGAGCGGCGCGGTGGACCTGCTCCACGACGACGGCGCGGCGGCAGGCTTTATCTGCTGGCCGCTGGGCGGGTCTGCCCCCGAGGAGCGGGGCGCGCAGGCCTTTGCCCTGCGCGGTCAGCTGGAAGAGGCGCTTGCCGCCGCCGCGGGCCCGGACAAGGTGACCCTGCTGGGCGGCGCCATGGGCCTTTTCTGCGGCTATCTGGACCTCATCGCCTGGGACCTGCCCGCCGTGCTGGACGCTGCGGCGGAGTTCTTTGCCGCCTCCGGTGTTGCGTGGGGGTCCTTCCATTCCTTCCGGCGGGACGTGGGCACCGTGCGGCTGTGGAACGCCGAAGAGGAAAAGGAGGCCCCGGTGCACCCCGAGACTGGCTCGCTGCTTTCCCCCGGGGACATCGAGGCGATGGAAAGCTATCTGGAGGCCAGCAGCGGCTATTTCTATCAGGTGCTGCAATACCTCACGGACTTCATCGAAAAAGGCCGGCAGGAGGGCCGCTTTTCCGAGCGGCAGGCCCGGCGCGATTTGCAGATCGCCCTGTGGTATGCCTACGCCTGCCTGAACGTGGACGAGTACGAATACTACTACCGGGCCGCCCAGTGGCTGCCCGCCTCCGAGCCCGCGGCCAAAGGCTGCGGCACCTGGTATTACCGCTACGCCGCCGCGCTGATGTACTGCGGGCGGCTGGAGGAGGCCCGCCAATACGCCGAGCAGGGCACCGTGGAGGAACCGGACTACCCCTGGGCCTGGCTGCTGACGGCCAAGCTCCGCAGCCACTTCGGCGAGAAAGAAGCTGCCCTGGCGGCGGTGGAACGGGGCCTGGAACTGGTGCCCGGCGATTACGAATTCCTCACCCTGCGCCGGGAGATCGAGGCAGGGGCGAGCCTGGAGCAGATGGAAAACCACTGGATCGACCCGGACTTTGACCAAAAGCTGCAGGCAGGACAGGACGAAGGCGCGGCGGCAAAGCAGCAGGCCATCTCCTGCATGGTGCTGGACGAGGCGGGCCTTGCGGACTTCTTTGAGTTGTTTGCCCCTGCCGAAGAGGACTATTCCCCCAGCGCGCCCTACTGCACCTTCCACCGCACGGTGGAGGGCCGCCGGGTGGAAGTGGTGTTTTTGATGAACGAGGCGGGGCTTTCCAAGCTGGGCCGGGACTGGCTGCGCCTCCAGCGTGACCGGCTGGACAGCGGCTGCTGGCTTGCCCCCGCCGACCCGGAGGGCGGCCCCGGCAAACTGGAAACGGTGCTTTTCGGGCTGGACCGCGGCGTGCGGCTGCTGGGTCGCTCCAAAAGCGCCGAAGGGGGACGCTTCCAGGTGCTTTTGAACGAGGACGGAACGCCTGCCTCCTGCGAGTGGTGGGGCAGGCAGGAGCAGGCGGAGGACGAGGAGCCCACGCCCCAGTGGGTCTACACCGAGCACCAGATGGAGCTGGTGGAAGAGCACATCCGCCGCCATGTGGGCCCCTTCGATCAGGTGCTGCACGAGCTGGTCTCGCCGGACATCCACGTGGACCTGTGCGTCGTGCCGCCGGACGACGACCGCAACTTCTACACCATCATCACCATGGGCATGGGCGCGCGGCGGATGAACGTGCCCCCCGAGCTGGCCGGGCACCGGCTGGAGCGGGCGGAACTGGCCATCGCCCTTCCCCCGGACTGGAAGCTGGACCAGGAGTCTTTGCAGGATGAGCGGTGGTATTGGCCGCTGCGTTTGCTCAAGAGCCTGGCGCGGCTGCCCGGCGCCTGCAACACCTGGCTGGGCTGGGGCCACACGGTGGACAATCAGGAGCCCTACGCGCCGGATACCGGCCTGTGCGCCGCGCTGCTGGTGGGCCTGCAGGGGGTGCTGCCCGGCGGCGACGTCTGCCCCCTGTCCGGCGAGGACGAGATCAACTTCTACCAGGTCATCCCCCTTCACCGGGCGGAGATGGAGTTCAAGCAGGAAAACGGCGCCGAGGCGCTGCTGGACCACATGGACGGCGTCAGCTTTGTGGTAATGCCGGACCGTCCCTGCGCTTGGCTGGAGGAACAGGACCCGGACGCCTTCTTGCTGGACAACGCCGCCTGGCACCTGCAGAGCCTGCACGAAAAACACCTGGCGGTGGAACCCGCCGCGGCCTACGGCCATCTGGCCATCTACCTCCGCTGGTGTATCGAGCGGGGCCTGATGAGCGGTGAGTTTTTGGCCGGGCACGAGGCCCTGGTCCAGGCCGTTCTGCAGGACGGCGCGGCCGCCGACCTGCGCCCCTTCATCCGGGACGAACTGGGCGGCAAGCTGTGGTCCAACCTCTTCAGCGAGGAAGGGCAGGCCTTCGCTTCCTATTATTATGGCGAGAACGAAGCGCCCTCCTTCCCCAACGATGTGGACAGCTGGTCCCTGGATTGGTTCGGGCCGGTGCGTTACCAGTCCGACGAGTTCCAGGACGAAGCCTATCTCTTCGTGCCCTTTGACGAGCACTATTACCAGGGCATGGCCGCGGTGATGGACCGCCGCCGGGCCAGCTGGCTGGCCCAGGACATTCCGGGGGACGGCCAGCCTCCTGAGCCGGCCCGGGCTCTGATGGGGCAGCTGGAGGGCCGGTGCAGCTACTTCCCGCCCATGAAGGACCCCGACCCTCTGCTGGCTGCCTTCAACTACGCCCGGCGGCAGGCCATCCGGGATAAGTATATCCCCCTGCTGCTGGCTGTGGAGGAGGGGCTGTGGCAGAGTCTGGACGGCTTGCAGGTTCCGAACGAGCCGCAGACCGGAACAAAGCCCTTCGCCCGCCTCTGGGGCGAAGACGGCCTCACCCGCCCGGTGGTGCTGGCCCGGGTGGCGGCAGCGGCTCCCTGGGAGGTGTTTGAAAAGCTTCCCCTGGGCGAAAGCGGCCCTCGCCTTGCCGCCCTTGCCCGCCGCTGGTATGAGCAGTACGGCGCGGTGCCCGCCGCCATGGGCGCCGGCTGGGTGGAGTTCACCCTGCCCGACATGCCGCCCGAACCCGCCGCCTCCGGCCGCGACCGTCTGGCCCTCGCCCTGGCCGGGCGGCGGCCCGTCCGGCTGACCCTCTGACCAACCTATGCCGCCCTGTGAGCGCCGCTCACAGGGCGGCTTTTTTTGTATACCGAAAACCACTCGCTAGGCGAGTGGTTCAAAAGAAGACTAATGT
>NHCFR05603__coassemble_542_pt1 | contig 25480 bp, 22 predicted proteins | sample NHCFR05603__metabat2_low_PE_044 | metagenome-assembled genome bin NHCFR05603 | reverse complement strand
GGTGTGCCCCACTGTGTTATCATCATACCAGCCGCCGGTCACAAACCGGTCACAAAAAAATCCCGCGCAAAAGCGCGGGATACAAGAAATCAGCGTTTTAAAGAGAAATTCGGAACAAATCCTATTATCAAGCAGCAAAAACAGGGCATTTTTTATAGGAAATCCCCAATCGCTCGCCTCAAAAATCAGCGTTTTGACGATACGGTTTTGCGGCCGCTCACCCGTTTTCCGGCTGCCGGCCGGGAATTTGTGACCGAACGGACCAAGGCCACACCGTCAGACAATGGGTTCCGGCAGGCCGGTGGAGATGTCGATACGCATGCCGGAACTGAGGCCGGAGGCTCTCCAGCCTTTGAGCAGCCGCTCGGCCACCACGCCGCTGTCGCCCGGCTGGCGCACCGAAAGCATGAGCACATACTGATTGCGGCTGTATCGGCTGAACACATCGCCCTTGCGCAGAGTGTTCTTGATGATCTCCCGCAGCTGCAGCATGACCCGCGAGTTCTCCTGCTTGCTCATGGCCTGGCTGCCGGTGCTCTGAAGGCCCACCAGCAGCAGCACCACGGTGTTGTCCACCCGGACGGCGCTGCGCACCACCATGTGGTACATGTGCTTGAACACTTCGTAGGGGCAGAAATAGGCGCCGCGGATGGGCCGGTCGTCCCGGGTGACCTCGTCCAGGTCCTTTTGGATCTGGTGGATGTCGTCCACCGTGTTGGTGCCCTCGCTGGCCCAGCGGAAGATGTTTTGCAGTTCCGGCCCCAGCACTTCACCGGTCTCATCCAGGAACATGTTGGAGATGATGGGGTAATGGTTGAGGATGGCGGTCTTCATGTTCAGCTGCTTGAGCGCAGTAAAATGGCGCAGATACAGATCTTCGCCGAGGGGTTCCAGCAGCATGGCACGGCCGCAGATGTCCAGCACTTCCTGGGCATTGCTGCGCGTGTTGCCCTCCAAGAGAAGGTCGCAGGCATGGAGCACGGCAAAGAGATATTTCTGGCTCAGTGCGCTGGCCTTGGGCAGCACCCAGCGCCGCCCCGCAAGGCTGGGCAGAAAATCGCCGGAATACCGGCTCAGGAAGGTGCGGCAGATCTCCAGCTGGCGCTGAGGGTCCTGCTCGGCCCTGCCCTGGCGGTAGAGGGCGTTGAGGGTCTGCACATCCAGCTGCACCGGGGTGGCGGGGTTCCAGCAGTATTCCCGGTCACGGGTCATCACGCAGTCGGCAGGCAGGCCGGCGGCGGTCAGGTGCTTGCGCAGGGAATAGGCGGCGTTTTTCAGCGCACCGGCGGGGTTTGCGACCTCGTCATCCTCCCAGAGAGCCTCGCAGATCTGCTCGTTGGTGAGCGGCTCATCCATATTTAATAAAAGGAACACAAGCAGTTCCCAGGGCTTGTTGATCCGCGCACCCTGTTCCAGCAGAATCTTCTCCCCTGCCTTGATACGCAGTCCGCCCAGGGTCTCCACCTCAAGCAAAACCTTTTCCATGTTTCTTCCTCCCATGCGTCCGTTCAAAGCGCGGCCAGCGCGTCCAGACGTTTTTCCATGGCCTCGTAATGGATACTGTAGGTAAGCGCAGTCTCACGGGTGATACGCTTCTGCTGCACCAGGCGCAGAAGGTTCGTGTCCATGGTGCACATCCCCTCCGCCGCGCCGGCCTGGATCGCCGCGTCGATCTGGTAGCTCTTGGCCTCACGGATGAGGTTCCGAATGGCGGGGTTGGTGTACATCACTTCAAAGGCCACGGTCTGGCCGCCGTCCACGGTGGGCACCAGCTGCTGGCTGATGACCGCCTGGAGCACCATGCTCAGCTGAATGCGCACCTGATTCTGCTGGCTGGCGGGGAATGCGTCCACGATCCGGTCCACCGTGCTGGCCGCGCCGGTGGTGTGCAGCGTGCTGAAAAGCAACTGACCGGTCTCTGCGGCGGTCATGGCAACCTCGATGGTCTCACGATCCCGCATTTCGCCCAGAAGGATGATGTCCGGGCTTTCCCGCAGGGCGCTGCGCAGCGCCGTCAGATAGCTGGGCGAATCGCTGCCGATCTCCCGCTGGGTCACGATACATCTGCCGTGGCGGTGGATGTATTCGATGGGGTCCTCCATGGTGATGATGTGGCCCTCGCGCCGGTGGTTGATCCGGTCGATCATGCAGGCCAGCGTGGTGGACTTGCCGCTGCCCGCCGGGCCGGTGACCAGCACCAGTCCCTTCATCCGGTCGGCGGCGGCCAGCACAGTGTCGGGGATCGACAGTGCCTCAGGGTCGGGCAAGCCGAAGCGGATCACCCGCAGCACCACCGCCAGCGAACCGCGCTGGTGCAGCACATTGGCCCGGAAGCGCCCCATCTCCCGAATGGCAAAGGAGAAGTCGTCGTCGGCGTCGGCTGCGGCCACGCGGGCGGCGCTGCGCCCGCAAAGGGCATAGATGGCCTCCACGATGGACCGGGTGTCTTCGGGTTTCAGAGGGTCTCCCTCACGGCACTGGCGGCCGCTGACTTTATAGGTCAGCGGCAGGCCGGCGACCACAAAAATATCCGAAGCGCTCAGTTCCAGCGCCCGTTTGAGAATGTCTGCGACCTCCATGCTCCCGCTCCTTTCCGTTCTTTAAAAGCTGCCGTCCCACAGGTCGAGACTTTCGTCCGCCTGCCACGCCTGGCTCAGCCGCCAGGCGTCGATACGCCAGCCGCCATCCTCTGTGAGGACGAGGCGCACCGTCAGCCGGCGGCCCTCCTCCCCTTCGATCACGGTTTCCAAAGCGCCCTGTTCGTCCGCCGCAAGGCCGCCGGGCAGATTTTGCCCCTGCGCCAGGGCTTCATCCACCTGCGCCAGCCAGCGCCAGGCGTCGTTTTCACATTTCGAGTCCAGGACAAAGCGCTCCATGGCCCGCTCGGCCAGGGCCCGGTCTGCCCGGGCGGTGGAAAAAGCCAGCACCGCCAGCGCCGCCAGACACACCGCCACCATGGCGATGAGCAGAGTCAGCGCGCCGGAGCGCACCGGCAGATGTCCATGCTCTTGATACCGCATTCGGGCTTCCTCCCTTCCAACCGGTCAGTTCGGCCAATAGCGCACAAAATCGAGGCCGCAGACCGCCGCTCCGTTGGAAGCGAACACCTCAACGTGCAAAGTAACGGTACGGCCCGCCGTTTGGGGCTGCTCCGTCAATTCCAGGTCCAGGCGGTAGCTTTCGCCGCTGGGGCCGGTGCGCTCCACCTGGCCCCCCAAATCGTCTGCCGCTTCCAAACCGGCCAAGCGCAAAAATTCCGCTTCATTTTCGGCGGCGTAAAACTCCTCGCTCACATTCTGAGCCAAACGCTGGGCGTCTGTGAGGCGGCGGGCCTCCAACGCCTGGGCACGGGCCGCGCTGAACAGCTGCGCCAGCACAGCGGTCAGCGCCAGAAGGAACACCGTGAGCAGCAGGCACTCCACATAAAAAGCCATGGATCTGTGTCGGTTCATGCCGCACCTCCTTCGGCGCTGCGCAGCGCAGCTTCAGCGGTATCGCCATCCACCGTGAGCCGCAGCAGCGACGGGCTGACCCACTGGGCCGTGAACTCCCGCGCCTGCGCCAGGGGCTGGGCGGCGGCGGGGTCGGTGGCGGCGTCAGCAGCGCAGAACTGCTCCATCAGCCAGCCTTCGGCCAGATAGATACGGAACTCATAGCCGGTGTCCGGGTCGGTCAGGACCAGCATATCCCCTTCGGGGCCGCTGTCCAGCCGCACTGCGCCTGCGGTGTCGCCGGCGCGCACCCGGGTGACAAGGCTGCCCAGGGCGGCGCGGGTCTGCTCATTGGCGGCCCGGCTTTCCGTCAGGCGGCCGTAGAGCCCTGCCCCCAGCGCGGTGAGCCAGAGGATACATCCCAACATCAGCGCGAACAGCGCCAGGGAGAATGCCGGGGTCGCCCGGCCGGATGAACGGCGCATGGGATGTCCTCCTTTCCCGCACCGGCCGCGGGGCCGGTCATTTTTGCAGCACAGTGACCTGCGGCGGCAGATTGGAGGCAAACGCCTCATAGACCACGATATAGCGGTCATGGTTGATCTGCAGACCGTAGTGGTCGGTCAGATGATCCAGATTTTCAGGGTAATAGCCCTCCACCGCATAGCACTGGACGGCGCTGCGCACCACGGCGTTTTTCAGCGCCGCCGCGCCCTGGCCGTCCAGATCGGCGCCCACGCGGCCCGCGCCCCAGGCGCAGCCCAGGACCAGTGCCGCCGCCAAAACCAACACCAGCAGCGCACGGCGGACAAGCCTGCCCGGGGAAAGGGACGTTCTGTCGTGATACATGGCTCCGCCTCCTCAGCCCACTGTGCCCAGAATGCCGATGAGGGGCAGCATGACGGACAGCAGGGTGACGCCCACCGACACGGTGAAGAACGCAGCCAGGGCGGGTTCGATCATATCCACCACCCGGTCCAGTTCGTCGTCCGCGTCCTGGGTGAACAGGCTGGTGAGCCGGGCAAGCACCTGCTCGGTCTTGCCGCTGCGCTCGCCGCTGAGCAGCATGCGGGCATACAAGGGCTCAAACAGTTTCTGGTCATGCACCGCCGTTCCCAGCCCGGCGCCTCCGGCCATCTGCGCACGGGCGGCGCTGATGGCCGCGTGCAGCCCGGCATGGTCCACCATACCCTCGGCGGCCTCCATGGCGGTGTCCGCGTCCAGGCCGCTGGCAATGAAAATGTCCAGCGCGCCGACAAGCCGCGCCACCGCCAGGCGGCGGCTGGCTCCCGCTGTGTAAGGAAGCCGCTGGAACACCCGGCTCAGCCGGGTGCGGCCGGCTGCGGTGCGGCTCAGCGCCGCGCCCGCAGTCACCAGAACGGCCAGCACCAGCGTAACGGCCAGCGCCGCGCCGCCCACCCAGTAGGCAAGGCGGATATAGCCGTAGCTGCTGGTGGCGATGTCGCCCACCAGCCCTTCATACACACCGGTGAACACCGGAAGCACCCAGGCCAGCAGCACCGCCAGGATGGCGGCCATCAGGCCCAGCAGCACCGCAGGATAGACCACGGCGCTGTGCAGCTTTTTTTGCAGGCGGGCCTGCGAAGCGTAATAGCGGGCCAGGCTGTTCAGCACCGGCTCGGTGCGGCCGGCCTTTTCGCCCGCGGCGATCATGCGAACGGCATAACCGGGCAGCGCGCCCGTCTTTTCCACCGCGGAGGAAAGGCTTTCCCCCAGCAGCAGGGCCTTCTGCATCGTGCGGGCGGCCTCCCGGAAGGGGCCAGCCGCGCTGTCTTCACAGAGCAGGCCGGCAGCCTCGTCCAGCTGAATGCCCGCGCCCAGCAGCAGGGCCAGATTTTCGCACAGGGCGCTGACGGCCAGCGCATCAAGTTCCCGTTTTGCCATGACGCCTATTCCTTTCCTCTCTACTGTACGCCGGGCCCTGGGGCCGCGGTCAATAGGTCTTGTACTCCCGGTAGTTGCTTCCGTCGCCGATGAACTCGGCGTCGGCGCCGCCTGCCGCAAAAGTCAGGTCCACACGGGTCCAAGTCTCCCGGTCCACCTCGATCTTGACGGTGATCCAGCCGGTCTCCTCCAGCCAGATCATATTCCATGCATGGTAGAGGTCGTTGGGAGCCACATAGCCGGTGATGACCTTGGTGGGCACCCCCTGGCTGCGGAGCATGGCCGCGGCCAAGACCGCGTAGTCAATACAGATCCCCTTGCCGGTGGCCAGAGTCTCGTCCGGGTCAGAGAGGTACCCGGTGCCGATGGTCTCCGCCTTGGGGGTGTCGTAGCGGATGTGCTCCACGATGTAGGCATAGACGGCAGACACCATGCCCGCCTCGTCCGCCGCGCTGGCCGCCAGCTGCCCGGCCAGGGCTACGCAGTCGTCGCCTTCGGCGTAATCCACATAGCAGCTGGGCCGCAGGAAGGGTTCCAGTTCGCTGGCCAGCTGCACCTGTTCGGTGCGGGCGTACTTTTCGCTGTACTGGGTGTCGGCCACATTTTCCATCACCCGGAAGGTATACTCTCCGTCGCCGCTTTGCAGCGGGCAGACGATGGGGGTGCCGTCGCCGGGGAGGTCGTAGTTGTATTTCACATCGCCGAATACCACCTGGAATTTCAGGCGCTTGCCGCTCACGGCGCTCACCGCCACATAGCCCCGCGCCAGATGGCTGGTGTCCAGCAGGCAGTCATTTTCGCCGGTGGCGGCAGACGCGTCGAAGGCGGCCTGGGCCATGGGCGGAGGCTGATATCCGGCCTGGCTTCCGGTCGCTTGCGCGCCTTGAGACGGGGAGGTTGGGGCCGCGGCGCTGCCTTCGCCCGCGCCGCAGGCACAGAGCAGCGCACAGGCTGCCAGCAGCGCGCAGAGCCATCGACGCCGCATCCCCATCCCCCCTTTTTGCGCGGGACGCAGCGCGCCCACACACATGCTCACTCTATAATGTTTATTATATCGGCCGCGCCTGAAAAGTAAAGCGCGGGCCGCCGGGGGCCGGACGTTACCGGTCCTTTGCCTCCGGGCCGTCCTCATGGAAAATACGGTACTGGTTTTTGCCCCGGCGCTTTGCCTCATAGAGGGCCGCGTCCGCGTTGGCCAGCAGGGCGTCGTAGTCGCTGCCGTGGTCCGGGAAGAGGGACGCGCCGATACTGCCCATGATCTGATAGTGGATGTCCCCGTTGCGGTAGGGGTTGCGGAACATGGTGCACAGGCGCTCCAGGCGGTTTTCCAGCACTTCGCGGGTCACATTGGAAACGAACACCACAAACTCATCGCCGCCGTAGCGGGCAACCACGTCGGAGTGGCGGAACACGCCCTGGATCCGCTGGGCAATGCAGCGCAGGATATCGTCGCCCACCATGTGGCCCAACGCGTCGTTGGCTTTTTTGAAATCGTCCACGTCGATAAAAATCAGCGCGCCGCAGTTCAGCTTGCCCTTGGTGAGCCGCTCGTGGACATTCCGCTCAAAATAAGTGCGGTTGTACAGGCCGGTCAGGCCGTCCCGGTTGGCCTGTTCCTTCCAGCGGTCCACCTCGTTGCGCCAGTTCGCGGTGTTCACCAGAACGCCCTCGATCACCGCGCCTTCTTCCCGCTCCACACGCTCCAGGTGCAGTTCCATCCACTCGTAGCCGCCGTCGGACACGCAAATGCGCACCGTGCCTTCCACCCAGGGGATCTCGTCCCGGGCGCAGCGGCCCACCATGTCCAGAAAGTCCTCTTCGTCGTTTTCGTTGAGGAGCCCGGAACTGCGCAGGAAGGTGATGGCGTCGGGGAATTCCTGCCTGCCCTCCATCACCGGCGAGAAGGCCGACGAGAAGCGGATGGCGCCCGTGTCCGGCCGGTACAGGAAGGTGACGATGCTGCCGCGCCTGCTGTCGTCTTTCCAGCCGGAGGCCCGGGGCGAAAGCAGCGCGCCTTCGGGGTCCACGCAGATCAGACACCCGTTTTCCCAGACAGCGTTCTCAAACTCCGTCACCGGCATGGGCCGGAAGAACACATAGCCCTGCACGGTGTCGCAGGCGGCGTGGCGCAGGTGGCGCACCTGCTCCATGTTTTCCACGCCTTCGGCCACGGTGTTGATGTGCAGCTTGCCCGCCATCTTCATAATGGATTCCACCACGCGCCGGCCGCGGCTGGAGTCGTTGTCGCCCACAAAGAAGCTGCGGTCCAGCTTGATGGCGTCCACATTCAGCTGATTGATGAGGCCCAAAGAGGAATAGCCCGAGCCGAAATCGTCCAGCGAGCAGCCAAAGCCGGCTTCGTGCATTCGGTCGATGAGGTGGCGCACGCCCTGCGGGTCGTCCAGCAGGATGGTCTCGGTGAGCTCGAATTCGATGAGGCCGCGGCCCACCTTGTACTTATCCCGGATGGCCTGGTATTTTTCCAGAAAGTCCGGCACGTCCAGGTTCTGGCGGGAAAGGTTCACCGACACCACACACATCTCCCTGCCCTCTTTTTTCCAGCGGGCAAGGTCTTTGCAGACCTGTTCAAACACAAACAGGTCCACGCGGGTGACAAAGCGGTATTTTTCCAGCACGGGAATGAACACCGCCGGGGAGGTCATGCCGCGTTTGGGGTGCTGCCAGCGGATGAGCGCCTCGGCGCCGGAGACCCGCCGGTCCTCCAAGCGGACTTTGGGCTGATAATACACCTTGAAATCCCCCGCGTTCAGGGAGATATCCAGCCAGTTGACCAGGTCTTTTTCTTCCAGCTGGACCCGCTGCCACTCGGCGTCGTAGAAGGTGCAGCCGCCGTGCATTTTTTCACTGGCCTTGCGGGCGGTGCTGCTGCGCTCTTCCATAACGGTGACGTCGGTCTCGCCCGGCCGGGCCATATCGGCGCCGAAGCGCAGTTCCAGATAATAGGGGTTTTCCAGGTCTTTGTTGAAGGCGTTTGCCTTTTTATACATCTGCTGCAGCCGCTGTTCGATCTCGGCTTTGTCCTGCCCTTCCAGCAAAAGGTAGAACAAATCGGCAGAGGCGCGGGTGATGAGCTCGCCCGGGCGCAGGCAGCTTTTCAGCGTATCGTACAGATAGCGCAGCGTCCGGTTGCCCTCTTCGATCCCGTAGATGTTGTTGATGAGTTTAAAGCCCTGCATATCCGCCGAAACCAGGGTGTAGTTGCTGCTTTTTTCCAGCAGAGCGGTGGCGTCAAAACGGAAGCGGGCGTCGCTTTTGCCGCCGGTGAGCGGGTCCACAAAGGCCATGTATTCCAGGCTCGACTGGTAGCGCCGGCGCAGAAGGGTCATGGCGATGAGCACGCCGCCGAAAATAATGCCCAGCAGCAGGGTGAGCCAAAGGTTCTCCGTGACCAGGGGGTCAATGGTCTTGCCCAGCAAGTCGGCCGGGATGATGGTGAGCACGTACCAGTCGTTGACCAGCAGCGGGATATAGCTGACCAGCACCGCGTCGCCGTCTTTTTCCACCTTGGTCACGCCGGGCTTGCCCGCATGGATATCCTCGTACATCTGGCTGAACTGGGCGCGTTCCTCCTCCGTGCCCTCTTCCCAGGCGTCCCGCAGAAGGGTAGACATCTGGCCGCCTTCACCCGCCGCCAGCAGTTCCCCGTCCCGGGTGATCACGCGGGAGGTGCCCTCCCCGTTGAAGCTCTGGGCGGAAAGCATGCTGGTGAGCAGGCCGGCGTTCTTGATCCCCAGCAGGACCGGGTCGTACGCGGTCTCGCCGGAAGAGTAGTAAACGCCCAGTTCCGGCTCGCGGGACAGGATGAGCTGGGTGGTGCCGGAATGCACTACGTCGTCGCCCGCCAGGTTGGAGCAGCGCTCTGCGATCCAAGCTTCGGCTTCCCGGGCGTTCGCTGCCAGATACAGCTCGTCAAACCCGGACACCGACGCCTTGCGGGCCAAAAATTCCGGCAGCGACTCTTCGTCCAGAAGAACGGCGCTGTCGCGGATGATGTTCATGCTTTCCACGGACTGGGAGATACGGCTGTCCACCAGAGTGGCGATCTGGTCGGAAACGTCCAGAAGCCAGTTCCGGGCGCGCTGCTCGGTGGCGTTCTGGATCGCGAGGCCATTCATCAAAAACAGCGTGCCTGTCACCACGATCGCGATGCTCAGACCCAACATCGTCAGGAGCACGCCTTTTCGATATTGGTTAATGGTCTGTTCCTTCTTCATCCTCTTCACCATCCGGAAGTGCGGGCAAAACTGCCGCACGCATATTCTGTAATCATTCCTATTTTACCATACAAAACGCCTTGTTACAACCATAGTAGCCGTTTCCGGGAGAGGTCTTTCCCCGCAAAAAGGGCCCGGCATCCGCTTGATCGGCGGGCCCTTTTCAAGGAATTTTCAGGCGAAGAACACAGAGAAATGTTTTGCGCACATCCGCGTCCATCGCCCGAAATGCCTCCGCGCATGCACAGAGCGCAGCAAAAAGCCGCTGTACTTTTGTACAGCGGCCTTTTTGTGGTGCGCCCGACTGGATTCGAACCAGCGGCCTTCCGGGTCGGAGCCGAACGCTCTATCCATCTGAGCTACGGACGCATATTCCAGGGCGCTCCGCTCCCTGCGGAGCGCCCTGTGGGTATTTTACATGGACTGGGGAGCGTCGACGCCCAGCAGATCCAGCGCGTTGCGCAGGGTGGTCTTCAGAGCGAGGACCAGGCCCAGGCGCTGGTTGGTCAGCTCGGGGTCGTCGGGGTTGTTCACGTGCACCACGTTGTAGTAGCTGTGATACAGCTTCACCAGAGACTGGATGTACTCCGCAATGGTGTTGGGCTTGCGGGTCTTGGCAGCCTTGGCAACGGTGCCGGGGAACTCGCTGATCATCTTCAGCAGCTGCAGTTCCTTCTCATTGGTGAGCCGGTTGTAGCTCTCCTCACGATGGAACTCGGGGATCTCCGGGTTGCGCAGGATGGAGCACATACGAGAGTGGGCATACTGCGCGTAGTAGACCGGGTTGTCGTAGTTCTTGGCAGAAGCCTGCTTGATGTCGAAGTCCATCTGGGTGGTGATGTCCTTGGAGACAAAGAACCAGCGGGCAGCGTCCACGCCCACGTCCTCGCACAGCTCGCGCAGGGTGATGGCGTTGCCGGTACGCTTGCTCATCTTGACCTCGACGCCGTCCTCCACCATGCGGACCATCTGGATGAGCTCCACAGACAGGGTGCCCTTGGGATAGCCCAGAGCGGTGAGAGCCGCCTGCATACGGGTCACGTAGGAATGGTGGTCGGCGCCCCACAGGTTGACCATGACGGGGTAGCCGCGCTCCATCTTGTAGACATGGTTGGCAATGTCCGGGGTGAGGTAGGACAGGGTGCCGTCGCTCTTGCGCAGAACGCGGTCCTTGTCGTCGCCGTAGTCGGTGCTCTTGAACCACAAAGCGCCGTCCTTCTCGTACAGCAGACCCTTGTCGTCCATCATCTTCAGGCAGTCCTTGATGCGCTTCATATCATTCTGATAGAAGAAGGTCTCGTGCATCCAGGAGGTGATGTTCACGCGGTAGAGCTTCAGATCGCGGTCGATCTTCGCCAGCTCGCGGTCGATACCCTGCTGCATGAAGTAGTGCAGGCGCTCGTTGGCGTCGGCGGTCAGCCACTTGTCGCCGTCTTCCTTGGCGATGTCCTGAGCGATCTGCTTCACATCGTCGGCGTGGTAGCCGTTCTCGGGCAGGGGATACTCCTTGCCGAAGTACTCGAAGTAACGGGAGACCAGAGACTCGCCCAGCATGACGATCTGGTTGCCGGCGTCGTTGACGTAGAACTCACGCAGCACGTCGTAGCCGCTCTTTTCCAGCAGGCGGCAGATGGAGTCGCCCCAGGCAGCGTTACGGGCATGGCCGCAGTGCAGATCGCCGGTGGGGTTGGCAGACACCCATTCCACCAGGATGTGCACGCCCTCGCCGGAGTTGTTCTGGCCGTAGTCATCGCCCTGGTCCAGGACCTGGTTGATCAGGCTGGTCAGCGCCTCGCTGCTCAGCTTGAAGTTGATGAAGCCGGGCTTGGCCACGGTGACGGACTCGGCCTCGGGCAGCAGCTCGCGCAGTTTTGCCGCAATGGCCTCGGCGATCTCCACGGGGTTCTTGTGCAGTTCGCGGGCCAGCTTCATGGAAACGCCGGTGGCATAGTCACCATTGTCCTTGTTGCGGGGCACTTCCACCACAAGGGTGTCGGGGCCCACGTCCAGGCCGTAAACTTCCTTCACGGCCTGCTGGGTAACATTATAGATTTTTCCCTCAAAATTGCTCATACAGGTACTTTCCTCCCAAATGAACGAGTTAATCCGGCGCAAAAAAGGCTCACGCCCTTCTCGCGACCAGTTCTTCCAGCGTTTTGCACATTTCGTCTGCTTCCTGCGGACCTCGCATGACCACCAGCACCGTGTTGTTGCCGGGCACGCGCCCCACCAGGCGTTCGCTGTCGTCCAGCACATCCACACAGGTGCAGATGGCTTTCGCCATGCCCGGAAGGGTCTTGATCACAATGAAATTATCGACCTTGTCGACGGAACAAATGCCCAGCCGGGCAATGCTGGTCAGCTTGTCTTTGTTCTCGCTGACAGCATCCAGCGCATTGACCGCATAGCGGGACACCCCGCCCGGCACGCTGGATTTGTACAAATGCAGCGCCCGGATGTCCCGGGACAGGGTGGCCTGGGTGCAGTGAAATCCCCGCTGCCGCAGAAGCTCCATCAGCTGCTGCTGGGTCTCCACGGGCTGGGTGAGGATCAGTTCCAGGATCAGTTTCTGGCGTTCTTCCCTCATGGGGTACCTCCACGGCCTTCTCTCGCGGCCAGGTCAGCAATAGACCATTGCAAGAAATGCACTCGTTCGATATAGATTATCACAGAAAATCGGGAATGTCCATACACAATAGATACAAAATATTGTATATTGTTGCATCCGGGGCCGAAAAAACGGCGTTTTATTCCTCTTCTTCGGGCCTGCGGGTGGTTTTTTTCTTGGTTTTTCCGGTCTCGCTGCCGTCGGATTTTTGCAGCGTGATCCGGTTGCGGAAGTCCGAAGGGGTCATGCCCTTGTACTTGAAAAAGTTGATGTTGAAGGTCTTGATGTTGTTGTAGCCCACCTCAAACGCCACATCGATGACGTAGTAATCGGTGGAAGCCAGAAGCTCGCAGGCACGGTTGATCCGCACAAAGTTGAGCAGCGCCTCGAAGTTCATGGTGGAATAATAGAGCATGAGGCGGTTCATTTCGGCCACCGAAATGCCGAACTTCGACGCGACCTCGCTGGCGCTCAGTTTCTCCTGGGCATAGTTCTGGTGGATATAATCCGCGATCTCAAAGGCGATGTTCTTGTTGGTGCGGTTGAACTTGGTCTTGGACTTGCCGTAGATCTTGCGGAATTTGATGGGGGTCACCCCCACCTTGGAGGTGAAGTGCTTGGAAAGGTGCGAGGCGTCCACAAAGCCGGTGAGAGCGGCGATCTCGTCCAGCGTCAGGTCGGTATAGACCAAAAAGTCGGAGACTTTTTCAATGCGAATGCTGGTGAGGAGTTTGGTGAAAGTGGTGCCGGTGATGTCGGAAATGCGCTTGGAAAGGGTGGACTCCGAGATGAAGAAGGCCCCGGCCACGCTGCTGAGGGTGAGCTTTTCAGTGGCATGGGCATAGATGTAACTGAGGATGGTGTTCTCCTGAGAGATCCCCTTTTCGTAGTCCTTTTCGCCGCGGACAGCCATAATATACCGCCGGTAAAGGATCATCAGTTCGATCAGCTTGTTGGTGACGTACAGCTGGCTCAGGGGCTGGACGGTGGGCGCGCTGTGGGTGGACTCCACGCCCAGTTCCGCCCGCAGCTGCTCGGCCAGCAGGTCGATGTAGTCCGTCTGGATGGAATCCAGATAGGCCACCGGCTCCATGGACAAAAACTGCAGCAGCTCGGAGCTGTCTTCTTCCAGACCTGACACGCCCTTCAGAACGGAGTTTATGTACTGATAGTCGTAGACGATCCGCATCAGCTGGATGGGCGCGGTCACCTCGGTGATCTCCGAGATGGTCCAGGGGGTGATGGCCACCAGCATGTTGGGCCGGATATCATAGCGCACGCCGCTGATCTCAATGACGCCCTTGCCCTTTTTGATGTACAAAAAGCGGGCGGACTGGTGGATCAGAGGTTTGGTGGCAGCCTGAATGGCCTCGTAGTCAAAAGAGCAGATCGTGACCGGATCGTACGCGTCGGAAAGGTTCTCCTGAAGGGTTATCAGTCTGTTCAAATTGCATCACCTAAGCCTTTTATGAGAGTTGCAGAAAGAAACAGGAAAGACCGGCCGTATACGCGGGATATACGGCCGGTTTTCCTATGAAATGAGGGAGTAAGATTTACTTGCTCAGAGCGTCATCAGCTCAGCACGAGCATAGCCACGGTGAGGACCACGCCGGCGACCACAGCGACGATGGCCAGGAGCTTGCCAGCCCACTTCAGCCAGGTCTCGTAGGGCACGCGGGCCAGAGCCAGACCGCCCATGATGAAGCCGCAGGTGGGGGTGAACAGGTTGACCAGGCCGTTGGCAGCGACGTTGATCATGATGGAAGTCTCCACGGACCAGCCCATGCCGGCAACGATCGGCGAAACGATCGGGGCGGACAGGCTCGCCAGGCCGGAGGAAGAAGGAACCAGGAAGCTCAGGCCGATGTGGAGCAGGTAGTCCAGAGCGCCGAACACAGGAGCCGGCAGGCCGGAAGCGGACAGCGCGGTGACGGAAGCCTCGACCAGCCAGGTGCCCAGGCCGGTGGTGCTCATGATAACGGTGGTGGCGCGAGCCAGCGCGATGACCAGGTTGACGGAGATCATGTCCGCGAAGCCGGCCACGATGCAGGGCATCAGCTTGCTCTTGTCTTCCAGACCGATGAGGCCGATCAGCAGGCCCATGAGCAGGAACCAGGTAGCAGCGTCATCGAACCACCAGTCGCCGAAGCCGTTGCCGGTGAGCACACTGGAGAAGCCCAGGGTATTGTAGATACCCTCGTTCAGAGAACCCCAGGGGATGAAGCCCAGGATCATGACCACGAAGGAGAGACCGAAGATCACGAGCACGCCCTTCTGGCGGCCGGTGAGTTTGACGTTGGCGTCGATCTCAGAGGAAGAACCGTAAGCCTTTTTGCACTCGTCCAGCTGGTCAGCGGTCAGGATGGAGCCTTTGCCCTCCTTGACCTTCTTGGCGTAACGGGTCACGAACAGTGCGGAGATGAAGTAGGTGGCCAGCCACAGGATGATGGCCTCGACGTAAACGATGCCCATGTTCACGTCCACGCCGGCAGCGGCAACCGCAGCGCCGGTGGCGAAGGGGTTGATGGTGGAGCCGAGAACACCGGAGCCGGCGCCCAGCAGAACCGTCGCGGCACCGACCAGCGGGTCGAAGCCGGCAGCCATCATGGTGGCAGCGAGCAGGATGTAGAAACCAACGGTCTCCTCACCCATGCCGTATGTAGTGCCGCCCACGGAGAACAGGAACATCAGGATCCAAACCAGAGCCAGCTCTTTGCCATGGAGTTTTTTCACCAGCACATGGATGCCGGTCTCCAGAGCGCCGGTGGCGTTCAGGATGGAAAGGAAGGCGCCAAGGCAGAACACGAAGCCGATAACGTCGCCGGCGTCATGCCAGCCGCCGATGGGAGCCATCAGGATATCGCTGAGGCCCGCGCCGACCACGGCGACCTGTTCACCGGTCTCTGCGTCGGTGTAGGTCTGGCCGCTGGCCAGCCAGGTGGCGGCAGACACAAGCAGCAGCACAACGATCAGGATCGCAAATGTGCTTATCGAACGGCGTTTTTTCTTGTTGCCCATACTATTTCTCCTCTTTTCGTAAAGCGATTTTTACTATTTCGGAAGATTACGGTTTGATAACAGTGCCGGTTTTCCCTTCCAGAGCGTCCGCCGCCCGGGCAAGGGAGGTGATGAGCGCAACACCGCCGTTGGTGTTGCCTTTGACGAATTCCATGCAGGACTGCACCTTGGGCAGCATGCTGCCGGGCGCAAACTGCTTCTGGCCGATGTACTCCTCGGCCTCGGCCAGCGTCATGGAGGGAAGCTCCTGCTGGTCGGGCTTGTTGAAGTTGATGCACACGCGGTCCACAGCGGTGAGGATGATCAGCTCGTCAGCCTTCACGTCCCGGGCCAGCAGCGCGCTGGCACGGTCCTTGTCGATGACGGCTGCCACACCCTTGAGGCCCTTCTCGGTCTCCACCACGGGGATGCCGCCGCCGCCCACCGTGATCACGATGGCGCCGGCAGACACCAGCTGCTCCACCACGTCCAGCTCCACAATGCGCTGAGGAATGGGGGAAGGAACCACACGGCGGTAGCCTCGGCCGGAGTCCTCCACAAAGATGAAGCCCTTCTCAGCGGCAATGGCGTCGGCCTCTTCCTTGGTGTAGAAGCTGCCCACGGGCTTGGTGGGTTTGGCAAAACCGGGATCCTTCTCGTCCACGACCACCTGGGTGACCACGGTGGCGCAGGGCTTGCGGATGCCGCGGGCGTTCAGCTCGGCCTGGATGGCCTGCTGCAGATGATAGCCGATGTAGCCCTGGGTCATGGCGCCGCACTCGGGGAACGGCATATACGGGGTGTTGCCGCCCTTGTTGGCGGAAAACTCCATGGCCAGGTTGATCATGCCCACCTGGGGGCCGTTGCCGTGGCCGATGATGACCTCGTAGCCCTTTTCAACCAGGTCCACGATGGGCTTGGCAGTCTCCTGCACCAGCTTCAGCTGCTCTTCGGGGGTATTTCCAAGGGCGTTGCCCCCCAGCGCCACTACGATTCTCTTACCCATACGCTTACTTCAGAGTCGCGTACATCACAGCCTTGATGGTGTGCATACGGTTCTCAGCCTCGTTGAACTGGCGAGCCTGCTTGCCCAGGAACACGTCGTCGGTGACTTCCATGGCGGGCAGACCGAACTTCTTGTAGATGTCCTGACCAACGGTGGTCTCCAGGTCGTGGAAGGAGGGCAGGCAGTGCAGGAAGATGGCGGTGGGCTTGGCCATGGCCATCAGTTCCTTGTTCACCTGGTAGGGCAGCAGGAGCTTGATACGCTCGGCCCAGATCTCGTCGGGCTCGCCCATGGAGACCCAGATATCGGTGTAGACGATATCGCAGTTCTCGGCGCCCTTCTTGACGTCGTCGGTGAACTCCAGCACGGCGCCGGTCTCGGCGGCAACGGCCTGGCACTTCTCAACCAGCTCGGCAGAAGGCATCAGATCCTTGGGGCCGCAGGCGCAGAAGTGCATGCCCAGCTTGGCGCTGACGACCATCAGAGAGTTGGCCACGTTGTTGCGGGCGTCGCCGAAGAAGGTCAGCTTGCGGCCGCGCAGATCGCCGAACTCCTCGCGGGCGGTCATGATGTCAGCCAGCATCTGGGTGGGATGGAACATATCGGTCAGGCCGTTCCACACGGGCACGCCGGAGTAACGGGCCAGATCCTCGACCACGGACTGCTTGAAGCCGCGGTACTCAATGCCGTCGTACATACGGCCCAGAACCTTGGCGGTGTCGGCCAGGGACTCCTTCTTGCCCATCTGGGAAGAACCGGGATCCAGGAAGGTCACGCCCATGCCCAGGTCGCGGGCGCCCACTTCGAAAGCGCAGCGGGTGCGGGTGGAGGTCTTCTCGAACAGCAGGACGACCTGCTTGCCGGTCAGCCACTTGTGCTCAACACCGTTGTTCTTCATCCGCTTGAACTCAGCGGACAGGTCCAGCAGGTAGTTGATCTCGTCGGGGGTGAAGTCCAGCAGGGTCAAAAAGCTGCGGCCTCTAATGTTGATTCCCATTGTGTAATTTCCTCCTTAAGGAAAAGATAGATTGATTTCTTGTTGGTGTTTGTTATTCTGCCCGGATCAGAGGCATGGACATGCAGCGCGGGCCGCCGCGGCCACGGCTCAGCTCGGCGGAAGGCATCTCGAGAACGGTGATGCCGGCGTCGCGCAGGATGGCGTTGGACACGTCGTTGCGCTGATAGACAACGATCTTGCCGGGGGCGATGCACAGGGTGTTGGAGCCGTCGTTCCACTGCTCACGAGCCGCAGCGATCAGGTCGTCGCCGCCGCAGTAGATCAGATGGACCTTGTCCACATGGGTGTACTTCTCCAGGATGTGCTCCAGGTCGGAATCCACACGCTTGATCTGCAGATCGGTGGGATCGTTCTTGCCCGGGGTGATCTCGTAGACGGTCAGGGGGCCCAGGATGGCGGGATGCACGGTGTACTTGTCCACGTCGATCTGGGTGAACACGGTATCCAGGTGCATGAACGCGCGGCAGGCCGGGATGTCGAAGGCCAGGACGGTGCGGATCTTGGCGTTGGGATCCGCAAACAGGTTGCGGGCCACGATCTCGATGGCGTCGGGGCTGGTGCGCTGAGAAATACCGATGGCCAGGGTGTCCTCGGTGAGGTTCAGCACGTCGCCGCCCTCGATGTTGGCGTGGAAGTCACGATCGTAGTAGCGGGTGATCAGGCCCTCGAAGTCGGGATGATACTTGAAGATGTAGTCCGCGTAGATGGTCTCACGGCAGCGGGTGGGGAACCGCATCTTGTGCAGGAACACGCCGGTGCCCACAGAGGCGAAGGGATCGCGGGTGAAGTAAAGGTTGGGCATGGGATCGACGATCAGGTCGTCGGGAGGAGCGATCAGGTCCTGCAGAGAATAAGCGGAAACGTCGCCCATCTCCTTCATGGTGATGCCTTCCATGGTCTTCTCAACCAGGGCCTTGCCCTTGAAGTTGGTGACCAGGTAGTCATACAGCTTATCCTGCCAACGCTTGGTCTTGATGTTGCCCTCAAACAGCCACTGATACAGGAAAGGCTCGACCAGTTCGGGGTGCAGGTTCAGCACGTCGGTCATCAGGTCTTCCAGATAGACCACTTCGGTGCCGTTGTCCCGCAGGATCTGGGCGAAGGCGTCATGCTCCTGCTGAGCGACCTTCAGGAAGGGAATGTCATCAAAAAGAAGCTCGGGAAGACGATCGGGGGTCAGATTCAGCAGCTCCCTGCCGGGGCGGTGAAGAAGAACTTTCTTCAGAGGATTGATCTCACTGCGAACACAAATACCTTTCATAGCTTCTCCTACTCTTAAAATGTACATGAATGTGGATTTTGGATACCACCCGCGCGAAAGTGGAACCAAGTTCATGATCTGCCATTATAATAACCGTTTCGAATGGCCCTCATTGGACTTTTATTATATCACAAATTGTACGATTTTGCCAACTTTATTGCCCAAATATTGAAAAAATTTCAGCACTTTACTCAAAGAAAGCGCATAAAATTCCAAATCTCGTGAATAAATGAATAAACCGCTCACCTGATAAAACCAAATGCGGGCCCCGCTGTTAAATAATATACACGTTTGTTCACCGTGAAAGTATTTTGGGATATTTCCCTGCCGGAAAATCGGAAAGTAAAAATAAGGAAATGTACATTTTTCAAAAAAGAATGCCGCTTTTCTCTTCAAAAGCGGCATTCTTTTTCATTCCGTTCCCTGGGTGTAGCGCGCCCGGTAGCGCAGCGGCGTCATGCCGGTAAAGCGCCGGAACACCTTTGTAAAATAGCTCTGGTCGTCAAATCCCACGGCGCTGGCCACATCGGTCACCCGCAGGTCCTCATGGAGCAGCAGCTGCCGCGCCTTGGCAATGCGCACGGCGTTGAGGTGGTCGTTGAAGGCGGTGCCCGTTTCCTCCTTGAACACCCGGCTCAGGTAAGCCGGCGAGAGGAACACCCGTTCGGCCAGCTGCTCCAGCGTGACCTTTTCATAATAATGTGTCTCGATGTACTGCATGCACAGGTGGATGGCATGGGCGTGGCGCATGTCGGCATAGCGGAACACGCTGTCCATCAGGCGGTTCACCGCGTCGCTCAGTGCAAAGCACATGGCCTCGATGTCCCCCGCTCTCTCGATCCGCAGGCGGCCCTCGTGGCACAGGCGCAGGGTGGCCCCGCTCTCCGCCCCGGCTTCCACCGCCGCCCGCCCGGTGAGGGCCAGCAGCTCGCACACACGGGATTTCACCGTTTCCAGCTGCTGGCCGGTGGCCAGCAGGATGTGGCCCAGCAGTTCGTTCATCAGCTGGCGCGCCTGTTCCTTTTCCGCGCGGCGGATGCTGCGCAGGAAGGCCCGCTCCACTCCGAAGGGATAGGGCGGCGGCTGCTCCTCCTGCTTGAGCTGCAGGATATAACTGCTGATCTGGCCCTGGATGGCGTCCGCCGACTGGACCTGCCGCATGCGCTCGGAGGCCGACACCTTATTCATAAAGCCCACCGCCATAAACAGCAGCGTGGACATCTGGTTTACCGTGGCGGTGGGGATGACCCGCACGTTTTCCAGTTCCGCAATGACCCGGGCGCGCGTTTCCTCTTCCAGCGCCATCAGCTCACAATCGATGAAATCCTCCTTTTCCACCATCAGAAAAGGGCCCGCTGTGATACGGGCGGAACTGTCCAGCTCACCGAGGATGGGCGACACAAAGCAGGTGAGCCCCATGGGGCAATAATAAATGTAACGCCCGCCAAAGCGCTCGGCCTCCGCCATGCTGTAATTCTGGGCGCGCACGCACTGGGACGCCGGCCGGCCCGCCAGCCGGCAGATCCGGCAGGCTGAACAGCCATAGCCGTATTCCGCGAGGGTCTCTCCCCGCTTGTCGGAAACAATGCATCCCAGCCCGGTGGAGGCGGCAAACGCTGCCGCGCACTCCCGCGCCAGGGTGAGGTCGAAACTTTTCTCCATAGTGCCCTCCGTTTTTTTTGGAACGCAAACTCATGTTGATAAAATATTACCAAAAATAACAATCGATTACAAGCCGGGGCGAGGGCGGATGTGCTACCCTATGCTCAGAACAGCGCGGCCGGAAAGCCGCCCGAAACCACATACAACGGAGGAGAGTATTCATGAGCATTCTGACCGATATTTCCGAAAATCTTCAAAAGGGCAAGGCCAAGATCGTGAAGGAACTGGTGCAGCAGGCCATCGACCAGGGCATTCCCGTGCAGCAGATCCTGGACGAAGGGCTGCTGGCCGGCATGAGCGTGATCGGCGAAAAGTTCAAGAACAACGAGGTGTTTGTGCCGGAGGTGCTGGTGGCCGCCCGCGCCATGAACATGGGCGCCGCGCTGCTCAAGCCTCTGATGAAGGAGGCCGGCGTGGAGGCCGTGGGCAAGGTGTGTATCGGCACCGTGAAGGGCGACCTGCATGATATCGGCAAGAACCTGGTGAAGATGATGATGGAGGGCAAGGGCCTGGAGGTCATTGACCTGGGCACCGACGTGCCGCCCGAGACCTATGTGCAGACCGCCATCGACCAGGGCTGCCAGATCATCTGCTGCTCTGCCCTGCTCACCACCACCATGGGCATGATGGAGGAAGTGGTGAAAAAGACCGAGGAGGCCGGTATCCACGACAAGGTGAAGATCATGGTGGGCGGCGCGCCCGTCACCCAGACCTTCTGCGACCAGATCGGTGCCGACTGCTACACCGCCGACGCCGCTTCCGCCGCCGACGCCGCCGTTTCCATCTGCAAAGCGTCCGCCTGACGAGAGAGGAGTTTTGCCATGAAGCGTGACATGAATGCCTGGCTGGAGGCGCTGCGCACCGCCCCGGTCAAAAAGGCGCTGCCCGTTCTTTCCTTCCCTGCGGTGCAGCTGATGAACATCACCGTGAGCGAGCTTATTTCCAGCGCCGAGGCCCAGGCCCAGGCCATGGAACTGGTGGCGCAGCGCACCGACGCCGCCGCCAGCGTGAGCCTGATGGACCTTTCGGTGGAAGCCGAGTGCTTTGGCTCTCAGATCCGGGTGTCCGATGAGGAAGTGCCCACCGTGGTGGGCAGCATCGTTGCCACCGAAGAAGAGGCACAGGCGCTGGAAGTGCCCGCCGTGGGCGCGGGCCGCTCCGGCCTGTGCGTTGAAGCCATCCGCCTGGCGTCGCAACGTATCACCGACCGGCCGGTCTTTGCCGGCGTCATCGGTCCCTTCTCCCTGGCCGCCCGGCTGATGGACGTGACCGAGGCGATGGTGCTGTGCTACGACGAGCCGGACATGGTGCACATCCTGCTGGAGAAAGCCACCCGTTTCATCACCGACTACTGCCGCGCCTTCAAAGAAGCGGGCGCGAACGGCGTGGTCATTGCCGAGCCGGTGGCCGGGCTGCTGAGCCCCGCGCTGGAGGAAGAATTCTCCGCGCCTTACATTAAAAAGATCGTGGACGCCGTGCAGGACGACTCCTTTCTGGTGATCTACCACAACTGCGGCGGGGCGGTCATCCGCCAGATCGACTCCATCCTCTCCACCGGGGCCGCCGCTTACCACTTCGGCAACGCCATCGACATGGCCGAAATGATGACCCACATCCCCGCCGGCACCGTGGCCATGGGCAACGTGGACCCGGCGGGCGAATTCCGGAACGGCACTCCGGAATCCATCCGCGCGGCCACCTGGAAAGTGATGGAGGCGTGCTGCCAATACCCCAACTTCGTCATCTCCTCCGGCTGTGACATCCCGCCTCTTTCCCGCTGGGAGAACATCAACGCATTCTTTGCCGCAGTGGCGGAGTTCTACGCACGATGAGCGGCGAATGGATGGAGGCGCTGCGCCTCCGTGTGCTGGAAGAGGGCGCGTTCCGGGCAGCCTTTGTGCCGGTGAAAGACATCTGTTTTGACCGTGTTTTCCGGGACGTGTGCGCCACCAACGCCTGCGGCAACTACGGCCGCTGCTGGATGTGCCCGCCGGACGTGGGCGGCATTGACGAAATGATGGCCGAAGCCCGGAGTTACGACATTGCGCTGGTCTACCAGACGGTGGACTCCCTGGAGGACAGCTTCGACTTTGAGGGCATGATGGACGCCGCCGCCCGCAGCAGCCGGCTGAGCCAGAAACTCACCGGCATTTTGCGGGAAGGCTCTTTCCCCCACTGGCTGCAGCTGGGGGCCGGCGGCTGTCATGTGTGCGAGGTGTGCGCCAAACGCACGAACGAGCCCTGCCGCCACCCGGACCTGGCCCTGGCCTCGCTGGAGACCTACGGCGTGGACGTGTCCAAGCTGGCTGAGGCGGCCGGAATGAAATACATCAACGGGCAGAACACCGTCACCTTTTTCGGGGCGGTGCTGTTCGGCAAAGGAGAGTGAGGGCGGCCATGGTCACCATCACCGTCAACGGAACAGTTTTTCCGGTCGAACCCGGCGCCCGGCTAAGCGACTGCCTGCCGGCTCACGCCGCTCCCGAGACCCCCTGCGGCGGGGCGGGGCGCTGCGGCAAATGCCGGGTGGTGGCCCGGGGCTGTTTGAGCGAGCCTTCCCCGGAGGAGCTGCGCGCGCTCTCCCCCGCTGAACTCGCCCGCGGCGTGCGCCTTGCCTGCTGCACCCGGGTGCTGGGCAGCTGTGAAGTGTTCTCCGGGGCCAGTGCACCCGCCTTCATTCTGGGCGAAAGCGAGGCTCTGCCTGCCCCCGCGCCGATGTTCGGACGGGTGGGCGCGGCGGTGGACGTGGGCACCACCACCCTTGCCGTCTGCCTCTACGGCCCGGACGGCGCGCTGCTGGCCCAGGCCGGCAAAATGAATCCCCAGCGGCGCTGGGGCGCGGACGTGATCAGCCGTATCGAGGCTTCCCGCCGGGGTGAACGCGAAGCACTGGCCCAGGCCGTGCGGGAAGGGATCAACGAGCTGCTGGCGGAGCTGTGCGCCGGAGCGGGCCTTGCCGCCGACGCGCCGGACGCTCTTGTCATCACCGGCAACACCGCCATGCTCTATCTGCTCACCGGGGCCGACCCGGACTGCCTGGCCCACGCCCCTTTTGAGGCCGACCGTCTGTTCGGTGAAACGCTCACCGGCGCGGACCTGGGCCTTTGCTGCCCCGGCGCGGCGGTGTATCTGCCCCGGTGCATTTCCGCCTTTGTGGGAGCGGACACCGCCACCGCCCTGCTGGCTGCCGGCCTGACCGAACAGCCCGGCGTGCACCTGCTGGCGGACATCGGCACCAACGGCGAGATCGCTTTGTGGGACGGCCACACCCTCTCCTGCTGTTCCACCGCCGCCGGGCCTGCCTTTGAGGGCGCGGGGCTTTCCATGGGAATGCCCGGCCGGGCGGGCGCGGTGGATCACGTCACGCTGGAAAACGGCCGTCTGAATGCCCATGTGCTGGGCGAAACCGAGGCGGAGGGCATTTGCGGCAGCGGCGTGGTGGACGCACTGGCCTGCCTGCTGGCCGCAGGCGACCTGGACGAAAGCGGCCTGCTGGACCCCGAGCCGGCCCAGATCTGCGGAAAGGTGTTCCTCACCCAAAAGGATGTGCGCGCCGTGCAGCTTGCCAAAAGCGCCGTGGCGGCGGGCATTGTCACCCTGACCCATGCCTCCGGCGCGGAGCCGGACCGGGTGGACAGTCTTTCCATCGCCGGGGGATTCGGCAGCTATCTGGACGTGAAAAGCGCCGGGGCCATCGGCCTCATTCCGGAGGAGCTGGTTCCCCGGACGCGCATTCTGGGCAACGCAGCCCTGCGGGGCGCGGCCATGCTGCTGCTGGACCGCACGCTGCAGGCGCGCTGCGAAAGCACCGCGCGGCAAGCTGTTACCGTGGACCTTGCTTCCAGCAAGGTGTTTTTCCAGGCTTACACCGACTGTATGTTTTTCTGAGCGGGTCTTTCAAACCAAAAGCGCAGGCCCGGGCAATGCCCGGGCCTGCGCTTTTTTCAGCGGTCAGCCGCCTTACTCCATGGAAACCGCCACCTTGATGACGCCGTCCCGCCTGTTTTCAAACAACTCATAGGCCGCTTCGATGTCTTTCAAGGGGTAGGTGTGGGTGATGAGCGGGGTGGTGTCGATCTTGCCCTCTGCAATGAGACGCAGGGTCTCCTGGCAGTCGCAGCCGTCCACTCCGCCGGTCTTGAAAACGAGGTTTTTGCCGTACATCTCCGGCAGGGGCAGCACCTGCGGCCCGTCATAGAGCGCCACCACCGTGACGACCGCGTTGGGGCGGGCGCAGTCCCACGCCATGCGGAAGGTCTCGCCGCTGCCCGCCACTTCCAGAACCACATCCGCTCCGCCGTGGTCGCTGTGGGCCAGCACGAATTCCTTGAGGCTCCCGGGCACGGTGGTCAGCACCTGGGGCCAATGGGCGCGGACGAACGCCAGGCGGCTCTCGTCCACGTCGCAGACGATGATCCGCTTGGGATGGTGCAGCAGCACGCACTGAAGGGTGCACAGGCCCGTGGGCCCTGCGCCGATGATGAGCACCGTGTCCTCCTCTTTTATCTCGGAGATACGCGCCGCCCAGTAGCCGGTCGCCAGCACGTCGCCCACAAACAACGCCTGCCGGTCGCTGACTTCGTCGGGTATCCTGTTCAGCCCCTGGTCCGCATAGGGCACCCGCACATACTCCGCCTGGCCGCCGTCGATCCGGCAGCCCAGGGCCCAGCCGCCGTTGGGGTCGGTGCAGTTGTTCACCCAGCCGTGCCGGCAGAAGAAGCAGTCGCCACAGAAGGTCTCCACGTTCACCGTCACCCGGTCGCCCGGCTTCACAGAGGTGACGGCGGAGCCCACCTGCTCCACAATGCCCACCATCTCATGGCCCACGGTAATGCCTGGCACGGCCCGGGGCACGCTGCCGTGCTTGATGTGCAGATCGCTGGAACAGATACTGGCCAGCGTCACCTTCACGATCGCGTCCCGGTCGTTTTGAAGGACAGGCTTCGGTTTTTCCCGCAGTTCAAATTTGCCCCGTTCGACGTATGTATATGCCAGCATGACGTTCCCTTTCCTTTCTTCCTTCGGCCTTGGGCGGCGGCGTTGCGGCCCTGCCCGTCCCGCGTTCCTGTTCCGGTCAAAGCCCGGCAGGCCCGGCATTGGAGTTTTCCTCCCCGGTTTTGTCCGGGCACTCCCGCCGCAGCCTTTAAATACATTTTATCATATGGTTGCAACCGTGGGCGCGCAAAAAGCCCCCTGCCGCAGGTTTTCTCCCGCAGCAGGGGGCCGTTTTTATCAAAGGTACGCCGTTTTTCAGCGCTGCACGCGGCCGGAGCCGTCGCCGCCGGCCAGCTTTTCCACTTCTGCCACGGTGGCGAAGTTGTAGTCGCCCTCGATGGAGTGCTTCAAAGCGGAAGCCG
>NHCFR05603__coassemble_508_pt1 | contig 27065 bp, 27 predicted proteins | sample NHCFR05603__metabat2_low_PE_044 | metagenome-assembled genome bin NHCFR05603 | reverse complement strand
TGCCATTCGCACAGGATTTGAGAAAATTTAGGGGCGTTTTTGAGCTTTTTTCAGAAATTCATAAAATGTATAAAGCCCCGACAAATGGCGGTATAAAGCCATTTGTCGGGGCTCTTCTGGAGCTGGAAACGTGACTTGAACACGCGACCTGCTGATTACGAATCAGCTGCTCTACCGACTGAGCTATTCCAGCGGAACGGTTATCATTGTAACGGAAAAAGCCCCTTGCGTCAAGAGCAAACGGTCAATCCAGACGAAAATCATCCGGGGAAAAGCTGGGCAGGCGGGGCTGGCGGCGGGGAACACGCTGAATGGGGTCGTAGAGGAACTTTTTGCAATGGAAATAGGGAGAAACGACCCCACGCTTCTGGCACAGGATCATGCGGGGGTCAGCGGCGCGGCGGCCATGCTCACAGTACTCACAGGCCGGCTCCACATTCTGGCCGGGCACGGGATGTTTACGAAACACGGCGGCGCCTCCTTTTGGGATTTTCGTCCATTATACTCTTTTGCCCGCTGGATGTAAAGCCAAAGCCATAGAGCACCACACAGCACAGCGCAAACAGAACAAGGGCCGCGTCCGGCGCAGTGCGGCTCTGCACGATCAGCCGCTCGCCGGCGGCCGCAGCAGCAGCCGTGCCGGGCACAAGCCTCAGCAAAAGGCGCAGCATGCCCAGCGAAACAGCCAGATGGACCGGTCTTGCCGCTGTAAGCGACAGCAGGGAGATGTCCCGGCAAAGCAGCGCCCTGACCTGCAGAAACACCGAGAGGCTCTGAATGCTCAAAGCGGCACAGCACCCATAGACGGCCGTGGCCCCGCCCAGACGGCTGGCTTGTACGCACCCGCCTGTTACCTCCAGCAGTGCGGCCAAGGCGGCGCGTGTTGGCCCTTCTGCAGGAAGAATCGAGCCAAGTGCGCTGTTCAGAAAACAGAAAAATGTTACAAAGCCGCACACCGTCAGCATGCTTTGCAGGGCTCCCTGCACGGCGGAAACAAGGCTGACGGGTTTTGCGGCGCTCTCATGGCGGAATGCCGCGCCGCTGCCGGGGACCTCCGGCTCGGGAGGCAGAAACATCCGGGCCAGAAGCCCCACGGCAAGGCTGGCGAGCAAAAGGGCGGCAAAGACGCACCAGCCAAGCCGCGGGCTGCCCAGCAAAAGGCAGCCCACAGTATTTACCACAAAGGCCGGTCCGGAACCCACTCCGCAGACCAGCAGCAGTTGCGCCTGCCGCCGGTCAACAACGCCTTCCTCATACATCTGAGAAATGACCCTTGCCGCCACGGCAAAGCCGCCCAACCATGCCAGCAGCAGCGCGGTGGCTGCCCGGCTGTCCCGAATGCCCAGACCAAAACGGGTGTAAGGCCATACCGCCGCGCCCAGGATCTTTGCCAGCGGACTGGCAGCAAGGAGGGAAGAAACCACAAAAAAGGGGAAGAGCGCCGGGATGACCTGCTGTGTGCAGCTGGCCAGCCCCGCCCGAACGCCCTCGATACATGCGAAAGGAAAGGCAAACAAAAGTGTCAGCAGCGCCAGCGCGAACACACCGCCTCCGGCAGCGCGCAGGGGAATTTTCTTCATAAGCTCATCCTCCACATTAATATAAATAAAGGGTAAGCGGCGCAGCCCGCACAAATACCATGCAGGGGGCAGGAGATGAAACAAAAACGCAGAGCGAAACGGGAGAGCCCCGGAGCCTATTTCAAACGGTTGATTCGGCAGCCTCCCGCTTCTTTTTATCATCAGCCTGTCTTGCACATTCAGTGCGGCGGGCAAGTAGAAGTGGAAGGCTGCAAAGGCGTTTTACTTTACGACGAAAGCCAGATCCGATTGGATATGGGAGGCTGGCAGGTGAGCCTTTATGGCGACGAGCTTGCCTTGTGCGGCGTCGGCGGGCGCATGCTCACGCTGAAAGGGAAGATATTCCGCGCCGAATTTTCAAACGAGGGGTAAACGATGGGTTTGATTTGGGCAAACTGCTTCGCGGGAGTGGAGTTCACTGCCAGCGGCGGACGCTGTGAGAAGTTGATCACCTTGTGCAACCGACAAGGAATTCCACTTTACACGGTGCAACCTGAGGCGGCTGGCTTTACCGCCCGGCTTCCTGCACGCAGATATCGTGAAATTTCCCGTCTTGCGCAGCGCTGCGACGTGCGCCTGCGGGTGAAAGAAAGACGGGGCGTTTTTTTTCGCCTGCGGGCTTACCGTGGACGCTGGGGGCTCCTTTTGGCTCCGCTGGTTTTTGTTGCAGCGGTGCATTTGCTGGGCCGGAGCGTGTGGTCCATACGGTACGACGGGCTGGACGCGGCAGCCCGGGAACAGGTGGAGCAAACGCTTTATTCTATGGATATTTGCGAAGGTTCGGTTTTAAACCAGGAAAAATTGCGCGCCGCGGAAAAACAGATCATGGACACAAACGACGCCTTTGGCTGGGTGTCGCTGAATTTTGAGAAGGGGCGCCTTGTGGTGGAAGCCAGCCCCGCTCTGCAAAAACCTGCCATCGAATCCAACGAGCCGGTGGATCTTGTGGCGGCGGCAGACGGCATTTTGCTGGGAGTGAACGCCCAGGAGGGGTTTGCAGTCAAAGCGGTGGGGCAGACCGTGGCGGAAGGAGACGTGCTGGTGAGCGCCTATAAACCGGACCCCTACGAGCAGCCGGTGGAGAGCCACGCCAAAGGTCTGGTGGTGGCGGCGGTGAAAAAAACGTACCGCTGTGTGCAGCCATCCACCTATGAGGTCGGGGCGCTCACCGGCAGCATAGACAGCAGCTTCCGGCTGCGCATGTTCGGCCGTACGCTGGAACTGGGCGCACAACTGCCCGAGGGCGAGGAGGTGCGCACGACCCACCGCCCGCTCACCGTGCTGGGGTTTGCGCTGCCGGCCACCGTCGAGGAGAGATATTTACCCCAGCGGGAAGCGCGCCAGTTCCACCTCACGCCGGACGGCGCGCGTCAGTATGCCCGCTTTGCATGCCTTGCCCAGTTGTATGAGGAGTTCCCGGACGCCGAGATCATTGCTGAAAGCCGCCAGGAAAGCTGGGATGGAGGCACGCTGACCTACACCATGACGGTGGATTTCAAGGCGGACATTGCCCGGGAAAAGGGTGGATGAAAACGAATGAAAATTTTGTGTAAAACAGACAGTTCCTATTAGAATATTTTGTGGTATAATAACCATGTATTTGTGGGTGCCAGTGGAATAGAACGGTGCCCGCGAGATTTTGGCAAGTGAGCAGGTGTGGAATGGCAGAAAAACTGATCGAGCTGAACAGTATGGAGACCGCGCTGGCGATCTTCGGGAACCGGGATGAAAACATCCGCCTTTTGGAGAACGAATTCTCCATCACAGCGGTATGCCGGGATTCCCAGATCAAATTTACCGGTGAGCCGGAGCAGGTGGCAGCCGCCGCCCGCGCGGTGGAGGCCATGCTCACTTTGCTGGAAAATCACACTCCCCTGGAAGAGCAGACGGTGCGCTACTGTATCAGTCTGGCCGGCGCGGGAGAAGAGCGCCGGGTGCGTGAACTCACGCAGGACTTTGTGGCTGTCACTGCCAAGGGGCGGCCTGTGCGTCCCAAGACCCTGGGCCAGCGGGAATATCTGCAGGCCATCAAGCAGAATGCGATCACCTTCGGCGTGGGTCCTGCCGGCACCGGCAAGACCTATCTTGCCGTTGCCATGGCGGTGAAGGCGTTCAAAAGCAAGGAAGTCAGCCGTATCATCCTGACGCGTCCTGCCGTGGAAGCGGGGGAGAAGCTGGGCTTTTTGCCGGGCGATCTGCAGAACAAGGTGGACCCCTATCTGCGTCCGCTCTACGACGGCCTGTTCGACATGTTGGGAGCCGAGAGCTTCCAGAAGCTGCTGGAGAAGCAGACCATCGAGGTGGCCCCGCTGGCTTATATGCGCGGCCGCACGCTGGACGACGCCTTCATTATCCTGGACGAAGCACAGAACACCAGCCGGGAGCAGATGAAGATGTTCCTCACCCGCATGGGCACCGGCAGCAAGGTGGTGGTCACCGGCGATGTGACCCAGATCGACCTGCCGGACCGCAGCCGCAGCGGCCTGCTGGACGCGCTGAACGTGCTGAAAAATGTGGAGGGCATTGCCCGGGTCTACTTTACCGAAAAGGACGTGGTGCGCCACCGCCTGGTGCAGGAGATCGTCAAGGCGTACGACCGGGCGGCGCGGCAGCACCGCAATTCTTGAACCAGCGCCCTGGGCACGGGCGTTTTTGCGCGGGCAGAGACTCGCGGACGGAATATCGAAACATGAAGAGGTGAAACGGTGTGTCAAACAAAGTGTTGATCACAAACCAGCAGAAGAAGGTGAAGATCCCCTCGGGCCTGCGCATTCTGATCCGGCGCAGCTGCAATGCCGTGCTGGAGTTCGAGGGATTCGAGCAGCCCGCGGAGATCAGTGTGACCTTCGTGGACAACGCCGAGATCCAGACCCTGAATGCCCAGTACCGCGGCAAGGATATGCCCACCGACGTGCTCAGCTTCCCGCTGGGCGAGGACGGCAAATACGATGTGGACCAGGACACCGGCGCCTGCCTGCTGGGCGACATCGTCATCTCCATGGAGAAGGCGATGGAGCAGGCGGAGCTTTACGGTCATCCGCTGCAGCGGGAGGTGGCTTTCCTCACGGTGCATTCCATGCTGCACCTGCTGGGCTATGACCACGAGCAGGGCGGCCTGGCCGCGGTGAAAATGCGGGAAAAAGAAGAGGCCGTGCTCATTCAGCTGGGCCTGCCCCGCACTGTGTCTTACACGGCGGACCAGATCTGATATGCGGCGTTTTTTTGCCGGATTCGGCTATGCGGCCAAGGGCTTTTGGGCCGCGGTGAAAGAGGAGCGCAATCTGCGCTTTCATCTGTGCGCCGGGGCATATGTGCTGCTGGCCAGCCTGTTCTATCCCTTTGGCGCTGTGGAATACGGCCTGCTGTTTTTGTGCATTGGCGGCGTGATCGCACTGGAGCTGGTCAACTCCGCCATCGAGCGCTCGGTGGAATCCCCCGACCCCGCCCACTGGCGGGCGGCGGGCGGCGCCAAGGACATGGCGGCGGGCGCTGTGCTGACCTTCAGCATTGCTTCGGCTGCGGTGGGACTTATGCTGTTCTGGCAGCCGGAAGTGCTGCGCACCATTCCCGGCTGGTTCCTTGCACACCCCTGGGCACTGGCCCTGCTGGCGGCGTCGCTGGCCGGGGCCTGGTTCTTTGTGTTCTGGCCCGAAAGAAAGAAAGGATGATCCTTTGCAGACCTCATCGGTTTTTGTCGCCCTTGTGGGCAAGCCCAACGTGGGCAAATCCAGCCTGACCAACCGGCTTGTGGGGGAGAAGGTGGCCATCGTCACCTCCAAGCCCCAGACCACCCGTACACGGATCACCGGGATCGTCACCCGCGGGCCGGTGCAGTATGTCCTGCTGGATACGCCGGGCGTGCACATCCCCCGCACAAAGCTTGGCGAGCGGATGAGCAAAACGGCGACCGACAGCGTGGCAGATGTGGACGTGAGCCTCATGCTTTTCGAGCCTTATGGTGAGTTCACCGAGGCGGAGCAGGCCATGATCGGCGCGCTGCGCGGCACTCCCGCCGTGGCGGTCATCAACAAGACCGACACCCTCAAAACCGAGGCGGATCTGGCGGCGCGCACCGCGCAGCTGGAGGCCCTGGGCGTGTTCGATAAGGTCGCGGCCATCAGCGTCCGGGAGGATGAAGGCTGCGAGGAGCTGTTCGGCATTCTGGCCGCCTACGCGGTGGAGGGACCGCACTACTTTGACGACGACGCTTACACCGACATGCCGGAAAAAGCGCTGGTGAGTGAGATCCTGCGGGAAAAAATGCTGCTTTTCCTGCGGGACGAAGTGCCTCACGGCATTGCCGTCACAGTGGAGCGCTTCAAGGAGCGGGAGGACAAAAACCTCATCGACATCGACGCAAACATCTATTGCGAGCGCAAAAGCCACAAGGGCATGGTCATCGGCAAAGGCGGCCAGATGTTGAAAAAAATCGCCAGTGCCGCCCGCGTGGACTGCGAGGAGTTTTTGGGTGCAAAGGTGAATCTCCAGTGCTGGGTCAAGGTGAAGGATGACTGGCGCGACAGCGACTTTTTGCTCAATGACTTCGGCTTTACTCAAAACAAATGATGTTGTCGGTTAAACACGACACATCACAAAAATTTTTCTACATCGCTGGACAACTTTTCCGGGCATACCGGCGTACAATGGTGGAACAGTACCACCAGGGGGCGACCAGCGATGGACAGCAGCGGTTCTTATTGGAAAGATTGGAAAGAGTTTGAAACGACCGGCGGCGTGCAGGAGTACCTGAACTACAAAAAGGCGCTGCGCACCGGGCAGCCCGGGCTGCCGCCGCCTGTGGGAGACGAACATGAAACTGGTGACGCCGGGCCTGGTGCTGCGGGAAGTGAAGGTGGGGGAGTCTGACCGGATCCTCACCATTCTCACCCCGGAACACGGCCTTATCTCCGCATCTGCCAAGGGAAGCCTGCGCCTGAAAAGCAAACTTTTCAGTGCCTGCGGGCTTTTTTGCTATTCAGAATTCACTCTGTTTGCCGGCAAGACCATGTACATGGTGGACGACGCCCAGGTCAAGCAGGTGTTCTTCGGCCTGCCCAAAAGCATAGAGGGCATGGCGCTGGCCATGTATCTGGCGGAGATCGCCCAGGCATTGCTGCCCAGCGGCGGCGAGGCTGCGGCGCAGCTGCGCCTTCTGCTCAACAGCCTCTACCTTATCAGCGAGCAGAAAAAGCCCCTGGCCCAGATCAAAGCAGTCTATGAACTGCGGGCGGTGTGTGAGGCGGGGTATATGCCTGCGCTTTTGTGCTGCAAAAACTGCCAGAAATATGACGGCGGCGATTTCTATTTTGATATTGCCGCGGGTGATCTGCTCTGCGGCGACTGCGCGGAGGCCGACGGCCTTGTTCCCAATCTGGACGAGGGCGCGCTCATTGCCCTGCGACACATTGCGCTGGTAGAGGACAAAAAAGTGTTCTCGTTCACCCTGTCGCCCAAGAGCCTGGAAAAACTGAGCCGTGTGGCCGAGCGCTACGCTGCCGCCAGGCTGGACAAGCCACTGAAAACACTGGATTTTCTCCACTCCGTTATGGAGTGAATCACCCTACATAGCGGGCGAAAAACGCCCTTTTGAGGAGAATCATGGATACGACCTATCGCAAAACACTGGAACTGGACAAAATTCTGGAAAAGGCGGCAGCTCTGGCCGTCTGCCCGGAGGCTCGCACCCTGCTTATGGAGCAGCCGGCGGGCGAAACGCCCGACGAGGTACGCTACGCGTTGAGCCAGACCGACGCTATTGCAAGCCTGCTGCTAAAAAACGGCAGCCCTCGCTTTGGGGGCGTGTCGGGCGTGGACAAGGTGGTGAGCCGGGCCGTCAAGGGCGGCGTGCTCTCCATGGCCGAACTGCTGGAGGTGGCGGGCGCGCTGCGCAATTTCCAGAACCTGGTGGCCTGGTACGGCCTCACCGAGCACGACATGCTGCCGGTGGACGATTTGTTCTACGCCCTCAGCCCCCAGCCCGGTCTGGAAAAGCAGATCAGCTCCGCCATCCTCTCGCCGGAGGAAATGGCCGATACCGCCAGCAACACTCTGTTTGAGGTGCGGCGCAAAATTCACGCCACCGAGAACTCCATCCGGGACAAGCTGGACGCCATCATCAAAAACAGCACCACCAACAAGTTGTTGCAGGACGCGGTGGTCTCCATCCGTAACGGCCGCTTCGTGGTGCCGGTGCGGGCGGAGTACCGGGGCGAGGTGGGCGGCGTCATCCACGACGTGTCCAGCAGCGGCGCCACCGTGTTTGTGGAGCCCACTGCCGTGGTGGAAGCCAACGCCAAGATCATGCAGCTGCGCAGCCAGGAGAAGGCAGAAATTGAGCGAATCCTCATCGCCTTCACCGAGCAGGTGGCCGCCATCGAGCCGATGTTCAACTTCAGCTACAAAGCCATGCTGGACATCGACGTGCTGCTGGCCAAGGCCCATCTGGCGCTGGAGCAAAAAGCATGGATGCCCCAGGTGGCAGATGATGTGCATTTTGATTTGAAAAAGGCCCGCCATCCCCTTATTGATAAGGATAAAGTGGTGCCCATCGACGTGGCGCTGGGCCAGAATTACGACACGCTGGTCATCACCGGCCCCAACACCGGCGGCAAGACGGTCACCCTCAAGACTGCCGGTCTGCTTTGCGCCATGGCCCAGCACGGCCTGCTCATTCCTGCCCACGAAAACAGCACGGTCTGTGTGTTCACCGACTATCTGGTGGACATCGGAGACGAGCAGAGCATTGAGCAGAGCCTTTCCACCTTTTCCGGCCACATGAAAAAAATCACCGGCATTCTGGACAACGCCTTCAAAGGCAGCCTTGTGCTGTTGGACGAGCTGGGCGCGGGCACCGACCCCGCTGAAGGCGCGGCGCTGGCGGTGAGTATCATCGAGCAGCTGCGTATTCAGGGCGCGTTGGTCATGGCCACCACCCACTACTCGGAGCTCAAGGTGTTCGCGTTGGAAACTGCGGGCGTGGTGAATGCCAGTTGTGAGTTCGACGTGGAGAGCCTGCGCCCCACCTATAAGCTCAGCGTGGGTGTGCCGGGCAAGTCCAATGCCTTCCTCATCAGTGAGAAGCTGGGCCTGCCCGCCCGGGTCATCCAGCGGGCCCAGACTCACCTGGCCAGCGATGACAAACGGCTGGACGATGTGCTGGCGCAGTTGGACGATTTGAAGCTGCAGCTGAAAGAAAGCCAAGACGAAGCGGAAAAGGCCAAAGCCGAAGCGGAAAAAATGCTGGAAAAGGCCCGGGAGAAGTGCGACGCGCTGGTGCGCCAGGGCGAGACCGAGCTGGAAGCTGCCCGCCTCAAGGCCCGGCAGATGACCCAGCAGGTGCAGGCGGAGGCCTACGCCCTCACCGACGAGCTGCATAAGCTTCAGAAGGATGACAAGCAGTCCGCCGCACAGCGGGCCGCCCGCGCAAGAGAGATCGCCCGCAAGGATTCCGAGCGCCTGTTTGCCAAGAGCGATGTGGCCCACAACCCTGTGCGGGAATTTGTTCCGCTGAAGGAGGTGCGCGTGGGCCAGGAGGTGGTCATCGCCGAGTACGATCAGTTGGCCACCGTCGCCGCTTTGCCGGACCGCAACGGCATGGTGGAGGTGCGCGCCGGTATCATCAAAACCAAGGTGCCTCTCTCCGGGCTCAAAGCACCGGACAAGCTGCAAAAGCCCCAGAAGAAGGGCGGGCGCACCGCTCCCGCACCCCGCGGCACCACCGTGCAGCGGGTGGAGCGCACCGCCAGCATGGAGATCAACCTGCTGGGCATGACTGTGGAGGAAGCGCTGATGGAGACCGACCAGTTCATCGACCACGCGGTGATGAACGGTCAGACCATGGTCTATCTCATCCATGGAAAAGGCACCGGGGCGCTGCGCAACGCCATCCACCAGCACCTGCGGGGCCACAAGAACGTCAAGAGCTTCCGCCTTGGCCGCTACGGCGAGGGCGAGGCAGGCGTGACTGTGGTGGAATTGAAATAAAAAAACAGGCTTCTCTCCAATGAGAGAAGCCTGTTTTTTATTTGCAAAAGCGGCGGTCAAACCACCCGTATCCGCAGCCTGGTCGTCAATCCTCCATCAGCTTGCGGTTGGGCACGATATAGCCGTCGATCTCGACGTAAGGAAGATCGGGCTGCCCGGCAAAAACAGCCGCGGCTCTTTCGACGATATCCGGGTGGTCGGACGACAAGGCAAAATAGGTGTTGAACTCTTCTTCGGTCATCGGGACCATGCCGCTTTTTTCGGTCGTATTCATCATCTTATTTTAGGAAACAGGTTGAATCTGAACAAAATCTGCGCGCGCTGGTCGTTTCCTTACCTCCTTGTATATATTATACGCAGCAGGATCGAAATGTCCACGAACGAGGTCTGCGAAATTTCGACGGTATTCACAGCCTGTCCTTAATGCGCCCCAGGGCGTTCTTTTCCAGGCGGCTCACCTGTGCCTGGCTGATACCGATCTCCTTTGCCACTTCGACCTGGGTCTTGCCCGAGAGGTAGCGCAGCGCCATGATCTTTTTCTCCCGCTCGCTCAGAGCCTGCACCGTGTCCTTGAACATGATCCCGCTGATCCAACTGTCTTCGCCGCCGCTGTCGCCCAGCTGGTCCATCACATAAATAGTGTCACCCTCATCACTGTACACCGGCTCATAGAGACTCACCGGGTCCACCACGCTCTCCAACGCCAGCGTCACGGTGGACGTGGGCAGCTGCACTTTGTGAGCGATTTCATCCATGTGCGGCTCCCGCCCCAGCTCCTTTTGCAGCTGCTCTTTGGCCTGCATTGCCTTGTATGCGATGTCCCGCACCGAGCGTGAGACCCGCACGGCATTGTTGTCTCGCAAGAAGCGGCGTATCTCACCCACGATCATGGGTACGCCGTAGGTGGAAAAGCGCACGTTCAGATCCGGGTCAAAGTGATCGATGGCCTTGATGAGGCCGATACAGCCCACCTGAAACAGATCGTCCATACTTTCGCCCCGGCCCACAAATTTTTGCACCACGCTGAGCACCAGGCGCAGATTGCCCTGGATCATCCGCTGCCTTGCTTGCTGATCGCCGGCGCGGGCGGCCCGCAGCAGAGCGGTCTTTTCCTTTTCGGTGAGCACCGGAAGTTTTGAGGTGTTCACTCCGCATATCTCGACCTTGCCGTAATACAAAGATGGTCACGCTCCCCCCATGGCATGACAAAAGTATGGCCGCCCGCAGCGCCGGGCAAACAGCACGGCAGCTGGTAAAAGCTGGCCGCACATCTGCCGCCCGTGCGCATACAGTGAGGGGGAGAGGGAGTGATCTTGTATGGAGACTCGTATCCTGGCGGCGTTGGCGGTGGGAGGGGTGCTTCTTGCGGCGGTGCTTATCACGGCGATCGCGGCGCTTTTGTATACCCGCTTTGGAACGGCGCAATGGGAGTACGCCCGACCGGATTTCAGCCGCCGTGCCGGCTTTCGCGCCCGCAGCCTGCCTGAAAGCGACATCGTCCGGCTGGAGCGTATTTCTCTTCTGAGCGGTGCGGTGGCCCAACTGGAATACACCGTTGAACCGGAATGGAAGCTTATTCTCCGGGTGGGCCGCGCGGGCGCCGACCTGCGGGAGGGGGATTTTGAGCAGGTTTTCCGGGAACAGGTGACCCTGTATCACCGGGATATCCGGGTGAATATCAGCCAGAACGAGGGCGGCGCAGCAATGCTGCGCTGGACCAAAAACGGTTTTGATTATCTGCTCGCTTTGCCGGACAGTGAGATGGGCCTGCGGGGCGGTATGATGCCGTTGTTCGTGCAGCAGACCGAAATGATGGAAAGCAAGACCGCCTAAAAAAACAGAGGCCCGCCGCTTTCAAAAGCGGCGGGCTTTTGGTTCATTTGTCAGCACATTTTTTCCAGATCACGCCGAAGCCGGGCAATAATGCGTTTTTCCAGCCGGGAGATGTAACTTTGGGAGATACCGATCTCGTCGGCAACCTCTTTTTGCGTGTGCTCCACGCCGTCCAGCAGGCCAAAGCGCATTTGCATGATCTGCTTTTCCCGGGGAGCAAGCCGGTCCACCGCCTCCAGCAGCATGTCCTTCTCCGCGTCCTGTTCCAGTTGGGCGCTGATCTGGTTCTGGTCGGTGCCCAGCACGTCGGACAAAAGCAGCTCGTTGCCTTCGCCGTCGGTGTTTAGCGGTTCGTCGATACTGGTCTCCTGGCGGCGGTTGCTGCTTTTTCGCAGAAACATCAAGATCTCGTTCTCAATGCAGCGGCTGGCATAGGTGGCCAGTTTGATATTTTTGGCGGGGACGAAGGTGTTCACCGCCTTGATGAGGCCAATGGTGCCGATGGAGATGATATCTTCCACGGCAACTCCGCTGCTTTCGAATTTGCGGGCAATGTAAACTACCAGCCGCAGGTTGTGAGTGATGAGAATGTCCCGGCAGCTCTGGCGGCCTTCTTCCAGCCCTTGGAAGACCAGCTTTTCCTCTTCGGGAGTCAAAGGCGGCGGAAGAGCCTCCGGGCCGCCGATGTAATAAACACCGCCCTGCAGCTGCAGCCGGACCAGCAGGCGGCGCACCCCGTTCAACAGACGGCGGAAAAAATTCAGGTGCATGCTTTGGACCTCCTTTCGGTCTCGTTCATCAGGAATTCCTGCCCGAACAAAGCCTGAAACTGCCCGTCCAGCAGGGGCTCGGCGGTAAACACCACCGTCACGTTTTGGGCTGCAAGGGTTCGTCCCGGCCCGGTCAGCCGCGCGGCGGAGGCCGTCAGCCCCGGCAGCACAGCACTGCCGGACGCGCCGGAACATGGAATCAACCGCAGCCCCAGCCCTTTTGGCGGCAAAGGATTTCTGCCGGAAAAATATCCCCGGAGAAAGATGTTCACTTCCGCCGTGAGCTGCCGTTCCACTGCCGGCCAGCTCACCAGCAGGGTCTGACGGCCGCCCACCGGGTCTCTGAGGAAGAATCCTGTGTCAAAACAGGCTTGCGCACGCACCTCACACCCGGCCAGGCTCAGCTCCAACTGCCAGGGCTGCCCGTCGGCAGGCGGCCCGAAAACCAGAAGCACCAGCCGCACCGCCAAATATACTGCCAGGACCGAAAGCACCAGCGTCATGGGCGAAAGGTCCACGTATACCGTCAGATTGTGCACCCGCACGCCGTTCATGCCGCCTCGCTGCAGCCCCAGCATGGCAAAACCGGCAAGACCCAGATTGAGGACGAAGAACCAGGTCCCTGCCCGCAGAAAAGGGCGGAGACCGTGCCAACCGAAGGCGGCCAGTGTCACCAGCGCAGCGGTGAAGATTTTGTAGGCAAAGTTCAGCGGGGCGGCAAGCGCAGGCGCAAGAAGGATCAGTGTGCTTGCCGCAGCAAGGGCCGCCCCGGCAAGGGCACGCAATGCGGGGCATGAGGCCCCGGCCAGCCAGCCTGCCGCCCGCAAAAGAAAATATCCTGCGATGAAGTTTGTCACCAGCAGGATATCAAGATAGACAACGATCTTCACGGCCTCACCTCCCGGCTATCAGTGTACCGCGCCCCGGGGGAAAAGACTGTCAAAAGCTGGGTGAGATTCTTTGCAGCCTTCAACACAAAAAATCCCCCGTGCTGTCAGCACGGGGGAGAGCAGGTCATCACCAGAGCAGGTGCTCTTTGATGGGGATACCGCAGGCATTCAGCGCCCGCAGGAAAGAAGCGCCGCCTTTGTAGTGAATGCCGGTGATTCCCAGGTCATAGGCCGCTGTGGTGTTCAGTTTGTTGTCGTCCACAAAAATGGTCTCGGAGCAGACGAGCCCATACCGCTCAATGAGCAGCTGGAAAATGCGGGGATCAGGCTTGTTGGTTCCCGCTTCACAGGAGGCGACGCCGCCCTCAAACAGAGGCCAGAAGTCACGCTGTTGTATCTCCTCATAGACGTCCCAGGGAATGTTGGAGAGGTAATACAGCGAGAACCCCATCTTTTTCAGCCGTTTCATCACATCCACCGTTCTGCGGCGGGTCTTGAGCATGCGGTACCAGTCGTCCAGTACGCTCTGGACCTCAAAGGTGCAGCCTGCCTCGGCAGCTTTCTGGAGCATTGCGGCGTTGCCGGCGTCCCGGTCCAGCTCACCGGCGTCCAGCTGACGCCACTCCACGCTGCCAAAGGTGATGTCGAATACCTTGGTTTCCACAGCTTCGTCATAAAAACGGTCCAGCAGAAAACCGCGTGGATCGAAATCCACCACGACGCCGCCCAGATCGAACACGATGTTTTTATACATGGGTCATATCCTCCCGTGGAAAGGGTTGTTCTTTGACAAGTTTCATCCATTATACACTATTTTGTGCTAAAATACAAAACCGGACACATATCTTTTCAGCAGGCAAACATTGGGCTGTTGCAATACAAAAGGGGGCAGTGTCGTTTAGTATAGCGGGAGCGCTCCGAAGCACAGCCCGGAAAGGGGAGGACCATGACCCTGAGCGAGCTTTGCAAAAAGGATGTGATCCAGGTGCCTTTGGGGGCGAATCTGGGCCGGGCGGACGATCTTCGCTTTGACCCGCAGACTGCTGCCCTCGAGGGAATCGTGCTGCTGGGACGTCCGCGGCTGTTTGGCCTGCTGGGGAGGCAGGAGGACGTGTTCATTCCCTGGCGGGAGATCGAAACCATCGGCGCGGATGTGATCCTTGTCCGCACCCAGCTGCCCGCCGGAACGCCCAAGGCCCACGGCGGATTCTGGGCACGGCTGCTTGAATGACGGCGGCAAAACTTTTTTGGGGGAGGCAAATTACCCTTGCAAACGACGTTGAAACAGAGAGCGCCCTGGCGGGCGAAACTTTCCATCTTCTGGTGGCTGCTGGCGCCCATTGTGGCCACCGCGACCCTGCTGTGCACCGAATGGATCCATCGGGGAAGCCTGAGCGCTTCGTTCTGGACGGATAATTTCCTGCCTCACTTTGGCAGTTTTGCATGCAGCTGGCTGCTGATCCTGTGCACCTATCTGTTCCTGGCAAACCTGACCAGGCTGCCCGCGCTGGCGGTGCTGGTGTGCGGCGCAGGCGGGTGCATTCCCGCTGCGGTGACTTATTTCAAATTGAAGCTGCGGGGCGAACCCTTTTTCCCCTGGGATCTGTCCCAAGGCGCAGAGGCCGCCGATGTGGTAGGCAAGGCGGGTCTGGAACTTCAGACCTCCATGTGGGTCAGCGCGCTCCTTTTCCTGGTGCTGGCTGTTTTTGCCTGTCTGCTGCCCCGCCCCCGGAAAGGCGCCATGTGGCAGTTCATCCTCTCCTGGGCGGCGCCGGGGGTCGGCGGTCTTGCCCTCATTTTTCTTGTCTTTCTCAGCCCCACCGGCTCCCGTCTTGTGGGCATTGTGCCGGACATGTGGATGCAGAACCGTTACTACCGCAACTACGGTGTCATTGCGGGCTTTTTGACCAATATTCAGAATCTGGAAGTGGACGAGCCCGAGGACTACAGCGAGGAAACGGTGAATGCCCTGGTGGAGCAGTCCTACAGCCAGGACCTCGCTCCGGTGTTTGAGGGCAGCTACGCGCAGGGCGGCGATGGACAGGTCACCCAGCCCAACATCATTTTTATTATGGATGAATCCTTCTGGGATGTGCAGGAACTGGAGGAGTACGGCGTGGTCTTTGACCAGCCCGTCACGCCGAACCTCCATCGGCTGATGGAGACCTCCGCCTACGGCAAGGCCTACAGCCCCAGTTTCGGCGGCGGTACCTGCGACGTGGAATTCGAGGCACTCACCGGCTTTTCGGTGGAGTTTCTGCCCAGCGGCTGCAAGCCCTTCCAGCAGCATGTGACCCGGCCGATGTTCTCCATCGCGTCGTACTTAAAAGACCAGGGGTATGCCACCCAGGCCATCCATTGCTATTATGCCAAGTTCTGGAGCCGCAACACGGCCTATCCCAATTTGGGTATTGACGAGTTCATATCGCTGGAGGATTTTGTATCTCCTGAAAAGAAGCGGGATACCGAGTGGTCCGGCGGCCTTGTGACCGACGCGGAGATGGCCCGGCGCATTATTCAGGAATACGAACAGCGGGACGAGGACAAGCCCCTGTTCATCCATGCAGTGACCATGCAAAACCACACAAGTTATAATAAGAACAACTACCCCGAAGAGGAGCTGGTGGGCATTCTGGAAGCGCCGGAGGGGATCAGCGAGAACACCCTCGGGGCATTGCAGGATTTTGCCACCGGCGTTCGTGAGGCGGACGCCATGCTGGGCACCCTCACCGACTATTTCAGCCAGGTGGACGAGCCCACGATCCTTGTGTTCTGGGGTGACCATTACAACCCCATCGGCAGCGGCTACGAGGTGTATACCGCCACCGGCTATGCCTCCGGTGCAGACAGCGAAAGCCCGGAGCTGCACCAAATGCCTCTGCTCATCTGGAGCAACTACTGGCAGGACAAAGTGGACCTGGGCACTGTGGCCGCCTACCAGATCAGCCCGGTGCTGATGGAGCTTTATGGCCTGGAAGAGCCTCCCATGTTCCGCTATCTGGCAAACCAGCTTTCGGCCTACCGCAGCCGCACCCTGGGCGTGACCATTCTGCCCGACGGCACAGCTACCGACGCTGACCTCACCGGGGAACAGGAACAGTGGTTCCAGAATCACTGGCTTTTGCAGTATGATCTGATGTTTGGTGAGGAATATGCTCTGACCCTGTGACGGTGCCCCTTCGGTTTACAAAGCCCCGGCCCCGCGGTATAATTGCTTTGAATCTGTCCACCGGGGGAAAGGGGAGAAAGCACGATGGGAGCGGACCGTTCCGAGGAACTTCTGCGCATGGAAGGGGTCGTGGAGCATGTCATCTTTGAAAACCGCGACACAGGTTATGCAGTGTTTGAGGTCAACGCCGGCGGCGAGCTCCACGTGGTCACCGGCGAAGTGGGGGAAGTGAACGCCGGAGAAAGCGTTACGCTGTATGGCCGGTTTGAGACACATCCCGCCCACGGGCCCCAGTTTCGGGCGGAGAGCTGTGAGGTCAGCATGCCCCAGAATCTGGCGGCGACCCTTTATCGGCCCCGCCACCGCGAAAAAAATCGTGGAGCGCTTCGGCGCCGACTGCCTGGAAGTAATCGCCAACGACCCGCTTCGCCTCACCGAGCTGCGGGGGATCACCCCTGAAAAGGCAAAAGCCATTTCAAACGAGTTCAAGCGGATGTTCGGCGTGCGTGAAGCGGTGGCGTATCTGGGCCGCTTTGGCATTTCTCCGGTGCGGGCGGTGGAGGTGTACCGGCACCTCGGCCCTTCGGCGGTGGAGGAGATAAGCCGCAACCCTTACATTTTGTGCGGCGAACCGCTGCACATGACCTTCCGCCAGGTGGATGCCATTGCTGCCGAGCTGCAGCTGGATCCGGCGGGCTCTCTGCGGGTGTGGGCGGGCCTGCTCTACGCTCTGCGCCACAATGCGGGCAACGGGCACACCTGCCTGCCGCGGGAAAAACTGGTGCAGGCCACCGCCCAGTTTTTGGGTATCGACCCGGACCAGGCGGAACGGGAACTGGACCGTCAGCTGGAAGAGGGCGAAGTGAAAAGCTATACCCGCCCGGACGGCGAGTTCATCTGCCTGCCGGACCTGCTGAGCGCCGAAACGGACATTGCAGCCCGGCTGTGGGAACTCAGCCGCCACCCGGTGCCGCTGCCGCCGGATGTGGACCGGAGCATTGAGATATTGGAGCGGGCGCAGGGTTTTGCCTATGCGCCGGAACAACGCCTTGCCATCCGCACAGCCATGAGCAGCAGTGTCATGGTTCTCACCGGCGGACCCGGCACCGGCAAGACCACCACCGTGAACGCCATCCTTTCTCTGCTGCAGCATGGCGGCCAGAGAGTGGCCCTCTGCGCGCCCACCGGGCGGGCTGCCAAGCGCCTGTCGGAACTGACGGGCCAGAAGGCCCAGACCATCCACCGCCTGCTGGAGGTGGACTACGACCCTCAGAGCCGCTTGCTCCGATTCATTCACAACGAGAAAAATCTGCTCAAATGCGACGTGGTCGTGATGGACGAGATGAGCATGGTGGACGTAAAGCTGTTCCAAAGCCTGTTGGCCGCGCTGCGCCACGGTTGCCGTATCATCATGGTGGGAGACGCCGACCAGCTGCCCAGCGTAGGTCCCGGCAACGTTCTTGGAGAAGCCATCCAGAGCGGCGTTGTGCCCACGGTCCGGCTGGAGCATATCTTCCGCCAGTCCGCTCAGAGCCTCATTGTGGAGAACGCCCACCGTATCGTCCAGGGCCTTGCGCCCCAAAAAGGCACGCGGGATAGCGATTTCTTCTTCCTGCCCTCCGCGGGCATGGAGTGCCAGCAGCTGGTGTGCGACCTGGTGAGCCGCCGGTTGCCCGGGAGTTATGGCTTCGACCCCATGAGGGACATTCAGGTGCTCTGCCCCAGCAAGAAGGGGCCGGTGGGCACTTTGGCGCTGAATCCCCGCCTGCAGCAGCTTCTCAATCCGCCCGCTGTGGATAAACCGGAACTGGAAGCGGGCGGGAGAGTGTTCCGCCAGGGTGATAAGGTGATGCAGGTGCGCAACGACTACCTCATTCCCTATGAGCGGGTAGGCGGGGAGGCCGGAGTGGGTGCCTTCAACGGTGATATGGGCGTTATCCTCCAGGTGGACCCCCAGCAAAAGACCTTGCTGGTGCAGATGGAGGACCGCAGACTCACCTATGGGCCGGACACCCTTCAAGAGCTGGAGATCGCCTATGCCATCACCGTGCACAAAAGCCAAGGCACGGAATTCACCGCTGTGGTCATGCCGGTGAGCGGTGTGCCCCGCCAGCTTCGCTACCGGAACCTTTTGTACACCGGAGTCACCCGCGCAAAAAAACTCTGTATCCTGGCAGGGGAGACCTCTGATCTGGGAGCGATGGTGGAAAATGTGCGGCAGAACATGCGCTACAGTTGCCTGTGTGCCCTGCTGCGCGACGGAGCGTCGCTGTGAGGCCCGGGCAGGCCGTGCGGCTGGCGGCGGCGCTGGTGTATCCCCGGCGCTGCCCCTTTTGCGACAAGGTGCTGGGGTGGCTTCCCGATTGCCCGGATTGTGCCACAGAGCTCGCGAGGCTGCGGCGTGCGGTCCCGCGGCTGCCCGCCACCGAACACATCCTGCGTGATTTGACGGGCGCCGCTGCGGTGTGGCGCTACGACGGCTGTGTGCGGCAGGCCATTCTGCGCTTTAAAGACGGCGGCCGCGCCTGCTATGGCGAAATCTTGGGCGCAGAGATGGCACGGGCGGCTTTTGGTTGTAATTACGACATAAAGCATGGTATAATAACTTTTAACGGTGTTTTGCCGCTGACGCGTTTTGACATTGTGGTGCCGGTGCCTCCCTCCGACCGGGGAAGGGGATATGAACCGCCGGCACTGCTGGCGCAGCCCATCTGCCGCGCACTGAACGTGCCTTTGGAGAAGCGGGCACTGCGCAAGACACGGCCCACCCATACGCAAAAGGGGTTGTCTGCCGCTCAGCGGCTGCAGAACCTGCGCGGTGCTTTCTGTGTGGAGAATGCAGAGCGTATTGAGGGCCGGCGTGTGCTTTTGGTGGATGACGTGATCACCACCGGGGCAACGGTCAGCAGCTGCGCAGCCGCCTTGATGAAGGCCGGCGCATTGGAAGTGTTTGCGGTGGCAGCGGCACACACGGAACTGTGAAACCCCGATTTTAAAAAACAGGCAAACGAGCCTTTTTATCAGCGTGCACAAACACAACAAAGAAAGCGAAGTGTGAGTTATGGCGCAATACGATATCGGCATCGACCTTGGCACCACCACCATTATTATTGCGATGGAGGGCAAGGGTGTGATCCTGAACCAGCCCAGCGTCGTGGCGGTGGACACCCGCAAGGACCAGGTCCTGGCAGTGGGCGATGACGCGCTGGCGATGGTGGGACGCACTCCCAATTATATTCTGGCTACCCGCCCGCTGAAGGACGGCGTGATCTCCAACCACACGCTCACGAAGGAGCTCATCTGCCGCTTTGTGAACAAGGTCTATGACTCCAAACTCATCAAACCCCGCGTGGCTGTGTGTGTGCCTGCGGCCATCACCGGCATTGAGAGCGACGCTGTGGTGGAGGCTGTGGTGGCCGCCGGCGCCCGGCAGGTTTTTCTGATCGATGAGCCCATCGCCGCCGCTCTTGGCTGCGGTATCGATATCCTGCAGCCGGAGGGTCACATGGTGGTGGATATCGGCGGCGGCACCACCGATATTGCTGTGATCAGCCTTGGCGGCAAGGTGAGGTCCACCAGCGTGAAGATCGCCGGCAACACCTTTGACGACGAGATCCAAAAGTACGCCCGGATCAAGTTCAATGTGGCCATCGGGCTGCGCACCGCGGAAGAACTGAAAAAGAAGGTGGCCTGCTGCCGCCCCTGCGAGTTCTCCGCCGAGATGGAAGTGAAGGGCCGCAGCCTTCTCACCGGCCTGCCCCAGCGTCTCACGGTGACCACGGAAGATATGTACGACGCGGTCATGCCGCTGGCCGAACAGATCGCGGCGGCGGCTCATCAGGTGCTGGAACACACTCCGCCGGAGCTGGCTGGCGACATTTACTCCTCCGGTGTTGTGCTCACGGGCGGCGGTTCCATGCTCAAAGGACTGGACGAATATCTGAGCCAGCAGCTCAAAGTGAAGGTGCGCGTTTCGGATGACCCCGTCAACTGTGTTGCGCTGGGCACTGCCAAATGCCTGGAGATAGGCGACCAGCTGGAAAGCGGCTTTGTGGACGCAACGCCCCGGCTGGGCCACAGATAAATACTGCGCCCGTCTGCGTGAAATGCCTCATGCAGACGGGCGTTCCTTTTTGCTTTTTTAATTTGTACAAATGCTATTATTTTAACAAAACCATTTTTGTGACCTTGAAACAGGGGCGGTTTTTCGATATAATGTAAAAGACGAAAATTGAGCTTTGGGAAAAGGGGGCCATCCAATGAACGCAGTTCTGCTTGCGGCAGGCGCGGCACAGACCACGGAACCATCGGTGCTCGTGGTGGCTGGGACCGGTATGTCGCTGGTCTTTTTGGTGCTGATCCTGCTGACTTTTATCATCACCCTTCAGGGCAAACTGTTTGACGCACTGAATGCCAAAAAACAGAAGGCAGCCGCCGAAGCGGCCGTGAAAAGCCAGCCGCAGCCCCCGCAGCTGCAGGAGCCCATGGAGGAACCTCCCTTTGTGGAAGAGGGAATCAACGAAGAGATCGTGGCGGTCATTGCGGCGACAGTCGCGGCGGCCAGCGGCGGCAAATATACGCTCCGCGCTGTGAAGCGCGCCGGCGGCGGCCGCGGCAGCTGGGGCGCGGCTGGCGTCAAGAGCGGCACGGAACCGTTTTAAGGGGGGCTGAACCATGAGTGCTTTTTTTGATACCCTCGTCAGTATCTGGGAGAACTCCGGATTTATGGGGATCGCCGAGGACTGGCGCTATCTGCTCATGATCGTTGTGGCCTGCCTGCTGCTGTATCTGGCCATCGTGAAAGAGTTCGAACCCCTGCTTTTGCTGCCCATCGCTTTCGGCATGCTGATGGCGAACCTGCCTGGCAGCGGGATCATCCACATGCAATATTTTATCGCGCCGGAAGATGCGGATCCGAGCCTGTATCCCATGTTCAGTGAGATCCTGCACAACGGCGGTCTGGCCGATATGCTCTATCTCGGCGTCAAGCTGGGCATTTACCCGCCGCTTATCTTCCTCGGTATCGGCACCATGACCGACTTTGGTCCGCTGATCTCCAATCCCAAGAGCCTGCTTCTGGGCGCGGCGGCGCAGCTGGGCATTTTCGCCACTTACTTTATGGCGAAGTTCGTACATATCCCTTACAACTTCCTTGCTGAGCTGCTGGGCTTTGCGCCCATCGAGCCTTTCACCGGCCCGGAGGCAGCGGCCATCGCCATCATTGGCGGTGCGGACGGCCCCACCGCCATCTACGTGACCAGCATTCTGGCGGCAGGCCTTCTTGGCTCCATTGCGGTGGCGGCCTACAGCTACATGGCACTGGTGCCGGTCATTCAGCCGCCCATTATGAAGGCGCTTACCACCAAAAAGGAGCGCAGCATTGTGATGAAGCAGCTGCGCACCGTTTCCAAGACGGAGAAGATCATCTTCCCGATCATGTGCACCATCATCATCAGCCTCATCCTGCCCGACTCTGCCGTGCTCATCGGCATGCTGATGTTGGGCAACCTGATGAAAGAGTCCGGCGTGGTGGATCGTATCAACCGCACCGCGGGCAACGAGCTGATGAACATCATCACCATCTTCCTGGGCCTGTCTGTTGGCTGCACCACCAGCGCCAACACCTTCCTGAATGCCCGCACCGTGCTCATCATTGTGCTGGGCCTGCTGGCCTTCTCCTTCGGTACTGTCGGCGGCGTGCTGTTCGGCAAGCTGATGTGCTGGGCTACCCACGGCCAGGTGAACCCGCTGATCGGTTCCGCCGGTGTGTCCGCTGTTCCCATGGCGGCCCGTGTGTCCCAGAAAGTGGGCCAGGCGGAGAATCCCACCAACTTCCTGCTCATGCATGCCATGGGCCCCAACGTTGCCGGCGTGATCGGCAGCGCGGTGGCTGCGGGTATCCTCATCAATATCTTCAGCTAAGAAAAACGGCCTCTGGGTCCACTCCATTGAACCTGAAAAAAGCGTCTGCTGCTTATTGGCAGCAGACGCTTTTTGTGTTTGCAAAACAAAAGCGCTCCGGCAGTTTGCCGGAGCGCTGAAGAGCAGGGAAGAGGTGCTCAGCGGGCGTATTTTTTCACCACATCCTGCATGGCGTCCCACTGCTGCTCCATATCCCGCACCAGTTTGAACTGGGTGCGGCAGCGGTCCAGGTTCTGACCATCCCGCTGGGTGTGGAAGTAGTGGTCGCCTTCCAGGTAGTCGGTCAAAAAGCGGATTCCGCACTCCAGCGTCATCAGCTTGGCGCCCCAGGGCATGTACTCCTGCTCGGCCTCAGTCAGAGCGCCGTCGGCGCCCTCCAAAAAGCCCTTGGTGTACACGTCGTAAAGATCAATGTCAAAGTTCACCTTGGAGAGGTCCTGCTCGTCCTCGGCGCTGTGGTTGGCGCCAAAACGGATGGAGTCGCCAAAGTCGTTGATGGAAAGACCGGGCATAACGGTGTCCAGATCGATAATGCAGATACCCTCTAAAGTGTCTTTATCCATCAGCACATTATTCAGTTTGGTGTCGTTGTGGGTCACCCGCAGCGGCAGTTTGCCCTGACGCAGAGCTTCCAAAGCCACGCTGCAATCCGCTTTGTGCGCCAGCACAAACTGGATCTCAGACTGGGCGCTGGCGACGCGGCCCAGCGCGTCGGCAGCCAAAGCCTTCTCAAAGTTCCGATAGCGGTTTTCAGTGTCGTGGAATTTTTCAATGGTCTCAAACAGAGTGTCGGCAGGGTAGTCGCTCAGCATGGCCTGGAACTTGCCGAACGCCTGGGCCGAAGCGTAGAACAGTTCCGGCGTCTCAGCAGACTGCAGGCACAGGGTGTTCTCCACAAAAGGATACACACGCCAGGCGCCGCCCAAAGAATCGGTGAAATAGCTTTCGCCCGTGCGGGTGGGGTGGACGGTCAGGGTCTCCCGGGCGGGATCGCCGCCGGCGGCAGTGATTTTTTTGCGCAGGTGCTCGGTCACACCCACGATGTTGGCCATCAGCTGATCGGGATGTTTGAAGGCGGCTGCGCTCATGCGCTGCAGGATGAACCGGCGGCACTCGCCTTCCGGCGTCTGCACATAGGCGCAGAACGTGTCGTTGATGTGGCCTTTGCCATAGCGCAGCGCACCTGCGACCTCGCCGCCAAGGTCGTATGCGGCAAAAACTTCCTGCAGGGACTGTTCAGCAAGACTGGACATTGTTTTGTACCTCCCAATGTTTTGGCCGGAAAGCGTGTCCGGCGGCACCTTATCAGTTCCTCTTCATTGTAGTGGAAGAGCAGCGCGGAGTGAATACCGCCTTTCGTACTTTATTTACACAATCGTTCGCAAAGGATGCGACCCATGGTGCAAACTACCGGCGGGGCGTGCCGCGGCTCTGCTTTCGGTATTCCATGGGGCTCATGCCCATCAGCTTGCGGAAGCTCTGGGAAAAGTAGCTGGGAGAAGAAAAACCCATGGTGTGGGAGATCTGCGACAGGGAATGGTCTGTGTCGCTGAGAAGATAGCAGCTCTCCTTCACCCGGCGCTGGATCAGATAATTGATAGGGGAGATCTGATACTCACGGCTGAAGGAATGCACGAGGTAATATTTGTTCACATGGGCAAGTTCCGCCAGTTGATCCAGACTGATGTTCTCTTTGAAATTGGCGTCGATGTAGCGCTTCACAATGGCGCATTCCTTGCTGGCGCGTCGGGTGGGCTCGGCGCTGGAAGCAAAGTCTGTATAACGGCCCAGAAGCAAAAGCAGCATTTCCAACATCAGCTGGCACATCTGCACATAGCCGGTGGTGCGCTGTTCCAGTTCCTGAAGAATGGCCTGCAAAATGCGCAGCACGGCTTCCTGCCCGCCGTGGAAGTTATAAACTCCGTATTGCCCGTTGGTGCCGGCGGTGAACTGCAGCCCTTCCACACCCAGCACGATATACTCCAGGGGGTGAGAATAGAGGCTCAGCTCGGTGTGCTCCACCTGCGGGTTGATGATCACAAGGTCGCCTTTTGCAACGGCAAGCAGGTCACGCCCCATGCGGAACTGGCCCACACCGCTCACAACATAAAACAACTCGATACAGTCGTGCGTGTGGGGCAGGCTGTGCCAGTCGGGCCCGTACGTTGCCGAACTGGCATAGAGCAGCCGGGCTGTGGAAAAATCTGCAGCATGGCTGGCCGCGCTTTGGGCGGCGGCAACGTCTTTTGGGGAAAGATCGTATCTCTTGTTGCTCATGGTATGACTCCTGTGCAAACTGCAAGATATGGGTGACATATTGGAATAAATATCCAATTTGCTTTTTCATTATTATAGTACAGTCTGCGCTTTTTTACAATACCTCCAGAAATTTGAGTATATAAATAAATGTTTTTGTACAATTATTGATTCGGACGCAGATTCTGCAGGAAAAGAGAAATAAACAATATTTATAAAAAAGTGAGCAACAATGAGATTGTCAAGGATGTGGAATACGATATACTGAAAATGAACCAGCATAGGTATGTCGATGCCGAATGAACCGCAGGAAAAGAGAAATCGAGGTAAAAAAATGAACGATCCTAAGCGCACGGGGCGTGTAACGATCCCCACCAATCTTGACGTTGTACCGGAGACCATCGAGATCCTGAAACGCTGGGGGGCGGATGCCATCCGCGACTGCGACGGCACCGAGTTCCCCGAAGAACTGACCAAGGTGGGGGCGAAAATTTACTCCACCTATTACACCACCCGCAAGGATAACGCCTGGGCCAAGGCGAACCCGGACGAGGTGCAGCAGTGCTACATCATGACCGGCTTTTACACCGCGGATGGGGAAGAGCTCCGCATTCCGCTTATGCAGGGCATTTCGGAAGAGCTGATGCAGGTCAACACCCGGGATGACATCAAGCGCTGGTGGGAGGTCATGGACCGCACCACCGGCCAGCCACTGCCCGCCGACGCCTGGAGCTACGACGAGGCTTCCGGCTGCGTGGTCATCGCCGCGCCCGAGGCGTATCATGAGTACACCGTGAGCTTTTTGGCCTACCTCATTTGGGACCCCGTACATATGTATAATGCGGTGACCAACGACTGGAAGGACTTTGAGCACCAGATCACCTTCGATGTGCGCCAGCCCAAGACCCACAAGTTCACCATGGAGCGCCTGCGCAAGTTCATTGCGGAGCACCCCTATGTGAACGTCATCCGCTACACCACCTTCTTCCACCAGTTCACCCTGGTGTTCGACAAGCTCAAGCGGGAGAAGTATGTGGACTGGTATGGCTATTCCGCTTCGGTCAGCCCCTACATCCTGGAGCAGTTTGAAAAAGAGGTGGGCTACAAGTTCCGGCCGGAGTTCATCATCGACCAGGGCTACTACAACAACCAGTACCGGGTGCCCAGCAAGGAATTCAAGGACTTCATGGCCTTCCAGCGCCGCGAAGTGGCAAAGCTGGCCAAGGAGATGGTGGACATCACCCATGAGCTGGGCAAGGAAGCCATGATGTTCCTGGGCGACCACTGGATCGGCACCGAGCCCTATATGCCGGAGTTTGCCTCTATCGGGCTGGACGCGGTTGTGGGCAGCGTGGGCAACGGCAGCACCCTGCGCCTCATCAGCGACATCCCCGGCGTGAAATACACCGAGGGCCGCTTCCTGCCTTACTTCTTCCCGGACACCTTCTATGAGGGCGGCGACCCTGTGAAAGAAGCCAAGGAAAACTGGGTCACCGCACGGCGGGCCATCCTGCGCAAGCCGGTGGACCGTATCGGCTACGGCGGCTATCTGAAGCTGGCGCTGGAATTCCCCGAGTTCATCGATTATGTGGAGAGCGTCTGCAACGAGTTCCGTGAACTCTACGAGAACGCCAAGGGGACCACCGCCTACTGCATTAAGACGGTGGCTGTGCTGAACAGCTGGGGCAAGGCCCGCAGCTGGGGCTGCCACATGGTGCACCACGCTTTGTATCAGAAACAGAACTACAGCTACGCCGGCGTCATCGAAGCGCTCTCCGGCGCGCCTTTCGACGTGCGGTTTATCAGCTTTGACGACGTGAAGGCCGATCCGTCTATTCTGAAAGACGTGGACGTGCTGGTGAACGTGGGCGACGGCGACACCGCCCACACCGGCGGCGCGGTCTGGGAGGACCCGGCTGTGTCGGCGGTCATCCGCGGCTTCATTCGCCGGGGCGGCGGCTTCATCGGCGTGGGCGAGCCCTCCGGCCACCAGTACCAGGGCCATTACCTGCAGCTTGCGACGGCGCTGGGCGTGGAAAAAGAGACCGGCATGACGCTCAACTACGACAAGTACAACTGGGAGGAGCACCCCGGCCACTTCATCCTGGCTGATGTGAAGGACGCGGTGAACTTCGGCGAAGGCAAAAAGAACATCTATGCGCTGGAGGGCGCCCAGGTGCTGGTGCAGAAGGACAAGGAAGTGCAGATGGCGGCCAACGAGTACGGCGCCGGCCGAACGGTCTACATCAGCGGCCTGCCCTACAGCTTTGAGAACAGCCGCGTGCTCTACCGCAGCATTCTGTGGGCCAGCCACAGCGAGGACGAGCTGCACAAGTGGTTCAGCTCCAATTACAACGTGGAAGTGCACGCCTATGTGAAGAACGGCAAGTACTGCGTGGTGAACAATACCTACGAGCCCCAGCACACCACCGTCTACACCGGCGACGGTGCCAGCTTTGAGCTGGACCTTGCCGCCAACGAGATCCGCTGGTACGAGATCTGAATTTAAAACAGCAAGAAGCGGCAGGCTTTTGGCCTGCCGCTTTTCTGCTTCTCGCGCAAAATTTTTAAAAACTATCGGTTTGCAAATGTTTTGTGAGCAAACAAAGAACAAGAATTGGTGGAAAATGTGTATGAAATATCCAATTATTGGGGATAAATA
>NHCFR05603__coassemble_503_pt1 | contig 27456 bp, 22 predicted proteins | sample NHCFR05603__metabat2_low_PE_044 | metagenome-assembled genome bin NHCFR05603 | reverse complement strand
GGCGGTCTATCTCTTGTTTTCGGTTGCTTGCTTCCTTACCGTACATGAGCATTCTGGCCGGGGGTGAAGTATTTCCAGGGCAACCGCAGCCCCAACGACGCCCAGCGCAAGGCCGAAGGCTGCAGCACCGCATGGCTGCACCACAAGGGCCGCAACCGCCACCACCTGGAATACTGGATCGACTACGACCCGGCGGGCACGGGAAATCTCATCGGCAACGAAATGCCGGTGAAGTATGTGGCGGAAATGCTCTGCGACCGGTTGGCCGCCAGCCGGGTGTATCTGAAAGAGGGCTACACCGATTCCTCCGCCTGGGAGTACTACCAGCACGGACGGGACCACTACATCCTCCATCCGAACACCCGCGCCCTGCTGGAAAAAATGCTGCTTTTGGTGCGGGATGAGGGCGAGGAAAAGGCCTTTGCCATCATCCGCCGGGAGATCCTGCACCGCTGATTTTTTGCGGACGGACGCTGCCCGGCGCGGGAGCGCGATTCAAAAAGAAAAGACCCGGAGCCTCGTTGAGCGGGCAATGCTCAATGAGGTTCCGGGTCTTGTTTTGTTGCTTTGGCGGTCAGACGGTGGCCGGCTCGGCAGGGGCTTCGGCCTGCGGGGCCGGGGCCTCGTCAGGGCTCATTTCCCCGGCGGAGGCGGGTTCGGCGGGCGCTTTTGCCGCCTTTTTGGGGGCTGCCTTCTTTGCCGCGGGCTTGCGGGCGGCGGGCTTTTTGGCGGCCGGCTTTTTCGCGGGGGCGGCCTCGGCGCCTTCGGCGGGGGCCGCTTCGCTCACGGCCTGCCCGTCCTCTGCCTTTTTGGCGGCGGTCTTTTTCGCCGCGGGTTTGCGGGCGGCGGGCTTTTTGGCGGCAGGGCGGGCGCGCTTTTTGGCCTCGGGACGGCGGCCTTCCTCCAGCGTGCAGTAGCTTTCCAGCAGCTGTTTGTAGAAGTCCACTGCCGGGGGCAGCGCCAGCACCGAAAGGTTCTCCGCCGCGGCGTGAATGCTGGTGTGCTGCTGGTGGTTGATCTCCAGCGGGGCAAAGCGCAGGGCGTTGTCGGTGACTTCCTTATAGAAGCGGGCGTCGGTGCCGCCGGTCATAATGTAGGGGCAGACGTCGTAGCCGGGATAGACCTTGGCCATGGTTTCTTCCAGCAGCTTGAAGGGGGCGGCGTGGTAGTCCGCCACCGGGGGCACAGCGTCCTGGTAGATGACCTCGGCCTCCACGCCGTATTTCTTCGCCAGCTTTGCCAGAATGGCGATACTCTCGTCGGTGGGCTGGTGGGGAATGCAGCGCATGTTGGCGGTGACATAAGCTTCCTGGGGCAGAACGTTCAGCCCGTCGGAGCCTTTGGCGGTGGTGAAGGCGCAGGTGGTGCGCATCATCGCGCCCGCCAGATGATTGACGCGGGGCAGAACAAAGCACAGCAGCGGCTCAAACAGCCACAGGTTGCCCAGAACAAGGCGCATGCCGAACTTCATGTTGGGGGCCATGCGGCGGAACATCTCCCGCAGCGTGGGCGAAAAACGGGCCCGGAAGGGGTAATGCTTTTCCACCTGGCACATCAGCTTGGCCAGCCGCACCAGAGCGGTGTTGCGGCCCGGGGCGCTGGCGTGGCCGCCGTCGTCTTTGGCGACCAGCTTCACGTCGGCGTAGCCCTTTTCCACCACGCCCACCATGCCGTAGCGTCCGCGCACCCCGGCCATGGGGCCTTCCATGATCATGCCGCCCTCGTCCAGCAAAAGACCCAGGTGCACGCCGTGCTCTTTCAGCCAGGCGGCGGTGGCGGGGGCGCCGTCGCCGCTCCATTCCTCGGTGCAGCTGGAGGCGATGTACACGTCGCACTCCGGCTTCCAGCCGTTTTCCAGCAGTTCTTCCACCGACTGCATAATGCAGAACAGGCTGCCCTTGGTGTCCACCGTGCCGCGGCCCCACACGGCGCCGTCGGCGATGTCGCCGGAGAAGGGCTCATGGGGCCATTCGCCCTCGGCGGCCACCACGTCCTGGTGGCTCATCAGCAGGATGGGCGGTTTCTGGCCCGGGGCGGTGCCGGTGATCTTGTACAGCAGGCTGCCGTCCAGTTCGATGATCTCGGCGGTGCGATGCAGCCGGGGGAAGGTGCGCCGCAGCACCTTGTGGAAGGCGGTGAATTTGCGCCGGTCCGTCTGGCCCCGGAAGGACACCGTCTCACAGCGCACCAGTTCCGCCAGACCTTCGGCGTATTTCTGCGCCCGGGCCATGTCCGCTTCGGGGAACTGAGCCTTCACCGCGCCGGTGGGCTTCATCCGGGCCGCGCGCACCGCCGCCGCGGCGATGAGCGCCAGCACCAGCAGCACAAGGGCGCAAAGGCCCCACAGCAACCACACAAAATTCATAACAAACTGCCTCCTCGAAGGGCGCGGAAAAACGGGCCGCGCCCAGTGATGTCCATACATATTCAGTATAACATAACAAAAGCCGCCGGGCCAGTCCCTTTGCCCCGCGGCACAAAATTTTCTCAGAGGGCCCGCGCCCCTATTGACAAACGGAAAGAGCTGTCGTATCGTGATAGTGCAGTGGAGACCTGTTGTGCGCCGGATTGCGCCAAAGGCCGCCGCTTTTCTTGATTTTGGAGGATGGGCAATGAATAGCAACATCACCGGAGGGGTCATCTGGAAACAGCTTCTGCTGTTCTTCTTCCCCATCTGGTTCGGAACTTTTTTCCAGCAGCTCTACAACACCGCCGACGCGGTGATCGTGGGCAACTTTGTGAGCAAGGGGGCCCTGGCGGCGGTGGGCACCACGGCGGTGGTGCAGAACCTGCTGGTGGGCTTCTTTGTGGGCGTGGCCAGCGGCGCTTCGGTGGTCATCAGCCAGTATTACGGCGCGCGCCAGGGCGCTCAGGTGCAGCGCGCGGTGCACACCGCCATGGCCATGGCTCTGCTGGGCGGCGTGGGCATTATGCTCATCGGCTTTGCCGCCAGCCGCTGGGCCCTTTCCATTATGAACACCCCGGCCGACGTGATGGAGGACGCGGTGCTCTATCTGCGGATCTGCTTTTTGGGCATGGTGCCCAGCCTCATTTACAACATGGGCACCGGCATTCTGCGGGCGGTGGGCGATTCCAAGCGGCCGCTCTACTTCCTCATCTGCGCCAGCCTCACCAACATCGTGCTGGACGTGGTGCTGGTGGCGGTGCTGGGCATGGGCGTGGCCGGCGCGGCGCTGGCCACCGTGGCCAGCCAGTGCGTGGCGGCGGGCATGACGGTGATGAGCCTCACCCACACCACCGCCTGCTACCGCTTTGTGCCCTCCTATCTGCGGCTGGACAAAGAGATGATGGAAAAGATCGTGCGGATCGGCCTGCCCGCCGGGCTGCAGTCGGTGATGTACTCTTTGTCCAACAGCGTGGTGCAGGCTTCCATCAACAGCTTCGGCACCGACGTGGTGGCCGCCTACACCGCCTACGGCAAGATCGACAGCATTTTCTGGATGACCATGAACTCCTTTGGCCTGTCCATCACCACCTTCGTGGGCCAGAACTTCGGCGCCGGCCAGTACGACCGGGTCAAGAAGGGCGTGCGCCAGTGCGCGCTGATGGCCTTTGTGGCCACCGGCATGCTGATGGCCGTCACCCTCGCCTTCGGCAGCGTGCTGTTCCGCCTCTTCGTGCAGGACGCGCCGGTGATCGAACAGGGCGTGGAGATCCTGCACTATGTGGTGCCCTTCTGGCCCACCTACGTGCTCATCGAGATCCTCAGCGGCTCGGTGCGCGGCGCGGGCGATTCCCTCATCCCCATGATGATGACCAGTATCGGCGTGTGCGTCACCCGTATCCTGTGGGTGCTCACGGTGGTGGCCACCGTCTGGCACACCCTCATCGGCGCGCTGGCCTGCTACCCCATCAGCTGGACCCTCACCAGCCTGTTCTTCCTGGTCTACTACCTCCAGGGCGGCTGGCTGCGCCGCCGGATCCGTATCCGCGAGGCGGCCCAGACCGAGCAGCCCGCCTGACACGGACGAAAACTAAAAAGCGAGGTGTGCCCCGAAGGAGCGGGAACGCTGCACAGAAAAAAGGCCCCGGCGCTGTGCGCCGGGGCCTTTTGCCGCAAAAACTTATTTCTGCTCCAGAGTCTTGGAGAAGCTGTCCTTCAGTGTCACCGCGCGGTTGAACACGCCGGGGTGCTTGGAGTCGGGGGTGAAGTAGCCCATGCGCACGAACTGGAAGGTCTCGCCGGGCTTTGCGTCCGCCAGCGCCGCCTCGAGCTTCGCGCAGGGCAGAGCCTTCACGCTCTCAGGGTTCAGATAGTCCTTGTAGTCCGCGCCCTCGGGCAAATCGCCCATGTTCTCCTGGGTGAACAGCTTGTCATAAAGCCGGACCTCCGCGTCCACCGCGTGGGCGGCGCTGACCCAGTGGATGGTGCCCTTGACCTTGCGGCCGTCGGCGGGCATGCCGTTGCCGGTCTCCAGGTCCGCGGTGCAGCGCAGTTCGGCCACTTCGCCGTTTTCGTCCAGAATGACCTCGTTGCACTTGACGATGTAGGCGCCCATCAAGCGCACCTCGCCGTCCGGCTTGAGGCGCTGGAACTTGGGCGGGGGCACCTGGGCAAAGTCGCTGCGCTCGATGAACAGTTCGCCCGAGAAGGCCACCTTGCGGGTGGAGTCATCCTCTGCCGCCTTGTTGGGGTTGTTGGGGATGTCGAAATACTCCACCTTGCCGGCGGGGTAGTTGGTGATGGTGAGCTTGATGGGGTCGGTCACCGCCATGCGCCGGGGGGCGGTGAGCTCCAGCTCGGTGCGCAGGCAGTGCTCCAGCAGGCGGTAGTCCACCAGGCTGTACACCTTGGAAACGCCCGCCTTCTTCACAAACTCAAAGATACTGGCGGGGGTGTAGCCCCGGCGGCGCAGGCCGCACAGGGTGGGCATGCGGGGGTCGTCCCAGCCGTCCACGATGTTCTTTTCCACCAGCTCCCGCAGGTAGCGCTTGCTCATCACCGTGTTGGACACGTTCAGCCGCGCGAACTCCCGCTGGATGGGGAAGGGGCCCAGGTGCAGGTTGTCGATGACCCACTCGTACAAAGGCCGGTGGTTCTCAAACTCCAGGCTGCACATGCTGTGGGTGATCCCCTCGATGGCGTCCTGGATGGGGTGGGCAAAGTCGTAGAGCGGGTAAATGCACCAGGCGTCGCCCTGACGGTGGTGATGGGCCCGCACGATCCGGTAGATGGCCGGGTCACGCATGTTCATGTTGGGGCTGGCCATGTCGATCTTGGCCCGCAGGGTGCGGCTGCCGTCGGCAAATTTGCCGGCGCGCATGCGGCGGAAGAGGTCCAGGTTCTCCTCCACCGAGCGGTCGCGCCAGGGGCTGGGCCGGCCCGGCTCGGTCAAAGTGCCGCGGTACTCCTGCATTTCCTCGCGGGAGAGGTCGCACACATAGGCCTTGCCCTCTTTGATGAGTTGCTCGGCGTACTGATAGCACTGCTCGAAGTAATCGCTGCCGTAATAAATGCCGCCGTTGGGGATGGCGCCCAGCCAGCGCAGGTCCTCCTCAATGCTCTTGACGTACTCGTCATCCTCCCGCACGGGGTTGGTGTCGTCATAGCGCAGGTTGAACTTGCCGCCGTAGGCCTGGGCAATGCCCCAGTTGATCCAGATGGCCTTGGCGCTGCCGATGTGCAGGTAGCCGTTGGGCTCCGGCGGGAAACGGGTGTGGATCTCTTTCACCCGGCCTTCGGCCAGGTCCGCGTCGATGATCTCGGTGAGAAAATTGCTGGGCTTTTCCATGGTCTTGCCCCTCCTCGAAAACTGTCCGAACGCCGGCACAAACGCCGGCGTTTCATTATCTGTACTATTTTACAGGATTTTTTCTTCGATTGCAATACACAAAGGGCCCCGGAAGGCGGCGGGGTTTGACAAAAAAGGCGGATGTATGGTACTTTATTACCGATAATGGGGCAGTGGGCGTTTTTGGCGCGTTTTCGCACCCGCCCGGCCCTTTGAAACAAAGAAAGCGGGTCATTCATCCTATGCTTCACAAACCGAAATTTCTCTCCAAAGATTTTGCCGTTTATGCGCTGCTGCTGAACCTGGGCCTGTTCTTCTCGGCGGCGGGGATCCACCTGTTCAAGACCCCCAACCACTTCGCCATGGGCGGCACCAGCGGTGTGTCCATCATTCTGGCCAGCCTCTGGCCGGAACTGAACGTGGGCGGCGCGCTGTTCATCATCAACGCCGCGCTGGTGGTGCTGGGCCTGGTGTTCCTGGGCGCAAAGACCATGGGCGTGACCATCTATTCCTCCTTTGCCCTGTCCGCCTTTGTGGCGCTGCTGGAAAAGGTGTATCCCATGTCCCGCCCCTTCACAGATGACACCATGCTGGAGCTGTGCTTCGCGGTGGCCCTGCCCGCCATCGGCAGCGCCATTGTGTTCAACGTGGGCGCTTCCACCGGCGGCACCGACATCGTGGCCATGATCCTGGCCAAGTACACCGGCCTGGAAGTGGGCCGCGCGCTGCTGGTGAGCGATATCGCCATCATCATCTGGGCGGGCGGGCTCTACGGCGTGGCCACCGGCCTTTACTGCCTGCTGGGCACCTTTGCCAAGGCCTTTGTGGTGGACAGCATGATCGAAAGCTTCAACCAGCGCAAGGTCATCACCGTCATCACCTCCCGGCCCGAGGACCTGAAGGCGTTCATTCTGGAAAAACTCAACCGCAGCGCCACGGTCTACACCGCCAAGGGCGCCTACACCGGCAAGGAGGAGCAGGTGTACACCACCGTGCTCACCCGGCGGCAGGCGGTGGCCCTGCGCAACCATCTGCGCCGGGCGGACCCCACCGCCTTTTTGACCATCGTCAATTCCTCCGAGATCGTGGGCAAGGGCTTCCGCTCTCTGTGAGGAAGATGGCAACATCCGCCAGCTTCAAACATTTTTAAAATTTGTCTGCTATAATCAAGCTGTTTTGCTGTTCTTTTCGCGTCCTCGCCACGGGGGCAGGGCGTGTCTTATAAGGAAAGAGGAGATCAAATGCGCGTTGGTCTGGACATTGGTTCCACTACCATCAAATGTGTGGTTTTGAACGACGCGGACGAGGTGATTTTTGACACCTACGAGCGTCACGGCAGCCACATCACCGAAAAGGCGAAGGAGATCCTGGAGCGGGTGCACGGCCAGCTGGGCGGGCGCACCGCCTGGCTTGCCATCTCCGGCTCGGCGGGCATGGGCCTGGCGGGGAGCTGCGGCGTGCCCTTTGTGCAGGAGGTGTTTGCCACCCGGGTGGCGGCAAAGCGCCTTGCGCCGGAAACCGACGTTATCATTGAGCTGGGAGGCGAGGACGCCAAGATCCTCTTCCTCACCGGCGGCACCGAGGTGCGGATGAACGGCAGCTGCGCCGGCGGCACCGGCGCCTTCATCGACCAGATGGCCACCCTTCTGAAAATGAGCCCGGAGGAACTGAACACCGCCGCGGCCTCTTCCACCAAGACCTACACCATCGCCAGCCGCTGCGGCGTGTTCGCCAAGAGCGACATCCAGCCCCTCATCAACCAGGGCGCGGCGGCGGGGGACATCGCCGCCTCCATCTACGGCGCGGTGGTCAACCAGACCATCGCCGGCCTGGCCCAGGGGCGGGCCATCAAGGGCAATGTGCTCTATCTGGGCGGCCCCCTCACCTTCAACAGCGTGCTGCGCCAGACCTTTGACAAGTCGCTGGGCGTCAAGGGCCTCTGCCCGGACCACAGCCTGCACTTCGTGGCCCTGGGCGCGGCGTTCTATGCCGACAAGGAGTTCAATCTGGCCCAGGTGGCCGACGCGGTGGAGCACAATGCCGCCTCCGGCAACTGGGCCAGCGAGCCTCCCCTCTTCGCCTCCAAAGAAGAGTACGAGGCCTTCCACGCCCGGCACCTGAAAGCCAGCGTGCCCCATGTGCCCTTCGCCGCCGACTGCGGCCCGGTGCACATCGGCATTGACTCCGGCTCCACCACCGTGAAGCTGGCGGTCATCGACGAAAACGCCAATCTGCTCTTCACCAGCTACCAGCCGAACCTGGGCAACCCGGTGCCGCTGGTCAAAGAGGTGCTGGAAAAGCTCTACGCCGCCCATCCGGGCCTGGAGGTGGCCAGCGTCACCACCACCGGCTACGGCGAGGCCCTCATCCAGCACGCCTTCAACGCCGACGCAGGCGTGGTGGAAACGGTGGCCCACTTCACCGCCGCCCGCCATTTCCTGCCCGAGGTGGACTTCATCATCGACATCGGCGGCCAGGACATGAAGTGCTTCAAGATCGAGGACGGCGCCATCAGCGACATCTTCCTCAACGAGGCCTGCTCCTCCGGCTGCGGCAGCTTTTTGCAGACCTTCGCCGAAGCCCTGGGCTACGACGTGAAGGAGTTCTCGGCCCTGGGCCTCTTTGCCGACCGCCCGGTGGACCTGGGCAGCCGCTGCACCGTGTTCATGAACTCCAGCGTCAAGCAGGCCCAGAAGGACGGCGCGTCCATCCAGAACATCTCGGCGGGCCTGTCCATCAGCGTGGTCAAGAACGCTTTGTATAAGGTCATCCGCGCCTCCAGCCCCGAGGAGCTGGGCCGCCACATCGTGGTGCAGGGCGGCACCTTCTACAACGAGGCCGTGCTGCGCGCCTTTGAAAAGGAGATGGGCGTGGAGGTCATCCGGCCGGACATCGCCGGCCTGATGGGCGCTTTCGGCGCCGCTCTCCACGGCCGCGCCACCGCAAAACCCGGCCAGAAGAGCACCGTCCTGGGCCCCGAGGAGCTGGCCGATTTCAGCCAGACCACCCGCACCGTCCAGTGCAACGGCTGCACCAACCACTGCCAGCTCACGGTGAACACCTTCGCCGGCGGGCGGCGGCTCATCAGCGGCAACCGCTGCGAGCACCCGGTGAGCGGCGGGGCCGCCGGCGGCGACGACGCGCTGAACCTCTACCGCTACAAGCAGAACCTGCTGGCGGGCTACAAGCCGGTGGAAGGCCCCCGGGGCCGCATTGGTATCCCCCTGTGCCTGAACATGTACGAGCTGCTGCCCTTCTGGCACGCCTTCTTCACCTCCCTGGGCTTTGCCGTCATCACCAGCCCGGCCTCCGACCGCGCTCTCTACACCGCCGGCCAGGCCAGTATCCCCAGCGACACGGTGTGCTTCCCCGCGAAACTCGCCCACGGCCACATCAAGGCGTTGAGCGGGATGGACGTGGACGCCATCTTCTACCCCTGCATGAGCTACAACATCGACGAGCACCTGGGCGACAACCACTACAACTGCCCGGTGGTGGCCTATTACCCCGAAGTGCTGGAGGTCAACTGCCCCGAATTGGCGGACATCCCCTTCATCAACGACTTCGTGGGCCTGCACCGCCCGGCGGACTTCAAAAACAAAATGTACTTTATCCTTAAAAAATACTTTAAGGATATTTCCAAGGCGGAGGTGGCCAAGGCGGCCGACCTGGGCTACGCCGAGTATCACGACCACATGCAGCGCCTGCGGGACAAGGGCGCCGAGATCATCGAAAGCGCCCGGGCGGCAGGCAAGCGGATCATCGTGCTGGCGGGCCGGCCCTACCATGTGGACCCGGAGGTCAACCACGGCATCGACGGCCTCATCTGCCAGCACGGCGCGGCGGTCATCACCGAGGACAGCGTGGCCTGGCACATGGAGAAATTCCCCACCACCGTGCTCAACCAGTGGACCTACCACTCCCGCCTGTACGCCGCGGCCAAATACTGCACCACCCAGCCGGACATGGACCTGGTGCAGCTGGTGAGCTTCGGCTGCGGCGTGGACGCCATCACCACCGACGAGACCCGCACCATTCTGCAGGCGGGGGGCAAGCTGTACACCCAGCTGAAGATCGACGAGATCACGAACCTGGGCGCGGTGAACATCCGTCTGCGCAGCCTCTTCGCCGCGCTGGACGAAAAGGACAGAAAGGGGGAATGAGGAAATGGAAAACGCCATGAACTACCCGCGCTTTACGCCGGAAATGAAAAAGACCCACACCATCCTCATCCCCAACATGGCCCCGGTGCAGTTCACTCTGCTGCAGGCGGCGCTGGAAAAGGAGGGCTACCGCACCGAGATTTTGGGCAACTGCGGCAGCCAGGTGGCCCAGCTGGGCCTGAAATACGTCCACAACGACACCTGCTACCCGGCGCTGCTGGTCATCGGCCAGTTTCTGGACGCGCTGAACAGCGGCAAGTACGACCTGGACCACACCGCCCTGCTCATCACCCAGACGGGCGGCGGCTGCCGGGCCTCCAACTACATCCACCTGCTGCGCAAGGCGCTGGCCCGCTCGGGCTACGGCCACATCCCGGTGGCCAGCCTGAACTTCTCGGGTCTGGAAAAGGACTCGGGCTTCAAAATGACCCTGCCCCTTTTGAAAATGGCCCTGGCGGCCATCGTCTACGGCGACCTTCTGATGGCTCTGCGCAACCAGACTTCCCCTTATGAGAAGGAAAAGGGCGCGGCCGAGGCCCTCACCGACAAGTGGCTGGCCCGCCTGCGGGGAGACTTTTTGGCCGGCCGGAACATCTCGGCGGGCGCGATGAAAAAACTCTTCCCCGCCATTGCCGCCGACTACGCCGCCATCCCGGTGGAGCGGGTGCCCAAGGTGAAGGTGGGCGTCGTGGGCGAAATTTACGTCAAGTATTCGCCGCTGGGCAACAACCGGCTGGAGGAATTTCTGGCAAGCGAAGGGTGCGAGGTGAACCTGCCGGGCCTATTGGGCTTCGTGCAGTATTGTATCAGCAACATGGGCGACACCGTGCGCTTTTATGGCGGCTCCAAGGCCGCCGTCTGGGGCTCGGAGGCGCTGCTGAAGTACATGGACGGGATCGAGCGGGCCTCGGGCGCGGCCATGAAGGCGGCGGGCTTCCACGCCCCCGCGCCCTTCCTGGAGCTGCGCACCATGGCCGACGGGATCATCAGCCGGGGCAACAAGATGGGCGAGGGCTGGCTGCTCACCGCCGAGATGGTGGAGCTGGTGACCAGCGGCTACGAGAACATCGTCTGCGCCCAGCCCTTTGGCTGCCTGCCCAACCACATCTGCGGCAAGGGCATGATCAGCCGGATCCGGGCCATCTACCCCACCGCCAACATCACCCCCATCGACTATGACCCCAGCGCCACGCCGGTGAACCAGGAGAACCGTATCAAGCTCATGCTCAGCGTGGCCAAGGAGCGGCTGGACGAAGCCGCCGCCCCCAAGGCACCCTCGCTGGAAGAGCCGGTGACCGCGGGCGAAAAGGCCGTGCCGGCCTATCTGTAAAATAACTTTGGAGCGGGGCGGGCGTTTTGTCCGCCCCGTGCCGTGAGAGGAACGAGAGACAAATGGCCCAGCTGATCGTATTTGACATGGAGTGGAACATGGGCTACGCGCCCAAGACCTTCCGTTACCAGGGCGCGGAGCAGACCTTGCGGGGCGAGATCATCCAGATCGGCGCGGCGAAGGTGGAAGGCGGCCAAATCACCGACACCTTCACCGCGACCATGCGGCCCCAGATTTTCCCCAAACTCCACCATCATGTGGCCAAGGTGACCGGCCTGACCCAGAAGGACCTGGCGGCGGGCGTGCCCGTGGCCGAGGGCCTGCGCCGCTTTATGGACTGGTGCGGCCCCGACGCGGCTCTGGGCGAGTGGGGCCAGGACGACGTGCCGGTGCTCAAGCAGAACCTGGTGCTGGCGGGGCTGGACGAAACCTGGCCCCACACCTGGTACGATTTGCAGCGGGCGTTCCTCAGCCAGCGGCCCCGGGCCGAAGGGGAGAGCATGACGCTGGAGAGCGTGGTGGACCGCCTGGGGATCGAAAAGAACGAGGCCTTCCACGACGCGCTGGCCGACGCGGTCTACACCACCCGGGTGTGCTCCTTCATCGACCTGGAGAGGGCCCTGGCGGAGTATCCCAGCGAGGAGGAGCAGCTGCGGGCCCTCACCTGCCCGGATGGCAGCCGCCGCCGGGACTTCACCCTCTGGCGCGGCTACGCCGACGGGGAAGTGTGGCTCACCGACAATGAGATGCGCCGGGCGGCGTGCCCGGAGTGCGGCGCGCCCCTTGTCCCCAACGAGGGGGACTGGTGGCTGCGCAAGGGCAACAACAGCCTTTATTCCATGGGCTGCTGCCCCGCCCACGGCCCGGTGCTCATCTGGCTGCGGCGCATGCGCTGCGACGGGCTGCACCACACCTTCGCCCGGGCCACCGAGCCTGCGGACGAAGCCCAGGCCGCCCGTTGGGAGAAGGACAAAAAAGCCGCCATCGCCCGTGCCAAGCGCAGAGCAGAAAAGGAGGCGGCGGAGGCCGCCGAGCGGGTGAAGAACGCCGGAAGATAAAACAAAAAAAGCACGGAAAACTTTTCCGTGCTTTTTTTGTAATATCCCGGCCTTAAAAAAGTCTTATGGTCACAAACGGGGAAAGGAGGCGGCGGCCCGGTGGAGTTCGAGGAGATATACAAGGCATATTTCGGCCCGGTCTACCGGTATCTTCTGCGCCTTTCGGGCAGCGAGCAGCTGGCGGAGGAACTGGCCGCCGAGACCTTTTTCCGGGCGCTGCGGGCGGCGGATGGGTTTCGGGGCGGGTGCGAGGTGCGGGTGTGGCTGTGCCAGATCGCGAAAAACGCCTACTACACCCACCAAAAGAAAAGCCGGCGGGCCCGCCCGGCTGACGAAGCCCTGCTGGGGCAGGTGGCCGACCCCGCCCCGCCTCCGGAGGAGGCGGCGGACACCCGGGACCGGGCGGCCCGCCTGCGGGCCATTGCGGAAAGGCTGCCCGAACCCTACCGGGAGGTCTTCCGCCTGCGGGCCTTCGGGGAGCTGCCCTATAAAGACATCGGAAGCCTTTACGGAAAAACCGCCAACTGGGCCTGCGTTACCTTTCACCGGGCCCGGGAAATGATACGCCGGCGTTGGGAGGAGGAAGAGGGATGAAAAACGAGTGCAGCATTGTGGGGGACCTGCTGGCCCTCTATCAGGACGGGTTGGTGAGCGAGGACACCGCCGCCTTTGTGGAAGAACATTTGGCCCGCTGCGCCGTCTGCCGCGCCCGGCTGGAACAGCTGCGCGCCCCCGCCGCCCCACAGGAAGCGGCGCAGGAAGAGCGGGCTTTTTTGGCCTTTGCCGCCCGGTGGAAGAAAAAGCGCCGCCGGGCGCTGGCTGCCTTTGCCGCCCTGGCGCTGGCCGCCGCGCTGCTGGCGGCGTGCCTTTCCTCCGCCGCCGCCTTCGGCACGGCGAATTTTGTGTCGGCGGGGTGGGGCCTTGCACGGGTCGCTCTTCTGAACGAGCCCTGGACAGAAGTAGCAAGCGGGCCCAAAGTGGTGCTGGCCGCGCCGGAGGCCGACATCACCGACTATATGGCCGGGCGGGGCTTTGCCGAAAACGAACAGGAGCGGATGGGGGCCCTGCGGGTGTTTGAAAAGGACGGCGCGAAGGAATACGTTTTGTGCCGGGCCAACCGCTGGTTTGCCCGATGGATCTGGCAATAGAAAAAACGGCCCGTCCGGCAAAAGCCGGGCGGGTCGCTCACTTTATATTTGGGTTTACACGTAAAACAGCATGGTGCTGTAGCTGGGCAGGGGCCAGTAGTCCTGGCCGCAGATCCCCTCCGCCGCGTCGGCGGCGGCGCGCAGGGCCTGCATGGCGGGCAGCACCTGGTCGTGGTAGGCCTTGGCCTCCTCCAGCGCGTCGGTCATGGCCTCGGCGGCTTCCACCTGGGCTTCCAGCCGGTCGGCCGCGTCGCTCATGGCGTCGGTGTAGTTGGTCAGCTGGCGCAGGGCTTTCTCCTCCGCCTTGCAGCTGATCCCGGGGCAGGCGGCCTGTTTTGCGGCAATGCCGTTGGCCAGGTCGGTCATGTAGGCGCAGGCGGCGGGCACCAGCTGGCGGCGGGTCATCTCCATCATGGTGCCGGCCTCGATGTGGCGCACCTTGGCGTAGTTTTCCAGCTTCACCTCGTAGCGGCTGCGGGCCTCGGTCTCGCTGAGCACGCCCATCATGCGGAACAGCTCCAGATTCTTCGGCTGGATCATCGCCGCCAGCGCGTCGGAGGCGGCGGGGGTGGAGTCAAGGCCGCGGCGGGCGGCTTCCGCCTCCCACTCCTTGGAGTAGCCGTTGCCGTTGAAAATGACCCGCTTGTGGTCGCGGATGGTGCGCTTGACCAGCGCGATGACGGCGGTGTCAAAGTCCTCGGCCTGCTCCAGCTCGTCGGCGTAGCCCTTCAGCTCCTTGGCCACCGCCGTGTTCAGCACGGTGTTCGGGTCGGACATGTTGGCGGAGGAGCCGGGCATGCGGAACTCGAACTTGTTGCCGGTGAAGGCGAAGGGGCTGGTGCGGTTGCGGTCGGTGGTGTCCTTGGCAAACTTGGGCAGCACGTCCACGCCCAGGTCGATCTTTGTGGCCTCGGGCGCCACGTACTGGCTGTCGGAGGCGATGGCGTCCAGAATGGCGGCCAGATCGTCGCCCACGAACACCGACACGATGGCCGGAGGCGCCTCGTTGCCGCCCAGGCGGTGCTCGTTGCCCGCCGAGGCAATGCACATGCGCAGCAGGTCCTGATACTCGTCCACCGCGCGGATGACGGCGGCGAAGAAGATGAGGAACTGCAGGTTATCCATGGGGGTGTCGCCGGGGTCCAGCAGGTTCATGCCGGGGGTGCTCAGCGACCAGTTGTTGTGCTTGCCGGAGCCGTTGACCCCTTCGAAGGGCTTCTCATGCAAAAGGCACACAAGGCCGTGCTTCGGGGCCAGCCGGCGCATGAATTCCATGGTCAGCAGGTTGTGGTCCACCGCCACGTTGCAGCGGTCGAAGAGGGGGGCCAGCTCGTGCTGGGCCGGGGCCACCTCGTTGTGCTTGGTCTTGGCGCCCACGCCCAGCTTCCACAGTTCTTCGTCCAGCTCGTGCATGAAGGCGCTCACCTCCGGGCGCAGGGCGCCGAAGTAGTGCTCCTCCAGCTCCTGGCCCTTGGCGGGGGCCGCGCCGAAGAGGGTGCGGCCGGTGAGGATGAGGTCCTCACGCTGCTCGTAGTGCTCCTTCTTGATGAGGAAGTACTCCTGCTCCAGGCCCACGGTCACGTCCACATGGGCCACGTCCTTGCCGAACAGCTTCAGAATGCGGCAGGCCTGGTCGCTCACCGCCTTCATGCTGCGCAGCAGAGGGGTCTTTTCGTCCAGGGCCTCGCCCGTCCAGCTGCAGAACGCGGTGGGAATGCACAGGGTGCCGTCCTTCACAAAGGCGTAGCTGGTGGGGTCCCAGGTGGTGTAGCCCCGGGCCTCGGCGGTGGCCCGCAGGCCGCCGGAGGGGAAGCTGGACGCGTCCGACTCGCCCCGCACCAGTTCCTTGCCGGAAAACTCCATGATGGCGGTGCCGTCCTTCATGGGGCTGATGAAGCTGTCGTGCTTTTCGCTGGTAATGCCGGTGAGCGACTGGAACCAGTGGGTGTAGTGGGTGGCGCCCTTCTCGATGGCCCAGTCCCGCATGAAGCTGGCCACCACGTTGGCCAGCTCGATGTCCAGGGGCTGGCCCTTTTGCAGGGTGGCCTTCAGGCTCTTGTAGGTGGCGGCGGGCAGCCGCTCCTTCATCACATGCTCGTTGAACACCAGCGAGCCGTACACTTCCTTCGGATTGGGCATGGTCGGTTCCTCCCTGCCGCGGCGCGGCAAAAAACTTATGTGAGAAATTATACGGCGCGGCGGCGGCCGATGTCAACGGTTTTTGCCGCCCTCACACCACCTGGAAGAGATAGAATTTCAGATAGTTCGTCTCCTCCACGTTCCACAGGATGGGGTGGTCGGGGGCCTGCTGGCGGGCCTCGATCTGCCGCAGCTGCCGCCCGGCGTCCTGAGCCGCGTCGGCCAGCATGGCCTCGAACATGGCGGGGGTGGCAAAATGGCTGCAACTGGCGGTGGCCAGAATGCCGCCCCGGGGCAGCAGCTTCATGGCCCGGTAGTTGATTTCCTTGTAGCCCCGCATGGCGTTTGCCGCCGTCTTGCGTGCCTTGGTGAAGGCGGGCGGGTCCAGGATGATGAAGTCGTAGTCGCACTTGCCCTCAAGGCCGGGCAGCAGGTCGAACACGTCGGCGCAGACAAAGTCCATCCGGCCCTCAAGGCCGTTCAGAACGGCGTTTTGGCGGGCCATCTCCACCGCGGCCTCGCTCACGTCCACCGCCGTCACATGTTCGGCCCCGCCAAAGGCGGCGTTCAAAGCAAAGCTGCCGGTGTGGGTGAAGCAGTCCAGCACCCGGCGGCCCTTCGAAAGCCCGGCCACCCGGCGGCGGTTGAGCTTCTGGTCCAGGAAGAAGCCGGTCTTCTGGCCGTTTTCCACGTCCACATGATAGCGCACGCCGTTCTCGGTGATGATGGTCTCGGCTTTCTCCGGGTGAATAAGGCCCGGCACTTCCAGCCAGCCCTTGCCCTCGCTGAGGCCCTCTTTTTCCCGCAGGGCCACGTCATTGCGAAGAAAAACGCCCTCGATGACCTGGCCGTCGGCGGCCAGCGTCTCCACCAGCAGCCGGGCCAGCAGCTCCTTGCGCTGGTCCATGCCGTAGGAGAGAATCTGCACCGACAGGATGGGCCCGAAGCGGTCCACCGTCACGCCGGGCAGGCTGTCCGCCTCGCCGAACACCACCCGGCAGCACTGCAGGTCCTCCGCGGGGTAGATGGCCTTGCGGTAGGCCCAGGCATACTCGACGCGCCGCCGCCAGAAACTTTCGTCAAAGCGGTCGTTGGCGTTGCGGCCCAAAAGGCGCACTCGTATCTTGCTGGCCTCGCTCAGAAGGCCGCTGCCTAAGTATCGCCCCTTGCGGCTGAGCACGTCCACCACCGCGCCGTTTTCCGGGGCGGGGTCGGGGGCGGCGGTGATCTCATCGGCGTACACCCAGGGGTGGCCTTTCAGAATGGCGGCCTCGGCCTTGGGGGTGACGGTATAGGCGGGATAGGGTCGTTCAGCTTTCATAACAAAGGCTCCCTCATATCGGTTGAAAAGCGGTTATAATAATGGTACCATTTCAGTATAGCGGGTCGCGCCGCCCACGGCAAGGGCGCGGGCCGGAAAAGGAGACACAAAACCATGGAAATAGAACGCAAATGGCTGGTGAAGGACTGGCCCAAGGGCCTGGAGGCGGTGCGCACCCTGCGCATGCGCCAGGGCTACATCGCCCTGCGGCCCACCGTGCGCATTCGGGAAGAAGCGGACGAGGCGGGGGTGGAGCATATCCTCTGCTTCAAGGGCAAGGCGGGGCCGGGCGGGCTCTCCCGCACCGAAATTGAGACCCCGGTGGAGCGGGGGCTCTTCCTCCAGCTGGAGGAGCTCATCGGCAAGCCCCTCATCCACAAGGAGCAGCGCCGCTACCCCTTGGCGGACGGCCTCACCCTGGAGGTGAACCGGGTGGACGCGGGCACCGAGCACGAGTTCTTCTACGCCGAGGTGGAGTTTGCCTCCGAGGCCCAGGCCCTTGCCTGGAAGCCCGGCGTGCTGCGGGAGTATCTGGAGCATGAGGTCACCGGCGAGAAGGGCCAGAGCATGGCCGACTACTGGGCAAAAACAAGAGGCGAGGACTGAACGTCCCGCCCTGCCCCCCGGAACGGGGGGCTTTTTTGTTGCCGCTTTGGCCCCTGCCCGGCGGGTTTGCCCCCAAAAACAGGCACCCTTTTCCCCTTTGCTGTATACAGTGGGAAAAAGGGGGTCGAGAGATTTGCACCGGATCACGGCGGCGATATGGATGGACCTTGTGCCCTGCCTGTGCACGGCGCTGGGCGCGGGGACGGTGTTTTTGACCGGGCGGCGCACCGCCGGCCCGGGGCGGGGGGCCACGGGCCTTTCGGCGGGCATTATGCTGGGGGCGGGGCTGTTCGGCCTGCTGCTGCCCGCGGCACAAAGCGGCGGCTGGCCGGCGGCGCTGGCGGGCTTTTTTCTTGGCGCGGCGGCGCTGACGGCCCTGGGCCCGCTGGCCGGGCGCGTCACCCGGACGGGCGGCGCGGCGGGCCTTGTGCTGGCCAGCGCCTTTTACAACCTGCCCCAGGGCATGGCCGTGGGCCTTGCGGGGGCGACGGCCGCCCACGGGGCGGGGCTTGCGGGAGCCCTCACCTTCAGCCTGGGCCTGGGGCTGCAGAATTTTCCCGAGGGCGCGGCCCTCAGCCTGCCTTTGCGGGCGAAGGGAGCTTCCCGGCGGATGGCCTTCGGGGCAGGGGCGGCCAGCGGCCTGGTGGAGCTGGCGGGGGCGGCGCTGGCCGGAGCGCTGGCGGTGCGCCTCGCGCCGGCACTGCCCTGGCTGATGGGAGCCGCGGCGGGCGCCATGGCCTGCACCGTGGCCCGTCAGCTGGCCCCCGCCGCGCTGGGGGAAGGAGGCCGGGGCGCGGCAGGGGCCGCGCTGGGCTTCGGGGCCATGTTCGCTCTGAGCACCCTGCTGGGATGAAAAGGGGGCCGCGTTCCAAACAGAACGCGGCCCCGCTTTTTGCTGTTTGTCACCGCTCTGCGGCGGCGAAGATGGTCCCCAGGTCGGTGAAGATGTCGTGGGGCAGCATGCCGTACTGGCCCAGGCGTTTGGCGCACTGGTCCGCCGCTGCCCCGTGCAGCCACACGCCGCACACTGCCGCGTCCAGGGGCGAAAGGCCCTGGGCCGCGAGGCCGGCGATCATGCCCGCCAGAATGTCCCCGCTGCCGCCCCGGGAAAGGCCGGGATTGCCGGTGGGGTTCACGAACACCTCGCCCCCCGGGCCCGCCACGATGGTGCGGTGGCCTTTGAGCACCACCACGCAGTCCTCGGCACGGGCGTAGCCGGCGGCAATGCCCTCCCGCCCGGCGTTCACCTCGGCGGTGGTCAGGCCGCACAGGCGGGCCATCTCCCCGGGGTGGGGCGTCAGAATCAGCGGCAGCCCCGGCGAGCGGGGCAGCGCCTCCATTTTGGCGGCGGCGTTCAGGCCGTCCGCGTCCAGCACCAGCGTGCACCCGGCGGAAGGGCCCAGCTGTTCCAGCAGGGCGGCGGTGTCCTCGCTGTCGCCGAGACCCGGCCCGAACAGCAGCACATCCATGCCCCGCACCTTTTCCAGCACGGCCTTGCCGCTCTGGGCGCTCACGCCGCCCTCGGCGCTCTGGCGGCAGGGCAAAAAGACGCACTCGGGGGTGCGCGCCGCCACCCCGGCGATGACCGGCTCCACCGAGGCCAGCGTTACCAGCCCGGCCCCGGCGCGCAGCGCGCCCTCGGCGGCCATCGCCGCCGCGCCCCGGAAGCGGGCCGACCCGGCAAGGCACATCACCTTGCCGTAGCTGCCCTTGTGGCTGTCCGCTTTGCGGCGGGGCAGAAGTTCAAACACCTGCTGCGCCGTGATCTCCTTTGCCATCCTGCACGCCTCCTTTGAAACGAAAAGGGCCGCGGCCCTCTGCCGCGGCCCCGAAAGCCGGTGTTCCGCTCAGCCGCCCGCCTGCACCCGGATACGGAAGAAGTAGACGATGGAGCCGCGCCAGCCGAAGTCTGCCTGAACGCGGTACATGTAAACGCCTGGTGTGGCGGGGGCGATGATGGGGCCCTCGGCGGCGTCCACCAGTTCCAGAAACGCGTCGAAATTCTCCTCGTCCGAGCGGCTGATGGTCAGGTGCTTCGGCTCCCGGGAGAAGATGATGTCCATGTAGGTGCGGGCCAGCATTTCCACCGGCGGGGTGCGGGTCTGCAGGTCCTGGCTGCTGTAGGGCGGGGTGTCCTTGGCGGTGGTGGTCAAAAAGTTCCACTCGTATCCCGCCCGGAAGATCATCTCCGGCGCCATGGCGGTGGTGCCGTTCATGGTGATGGTGATGGAGGGCAGAGCCTGTTCCGGGTCGTTCACATCCATGTTTTCCCGGATGAAGATGGTGATACAGATGGCCGCCGCCAGCGCCACAGCGCCGATCAGCAGCTTGCGGATCACCTGGATCTTGTTGTACAAAACGCCCGCCCCCTTTGAAGTGTGCTGTTTTCATTATATACGAACATTGCACAAAAATCCAGAGCCGCCCCGCCGTTGCCAAGGGCGGGAAAAAAGGCTATAATTCCAAGGAAAGAGGTGGACCAATGCACAACGAACCTTCCGCCGCCATCCGCGGCCAATTCTGGCGCTATGCGCTGCCCAGCATGTTCAGCCAGCTGCTGAACAGCTGCTTTATCATTGTGGACGGCCTGTTCATCGGCCAGAACCTGGGCGACGCGGGTCTGGCGGCCATCAACGTGGCCTGGCCCATCGTGGCCCTCATCCAGGCGGTGAGCCTGGCGGTGGGCATTGGCGGCGCGGTGCGCCTTGCCACCGCCCTGGGCAAAGGCGACGAGGCCGAGGCTCTCACCGCCCGGGGCAGCACGGTGACGCTGCTGGCGGTGTGCGCCGCGGTGCTGGGCGTGGGCCTGGGGCTGACCTACCCGTACATCCTGCCCGCCATCGGGGCAAACGAGGAACTTTATCCCCTGGCCGCCGCCTACATCCGGGTGGTCTGCCTGCTGGCTGTCTGCCAGGTGTTTGCCACCGGCCTGTTGCCCCTGATGCGCAGCGCCGGGCGCACGCTGGGGGCCATGACCGTCACCGTGGGCGGGCTTTTGGGCAACATTTTTCTGGACTGGCTGTTCATCCAGCGGTTCCAGTGGGGCCTGCCCGGCGCGGCGCTGGCCACCGGCCTGTCCCAGGGGGCCTGCGCCCTGGCGGCGCTGCCGCTGCTGCTGGCCCATAAGGGCTGGCCGCTGCGCCTTGAACAGTTCATCCCCTGCCCGCGGATGGTAAAAGGCATTCTGCACTATGCGGTGTCGCCCTTCGGGCTGTCCATCTCCACCAGCGCCATCCTGCTCATCACCAATCTGCGGGCCCTGCGCTACGGCGGCACCCAGGGCGTGGCGGTCTACGCGGTGCTCAGCTATGTGCTGGGCAGCGTCATCCCCCTCATCAGCGGTGTGGGCGACGGCCTGCAGCCCCTGTTCAGCTACGCCCGGGGCGCGCAGGACTGGCACAGCCTCGACCATCTGCGCCGCAAGGGCCTGGCCCTGGCGGTGGGGGTGGCTCTGGTCAGCGGCGGGGCCTGCTTTGCCTTACGGGAGGTGCTGCCCGCGGTGTTCGGCGCCAGCCCCGAGGCGGCGGCCCAGGGCGCGGCGGCCATGTGGACTCTCACCCTCGCCTGCCCCATTGTGGCGGTGGCCCGCTTTTCCTGCAGCTATTTCTGCGCGGTGGGCGAACCGCTGGCCGGAGGCATTCTGGCCTATGGCGAGCCGCTGGGCGCGCAGCCCCTGTTCCTGTTCACCCTGCCCCTCTGGCTGGGCCTGGAGGGCGTGTGGGTGGCCTATCCCGCGGCGGTGCTGCTCACCGCGGCGGCGGCATTCGTTTTAATGCGCCGTCATCTGGCGCTTTTGCCTGCGAGGGAGTAAAGAAGGAGGACACACCATGCAGAGACTGGGCTTCAAGACCAAAAAGAACAAATTTGAGCTTCACGAGGCACTGCTGGCCCACCGGGAGGAGACCCTGCCCGGCGGCTGGAAGGTCACCGTGGAGAGCGAACCCTATTATAAAAAGGAGCGCCCCACCGTTCTGGAACTGAAAAAGGGCCTTTACGCCCCCTGGTTCGACATTGAGTGCGAGGACGGCCATCTCCATCTGACCTTCCACGAATCCTGGCTGCTGCGCTGGATCATCTGGGCCGCGGCGGCGCTGGCGCTGGCGGGCATGACGGCGGCGCGCATTCTGGCCCCGAACACCGGCGCGAGCATTCTGCCCGGCGTGATCGCCCTGGCCCTGCTGCTGTGGGACTTCACCCGCGAGCGGCGGGTGCTGGCGGCGCTGAGCCGCTTTGTGCGTGAAAAGATCCTGGAGGAGCGGGAGCAATGATCCTGTCCCGGTCCTTTCTGGCCCGGCTGGCTCCCTTAGAGGCCGAGGGCCGGTATTACATCATGCTGGACGAGATCCAGCACCATCTGGAGGACGGCCTGGACGAGGGTCGCTGGACGGAAGAAGACATCTTTGCCGACGGGGAACTGGCGGCGCTGGTGGCCCGGCTGGACGCGGCCATCGATGAGTATGAGTGCTTCTGGCACACCCGCCGCTGGCTGGAAAAGACCGCCGCAGCCGCCCGCACGCACCTTTGGTACGGGGCCATGGCCTGGGCCTGCCTGTGCACCGGGGAGGCGCGGACCGCCCGCCGCTGGGCGGAAGAGGGGCTGCGCCAATGTGCGGGGGATGAGGACCTTTTGGCCCTTGCCGCAGCCCTGCGGGCCGACGGCGGCGATGTTCCCGGTGCACTGGCCGCTCTGGACGAAGCCTTTGCCCGCGGCGGCGAAAGCGCCCGCCTGGCCCGGCTGCGGGCGGCGGTGGCGGCCAAAGCCCCGCTGGAGGAGCTGGCGGTGTGCGCCGCGCCCGCCGGAAAAGAACAGCAGGTGCGCGCCCTGGCCCCCGGTTTCGCGGCGGACGGCGCGGGCCTCGGCCGGATGTCGGCGGCCCTTGCCGCCCGGGACTGGGCCTTTGAGGCGCCATGGTGCTTTTGCCGGGTGCCCTTCGGCGAGGGCTTTCTGGACATGCGCCTGCGCATGAGCGAGGCCGCGGCCTCCAAACTGGACCCGGCCTGGCTGGCGGCGCTGGTGGAAGCGCTGCCCCGGCTGGAGGCCGAAAGCCGCCCCCTGGCCCAAAAGCGCCGGCCCGGGGTGCGCCTTGCCCCGGCGGAGGTGCTGGTGGACCGGCAGGGCCGGGCCCAGCTGGGTTTCCACGCCGGGCGTTGCCCCGAGGAGCCCCTCTATGTCTATGTGATGATCGAGCACGATCTCTCAGCGCCCACGCAGCTTTATGAGGAGCGCTGGCCCGCCAGCTGGTTCGACGCGCCTCCCGCGCCCCTGGCTCCCCCGCCGCCCCCCTCGCCGGGCTACACCCCCGCCCAGGCCGCAGCGCTGCAAAAACACATCTTCACCTGGTTCGGTCCGGTGAGCCGGGCGCTGCCCGGCGCGGACGGCATTACGGTGCTGGTCATCGACCCGGAGCCGGGGCGGGAATACTACACCCTGCTCACCTGGGGCATGGGCGCGCGGCCCATGGAACTGCCCCCGGACCTCCAGGGCCAGAAACTGGAGCGGGCGGAGCTGATGATGTTGCTGCCCGCGGACTGGAAGGTGGAGGATGAGCGGGAGGTCTGGCGCTGGCCGGTGCGCTGGCTGCGCCTGCTGGCCCGCATGCCCGCCGAGCAGGGCACCTGGCTGGGCTGGGGCCACACCGTGCCCAACGGGCGGCCCTTTGCGTACAATACGCTGCTCTGCGGCTCCATGCTGGTGGACCCGCTGGACGCCCCCGAGCCGGCGGCCATCTGCCCGCTGCCGGGGGGAGAAACGATGAATTTCTACCAGCTGCTGCCCCTCTACGCCCCCGAGATGGACCTGAAGCTGGGCGAGGACGCGGACGGCCTGCTGGACGCCATGGAGGACAAGGGCCTGCTGAACGAGCCTTGGGTGCGGGTGGACCGGCCCTGCACGGTGGGCGAATTGGAGCCGCCCCCCGACCCTGCCCTGATGGAACGGCTGGAAGAGCTGGACCGCCGGGCGGACGACGAGGGGATCGCCGCGCTTTTGAGGGAACAGGCGGGGAACAGCCCCCGGCTGGCGGGCCTGCTGGCCCGCTCGCTGAACAACCTGGGCCGTTACGAAGAGGCCGCCGCCGTGCTGAAAAAAGTGGAGGCTGTCGGTTCCTGTGACCCGCTGTGGCAGTTCCGCATGGGCTTTTCCCTTTATTATCAGGGCAGGCTGGACGAGGCGCTGGCCTGTTTTGAGGCCAGCGACCGGATGGCCCCCGGCGACGGCGACGCCGAGACCTATCTGCGCTGGTGCCGTGCGGCGCTGGATCTGCCGGTGTGTCTGGAGCCCTTCCCCGACCGGGCGGCCCGCTTCTGGGCGGCCTTTGCCGAACAGGAGGACGCGCTGGTGGAGCGGGCCTTTGCCGAAGGCTGCGCGGCGGTGCGCCCCGCGCTGGAAGAATTGCTGGGCCTTTGCTTCCCCTCACCGGAGTTCAAACTGGAACAGGCGGGGGAAAAACTGCGGCTGACCCTCTTGTGGGAGCACGCTCCTCACCGGCGCTGGCTGGCCCCGGCCTGGAAGGCCCTGGCCCCCGTCCATCTGAGCCGCTGGTGGGAGTTTGCGTTTGACGAAACGCCGCCCCTCTGGACCGGCTGGCAGAGCGAACCCACAGGCAAAAAGGGCCTGCGGCGGGACATCATCGCAGGCACCACCTGCTTCGAAGCGCCCCGGCGGGCCTTCGCGGCGGGGGATGTTTCCCTCTCGTCCGCCGCTGCGGCGGACGGGGCCGTGCCCGGCTATTTCTACTACACCCCCGCCCCCGGCGGCGACCCGGTGGCCCGGCGGGCCGCGCTGGAAGAGGCCCTGGCCCGCCAGGGCGCGGGCAGCCTTGCCGTGCTGGGCGGCGCGGTGGGCGAAAAACGCTGCTACATCGACGTGCTGGCCCTGGATCTGGAAAAAGCGCTGAACGCCGCCGCCCGTCTGCTCACCCCGCCGGAGTGCGCCGGGGCGGGCTTTGCACCCTTCCGGCCGGGGGCCAAGGGCACGCCCCTTGCAAAAAAACAATAAGCGAACCGGGGCCGCTCCTGCGAAGCAGCCCCGGGCGCGCCCCTTGCGATACGGCCAAGACCGCCGGGAATTTCCCCGGCGGTCTTTTTTTTGAAAAAATCCCCCATTCCCCCGTTGACAAAGGCGAAAGATAAGAATATAATTCATTTGAACAGATGTTCAAATGTTGAGAATGAAAGGAGCGACCCCCATGGACGAAGCCATTTCCCGGGCAAAGGGCGGCTGCGGCGAAGGCGAGGGCGGCGAGCGGTGCGAAAAGGTGCGCGGCGCGCTGCCGCCGGACGAAGTGCTCTACGACCTGGCGGAGCTGTACAAGGTCTTTGGCGACACCACCCGGGTCAAAATTCTTTACGCGCTGTTTGAAAGCGAGCTGTGCGTCAACGACATCGCCCAGTGCCTTGCCATGACCCCATCGGCGGTGAGCCACCAGCTGCGCATTCTCAAAGCCAACAAGCTGGTGCGATTCCGGCGCGAGGGCAAAACGGTGTTCTACGGGCTGGACGACGACCACGTACGGGACATCATCGCCCTGGGGCTGGAGCATATCGCTGAATAAAAGGAGGAACGAGCCATGAAAAAGACATTCCGTATCGAGGTGGACTGCGCCAACTGCGCGGCCAAGATGGAGCAGGCGGTGCAGAAGCTGCCGGGCGTCGAGAGCGCCGCCGTCAGCTTTGTGACCCAGAAGATGGTGGTGGAGGCCCCGGACGAGGGCTTTGACGCGCTGATGAAGCAGGTGGTCAAGGCCTGCCGCAAGATCGAGCCGGACTGCGAAATTTATCTGTGATACCGGCCGCGGGGGAGGGAGCGTTCTGAGATGAACCGAAAACAAAAACGAATGCTGGCGCGCATTCTTGTGTCGGCGGCGCTGCTGGCGGCGCTGCACTTCGTGCCCGCCGAAGGGGCGGTGCGGCTGGCGCTGTATCTGGTGCCCTATCTCATCATCGGCTATGACGTGCTGCGCCGGGCGGTGCTGGGCGTGGTGCACGGCGAAGTGTTCGACGAGAACTTTTTGATGGCGGTGGCCACCGTGGGCGCGCTGGCGCTGGGGGAATACGGCGAGAGCGTGGAGGTCATGGTGTTCTACCAGCTGGGCGAATTGTTCCAGAGCTACGCCGTGGGCAAAAGCCGCCGCAGCATTGCCGCCCTGATGGACATCCGGCCGGACAGCGCCAACCTGGAACAGGACGGCGCGGTGGTCTCCGTGAGCCCGGAAGAAGTGGAGCCGGGCCAGATCATCGTGGTGCGCCCGGGCGAAAAGATCCCGCTGGACGGGCGGGTGGTGGAGGGCGCTTCGGCCCTGAACACCAGCGCCCTCACCGGCGAGAGCATGCCCCGGGACGTGGCCGAAGGCGACGAGGTCATCAGCGGCTGCGTCAACACCACCGGCCTGTTGCGGGTGGAGGTGACAAAGCCCTTCGGCCAGTCCACCGTCAGCCGCATTCTGGACCTGGTGGAAAACTCCAGCATGAAAAAGGCCAAGGCGGAAAACTTCATCACCCGCTTCGCAAGGTGGTACACCCCGGCGGTGTGCCTCGGCGCGCTGGCGCTGGCGGTGCTGCCGCCCCTGGTTCTGGGCGGCTGGGCCGAGTGGCTGCGCCGCGCGCTCACCTTCCTGGTCATCAGCTGCCCCTGCGCGCTGGTCATCAGCGTGCCGCTGGCCTTCTTCGGAGGCATCGGCGGGGCCAGCCGGGCGGGCATTCTGGTCAAGGGCGGCAACTACCTGGAGGCTCTGGCCAGCACCCGCACCGTTGTGTTCGACAAGACCGGCACCCTCACCCGGGGCGTCTTTGAGGTGGCCCGGGTGCTGCCCGCCTCCGGCGTGGAGGAGGGCCGTGTGCTGGAGGCCGCGGCCCTGGCCGAGCAGTTTTCCAGCCATCCCATCGCCCTCAGCCTGCGGCGGGCGGCGGGCGTGGAGCCTGCCCCCGACCGGGTGAAGGAGGTCACCGAGACCGCCGGCCACGGCGTCACCGCCCTGGTGGACGGCGTGCCCACGGCGGTGGGCAGCGCCCGGCTGATGGAGCAGCTGGGGGTGGCGTTCCAGCCCGTGGAGGGCGCGGGCAGCGCGGTGTATGTGGCCCAGAACGGCGCGTTTTTGGGCGGCGTGCTCATCAGCGATCAGGAAAAGCCCACCGCCAAAGCGGCGGTCAAGGCCCTGCGCGCCGGCGGTGTGCGCACGGTAATGCTCACCGGCGACGGCGAGACTGCCGCCCGCCAGACGGCGGCAAGCCTTGGCATTGACGAGGTGCGCGCCCAGCTGCTGCCCGGCGACAAGGTGGCCTGCGTGGAAGAGCTGCTGGCCCAAAAGCAGCGCCGCACCACCCTGGCCTTTGTGGGCGACGGGATCAACGACGCGCCGGTGCTCAGCCGTGCGGACGTGGGCATCGCTATGGGCGCCATGGGTTCGGACGCCGCCATCGAAGCGGCGGACATCGTCCTGATGGACGACGACCCGGCAAAGCTGAGCCTGGCCATGAAGGTGGCCCGGCGGTGCCTTGCGGTGGTGCGCCAGAACATCGTGTTCGCGCTGGCTGTCAAATTCGGGTGCCTTGCCCTGGGCGCCTTTGGACTGGTGGGCATGCAGGCGGCCATCTTCGCCGATGTGGGCGTGATGGTGCTGGCGGTGCTCAATTCCATGCGCACACTGAGCGCGGCAAAAAACTGAACAAAGCGCACGGCGGGCGGCCCTTCGGGGGCCGCCCGCTTTTGCGTGGGGCGAACGCCAAAAGTGAGGCGAGCGGGGGCTGGGACGGGCCGCGGGCTGACCGCCGCCGCACGCTCGGACCCGGACACTTTGCCCTTGCGGCCAAAGTGTTCGTCTCCAGGCGCACTACGCGGCGGCAGCACCGCGGCCTGCTCGGCTGGCATCGCGTGGCAAACCGGGAGAAACAGGCCGCAACACCGCCCTTCCCGCCCCGTTTTTTCGCCCGCCATGCCCCGG
>NHCFR05603__coassemble_498_pt1 | contig 27586 bp, 27 predicted proteins | sample NHCFR05603__metabat2_low_PE_044 | metagenome-assembled genome bin NHCFR05603 | reverse complement strand
AACGCTAGCCTGTCACGCTAGAGGTCGTGAGTTCGAGCCTCATCCGGGTCGCCATTTGCTGTTATAGCTCAGTCGGCAGAGCACATCCTTGGTAAGGATGAGGTCGTGCGTTCGAATCGCATTAACAGCTCCAAAGAAAGCCCCTTGGACCAACCGGTCCAAGGGGCTTTCGCTTTGCGTGCCGGGCCTGCGGGTCCGGCACGCCGTTTTATCCGCAGCCGTCAGGTGCGGTTCAGCAGGATATCCTTGAGCCAGCCGTTGGCCTCCGATTTGGTGAAGAGCTTGTTGCCCACGCCCTCCACCACATACTGGGCCGCCGCGGCGTTGGCCGCCTGCATGGCGTCGGCGTCGCTGCCACCGGCATTTTTCGCGTTCTGCCAGGCGCTGCGCCACACCTGCTCCAGCAGTTCGCTCTGCTGCACCGACTTGGACTGCTGGGTGTTGGAAGCGCTGATGGTGCTCTGGCTTGCTTTTCTGGCGGCGGAGGCCATCTCGCTCTGAAGCTTGGCCATCTGCTCCAGATACTGGCTGCTGATCTCGAACTGGCGGTCGTAATTCACGGTTGCCGCATCCGCGATGGCGTTGGCCAGGTTCTGTTCCAGCTGCATTTCGTAGGCAAGGCGGGTGGCCTGCGCGTCGGAAAGCTGATTGTTATACGCCTGCTGGGCCTGGTTTTTGCCCGCGTTCAGCTGTGCCAGCAGGTCGCCCAGGCTCTGGCCCCGGGCCACGTCGATCTCGTTGCGGCTGTTGCCGTAGTTGTTGTACACGCCCGCCAGGGTGCTCTCGGCCGCGCCGCCGCCGATCCCCTGGGCCGCCAGCTGCTGGGGCAGGCTTTTCAGGGTCATCATCTGGTTGATATACGCCTGCTGCAGCGCGTTGTCCGCGTTGAAGTTCACCCCCGCGGCACCGTGTTCATAGTCGCTCTGCAGCTGCCCCAGGGTGGAATTGTAGTTGTTTTTCAGCGCTTCGATCTGACCGTTGTAGGCGGCGTTGAGGGCCGCCATGCTGCGCTCATAGGCTTGCTGGGCGGCGGCCCGCCGGGCCTGTTCCGCCGCGGCGGCAGCCGCCTGCTGCTGCGCATAAAGGTTTTGCAGCCAGGACAGGTCATAGGACGCGCCCGAGCCGGAACCGGAACCGCCCGTGGACGCGGAGCCCTGGGTCTTGTTCTGGTTTTTCCAGCCGGTGCCGTTGACCGGGCCGCCCGTTCCTTCCACAAATGCCATGTTTCACATCCTCCTTTTCTTCACCCTTCGCCCGCGGCGTCTTCCACTGTGTCCTTGGCATTGGCCAGAATGCGGATCAAAAACTCCGGCACCGGCGCGCCCATGGCGGCGGCATTCTCCAGAATGCTGCCCAGCTCGGTGAGGATATACCACACCAGCACCATCGGCAACAGCAGAACGGTGTATTCCACCGGCAGCCCCGGCACCTTGGCGGCCACCGTGCCCAGCACCGCGTCCGCCAGCGCCGCCACAATGACCACCACGATCATGCCCGCCTTGTGCCAAATGCCGCTGCGGGCCCTGGCGCTGGACCACCGGCCAGCCTGCATGGCCGCCGAAGAGCCGCTCAGCCAATCCACCGCCATGCACGCCACCCAGGCCAGCACCAGCCAGCCCAGCCAGCCGAACGCAGCGCCAAAGGCGCCGAACACGCCCACGATGGCCGCCTTGACCGCCAAGAAAATGTTGTCGCTGTTGTTCATGGATGTTCCTCCTTTCATCCTGCCAGCACGCCTGCCGCGGCGCTCAGTTTTCCGGCCAGGTCGGCCAGCTGCCCGCCCTGGGCTGTCTGGGCTTTTTCAATGCGCTCCAGCGCAGCCATCACTGCGGGAAGGTCCGCGACGGGCGGTTTTGGCGTTTTGTCGTCCCCGCCCTCTTCCGGCGCGGCGCAGTCCTCGCAGCCCAAGCCCAGGGCCAGGGCCTTGTTGCTGACCGCTGCCCGGCCGGCGGCAGACATGGGGCCCACGATGAGATAGTCTCCCTCATCCTCCGTCGGAATGCACAGGCTCTCGGCCAGCGTGCGGATGGAGGCCCGGTCTCCGGTGGAAACAGGGCCTATCTTCAGTGTGTCGGATACAAACACAGGCAGTTCCTCCTCCTTTTCGCCGGGCTGAAAGTAGATCCAGTCCCGGTCCACATTGACGCTGCCCACGCCGTAAACGGCCCCGTAGCCGATCCGCCCGAACTGCCAGCCGCAGAGTTTGCGGCCCAGGCTGCAGGTGTACTTTCCCCAGGCTGTGTCCACATTCTCGATGGCAGCACAGCTGTCAAAATCCGGGTCATTGGGGTCGGCGTAGTAGTAGGCCAGCCACAGCGGGCAGTCCAGTTCTTGCGTCACCAGCCGCCCTTTTGCCCAGCTGGCGGAACAATAAACACAGGGGGCATACCCCGCGGCCCGCAGCCGGGCGGCCGCCTCGTTGAGCAGCGCTGTGTTCTCACCAGGGGCCAGGGCCATGGTCTGCCCCGCTTCCAGTTCCTGATCCAGCGCCACCCAGCTGGTGACGCCCTTGTCCTTCAGGCTCTCCAGCAGCGCGTCGATATGCCGGTGCAGCAGCGAACGGGCCGTCGCCACGCTGCCCCCGTTTTTATTGTAGTAGTGATGGGTCAGAAAGATGTACGCTCCGGTGCGCAGGCCCGCCGCCCGGCAGTCGGCGGCAAACCGACCGAAGCACGGATCCGCGGTGCCGCCATAGGCCGCCCGCAGAATGACGGTGGAGATCCCGGCCGCCTGCGCAGCGGCCGGGGCAAAGGTGCTCTGGTGTTTTGAGATGTCCAGTGCTTTTTGCATGATGAGAGCACACTCCTTTCCATATGCCATCATCCGTTGATGGCAAACAATATGACAATGCCGCGCATGTTATTGTTTCCGTGAGGAACGCTCACCGAAACACTGTAGGTTTGGCCCTGCTCAAAACTGACCTGACCTTCCGGAATGCCAGAGGCCCCTCCGCCGGTGTTGTTTGCAAAGGGCAGCTTTGTCACAAACGCAGAAAAATCGCGCTCTACCGTGATGGTCGTTCCTTTGACACTTATGGGAGAGTCCTCGGTCACATTGTTTGTTTGGATGGGCGCATTTGAATTGTCATAGAGCCGCAGCCACAGGCACGCCAAACTGTTTTCCTTGCAGCTGGGCAGCAGGCTGCCGGTCACCTTTGCGATGGTCACGCCCGTACGGATGTTTTCGGGGATGAGCCGTTCCTTGTCCCCGGCGGTCAGCCCATCCCCGCCCTCAAAATTTATCGTCTCGCCGTCGAGGACGAAGGTCAGCCACCTGCCGTTCCAGGGGCTGCCTGCCATGACCGGGGCCGCCTCCTCGGTGCCCATCCAGGCCGTCGCGGGCACGCCGTTCACGGTGAAGGTGTCGCCCTTCTCAACGTCCGCGGTCATCCGCACGCGGCCGTTGGAGCCCGTGCCTGCAAAGTCGTGCACCGAACCGCTTTTGGTGTGGGTGTAGACCTTCACCCCGTCGTCGGCGGCAAGCGCCGTGTCCGCGGTGAGCGCCCGGTCCACCGCGCCCGCCTCGCCTTTTGCGGCATACACCGCTTTTTCCATGTGGCCTGCGCCCGACACCGCCTCCCGGATGGCAGCGAACACATCCCGCTTTTCGCCGGCGGGGTCGTAGATCGCCCGGGCCATGTCGCCTGCGCCGATCTCCACCACCCGCTGGCCGATGGCCGCCTCCGTCTCTTCCTTTGTATAAGCCCCGGTCTGCGCCGCGGTAACGGCGTGGGGGTTGTCGGTGCGCTTGTGGTGCGCCTCGCTTTTTTGCAGCGCGGCCTCAAGCACCCCCTGCACCGTGGCCGGGGTACCCTCCGGCAGGCTGCCGGGCACGCTGGCCCCAAGGGCCGAGGCCGCATTTTCCGCCTCCAGCTGTTCCGCCAGCCGGTTGAAGGCCGGCACGATCACCTCCCGGGGCAGCTCATCCAGAATGCGCTGCATTTCGGCGGTGTCCACACCGGGGGTGTCGGGGCGGCCCAGGTTGCCCTTGCCCCGCATATCGCCGTCGGTGATACGCTCAAATGCCATTTTCCCTCTCCTTTCCTATCCCTTGTAGTTGCCGCTTTCAGAAAACTCCAGCGCCCATGCCATCAGACCGAAGGGCTCGTTGAGCTCGGTGTTCTCAAAGCGGAAGCGTGCCTTGTCCACCCGCTTGATCCGCAGCTTGCCGTGAAGGGTCTTGGTCGTGCTGTCGTTGGAATAGGTGAACTTGGAGTAGCACCAGCGCCGGTAGCTGAGATACCGTGCTCTGCGCTCCTCCCTGCACACCAGCCGCCAGCTGCCCCGTTTCTGGGCCCACACCGACACGCTGGTGGCTGCCGCCGGCGTGAGCTGCACCGCAAAGCGGCAAAAGCTCTTGTTTTTATAGAACAGTTTGCCGCCCAGGTCCGGCGTTTCCCACACGGCGCGGATGGCCGCGCCGTCGTCGTTGTAGCTTTCGGGCAAAGTGGGGTCGGAATAAAAGCGGAACACCCCGCCCTTTCCGTCACCGAAAAACAGCTCGTCGCCGTCGGACCATATGCTCACCGCGGGCAGGTCGGTTCGGTAAAAGCAGGCGTACTGGCGGGTGCTGTAGGGCTCGCCGCTGCGCAGCCCCAGATCCTGCATGCCGTCCAGAATGTAGGCCTTGCCCCCCAGACACAGCCAGTAAAGGTCCCGGTGCACCGCCGCAGTGGCGGCTGCCAGCCCGGTTTCCCGGGTGAGCGCCCCGTTGAGGTAGTAGCTTCGGTTCTGGCTGTACCTCTCGCCGCTGATATCGCTGGGGGTGATGGCATAGATCCCCAGCGCGGTGAGAAACACCGGTTCGGAGGCCAGATAGGCAAAGCTGCCCTTGGCCGCCGCGCCGGGCCCCTGCAGGGTGTTCACGATGGGAAAGGCGGGCTCGTCGTCCACCAGATCGCCCCGGCGCAGAATGACGTTGCGTTCGGTCTCGCCCGCGTCCTTGTGGGCGGCCAGGTAGTTGTCGATGACGGAATAGCCCATCACCGCGCCCGCCCCGCTGCCCAGCACCGAGTAGCCGGTGTCCGGCCAGTAGGCGGCGTCGTTCTGGCCGCTGAACCAGTCGTAGTTGGGCAGGTCCGGGTTGCCGGAGAGAAACAGCCGGTCCGCCGCGCCGCCCACGCCGAACAGCGCGCCCACGTCGCATTTGTTGACGCGGTCGGCATAGCCCGTCACCGTACGGGCGGCGGTGATCTCCACGTTGTCCTCGCCGGTGACGGGGCTTTTGCCGGGAGCTGTTTCAAAAGTAATCTGCCCCGCCTCCCGGTCCACCGTGAAATCCTCGCCCTCGGTCATTTCCTGCCACTCGCCGGTCTTTTCCAGCAGGCGCACGGTCACCGGGGTTTCGTCCAGGCCGGAAAAGCTCAAGGCGTAGACGGTGTCCGCCTCGGTGCCCGCAAAACGCTCGGTGAACCGGGGCTGCAGAAGGTTCAGCGGCTCATACTGCACGCCGCCGCCCGCCGGGGGCCGCGCGATGGTGAACAGCGGCACCTTGGCCAGATTGGCGGCGGGCTGCACCGTTTCGCCGTCGTAGACCAAAAGCTCCTTGCCGTCCGCAATGAACAGCCGCCCGTTCAAAAGCCAGCTGCGGCTGGCGGCGTCCGCCATGCCCTCGTACACCTTCCGGGGCTCGGCTTTCCAGTCGCGGCTGGTGCAAAAGAGCGACCCGCCCGCATGCACCAGCGCCTCATTTTTGAAAAAGTGGCAGCCATGCACCGCACCGGAAAGGGTGGCAATGCGCTGGTAGCCCATGCACTTGCGCACCTTGCCGGGCACGTCCCGGATCATGTTGTCGCCGCAGGGGCTCTGCTCCTTGGCCACGTTGCCGGGGTCGTTGGTCATATCCACGCCCAGCAGCCGGTCCACGCACAAAACGCTGCGGGACGGCTGGGCGGGCACTGCAAACCGGGCCATCTCACCACCACCCCGTGGCGCAGGTGAATTCGCCCCCCACCTCGCCGGAATCCGCCCGCTGAAGCAGGCTGAAGGCCACCTCGAATTCGTTGCGGTACATGGTGGCCAGGGTGATGTCGTCGTCCTTGTAGAGCTGGCTGGCCATGTAAAGCGGCAGCAGCACCGCCACCTCCGGGTCCAGAGGCAGCTCCTCATCGTCGGGCGTCGCGTGGGTCACCGGCTGGGGCCAGGCATTGTAATAGAGCGCCAGCGGCCCGCCCGGCTGGCCGGTCAGGACCAGATACCGCCCCGCCACCAGCTTTGCACCCCGCACCGGCACCGGCGCGCCCGTCTCATCGAAGGCATAGAGTTCCAGCTGTTCGACCCGGTAAAGGTCGGGCACGGCCACCGCCAGGTCCACCGTGCGTGTCTCCCCCTCGGCCCCCGCCTCGAACTCATGGCAGCGGCGCAGGTATTTGCCCGCCGTGCACAAAAGCTGCAGCCCCTCGTTGGCCGCCTGAGGCATGGCGTTGATGTATTCGCTGACGCTGTCGTCCGCTTCATTGACGGTCAGGCCCTCGGCGCTGAACATCTTCTGCAGCGTCGCCAGCTTCACTTCCTTCCAGGTCACAGCGTTCCTCCTTCCCGGGGCATGTCCCCCGCCTGCCCCGTCTGCCCGTTCTCCATCTGCTGGCCCACACTGGCCTTCATGGCCTCGGCGTGGGGGTAGCCGGTCTCGGCCAGCAGGGTCCACAGGCGGTAGAGGCTGGCCGTCTCGCCCAGCGGCCCAAAGGCCCCCGCCTGATACTTCTGGTCGATCATGCTCCAGAGCGTCTCCCGGTTTGAGGCCAGGTTGGAGGCCGGGTCCACGTCAAAAAGAAACTCGTCGTTCCAGTAGAGCTGGCCCGCCGCGTCCCGTTTCAAAAACTCATAGCGGTCGAAATGGGCGTATTCCACCGTGCCGTCCGGCCCGCGCAGGGTCATGGGATAGGGCTCGTCGGAATAGGCCAGCATGAACTGGAACATCAGCCGGTAGAGCCGGGCATACGCCTGGTTCTTCATCTCCCGCTTGGACTGCAGCCGCCCCGCCGACTGATTGGCCGAAAACTGCTTTGCCACGCCGCTGGTGGCAGAGGAGTCATATTTGCCCTGAAACGCGTCGGTAATGCCCAGGGTGCTTTTGGCCCAGCTGTAGTTCACCTCCAGCATTTGCTGGTCGCGGCTGGTGTCCGGCTGGATATTCAGCACGCTGATGAGGGCCTTGTCCGCCGGGTTTTTCAGGCGGATGATCTTCAGCTCCCGGTCGGTGGTCTCTATGTTCACCCCCTGGGGCAGGGTCACATAACTGCCGCCCTTGAGCAGCTTTTCCTGGATTTTGGTGCCGTATTTGTTGATGGCCACCTGCTGGTCCTCCACCGCGTCCACATCGCTGGCGCCCAGCAGCTGGCCGAACAGGCGCACGTTGCGCCGCAGCACCAGCGGATAGCTCTTGGGGCTGTAGGCGGGCACCACCGTGGGCCGCACCTCGCCCGGCATAAGGATGACCTCGCCGGTGGCCTCATCCCGCTGGAGGGTGCCGTCCGGGTTCATCACCGGCTGGGGCGGCCCCTCGCTCACCGCCGCCAGCACCTCGCCGCCGGGCAGGGTGACGTCCCGGGGCAGGGCCTGCTGGCGCACCGGTTCGCTGCGCACGCTTCTGGCGCCGCACACCGGGCAGCGGGCGGGCCTGCCGCCCTTCGGCGGTTCCACCGGGGTGCCGCACCCGGCGCACACCCACAGGCGGCGTGCCTGATAATCCTCCATATCCTCCAGGGTCACGTCCCCCACCCAGCTGAAAAGGCCCACGCCTCCCGACGCATTGCGGTAATAGGCGATGTTCTGGGTCACCAGGCCCTCCACGGTGTCGGCGTCCGCCGACGTGCGGGCGGCAACGTCGCTCTCCCCTTCCTCGGGCAGGCGCACGCCGTAGCGCTGTTCCAGCGCACGGCGGCTCTGGCTCACCAGCACAAAGAGGTAGTCCATCTTTTCCAGCTCATACACCCCCGGCTGGGGAATGACCTGCTTGGGATGGCGAAGCTCCACCGAGAGGTCCCCCATCTGGCAGTGGAAGCCGCCCTCCGGGTCCCACTCCACATGCCAGAAGCCGCCTCCCTGAATGGGCACCGTGCGCTCCTGTTCGTCGTTCATTTCCTTGAAATTCCGCTGCCTCAACTGCGCCAGCAGCATGGCCTCGATCTTCTTTGCCAGCTGCCGGTCCTCCGGGTGCACCGCTGTCACCCGGGGCTGAGGGATACTGGCGTCCACCTGGCTCTCGATGAGCTCGTAGATGATGTTGCGCACGTTGCCCGCCGCCTTGGCCGCGCCGCCTCCCGCCGCCGGGATCTGGCGGGTGCCTTTGTAGCAGTCCTCCCGCCGATCCATCCGCTCCCGCTTTTCGGCGTACTGGCGGCGCGCTTCGTCCAGCCGGGCCTGCCAGAAGGCCCGCCGGGCCCGTTCTTGTCCTTTCTCCTTCATCGTTCACCTCCGTGCAAGCGGCGGGGCGCGTTTTGCGCCCCGCCGCACCGTTGGACGGCCCGCGTTACGCGGTGAGCTCGGTGCCCTCCACGCCCTCGCCGCAAACGGCAATGCAGCGCCAGTTGTTGAAGCCCGCGCCGAAACGGGCGCGGCCCTTGATGACGTTGGCGTCGGTGTTGGGGTCGATGTCACTGCGCACGCTCAGGGGCACGCGGTCCAGCCAGGGCAGGCACTCGTAGTTGTCCTTGAACTGGCTGTCCATCATCAGGAAATAAGGCTTGCCGCCCAGGGTGGAAGGCAGGTAGGGCCAGACGATGACGTTCCACAGCCCGCACTGGAAGTTGAGGGCGTTGTTGGCGCTGTTCGGGTCCAGATCGCTGCCCACCGCGGCCAGCACCGCGCGCTTGAGGCTGCCCACGTTGGGGATGATGATGGTGTCCGGGGCGACGTTCAGCAGGTTGCCGTCGTCGTCGGTGAACATCTGCATTTTCTCCTGCACAGCGTCCAGCGTCTCGGTGGAAAAAGCGCCCTTGAACCGGTTGGACTGGGTCAGGCTTTTTTTGGTGACGCTGGGGTGGGCGGTGCTGAACAGGGACACACCGTCCGCGCCGGCGGTGGAGTAGCTCTTGCCGCCAAACTTCACCGAAGTGGCAAGGCCCCCGGCGATGAGGCTGGCGGCAAACTTTTCGCGGGTGCGGTTGTAGCTGGTGGTGAAGATGTTGGCGCGGCTGCGCACCTTGCCGATCTTGGCGTCCTCCACCATCTCCTGGGTGATCTCAAAACTGGACTTCCAGGTGGTGGGTTCGATCACCTTGGAATAGCCTTCCCGCATGCTGATCTTGGGGTAGGCGCCGTTCTCACCCACGTCCGCAAAGTCGCCCAGGCTGGTCTCGCTGGTGTACTTTTCGGCGTAGTTTTTGGTGGTGTCCATGCTGAACACCTTGTCCACGGCGCTGAACTGCTGGAAGGCTTCCACGCCGCTTTCGATCATGGCTTTGATGGGGGCCTGGCTCTTGCCGAACACCGAGTCGGCAACGCCGGACCCCTGGCTGAAGATAATGCTCATACTCTCCCTCTCCTTTCCTTACACAGAGGCTGCCGCAGGCTCAAAGTACCCCCGCACCAGGGTGCCGCCGTCGGCCCAGGTCACGGTGAAGGGGCCGTCCGCGGTGGTGGTCAGGCCGTCGGCCCCATCGTTCAACTGCAGCGTGGTGCCCATCTTCTCGGCGGCCACAGCGCCGGACGCCTCCGCCTCAAAGATGGTGGTGGGCAGCGCGCGGATGACGGGGTAATTGCCATCCTCCCGTTTGGGGCCGGCCACAATGCAGAAGGGCTTGTCCGCCGCGCCGCACTTGGCAAGCATGCCGGAGGCCACCTTGGCCGCGCTGCCCGGGGTCAGTTCCTCCGCGCCGGGCAGATACTCAAAGGGCTCCACGTCACCGATGGCCCGTTTGTAGATACGAAACATACTTTCACACTCCTTGCTTGTAGCTGCGGTGGAAGGCCGCGATCTGGGCGCGGGTCCACCGGGGGTTGTACTGGCGGTAGTTGCGGATGATCTCGTCGGTGAGGCCGTCCTCCGCCGCCTGGCCGCCGCCCACCGGGGCCAGGTGCTCCTTGGCCCGCGCGTCGTTGATGGCCGCCTGCCGGGCAGCTGCCGCCTGCTGGCGACCCAGCCGGTCAAAGCAGGCCAGCTTGTAAGCGTCGCTGATGGCCATGCCGCTCTTCACCAGGCGGTCGAAACGGCCGAACTCCGGCTGACTGCGCAGGTCCGCCAGGCTCTTCACCGCCGGGTCCACCGACTGGATGATCCGCATTTCCTGCTCCAGAAGCCGCCTGCCCCGGGCCAGCTGCTGCTCCAGGGCAAACTGGGCCAGCGGCGTGCCGGGCAGCGCCTGCTGCTCCGCCGGGGCCGCGCTCTCCGCGCCTGCGGCCGCGGCGGGCGGTTCCTGCGCCGGCTCCCGGGCCGCGGCGCTTTCCGCCTCGGCGGCGGCCGCTTCCTGCACCGGCGCCGTGCGCTCTTCGCTTTCCATGCGCTTATCCTCCTTTCCTTCTCTGCGTCACTGCTTGCCCTTGCCGCTTGCGCCGGCACGCAGGTCGCCGCCCTTGGCCTTCACCGGCTTTTTGCCGGGGCAGACCTTGGGGGCCTTCACCATCTGACCGCCCTTGTTGCCAATTTCCAGCTTCATTGTTTCACCTCCTTTCGCTTGGGATCGCCTGTCTGCTTTTCCGCCATCACCCGCCCGGCGGCGGGGCAGCGGCGGTTGCGGCAGGCCAGCCGCAGCAGCACCGCGCCCTGCGGGCCTGCGGTGCGGCTTTGCACCGTCATCTCGATGCCGCACTGGGGGCAGCGCATGCACATCACCTCCTTTCCTGTTGCTCTCCTTCAGCCCCAGGGATCGCCGTAGCGCCGCAGAAGATAGGCTTTGCCCTCTTCGTCGGCGTTTTCATAATCCTCGTAGAGGTCCGGCTCCCACACCGCCCGGGGCTCTTTGGCGCCGGGGGCTGCGGGATTCTTCCACCACACGCAGAAGTAGCGCAGGCTGTCCACGTCGTGGGTCAGGTCGTGCGGGGTCTTGGCGTAGACGTCGGGGTTGTGCTCGTCCTTCTGGATCCGGGCAAGGCAGTCCCACAGGCGGGGCACGTCGCCCAGGGTCATGGCGGGCGCGCCGCCCGGCCCCGGAGCCAGCCACTCCTTCATGGCGGCGCACCCGGCGGCAAAGTCCCGGCTGCTGCGGGTGAGCACCAGCCCCGCCTCGCTGAACAGCTGAGCCCGGCTGCGCCCGCTCTCCTGGCTGCGGTTCCACAGATCCGGCGGAGCCAGCACCAGCTCGATGTCCTCCCCTTCGCTTTTCTCCAGCACCGCCCGGGCCGCCTGGCCGATGGTCAGGTCCGGCGCGTCGAACTCCCGGTAGACCACCGCCCTGCCCTGTTCATCCACCGCCACCCAGTGGGCGCTGAGCATGTCCAGGCCGTAGTCGATGGCCACATAGCGGCGGACGTTCTCCCCCGGCGGCCCCCCTTTGTGGGTGGCCTCGCTCACCTCCGGGAAGAAAGCGCCGCCCGGCACGGTGAGCGCCTCCTCCACGCTGGCGGGGTATTCCTGCAGGGTGCGGTCCCGCCCCAGCGCCGCCAGGGTGCGGCGGTACCAGGCTTTGTCCCGCCTCGGATCCGCCGACCAGGGCAGGAACAGTTTGTGAAAGCCGTTGCCCCGCCCGGTGAAGATCTCTTCGAACAGCGTGCCCCGCTTGATGGTGGACAGGCCGATCACCCGTCCGCCCTCCGGGCGGTTCACCACCGGGAAGGCCGAGGCCCATATTTCCCGGGCGAACTGCTGAAAGGCCCATTCGTCAATGACGATGAGGTCCGCGGTGAAACTGCGCCCCACGCTGGGGCCCGAGGGAAACGCCTGGAACACCCCCGGCGGCCCGCTTGCAAAGCGCAGGGTGATCCGCAGGGCGGTGACCTCGAACACCGCCCCCTGCCAGCCGGCAGGCGCGGCGGCGGCCGGCTGGGCAAACTCCGGCATATACCGCAGCATGACCCCCAGCCGCCGCACCAGCTCCTTTGCTTCCTCCTCCGAGCGGGAAAGCCCCACCACCGTGCGTCCCGGCCACAGCACCAGCAGCCGTGCCGCCTCCGCCAGGGCCAGCCAGGTGAACCCCAGCTGCCGCGCCTTCAGCACCACGCACAGGCGGTGGCTCGCAAAGGCTTCCAGCGCCTTTTTCTGCCCCGGCCAAAGGGTGAACGGGGCAATGAGGTCCGGGGCGTCCTTGTCCTCGATGTGGCAGTAGTTCTCCACGAAATACACCGGGTCCTTCCGGCAGTAATCCCGTTCCGCTTCCCGCAGCGCCGCCAGCCGGGCGGCGCTGTCAGCCTTCCCGCGCGGCATCGGCCTGCTCCAGCCGGCGCGTCAGCTTTTTCAGCAGCGCACGGTCCCCGTCGGTCAGACCCGCCGCCCCCGGGCCTTCCGCTTCCGGCTTGTCCCCCGCGCAGTCCCGCACGAAGGTGGCGGCCCGGGTGTCGCCGTTCATGGCCTTTTGCAGCTGCACCAACATCATCAGCTGATAAAGGTCGGGCTGGCCGCCCTGTTCCCGCCCCAGCTCCTCCGCCACCGTTTGCAGCACCCCAAAGTCCGCCGCGCCGGCGGGCAGCGTGCGCGCCAGCAGCGCCCGGCAGATGGAACGGGCCGTGCGTTCCGCGCCCTTTTTGCTCCGCCGCCTCGCCGTCTTTTTTATCTCTTCCATTCCCTCTCCTCCTTTTGCCGAAAACAGCTGGGCAGAACACATTTCTCCCCTGCCCGCCGCCAGCGGCAGCCCCTGCAGGGGTCCGCCTGCGTTTTTTCCTTTGGCGCGGCGCGGCCAAAAAGCGCCCACACCGCCTGGATCAGTCTTTTAAGAACCACACTTCCGGCGCCTCCCACACCTCATAGACCAGCACTTCCTCCCCGGCCTGCGGCGCAAAGCATGCCCCGCACCCCGCAAAGCGGTCCCGCCGCCAGCCGCTGCAGCGCCAGGTCACCCGTTCAAAGGGGCCCAGCGGCCGCCCGCAGACCGGGCATGCGCCCCAGGGCTGCACGCCCACATTTGACGTCCGTTTTATCGGGCTTTTGTTCTGGTATTCTGGACATGGCAGAGCCTTCCGACCTCCCTTCTTTTTCGTTGACTTTGGTTAACATTTGCGGTAATATAAAACTGTTCTATGGTTTATATCCGCCGATTTGCTAACTTTGGTTAGGCTTCGCCCTCATATTATCTCACTATAGTTAGATTGTCAAGGACTTTTTCTAACTAATTTTAGATTTCGGCAGACTGCACAAAACAGCGGGGTAATTTTTGTGTTTTATGACATCTACAAAACTTTGTGCGAGCAGCGGGGCGTCAGCCTGAGCCGCGCTGCTGCCGAGATCGGCCTGAGCAATGCCACCGTGACCAAATGGAAAAAAACCGGCGCCGCCCCCGGCGGAGAAACGCTGACCAAGGTGGCCGCCTATTTTGGCGTGAGCGTGGACCGGCTGCTGGGTGTGGAAACTCCCCCTGCCGCCGACATGGGGATGGACGATTTCACCTATGCGCTGTACCGGGAGGCCCAGACCCTCACCGAAGACAACAAGCAAAAACTGTTGGAAATGGCCCGCTTTTTCCGCCAGCAGCAGGAAAAAGACGGCCAGTGACCTCATCGCTACGGAGCGTGAAGGAGACCATGGAACTGTCAGCACTGTACTGCGACGCCCAGGAGCTGGACGCGCGTATCTACCCTTACAACATCGGTTTTGCCGGGGCGGCCACCATCGAAGTGGCGGGCCGCTACGGCATTTTTGTGGACTTTGACCAGCTGGGCGATCTGCGGCAGTTCAAAGCCGCCCTCGCCCATGAACTGGGCCACTGTGCCACCGGCTGCACTCACCGGGTGAGCAGCCCCTACGACCTGGTCTGCCGCCACGAATACAAAGCGGACCGCTGGGCCGTTCAGCGCTATCTGCCCTTTGAAGAACTTCAAAAAGCCGTGCAGGGCGGCTGCACCGAGCCCTGGCAGCTGGCGGAGTATTTTCAGCTGCCGGAAGAGACGGTGCGCCGGGCGCTGAACTATTATCTGCGGGTGCGGGGCCTGCGTTTTGCCCCCGCCGCCCAAACGGAGGAAGAGGAATGAACCAAACAAAAAGCGGGCTGGCGGGCTTTTTGCACCGCCGGCCCGAAACCTGGATCGCCGTGGGTTATTTTGCTTTTTATCTGCTGAGCTTTTTCGCGCTGGAGCGTATCACCGAGCCCCGCTTCATCATCCACAGCCCGCTGGACGATCTTATCCCCTTCTGCGAGTGGGGGATCATCCCCTACGCCAGCTGGTATCTGCTGCTGGTGGGCGGGCCGGTGTTCTTTCTTTTGAAGGACAAAGGCGATTATCTGCGGCTGTGCTTCATCATGTTCGTGGGCATGACCATCTGCCTCGCGCTCTATGTGGTGCTGCCCACCGGCCTTGAGCTGCGGCAGCCCATCCCCCGGGACAACCTGCTCTGCAAAGCGGTGGAGCTGCTGCGCAGTATCGACACTCCCACCAACGTCTGCCCCTCCATCCACGTGTCCAGCACGGTGGCGGTGGGGATCGTGACGGTGCGCAGCCGGCTGTTTGCCCGCCGGACGTGGGTGAAGGTGCTGATGACACTGGAATGCCTGGCGGTGTGCTGGGGCACTCTGGTGCTGCAGCAGCACTCGGTGTGGGACGTGGCGGCCGGGGCGGCGCTGAGCTTTGCGCTCATGCCCATCGCCTGGAAGCTGTGGCCCCAGACGGAATAACAAAAAAGCGCCCGCGCGTTCCTTTTGGAGAACGCGCGGGCGCTTTTGCACAGAAAAAGGCCCCGGGCAAAAGCCCGGGGCCGCATTTGTTTTATCAGGCGTTGGTGTTGTTCTTCAGCACCACGTCGTGGCTGCCGCCTTCCACAATGCTGGTGGAGGAAACCACGGTGAGCCGTGCCTTCTGCTGCAGCTCCTCAATGCTCAGCGCGCCGCAGTTGCACATGGTGCTGCGCACTTTGTAGAGGGTGCTGGTCACGCCGTCGGCCAGGCTGCCGGCGTAGGGAACGTAGCTGTCCACGCCTTCCTCAAAGCTCAGCTTGGTGGCGCCGCCCAGGTCGTAGCGCTGCCAGTTGCGGGCGCGGTTGGAACCCTCGCCCCAGTATTCCTTCATGTACTGGCCGTTGATACGCACCTTGTTGGTGGGGCTCTCGTCAAAGCGGGCGAAGTAGCGGCCCAACATCACGAAATCGGCGCCCATGGCCAGAGCCAGGGTGATGTGGTAGTCGTGGACAATGCCGCCGTCGGAGCAGATGGGCACATAAATGCCGGTCTCCTTGTAGTACTCGTCCCGGGCCTTGGCCACTTCGATAACAGCGGTGGCCTGGCCGCGGCCAATGCCCTTGGTCTCGCGGGTAATGCAGATGGAGCCGCCGCCAATGCCGATCTTCACAAAGTCGGCCCCGGCCTCCGCCAGGAAACGGAAGCCGTCCCGATCCACCACGTTGCCGGCGCCCACCTTCACCTTGTCGCCGTAATGGGCGCGGATCCAGTTGATGGTGCGGCTCTGCCACTCGGTGAAGCCTTCGGAGGAGTCAATGCACAGCACATCCACGCCGGCCTCCACCAGGGCGGGCACGCGCTCGGCGTAGTCGCGGGTGTTGATACCCGCGCCCACAACGTAGCTCTTGCCGGCGTCCAGCAGCTCGTTGACGTTCTCCTTGTGGCTGTCGTAGTCCTTGCGGAAGACCATGTACTTCAGGCAGCCGTTTTCGTCCACCAGAGGCAGAGAGTTGATCTTGTTGTCCCAGATGATGTCGTTGGCTTCCTTCAGAGTGGTGGTGTCGGGGGCGATGACCAGCTTGTCCAGCGGGGTCATAAAGTCCGCCACCTTCTCGGTGAGGGCCATGCGGCTGATACGGTAGTCGCGGCTGGCAACAATGCCCAGCAGCTTGCCGTGGGCGGTGCCGTCCTCGGTGACGGCCACAGTGGAGTGGCCGGTCTTTTCCTTCAGAGCCAGCACATCCGCCAGGGTCGCGGTGGGTTTCAGGTTGGAGTCGCTGGTGACAAAGCCCTTTTTGTAGCTCTTCACCTTGCGCACCATCTCCGCCTCGCTCTCAATGCTCTGAGAGCCGTAGATGAAGGACACGCCGCCCTGCTTGGCCAGGGCGATGGCCAGGTCCGGCCCGGAGACCGACTGCATGATGGCGCTGATCATGGGAATGTTCATGGTCAGGGGACAATCCTCCTGGCCTTTGCGGAATTTCACCAGCGGGGTCTTAAGGCTCACCGCGTCGGGCACACACTCGGACGAGGAATACCCGGGCACCAGAAGATATTCGCCAAAGGTACGGCTGGGCTGATCGAAATAGTAGGCCATAACGCATCTCCTTTTATAATGTTCATTTCCCCTGTCGAGGGGTTAATTTTTAAAAGTGTACCACATTCGCGCACAAAATGCAAAATGCGGCTGTCACAAACTTTGGGCCGCTCTTTGCCGCAATCTGGTCATAACGGCAAAATCCCTCCGAGAAGTACGACTACCCGCAGCGAATGTGTAAACAAAACCCCCGCCGGAGAGACGGCGGGGGTTTTGTCACAGGACTTTCGGAACGCTCGTTGCACCCGTTTTGAGAACCGGGCCGGCAGGCCCGGCAGGAGGAGAAAAACGGCGGACGTTCCGCAACACATGAAAAAGGCTGTTGCTTTCTTGCACCTTCATTGTAACTTTTTTGAAACCTTTTGTCAACCCTTTCCGGCAAAGAAATTTCAAAATAATTACAATTTATGGCGAGACGAACCCTTTTTCCTCTTCCATCAAAATCCGCAGGGGCTTTATTCCACGGTCAGAACCGCCTCAAAGCAGGGGCGGCCGTCCTCCCGCTGGCCGGCAACATACCAGCTGCCGTCCCCGGTGCGGCCGCGCACCAGTTCCGCGCTCTGGCCTGCGGGCAGCTCGTTGTGATAGCTGATGACAAGACGCTTCACCGCGCCGTTTGCCAGCACCTCCAGGGGCAGCGCGTCGGCGGCCGCGTCGGCATAGCGGGTGTTGTTCATGTGGCCGTTGGTGTCGCACCGGCTGTAGGTGGCGGTCACCTGTCCCGCCGGAGCCTCCTCTTCGTGCTTTTGGATGGACACATCCAGCGTGAAAGGCACCTCTTCCGCAAAGCAGCCGATCTCAAAGGCCTGGGGCGGGCGGCGGAGAATGCGGCGGGTGCCGGTGTCCACCAGCACCCAGCGGCTGTCCAGCAGGGCCACTCGCTCGCCCTTTTCGTCCCGGGCCTCGGTGACGCGCTTGAACACAGCCCGCTTGCACTGTTCCGGCATGGTGACGAGGGTCAGCACTTCACCGCCCCGGGGCACCCGGTCCATCTGCAGCGCCAGCTTTGCCAGAAGGAACACCGCGTGGTTTTCGCGGTAAAAGTCATCGTTCATGCCGATGGACTCGCACTGGTCCGTGGAGATCTGCTGCGCCATGCGCAAAAACGCCCCCGGGGTGAGCCGGTGGTTCATGTCGCAGTCGCAGTCCATCACCCGGAACTGCTCGGTGAAAAAAACGGTCTCGGCCATGGGGCCAGCGCCTCCCTTTCAAGCGAATGCCGCCCGGGTCGGAGCCGGGCGGCGAATTGCAACATTTGAAATGTATTATACCACATTCTTTTAAAATCCACAAACGGGGTTGACAGTTTTCTTTGACAGATGTAGAATGTCAGTAGACCTACTACACTTGTCAAATGTTTGGAGGTGTTCCCATGCGCACCCTGTTCCTGGACTATTTTGCCCAGAGCCTTGTGCTGGGGCTGGCGGTGCTAGCGCTGCTGGCAGCCGCCCCCTTCCTGCAAAAGCGTTACAGCGCCCGCTGGTTTTGCCGGGCGTGGCTGGCTCTGGCGGTGCTGCTGGCACTGCCGCTGCGGGCTGTTCTGCCCGAAGCCGCCCCTGCAACGGTAACGCTGACGCCTCCCCCGGCGCTGCTGGCGGTCGAAGAGCACGGCGAGGCGCCTGTGTCCCAGGCGGCGGTCCCCGGCCCGGACATGGACCATTCCGCCGTTTCGGAGGTCTCCTCCGGCCAAACCGCCGCCCCCGGCCCGGACCAGCCCGCCGGGCAGGAGGTCCCGCCTTTCGAAACAGGCGGCACTGTGCCGGGATCTCCCGCCGCTCCTTCCCAAGGGGAGGTCAGCGTGATCGAATCCCCCTCGCCGCTGGCGGCCTTTGCCCCGCTGGACTGGCTGGCCCTGCTCTGGCTGACGGGGGCTCTGGGCGTGGCCGGCTGGCAATGGTTCGGCTACTTCGTCTGGCGGCGGATGGCGCTTCGCCGCGCCCTGCCCGCGGACGAAAACTGGCAGGCCGTGCTGCGCGAAGCCCTTGCCCGCCAGCCGCTGGCAAAGCAGCCCCGGCTGCTGGCCAGCCCGGACGTGACCGGCGCGATGGCGGCAGGCTTTTTCCGCCCGGTGCTGCTGGTGCCGGAAGGCGCGCAGCCCGGCACGGATGGCGCGTATCTGCTGGCCCACGAGCTGACCCACCTTCAGCGGCACGATCTGGCCCGCAAGGCGCTGTTCAGCCTGGTGCTGGCGCTGCACTGGTATAATCCCGCCGTCTGGCTGCTGGCAAAGCGGGCCGGGCGGGACATGGAGACCGCCTGCGACGAGGCGGTCCTGACCGCATTGGGAACGGAGCACCGGGCGGCCTATTGCGACGCGCTGCTCCATGCGGTGGGTCATGGCCGCGCCCCGGCGCTGACCACCTGCTTTTCCCTGACCAAAAAAGACGTGAAGGCCCGCTTTGCCCGCCTGTGGGACACTTCGCCCAAGCGGCGGGGCGCGGCGGTGCTGGCGGTGTTCTGCCTGACGGCCGCCCTTGCGGGGGCGCTGGTGGCCTGCAATGCCGCCCCCCGGGAGAGCGGCGGCGAGCCTCCGGTTTCCGCCCCGCAGCCCTCTGCCGAACCGGCGACGGACCTTTCCACCGACACCGAGGTCTGGCCGTCGGTCTATTATTCCCACAACGGCGTTTTCGACTCCTCCGGCGCTCTCTCCTCCGTGAAGCTGCCCGTGGATCTGGAAAGCGTGGGCCGCAACCGCTGGTCAGGCTACGCCTCCCCCGATCAGCAGTATCTCGGTCTTGCCGTGCCCGCCGCCGACGCGGAACATCCCGGCCTGATAACTCTGTGGAGCTCCGCCGACGGCGGCGAAAGCTGGACCAGCACCCCGCTGGACTGCTCGGCCTGGATCGAGCGGATGGCCGAAGCGGAGCGCTGGGAAGAACACAAGCAGTCGGTCTTTAACAAAAGCGTCGCCTGGGCCATTCCCAATCATTATCAGTTCGTCAGCCCGGAAGTGGGTTTCCTGGTCTTCTACGGCCACTATGAATACGGCCCCGCCGACAAGCGCTTCGCCGACACCAGCAGCGCCTTTGTGCTGCTGCGCACCCTGGACGGCGGCGAAAGCTGGCAGGAGATGTGCTTCACCGACGGCAAGGACATCGGCAACGGCACCTCCCTCTCCTTTGCGCTCTTCAACTCCTTCGCCTTTTTGAACGAGAATGTGGGCTTTCTCTGCGCCCATGGGGAAGGTTACGGCACCGAAGAGCAATTCAACCTGCTGCGCACCACCGACGGCGGCCAGACCTGGCAGCAGCTGGACCTGGGCGAAGTGGCCGACACCCTGCCCGGCGCGCCCTGGCAGCGCCGCCACGTCTGCGGCGCGCTGGGCTGCTCCACCGGGCAGCCGCCCAACCCGGAACTGCCCCAGCCGGACCTGTTCACCAGCGCCGAAGCGGGATTCGCGGCCTTTGTGGCCTGGGGCGACAATGATTCCCAGCGGTTCATCTTTTATACCCGGGACTTTGGCGAAAGCTGGCAGTGGATGTACCGCACCGCGTACCAAAAGACCCAGGCGGAACTGGCCGGCACCGACAAGGATGTCTGGCCGGTGGGATACTACAACAGCCTTGGCCCGGTGCCTCTGCCGGAAGAGGCCGGCGAACTGCCTCCCGCCACGCCCTTCGGCTACGCCTCCCCTGATCTGCAGTACGCCGGCCTGGCACAGTACGGCCTTGAGGGGGAGGCTCAAAAGAGCCTGATCCTGTGGAACACCGCGGACGGCGGCGAGCACTGGACCTCCACCACCCTGGACTGTTCCGCCTGGCTGGAAAAGACAGCGCAAAAGAATGACTGGGCCGCGCTGGAAGCGGACGGCGTGACAAACGGCACTGCCCGGGTAATGCCCAGCGCCTACCAGTTCGTCAGCCCCAACACCGGTTTTCTGGTCTATTACGCCGACTGGAGTTACGGCCCCGCCCACAACCGCCATGTCGTCAGTTCCGCCGACTTTGTGGTGCTGCGCACCACGAACGGGGGCGAGAGCTGGCAGCAGATGTACAGCGGAGACGGCAGCGACTTTGCGGGCGGCGCCAGCAAGGAACTTGCCCTGTCCGTCTGCCGGCCCTTCCTTTTCCTGAACGATAAAGTGGGCTTTTTGTGTGCCCACGGCGACGGCTACGGCGCAGACGGCAGTTCCAACCTGCTGCGCACCACCGACGGCGGTGCCACCTGGCAGCTGCTGGACCTGAGCGCCGTGCTGAGCAGCGTGCCCGGCGCCCCCTGGGATACCTGCCATGTGTGCAGCGCTTGGGGCCTGGGCGGGCCGGAATACGAGCCGGACCTCTTCACCAACGCCCAGCCCGGCTTTGCGGCCTTCACCGCCTGGGAAAGCAGCGACGAGCGAGTGGTATTCTACACAGAGAACTACGGCGAGGGCTGGATCTGGGTGGAGCGCACCCTGGCAAACAGCACATCCCAGGAGGTGAATGACTGATGACCGAAAACGAGATCAAGCGCCTGCCCGACGCGGAACTGGAAATTATGAAAGAGCTGTGGGCTGCCGGTGCGCCTTTGACCCGGGCCCAGCTGGAGGAGCGTCTCGCCCGCCGTCGCTGGGCCAGCACCACCCTGCTGGCCCTGCTGGGCCGGCTGGAAGCCAAGGGATACGTCACCCGGGAAAAGCAGGGCAAAGGCTACCTCTACGCCGCCGCCCTGGCCCGGGAGGACTACCTGCCGGTGGAGAGCCGCTCGGCCCTGGAGCGGATGTTCGGCGGCAGCGCCAAAAACCTCATCGCCGCCATGGCCCAGACGAAAGACCTCTCCAAAGAGGACATCGACGAGCTGGCGGCCTATCTGGAAGAATTGAAACGGGGCGGGCGCTGAACCTCCTTGCCCGCCTCAAATCAAAAAGCGCCCCGCAGTCGAAAGACTGCGGGGCGCTTTTCGTCTTGTTCAAACCTGTGGTTTAGTAATCCTCGCGCTGCTTTTTGCGGTTGCGGCTCCAGAACAGAAGCACGATCACCACCACGGCCACCACCAGGCCCACGGGGATCAGCCAGTTGCTGCCGCCCTCGCTGTAGCTCTTCATATCGCTCCAGGCCTTGTCCATGGCGGCGTTGATCTCGTCAGGCAGAACGGTGAACACCTCGGTGTTGGCCAGCACTTCCGCGCTGGGGTAGGCCACTTCGCTGTACTTCAGGTCATCGGGCAGCTGCTCCCACACCTCGGTGATGGGGGTGGAGTAGCCGATGTAGTCGCAGTTGGCCACGCCCACGCTGGTCTCGCACATGTAGTTGATGAACATCTCGGCGGCTTCCTTGTTCTTGCTGCCGGCGGGAATGCACATGGCGTCCACGAAGTAGTTGGTGCCCTCCTCGGGGATAACGAAGCCCAGGTCGGGGTTCTCGTCCATCATCACCAGGGCGTCGCCGGCGTAGTAGGGAGCCAGAGCGGCCTCGCCGCCCTCCATCTTGTCGAAGATTTCATCCATCACGTAGGCCTGCACCAGACTTTTCTGGGCCTTCAGCTCCTCAGCGATGGTGTTCACTTCCTCCACGGTGGTGGGGTTCATGCTCATGTCCAGACGCTTGGCGGCAATGGCGAAGGCGTCGCGGCTGTTGTTGAACATCAGGATGGAATTCTCGTACTTCTCATCCCACATGGCGTCCCAGCTGGTGGGCGCTTCGTCCACCATGGTGGTGTTGTAGACAAGGCCCACAACGCCCCAGGTGTACGGCACGCTGTACTCGTCATTGGGGTCGTAGTCCAGGCCCTTGTACTGCTCGCCGATCTTGGCCATGTTGGGGATGTTGTCGAAGTTCAGCTTCTCCAGCATGCCCTCGTTGATCATCTTGCCGATCATGTAATCGCTGGGGATGATCACGTCATAATCCGCGCCGCCGCTCTTGAGCTTGGCATACAGGCTCTCGTTGGTGTCGTAGGTGGTGTAGTTCACCTCGATGCCGGTGAGCTCGGTGAATGCCGACAGAATATCCACGCTCTCGTCGCTGCCGTCGGAGATATACAGGCCCCAGTTGTAGACGTTCAGGGTGATGTCCTGATCGGCAAGACGGGTCCAGTCGTAGTCGGCGCTGACGGAAATGTCATCGTTGACCACGATCATCTCTTCGTCCGCCGCAGCGGCGGGCATGGCCATGGCGCCCGCGCACAGCAGTGCAGCGAGCAGGGTGCAGAACAGTTTTTTCATTGATTTCCTCCGTTCGCGGCCTCTTTGGGCCACTTATGATTTGCCCCGCGGCCCCACAAAGCCGCCCCTCGGGCATTTTTTATATTATCAGGCCTTCCGCCGCTCGCGGCGTCCGTCCAGATAATTGTAGACAAGGATGATGGCCAGGATCACCAGGAACATCACCGTGGAAAGGGCATTGATCTCCGGGCTGACCTTCTTGCGGGTCATGCTGTAGATCACGATGGGCAGCGTCTGGGTGGTGCCGCTGGTGAAGTAGGAGATCAGAAAATCGTCGATGGAATAGGTCAGGCAGATGAGGAAGGCGGAGAGAATGGCCGGAGCCAGCTCCGGCAGCACCACCTTGAAGAAGGCCTGCTTGGGGTTGCAGCCCAGGTCCAGCGCCGCCTCATAGACCCGCACATCCAGCTGGCGCAGCTTGGGCGACACGTTGAAGATGACGTAGGGCAGGCAGAAGGAGATGTGGGCCACCAGCAGGGTGGGCAGGCCGAACACGTTCTCCGGCAGCGCCCAGCCCAGGTTCTGGTTGGCCCAGGCAATGCCATCCTTGACCACCACGAACAGCAGCATGAGCGAAACGCCGGTGATGATCTCGGGGTTGACCACGGGCATGTAGCTGATGTTGTTGATGACCGCCTGGCTGCGCTTGCCCATGGCGTTGATTCCGATGGCCGCAGCAGTGCCCACCACGGTGGCGACCACCGCGGCGATGAGGGCCACCACAAGGCTCAGGCCCAGGGCGCTCAGGATCATTTCGTTGTGGAACAGGCTCTGATACCACTTGAAGGTGAAGCCTGTAAAGATGGTGCGGCTTTTGCTCTCGTTGAAGCTGAACACCGCCATCACGGCGATGGGCACATACATGAAGGAGAACAGCAGAACGAGATACACCCGCTGCAAAGCGCGAAGATGAGACTGTTTCATTACATGACCCCCTCCACACCGTCTTTGTTGCCGCTGGTGTTGGTCAGGCTCATGCACAAAAGCACGATGACCATCAGCACCAGACTCATGGCGCTGCCCAGGTTATAGTTGTAGCTGTTGCCCAGGAACTGCAGCTCGATCAGATCGCCCACCAGCATGGTGTCGCCGCCGCCCAGCATGCGGCTGATGATGAAGGTGGACACGCTGGGCACGAACACCATGGTGATACCGGTGGCAATGCCGGGCATGGCCAGGGGGATGAGCACCCGGCCCAGCACCCGGAAGATGTCGGCGCCCAGGTCCTGGGCGGCCTCGATGATGCTGCCGTCGATCTTGACCATGGCGGTGTAGAGCGGCAGGATCATGTAGGGCAGATAGTTGTAGACCATGCCCAGAACAACGGCGCCCTGGGTGTTGATCATCTCAAAGGGCCCAATGCCGAACAGGCCCAGGAAGCGGTTGATGAGGCCGTTGTTTTCCAAAAGGCTCATCCAGGCGTAGGTGCGGAGCAGGAAGTTCATCCACATGGGCAGGATGACCAGCATTTGCATCATCCGCTGGCTGGAAACGGGCAGCCGGCTGAGCCAGTAGCCCACCGGGAAGGCCAGCACCAGGCAGATCACCGTGGCGATGGCGGCCAAAAGAAGGCTTCGCACGAACACGGTGGTGTAGTCGTCCAGGGCGGTGATGTTCTCCAGCGTAAAGGCGCCGCTTCTGGTGGTGAACGCAAAGTACACCACGATCAAAAGCGGCACAGCGATGAACACAGTCATCCAAACCAGATACGGAAAGGCGAGGCTCTTATTTTTCAGCATGGCTCATTCCTCCATGCGGGCCATGATGTGGATCTCATCCGGCCCAATGCGCATGCCGATCAGTTCGCCCGGGGCGCTGGCCTGGGTGGAGTGGATGATCCACTCGTAGCCGGCCTGCTCCACGTGCATTTCGAAGTGCACCCCCTTGAAGATGACGTCCTTCACAATGCCGGTGAGCTGGCCCTGGATGGCGGGCACCACCTGCACGTCCTCGGGGCGCACCACCACCTGCACCGGCTGGTTGCGCTCGAAGCCCTTGTCCACACAGGTGAACTGGCTGCCCGCGAACTCCACCTGGAAGTCCTTCAGCATAATGCCGTCCAGAATATTGCTCTCGCCGATGAAGTCCGCCACAAAAGCGTTCTTCGGCTCGTTGTAGATGTCCTCGGGGCTGCCGATCTGCTGGATGTCGCCGTCGTTCATCACCACCACGGTGTCGCTCATGGTCAGGGCTTCTTCCTGATCGTGGGTGACATAGATGAAGGTGATGTCCATGGCCTGCTGCAGGCGTTTCAGCTCCAGCTGCATTTCTTTGCGCAGCTTCAGGTCCAGCGCGCCCAGAGGCTCGTCCAGCAGAAGGACCTTCGGATGGTTCACCAGGCCCCGGGCAATGGCCACGCGCTGCTGCTGGCCGCCGGAAAGGCGGTCGGTGTGGCGGCGCTCAAAGCCCTTGAGGCCCACCACTTCCAGCATTTCCAGCACCCGGGAGCGGATCTCCTTCTCCGGCAGCTTCTGCAGCCGCAGGCCGAAGGCCACGTTCTCAAACACGTTCAGGTGCGGGAACAGGGCGTACTTCTGGAACACCGTGTTCACCTGGCGCTTGTAGGGCGGCAGGGCGGTGATGTCCTTGCCATTAAAAAAAACATTGCCCGACTTCGGCTGAACAAATCCACCGATGACCCGGAGCGTGGTGGTCTTGCCGCAGCCCGAGGGCCCCAGGAAGGTCACAAACTCCTTGTCGTGGATGTCCAGCGACAGGCCGGTCAGCACCGGCTCGCCGTCAAAGTCGACAACAATGTTTTTCAGCGATACGATCTCATTCATTTTTCATGCATCCCCCTTTGCGGAACTCTCCCGGGGCGGACAGCCCGCGGGTCAGCGCCAATTATATCGCCCCGCAAAAGGTTTGTTACACCGCCTGTGGGCCTTACAAAACGTTAGAGCCTCCTTGCCACGGCAGCTACAGCGATACATACAACGCCAATGTGTTTGACGGGCACTTTCCCGCCTTAGATGCAACACACGATTGTTATTATACAGTCCCGCCCCCCTATGTCAATAGGTTTGTGCAAATTCTTTTGAAAAATGCCGGAATATATCCCAATGGGGCGTTATATTCCGGCATTTTTTCGAATTTTTTAAGATAAACCTTGAAAATGCTTTAAAAAACGCTGTCTTTCACCGTTTTTCAAAAGCGCGGCGCGCCGCCTCCAGCACCGTTTCCAGGGGCACTCCGGCGGCCGCGGCGGCGGCCGCCGCCTGGTCAAATTCCGCCTTGGCCTTGCCCGGCATTCCCGGCGCAAACTTCACGTCCACCGGGCCGTAGGGGGTGTCCACCCGGCGGCATTCCCGGGGCTGGGCCACCCGCTCCATGGCGCAGCGGCGCACCCCCCAGCTGGTGGTGTGGGCCAGCATGAGGCCGGTCAGCCGTTCCGCGTCGGCGGGGCGGCACAGGCAGCACAGCTTCACCGCCGGGCGGTTCTTCTTCATCTGAATGGCCTCGGTGTAAACGTCCAGCGCGCCGGCGGCCAGCAGCACTCCGGCGGCATAGGCAACCGCCTCGCCGGTCATATCGTCCAGGTTGCAGGCCAGCTCCACGATGTGCTCGCTTTCACCGGCCCCGCCGCTTTCTCCCAGGAAAGCCCGCACCACGTTGGCGGCGGCGAAATCCTTGTTGCCAGCGCCCACGCCCACGGCCCCGACCGTCATGGCGGGCATGGGCCCGAAGGAAGAGGCAAAGGTGCGCAGCAGCGCCGCCCCGGTAGGGGTGCACAGTTCCGCCTGCACGCTGCCGCCGTAGCAGGGAATGCCCCGCACCAGCCAGGCAGTGGCAGGGGCGGGCACCGGCAGCACGCCGTGGGCGCACTTCACCTGGCCGCCTCCCAGATTCACCGGGCTGGCCACCACCCGGTCGGCGCCGAGCCACTCCATCAGCAGGCACACCGCCGTCACGTCCGCCACAGCGTCCAGCGCGCCCACCTCATGGAAGTGCACCAGCTCCACCGGCTGGCCGTGGGCGTGAGCCTCGGCCTGGGCGATGAGGCCATAGACCTCCATGGTCTTTTTCTTCACAGACTCCGGCACAGGCAGCCCCTCCACGATGGCACGCACATCCGCAAGGCTGGCGTGATGGTGGGCGTGGCCGTGCCCGTGGTCATGGACATGGTCGTGGAGGTGTTCCTGTTCGTGGATGTGCTCATGTTCATGGCCGTGGTCATGCTCGTGCTCGTGGTCGTGCTCATGGGCATGTTCGTGGTCATGGTCGTGAGGATGTTCGTGGCTGTGTTCGTGGACATGAGCCGTCTCCGGCCCGCCGCAGGCCACATCGTGGCTGTGCTCTTCCTGGCCGTGGGCCAGCACCGTCACATGCAGGCCCCGCACGCCGCATTTTTCGGCAGGGTCCACCCGCACCTGCACGCCGGGGATGGAATTCATCACCCGCAAAAATTCCTGCTGCCGTTCTTCGGGCAGCAGGTCCAGCAGGGCCGCGGTGAGCATATCCCCCGCCGCGCCCATGTTGCATTCCAGAAACAGCGTTTTCATGCCGTCAGCCCTCCTTCGCCATGTGGTTGATCATGCTGGCCAGATACCCCGCGCCAAAGCCGTTGTCGATGTTCACCACGCTCACCCCGCTGGCGCAGGAGTTGAGCATGGACAAAAGCGCGGAAAGGCCGCCAAAGTTGGCCCCGTAGCCCACGCTGGTGGGCACGGCGATCACCGGGCAGTCCACAAGGCCGCCCACCACGCTGGCCAGCGCCCCTTCCATGCCCGCCACGGCGATGACCACCCTGGCCTGCATCAGCACGTCCAGCCGCGCCAGCAGGCGGTGCAGCCCGGCCACGCCCACGTCGTAGACCCGCTCCACCCGGTTGCCCATGGCCTCGGCGGTGCGGGCGGCTTCTTCGCAGACGGCCATGTCGCTGGTGCCGCCGCTGACCACGGCGATGAGGCCCTTGGGGTCCTCAATGGGTGCCGGGTCCGCAAGGCCGAAGCGGGAAAGAGGATCATAGTCCAGCGGAACGCCCTCCCCCTTCACCTTTTCGGCGGCCTCGGCGCTCATGCGGGTGACGATGATGTTCTTCGCGCCCCGCCCGGCCATGGCCTGCAGAATGCCCGCGATCTGCTCCGGGGTCTTGCCTGCCCCGTAAATGACCTCCTGAGCCCCCTGGCGCAGGCCCCGATGGTGGTCCACC